>Ga0209236_1000803_pt1 | contig 18671 bp, 26 predicted proteins | sample GraSoi013_1_40cm_FD_185819 | JGI IMG/M metagenome (GOLD analysis project Ga0209236, IMG submission 185819) | Grasslands soil microbial communities from the Angelo Coastal Reserve, California, USA - Sample 09_27_2013_1_40cm (SPAdes) (version 2) | ecosystem: Environmental > Terrestrial > Soil >... | reverse complement strand
GCCCCCCGCCTAGTAGGTCGTCCGCCCCGGCCACCTGGGCGGCAGTGAGCTGCGTCGACAGGTCCTGTGTCCCCATGGACGGGTACGAGTTGTTGTAGACCATGGTTAGCCCTTGCTGCACCGCATATCTGGATGCTGCAACGCTGGCCGCGGTGGAGAATGAGTCATCTGCGTGGAGAAAGGCTAGTTTGTCGCCTGGATGGTTGGCTTTTAGCCAGTCGATCGCATTGTTGAAGTAGGTCGAGGCAGGGCTCAGAACGCCGAAGACGTTCTTGTAGCCCTTAGTCCAGATCGAGTCGGACGAGCCGCCGTGCGACAGCATGACCAAGTTGTTCTGCTCAGCGAGGGGTGCTGCAGTGCCGGTCAATCCACTGCTGTACGGAGCGAGTAGGAATTGTGCATGATCTTGTGTGATGATACTCGTGTAGAGGGGAGAAATGTTACTCTGTGAACTCGCGTCGTCGTGGTAATCCAAGACAATGTTGTACGTTTTTCCGTTGACGGTCACGCCGCCATTGTTGTTGATCCAGCAGGCTGCTGCCTCGATACCAGCGAGCGATTTGGAGCCCTCAACATTGTACGTCCCAGTCAGCGAGATGGTGAAGCCGACCGTTATCGCGTCCCTCCCAGAGGGCAGTGTGCACGATATCGGTCTTGGCGCGACGTAATTGATGTAGTAGTAGGTGCCTCCGCCCGAAACGATCACGATCGCGACAATAACTATGACAATGATTGTAGTCGTCCTCGTTGCCAGTCTGCGAGGCTTCGCTTGCATACTAGAATGGTGTCTAATTCACGTCCTTAATGTATTAACTTTGTGGGAGTTTCAATTGTCCACACTTAACTCGCATGGCCGGCCAACGCCCAGACATCTTGCAGGTCTTATGATTAGTTCGCGTTAATCGATACGGATAGCATAGAATAGTTTCAGCTAACTAATCCGTTGAATCTTGTGTGAAAGATCGGTGATCTGAAATCGCATTCTATTCAAGTCTCAAGAGGCAGGCGGCTTTGGAAAAATCTCTTTCACGGTTCGAGTCTCCGCAAGGATTGGGAAGGAAAAAAAGAGGAAATGCTCGGGCTTTTCAGGAATCAGCTGGTGACGGTTAGCGTAGCCCATGCGCTGTTTGTACCATCAGAGGCGGTCACGGTGTACGACCCTATCGACGGTGCTGTGAACGTGGCAGTGAAGCTACCTGAGGAATCCGAAGTAGTTGTTGCCAAGACGGTCGAACCTATCATTACTTGGATGGCTGTTAGGGGGGCGAACCCAGTTCCGCTAACTGTTACCGTCGTGCCTTGTGAGCAGCTGCTTGGAGAGAGAGATATCGTGGGGGTAAACTGGTTGTTGTGGACCACTATACTTCCACCGCCCAACGATAGGCCCGTTCGATAGCCTGGGGTAGCGTGGAACAAGGTTCCTAGTTGGCTCAAGTCCTGCATGGCATAGGTTCCCGCGGGGCTTGAGTTGGAGTTGCCTTGGCATGCGTATACTGTCATCTGGTTGTTTCCTTGAACCGAGTAGAGGATGCCTGTACCCGTGTCCGTTTCTTGGACGTTCGCCTTGGACTGGAAGTTGCCGCACTGTTGTATCACACCATTGACCGTCTGAGTGTAGAAGCCAAGACCGATCCACGAATTGCTCTTCAGCATGATATCACAGAAGTCAGAGGTTGGACCTGGGGCTAGACATGGAGCTCTGTAGATGTAGACCGACTGGCCCTGCACTTGCGCGTTCTTGCCGAACCTTACGACGAAACCGAAGTTGGCCTGGTTCTTGGGATTCGTGCTTGAACTGTCCGCTACCCAGCCGCCGCCTGTCACGAACTGGCCAGTGGGCACGTAAACCGTGAACGTCGCATCGGATATCGGAGACGTGAAGTAGGCGTTCGCAGGGTCAATCATAACTTGCACATCGAATGCGCCCTCGCCTAGATTCATACCGCCGCAGTTGATCGAACTCGGCGGGTTTCCACTTCCAGATGTGCACGTAAGGGTCAATGTCGCAGTTGTCGTGAGTCCTGAAACAAAGGAAACAGGGGCGGAAAAGGTTCCCAGAAGAGTCGGCGTGAGTGTCGTGGTGTAGACCTTGAACTGGACTTTTTCATTCAGGAGATTTCCACCAAACGAGTCTAACGCCTCTGTTCCAGCGTCCACGGTTACCAGGGCTTGAAGCGAGAAGCTCTTTGACGTTGTAGTGAGGACGGTATTTCCGGTATAGGATACGACAGTGTCTTCCTTTGTGAACGTCGTCGAAGAGCTGGCCTGAGAGCTGGAGAGGAAATAGTGTGCAGAGTCTCCTGCAAACTGTATCGTGAACGAGAGCGATGGAGACGATACTAGGAAAGAGGTGCTCGCCTGTCCGTTACTCCCAGTATTGATAGTTACCGAGGCACCGGTGCTCAACGTTACCATCAGGGGCTCGTTCGGAATCAGCGCGCCAGTCACAGTGTTCTTCAGCGTCGCAGTTAGAGTGGCAGTGTCGCCGTACTCGGGCTCGGCTATTGTGAACGTGATCGCTGTACTGTACATTACGGTGAGCGTTACCGAGTTCGAGGTCCTGGAACCCCCTAGCGAGGGTCTTCCGTCACTACTCGTTGTAGAGACGGTAAATGGTCCGCTGTGCGTGGAAGAAGTCGTCTGAATTGTCATAGTCGAATACGCTGGGCTACTCGGACTGGGTGATGTGACGGTTGTTGGGGAGAACGAACATGTAGTGTTAGCCGGACATCCGTTCACGATCAAGGTTAGGATTGGCAGTCCCATTGAGGATGAACCGGCGGGAGCCGTGATTGTGAGTTTGCAGGTTCCACTCTGCCCGCCAATGATCGACGCGGGGCATGTGTTGAGGTTCAGGCTGAAGTCATAGATGTGAAGTCCGGCGGAATTGGACCTTGAGCCGAGAGCTACGCTTGCCGAGATGTGTAGTGTGAAGTCTCCGAGGGAGACAGCGCCAGTTTGAATCGTAAACGTGGTAGTCCCAGGCAGTGCCAAGGAAGAGGTTAGTCCCGATGTTGTGGCATCGCTCGGTACACCCGAGAGAGCAATTGCAACAGTTGAAGGTGCGCCCGTCGAGCCGGAAGCGAGACTTGCAGTCACTTTGTAGGAGGCTACTCCTCCTCGAAGGACTGTCTGGTCGGACGGGGTCAAACTCACTGTGTAGTCGAACACGTTCACGTGGAATGAGCCTGTTGCTTTGTTGCCGTGTGCATCCGTGCTAGAACAAGCCACGGTCGTAGTTCCCAGTGGGAATGCTGAGCCTGAGGCAGGAGAACAGGTTACTAGATCGGAGACGTCGACAATGTCCGTTGTAGTCGCCGAAAAGGTTACCGTGGCGGATCCGGTGCCAGTCGTAGCAAGCGCCGTTATGTCCGCTGGAAGGTGCAATGCTGGTGGAGTAGTGTCACGGACAGTCACAGTGGAAGAAGCTGAGCCTAGATTGCCAGCTGCATCGGTGGCTGTGCACGTAACCGTTGTCGTACCCAACGGGAAGATTGAGCCGGGCGCTGGTGAACAGTTGGGAGACAATGATCCACTCACCGTGTCCACAGCTGTGGCCGAAAATGTTGCGACCGCGCCCGTGGGGCCGGTGGCTTCGAGGATAACGGGCAACCCGGATATCAAGACTGACGGAGACGTAGTATCACGAACAACAACATGGAACGAGCCCGTTGCGAGATTACCCGAATGGTCCTGAGCCGCGCAGTTCACAGTAGTAGTTCCCAGAGCGAAAGTTGACCCTGAAGCTGGGATGCAATTCACCGGAACGGAACCGTCAACAAGGTCAGTGGCGCTCGCCGAGTAGGTCACGACTGCCCCGGAGGCGCCCAATGCTTCAGCCGTAATATCGGCTGATAGAGTCAAGACTGGAGGCGTAGTGTCAACAACCGTCACAGTGGAAGATGCTGAACCAACGTTTCCGGCTGCGTCTGAGGCGGTACAAGTAACCGTTGCTCTACCAATCGGGAACGTAGTTCCGGTGGGTGGAGAGCAAGTTGGTATCAGCGAGCCGTTTACAATGTCTGTGGCTGACGCGGAGAAGGTTGCAACAGCACCGTTGGGACCTGTTGCCTCCAGAATAGTTGGCAGTCCCAATATTGTAACAACGGGTGGCGTGGTGTCGACGACGGTCACGGTGAAACTGGCGCTTGCGCTGTTATTCGAGGAGTCGGTCGCGGTACAGATGACATGAGTGGACCCGAGCGGGAAGATTGAACCTGATTGAGGAGTGCAATGAACGATGGGATTGGGGTCAACATTGTCTGTGGCGGTCACGGTGAAGGTGACGATGGCTCCAGAAGGACCCGTTGCCTCTGCCTGTATAGAGGGTGGAACGGTCAGAACCGGCGGAGTAGTATCGATTACGGTTACATGGAATAATCCAGTCACCTTGTTCCCGTGGGAGTCAGAGGCTGAGCAGACAACATTTGTCGTGACGAAAACTGGGAAGGTAGATCCCGAAGCAGGTAGGCACGTTACGGCGACCGGACCATCGACAAGGTCTGTAGCAGAGGCCGAGTACGTTACGACGGCACCGCTGGGACCGAATGCTGAGGCGGTGATATCTGCTGGAAGCGTAAGGACAGGCGGTGTAGTGTCTTTGACGGTTATGGTAAAAGAAGCCGAGCCTACATTACCAGCCGCATCCGTGGCCGTACATGTGACGGTTGTTGTGCCTAGCGAAAAGGTCGAGCCCGAACCTGGGGAACAGATCGCAGGAAGCGAGCCGCTGGCAATGTCTGTGGCGGATGCAGAGAAGGTTGCAACCGCACCACTGGGACCTGTGGCCTCGTTCGTTATAGAGGCGGGAACTGTCAAGACCGGTGGTGTCGTGTCTCGCACTGTCACTGTGAAAGTCCCATGGATTGAGTTGCCTGAGGAGTCCGTAGCGGTACAGGACACTATAGTTGTTCCAAGGGCAAAAGTCGAACCTGACGTGGGAGAGCAAACAACGCTCGGAGATGGGTCCACGATGTCAACAGAGGTTACGGAAAAGGTCACAGCGGCTCCACTGGGAGCTGTAGCTTCCGCGGTGATGCCGGCCGGCAGAGACAGGACAGGAGGGGTTGTGTCAACAATAGTCACACTGAAACTCGCACTCGCCCTGTTACCTGAGAAATCAGTTGCGGAGCACTGGACCATGGTAGATCCTAGCGGGTACGTTGAACCTGATTGTGACGAACAGACTATGGTAGGGTTCGGGTCAACGAGGTCGGTTGCAGTTACCGTGAAGGTGACTATGGCTCCAGAGGGACCTGTGGCCTCTACGATTCGAGCAGCGGGAACTGTCAGGGTTGGTGGAGTAGTATCGACCACGTTCACGTAGAATGAGCCGGTCACTGTGTTGCCATGAGCATCAGTAGCAGAGCAACTCACAACGGTAGTATGAAGTTGGAATGTTGATCCTGAGGCGGGATTGCAAGTTACGGAAACGGATCCGTCAACCAGGTCTGTGGCGCTCGCTAAGTACGTAACGACTGCACCGGCAGGGCTTGCTGCCTCAGCCGTAATTGTAGATGGAAGAGTCAGAGTCGGAGGAGTAGTGTCGACAACTGTCACAGTGGAAGACGCTGAGCCAATGATACCAAACCCGTCCGTAGCGGTACAGGTGACCGTTGTAACGCCCAAGGGAAAAGTGGAGCCTGAAAGTGGAGAACAGGTTGTAGAGAGAGATCCGCCTGTAAAACTCGTGGCGGAGGCCGTGTAAGTCGCAACAGCCCCACTAGGACCAGTAGCCTCGAGACTAACTGGTAGTCCGGTTATGGAGACCGTGGGAGGAGCGCCAATAACTGTTAGAGGCTCACAACTACTCGTAGAGCCAGCAAATCTCCCCTGACCGGAATAGAAAGCCATGTAGCTGTAGGTGCCGCCAGCGAGAGGACCAGTTGACCATGAGTTGGGGACGGTACCATCGCCATTCAGCTTAACGATCGGACCTGCAGAAGGCCCACTACAGTCTCCAGTGGTGAAGAATTGGTAGATGACGATCCCAGAAGGAATGAAACCAGCGAAAGGAACCGCAACCGTGACCACCGCCGTATCATGGAATGACGCGCCAGCAACCTCAGTTCCTGAAGGAGCTTGCCCCGTAGCATCATTGATGACATGAGTGGTAATGGTAGTATTGCATGTAATAACGGGATTCCCACTTGTAGGGATGGTACCGAGGGTAGTGCCGCCACAAATGATGATTGTTCCAGGGTTGGTCAGAGTGCTGCCATCATAGATTCCGGTGCCGCCAGTATTCGACACTGTAATTGTCGCCCCGGCATTATTGGTAAGAATGGCTCCTCCCAAAATGTAGACGCCGACGGTACTGCTGCTGCCAGTGTTTGATACCGTGACAATTCCAGAGTTGGAGAAGGCGCCACCGTAGTTTTGAATGCCGATGCTGCTCCCAGTGTTTGACACTGTGATAGTCCCGAAGTTGGAGAGGGTGGTGTAGCCGTTGACGATGCCATAGGTAGTGCCGGTGTTCGACACTGTGATAGTCCCTCCGACATTATTGGTGAGAATGCCTGCTCCTGGACTTGGACCTGGAATGTAGATTCCAATGCCGTAGGCGTTGCCGGTGTTCGACACTGTGATAGTCCCGGAGTTGGAGAGAGTGCCAGTGCTGTAGAAGCCGTAGTTGGTGCCGGTGCTGGTGTTTGATATCGTAATGGTCCCTCCGGCATTATTGGTGAGAATACCTTCGTTGGCGACTCCGACTATGCCAGTCGTCGACACTGTGAGAGTTCCAGAGCTTGAGACGGTGCCCGTGCCGGTGTTGTAGATGCCGGTGTAGCCGGAGTTTGATACACTAAGCGTCCCAGAGCTGGAGAGGGTGCCGTAATTGATGATGCCATAGCTGAAGCCAGTGTTTGATACCATAATTGTCCCATAATTAGAGAGGGACCCGCCTGAGGTGATAGTTATGCCAGCACCTCCCGAGTTTGATACTGTAAGAACGCTTCCTAGATCGTTGTGCACGCCGGTGCCACCAGTGTTTGACACTGTAATAGTCCCGGAGTCAGAGAGGGAGCCAAAGTTGTCGATGCCAGTGCCACCAGTGTTTGACACCGTGATAGTGTTGGAATTAGAGAGAGGTGCGAAGTTGACGACGCCGTAGCTGCTGCCAGAGTTGGATAGTGTAATAGTTCCAGAGTTGGAAATACTGCCAGCGTCGCTGTGGATGCCTTCGCCGCCTGTGTTTGACACCATGATGGTACCGGAATTAGACAAAGTGCCGCCGTCGTTGTAGATGCCGTAGCTGTTGCTCCCAGAATTTGATACTGTAATAGCTCCAAAGTTAGAGAGAGTGCCGCCCACGCCATCGTAGATGCCGATGAAGCCTGCGTTCGATATTGTGATAGTCCCAGAGTTAGACAAGGCTCCGTGGTTGTAGATGCCGGTGCTGCTGCCAGAGTTTGACACCATGATGGTCCCTACGGAATTATTTGTGAGGGTTCCTCCATTGTTGTAGATGCCGTAGGTGCCTGTGTTTGACACTGTGATAGTTCCAAAGTTGGAGAAAGCGGCGGTTGAGACTGAGTTGAAGATGCCGGTGCTGCTGCCAGAGTTTGACACTCTTAGACTTAACGAGTTACTAAGGGTGCCTCCTTGATTGTTTACGCCTGTGCCTCCAGAGTTTGACACGGTGATAAAACCAGAATTAGAGAGAGAGCCGTATACGGTGATGCCGTTACCGTTAGTGTTTGAGACGATGATAGTCCCAGAATTTGGTAGGCTGGCGTAGTTGCGGATGCCGTCGCTGTTGGGGTCGGAGTTTGACACGGTGATTGTCCCTCCGGAATTATTAGTGAGAGTACCTGCTGCGTTGTAGATGCCGGAGTACCCGGTGTTTGACATCGTTATAGTACCAGAGTTGGTGAGGGTGGCGAGGTTGAAGATGCCGTAGGCGGTGTCGGTGTTTGACACTGTGATAGTTCCTGAGTTGGAAATAGTGCCGAGGTTTTCGATGCCGTAGTCACTACCAGAGTTCGACACTGAGATGGTTCCAGAGTTGGAGTTGGAGATGGTCCCGGTAGCGGTGTTGACTATGCCGATAAAGCCCGAGCCGGTGTTTGAAACTGTCAGTGCTCCAAAGTTGGAAAGAGAGCCTCCATTCTGGATGCCATTGCTGCTGCCAGTGTTTGACACTGTCAGTGTTCCAACGATGGCAAGGGTGCCGCCTGAGTTGATAATTATGGCAATTCCTGCTGAGTTTGATAAGACCAAATTAACTCCGGTGGGAATAGTCACAGTCTGAGAACTAGAAATGGTGATGCTGCTGTTGGTCATTTTGCACGTATTGACTCCATTCCATGTTCCGCCAAAGGTAGAAGCGCATGTGGAGCCATTGACCGTACCACCTACCGCGTACACTCTTTGTGTCGAAGCGAGAAGGATCAGTACCGCTATCGACAGGATGATTAGCAGTTTTAGAGGACCGGACGATCTTCGATCTAGCATGAAATCAACGCGTGAATAATTAGTACTTGTTCCCGCCATGGGGAGCTGAATAACTTCCGATTTGAAGATGACAAGTGTGGCCGTTCCGGACACTGAGTGCTCCCTTTATCGCTTGGTTCACTCATCTACTCGATTAGGCGTGTCTTTCAGTATCAGCCATAGGCAATCTAGAGATAGATTGGTGCAAAATTGGATACCATTAAGTACGTCTTGCGGATATGATTTGTCTAACCGTGTAGGGCTTTTTCGAAAGTGTACGCTCAAAAGCGGGTGCCGGTGAAGGTTATAGACGACGAGTCGCAAGCGAAGCTGATCTTCGATTCCATGAGGAGGGAGATTCTTCGCCTGCTCTCCAAAAGGGCCTTTACGGAGAAACAGCTCTCTGACATTATCGGTATTTCCCCCCCTTCAATAGGCCACCACTTGAAAGCGCTGACTCGTGGAGAGCTGATCTCGGAGGTGCGGAGGGAGGCGGGAAGCCACGGGATAGTTCAGAAGTGGTACATGTCAAACGCGCAGGCCTTCGTCGTGGACCGGGATCCGCTTCGGAACGATATTCGTCGCTACTTCATGCCGATGGATATTGAGAGAACCAGGGGCATAGTAGCTTGCCTATCGCTGTTGAAGGATAACGTGACACCGTCAACCCGACAGATGGAAAGTCTGACCCGCCAGATCTGCACCGCCCTGGTCAAGACAGCACGGAATTATGATGGATCAATTGAGGATGATCCTGAGCGTACTATCCATAGATTGTATGTGCGAGCGCTCCGGCAACTGGAGATTATGGCGCCGCACCAGATCATTGCATAACCCCGTCCGACACGGCTGAAAATTTCTGCCCTCGAAAATTAACCGCATACCCAGGGTAGAGTACATAGAGCGAGACAACACGGTTCAAACAACACCACAAACAATGGCAGAACGTTGATCGAAACTGGAGACCGGTTCCACGAACGGTAGCGGCAAGTGAAAAACATTTTCGAAATCAGTCCGAAAACCGTTTCTTGAACCGGATCCCTCAATCGTTTATCGAAACGGGATTTGAAATCGCATAATGAAACAGTGATTGAAGCCAGTTATCGAAACGAGTGCTCGAAACCGGTACTGAAAACGGTTCCGAAATCGGTTACCGGTGATCTCTCGGGTCCCCGGGGGACCTACTCGAGTCTCGCGCCGCCAAAGGAATAGTTTCAGCCTGCTAACCCGTCTAAGTCATAGCTCCAGAAGCATTCAGGATAAGACAGTCTTGGGTCTGGAATACATCGGGCTGGCTCCGGGGTTCGCGAGAGAGGTGCTCGAGATCTATGAGGCCTGGGAGGGAAAGGAGGCGGTGCCCTGGAAGCTAAAGGAGCTGATGCTGGTGCTCAAAATAGAAGTCAACAGACGATACAACCCAAACAGCTATCCACAAGCATCCCAACTACGAAAAAGCCAGAGAATTCAGGGAGAACAGACTCGACTGTATCCGCCCGCTAGGCATTCCGGCTCTTCGCAGCCATCTGCATAGCAACCTGCTTCATCATCCTCCCGCCAACGGTCGCCCCGGCGGCTTTCGTCTTGTTCAAGAGAGGATTCTCTGGGACCCTTGCATACATCATCATGTAAGGCGCCATAGCCAACACAATCTTGCTCTCAGCCTTCCGAATATGCTCCTCCAAGGTACTCCTAGGCTGCCCTTGCTTCCGGGCTAGATCGTCGGCGGTTGTTCGCTTAGGAATCTCATAATATCCACCCTCTATCGCAGAGAGCATCGCTTTCATCTGTTTCTCAGTCAGCTGGCCGAACAAGCTGCTCAGCGACAACAGAAACGCGTCGTCTGTCATTCCTTCCGAGACGGACTTCTTGTGCAAGACCTCCGTTGCACCAATCCTGTCTAAGCCTCTAAGCAATCCCTTCAGATCGTTATCATCATAGCCAACCAGACGGTGGTATTCCCATCCTCCCGCCAATACTAGGGGAGGTATGCGCATGAAATTGTGTCGCTGAATGATTGGACTGATAGGGGTCCCCTTGTGGTCTGACCCGCAACAACATGTTCGAGCCACTAGCTGGAATTTGTCCTGAAGGTATGTCTTTGAGATAATCTTCCCATCCAGATGTGCCTTTGTACTCGTGGTTATCTCGTTCTGCAGCTCCTCGAGCGAGCCAAACCCAGCGGCTTCTATCTCAAGAACGTCCGTGTTTCCATTACACCACAAGGAGAATCTTGCGTCCGGAAATTTCGTGGTCAACAGGTTGTAGTGATCCCCGTGCCCTGCCGTCGGCTGAAATCGAAAGAACAGCTCAAACAATTTCTAGACAAAACTCCAGGGCCATTTCTTCCATATAACCGGTGTGCCGGCGTGCGCCAGCAACTAATAGCAGTCGGACGACGGTGAAACAACTACCAGCGCACGACGGCTCAAAGATAATCCAGCAGAACAACGTGCTCATCGTTAGGTGAAAAGAAAAATGGCAGTTCGAGAAGATTGGACAAGAATCACGCACAGCATTCACAGTCTCTTCCACGCGTTCAGAGCCCCCACGAGGGGAGCAATGGAGAGAAGTTGCAACATCATGGTAAATTCTCCAAGGGTCCAGCCCGCAACCCTCTGGACTAGAAGCACCGTGGACGCTGGAGTAATTGCAGAGATCGAGCGCAAACGGAACCAGGTATACCTGTATAGCGTGAAGAACCAGATGAGGTAGGAGGCGCCGCAAAAATGCAATCCTTAGAGGAGAAGGATTCGAGGGAACTGGGATCAGCGGGGCAAGTCGACGATCTTGCATACGACCCCATTCACCGTTGCCCGGTGTGCGGTCAGATGGCCCGATGCTTTACGGTTGACGGTTTCCACAATTGCAACCTTTGTGGATCAACATGGCGGGAACTCCCCGACATAGGGCTGATGTCAGTCAATCATGTGGTGGTGTAACTGTCGAGAGAGGATAGCCCCTGAAGGTTTTGGATCCGTTCGGTGATGCTGAGAAGACCTGCAAGACGACGACCGCCTCTGCCGCTCTTCAATTTGTCAATGTCGTCAAGCCTCATCATATCGACCTTTTTCAGCACGTCCAGTAGCGAGTCCTTTCCTACTACAATTGACGCTTGTGTGTCCGCTGCTAGTCTTGCTTTTAGGTCTCTACCGTAGCTTTTGCTTCCCAGTATGCCTAGTGGGACAAAAAGTAGGGGGTAGAGGAAGATAATCCACGCCATACGAAGCACGATTGCCGCGGCAATCGGAAGGACTAATGAAACTATCAAGGGCATCCCGGTGAGCAAGAACGCCCTACCCCTCAGCCTACGCTTCATCTTCTTCTCAAATGTAAGCGAGGAAGCGATCAAGGGTCGCCACTCTTCAATAGTCAGCTTTCCCATCATGCGCGCCGGCATGACCAAGGAATGGCGAAGAAGAGAACACCAGTCAGAAGGAACAGGCCTGGTACTACGGCCTGCGGGGATCCACTCCATCCACCGGATATCCCTGATATCGAGCCCGAAATGTCGAGTTGTTGGCCGAGACTAACAGCAGTTTCAAGGAGCTTGGGATCGTCAGGACTGGTCGGAAGAGACCTATGAAACCGGCTCAAACTCAGGCGGCTTGACTTTCCATTAGTCAGCTTTAAAGATCGATTGAAGCCTAATCCAGATGACGGGAAGAAGTTAGTTGGCGGACCACCAAGATACTCAGGGACACCAGACTGGTCTGAAGGATCCTCCCGTCTCCGCGACCAACCTAACTCAAACCCCGTACTTTTTCTTCCTCCTCGTTTGACGCACTCTTCGGACCGCTAAAGGGATCATGCTTAGGGCTCCCAGTATGGCCGACCAATACCCAACAGCGGCGATGACGACGAGGGCTGCGCAGCCATTAGTCACGCAAGCTACCGTCTGCGGGCCTCGAGCATAGAGATTACCCGCGATTACCCCTGAACCCCAGAAAATAGCCACCCCGAGAACGATGATGATTGCCCGTCCACGGAAGCCTGTCTTCGGCATTCGAGACGGTCTTGGAGGACCTACAAACCGCTTGTCCCTCAACTCCTCCATCCGCTTGCCGATGCTTGGACTCCAGAACGCCGAAAACCGATCGGCGAGGCTTGACAGTGTTGCCCTCGGATCGAGACCTTGCATCTTCTCGAGAACAAGTGTTACTTGTTCGGTTCCGAACTGACTAGCCGCGTTTCCGTCCAGTTCGAACTCCCACGCTCTCAACGATCTCCTGACCCAGAGCAGAGATAGCAAGATCGGGACGCTCCAGGCTGGGAAAACGAGAATCGGGCCCCATGGTCTTCCGACAAAAATGTAGAAGAGAATGAGGAGAGCCGCAAACGCGCCAAGGATCACTAGAGCCATCAGTCCGAGCAACCTCGACATCCTCCCAGAATTGAAGGCCTTAAGCCTCAACAAGTGCATCTCAATCAGAATCCTCCACTCATCAAGCGACAACTTTCCCTTCAGATACTCAGGAAACATAAGCTCGGCCAATGGAATACCGACAGGTCCAAGCCAGAACTCTCGCGAGATCACAGGCATCGTGATCATCCAGCCCACGCCGCCACGAACGAACCTTCCCCAGACAATCTGCCTGTACCAGAACCGCGAGTCCAGTCGCACAGCTATCTCTCGAGTCATTTGCAAAAGCGCATCATCTTCTGGACTCGGACCAGTCTTGATTCGGTCGTACCATCTCAGAGGACGAAGTTTGACCAAGGGTCCATACCACACTTGCCCCCCATAGTAATACACTTAGTGGAATGATACCTGAGAGATATACCGGCTGGAAGATGACGATATCTCCCCAGCACGACAAAACAAGACCAATACAGCCTAAATGGAAGTCTTCCAACTCCCGGATTCCATAGGCCAGAAACTTGGCAGGCCTCTATGTTTTTGACTCGGACCCCTAAGCTTGTAATGGGCACTCTGGATTGAACTCCGGGGCGGTACATCTCTTCGCAATACTTGCCGTTCTGGCACTATTGCTCTCTTCTCCCGTAAGGCACAGAGTGCGAGCTCAGTTTTCCAAACAGGCCTGGTAACAGAGAAGTCCTCGTATAAGATGAACGAGATGGTTTACGCCAAGTTGATTCTGTACAACCCCACCCCTCAAGGCATCGCCGTCCATTTCTCAGGGGGATGCTGGTACAACTTCATCGTCCGCGACATGGTTGGAGCCGTGATTCATAAGGAAACATGGCCTGCCTGCGACCCTAACATTAACGGCTACGAGAACACCACGAACGTAATGACAGTAGACTCCGGCGGAGGCCGCTGGTACTCAATGTCCTGGAATCAGCTCGATGGACTGGGGAACCATGTACCAGTGCCAGCAGACTATATCTTGTCTTGGAGTTTCAAGAATCCTGACCAGCCTATCCCAGAAGCCTCGAAGACAATAACCCTGACAGATCGTGCAGTCGCAGTTAGAAGCTTTCTCGAAATCTGCCTTCCGATTCTTGCAGGACTTCGCACCTTTGGTTTGGTTTGTGGGATTTGTTGGAGGGATTCCGTGGTCCCGGGCCTTCAAGGGAATAAAGAGGTCCGTTAGACTCATGTTCGCTATACCTCCCATAGCTTCTGTAATCACAGTCTTTGCTCTTATCCTCGGGTTCTACTCTAACCGTCTGCTTTGCCAGGCGATCCAGTGTCCGGGGACAATCTTCCTCACTTAACAGCATGAACGTCTATCTGCTGATCACTCCGATAATTTGGGGCATCCTATTCGTAGCAGGAGAGATGGTCCCTGAAAAGTTGATGTGGCTTCCTATTGTCGTCTTTGAATCCTGGACGGCTTCCGTCTTAGCAATAGCCTTCTTGGTCCTCAACTCGGTTCAGGAACTTTGGAGGAACACTTTCTATTATGATTGGACCATTATTTGGCCAGCCTATGCAGTTATCCTTGCGAATATTCCTGCCCAGTTGATGTTTTATCGAGCTTTCAAGAAGAAGCTGTTGTCAACCGAGCCCTTCGTCCCTGTAGTCCCAAAACCGCCGTGGTAATTTCAGGCAGATTGGCTACTGCTTGACTGGGTTGGTGGTGCCTGCGAGTGGATAGACGATCTTTGGTCTGTCCCATGGATGCTTGCTGATGTGTCCGAAGGCTGCGAACGGGATGTATCTTGGGATCTCAGATCTTGATGCATATATTGCCAATGCTAGGGCCCATAGTCTGTCGTCGTGTGTCCCGGAGCGATGGTGGAACTTCGTCTTTCCCGCTTCAGTCATCTTCGCAATCTCCGCGTTCATCTCGATGATCAATTCTCTATCTCTCGGTATGTGTAATCGCTTCCGTTCCATCACCTGTTTCATATGCGTCATCACGTCTGACTTCCGTGGTAGCGAGAGCTCTATCCCCTTCACGTTCTTGAGACCGGCCCTCCGCGCGTTCTCAGGGAAGGACTCTCCCACGCCTGTTTGATCAATGTAGTAAGCTCGTACGTTCCGGAACCGTTCTCCGACAAGCTTCAGATACTCTATTACTGCTTGGTATTCTGTGCCGAGAGGAAACCGTTTCAGGTGGACGAGGGTGATCTGGCCGTTCTTTTTCAGTATGACCGCAATGACCGAGTGGTCTCTCTTCTGTCCCAAGTCGACGCCGACGTAGTAATCTTCCGTAGGTACACTGGGTCCCGACGCTTGACTTGGTGTGTTATTGCTCAGTTTCTGGTTCACCTCCCGATCTCGGCTTGTTTCAGGTCCTCGACGTACTCTAGATTGTTGCTGACAGCGCTGTCTATGAGACCGTAGCTGAAGTATGCTTCTTCATCCTCTGAGAACTCGGCCAGCATTTCGCGCTGCCAGCGCCATGGGTCCTCCCGCATCTGCCGCTCGAGCTTCTCCAAGATCCCCCTCTTCAATGGTCCATTTGGTTCCAGCGCGTCGTGGAAGCTGACGTGGTGGCGTGAGAAATCGCCATAGAGATCATCATCCATACACATTTCGTAGAAGAGGCTGTCGCGGGACCCGGGTGTGCTGGTTGCGATGAATCGGCCGTTCGTTGTACCTAGCGCAAACACAATCGCGTCGTACAATGCCCTATCATCTTCAATGTATGAAGCCTCATCGACGATTAACAGATCAAGAGTCAACCCTCTCACCGTTTCTGGACTGTTGGGAAACGCTTCGATAGTGGACCCGTTGAAGAACTCCAGCTTGGTCTTCAACGCGCGCCCTTCCAACGCATTCTTTGGGAGCTTCGCAGGAATGAAGAGGCACGGCGTATCATGGCTCGGCTCTGGCGCAAACTAGGCGCGAGAATCGCTATCCGACGGTTCGAGCCTGATAAGGCAACATAGAGGCAGATCAAGGTCAAGCACAGCGACTTGCCGCTCTGACGGGACCATCGTGCCACAACGAACTGGCTTGTATCAAGCAAGAACCTTACTTGGTAAGCAGTTGGCTCAAAGCCGGTCATCTGCTTGAAGAAATCCAATATCCCACAGTGAATGATCGGTTTATCCTTCTCGGCATCTCTCGCTCTTGCACGCATCTCCGTCTCATACAGACGGTCTATATTGACGAATGCTGATCCGGCCATCTAGCCAATCCTCTTCCTGTTTGGGGAACGAGAAGATTTCTTTCTCGGTTGGACTCTTCGTGTCACGGGCCCGAATAGCTTCCTAGCATCGTTTGCGGACAGCACCGTTCTCCGAAGCTTCCTCGACTCCTCAATCACTTTCAATCGTTTCTCGTACTCCTTGTACTGTAGATCTTTCAACAACTGGTTGAGCGCGAGAACCGCGTTCGTGTACTTCTGATACCAGCTCTCACGGGTCCTCATCCTCAACCCCTCGTCCATCGCATTCCGGTACGCCAGCGCAGCAAGTTCCTCCAGCCTCTTGATCTCGACGTCCCGTATCCTGTTCGGATCCAAATCCTCGGACACAAACTAGCCCTCTCCACTCTTGGTCAGGGAAGCCTGTTTCTCGACTCGCCGAAGCATCTCTGCTAGGCGGGGATCACGCTGGCCCTCAAGCAGGGCCTTGTCCCATATGCTCAACAACTTCAGAAGAACGCTCCGCAACGCGCGAGCCTCCTTCTCATCCGCATCCTTTCCCCGGGAAACCGCGCCCAGATTGTCCAGCATTTCATCAGTGAAACGCTGAATACGAGACAAGAACTCCGGCCTCGAACCAGTCGAAACATTTTCACTCACTCTTCTTTTCCCCCTTCTTTCGCAGCGTTCCCGGATCCCTCGCGCGTCACATCGCGTACTCCTTGCAGATCTGCTCGAAAACCGATGTTGTCCGCCACGCCAAGAATCCTAGGATCGCTACAGTCTATGTCTACGCTCGATACATATTAGCGATATCGAACTGCATTTCTTAGGTCCAGTTCTAGAGGACCTGTCGGAGATAGAAGCGAAAGTACTCATCTTTTTCTAACATCAGACTCAGATCATCGTTTGCAAGGATTTCCAAACCTCAGCAGCCACGTCGCGAATATTCGAAAAACTGGACGTTGAAATCCAGGAACGGAGCAGGGGATCGAAAACCGCTTCTCGAAGAAGCTTTTGAAAACGCTTCTTGAATCAGGGTCTGAAATTGGCCATTGAAACTGGTGCCGAAAAATCGAATAATAGTGATTTCCAGGGCCCCCAGGGGCCTACTCGAGTCGCGCGCCGCCAAGAAACCGAAACACTTTCGCTAGCGTCAGCCGGAGGCTAGCTTGTCTGGCGCTGACTCAGGTATGAATCCAGTCAATATATCCCGGTCTTGTCTTCACCGTGGGTGTTTACTATGCCAATGATTGATGTTTATGCACCAGCAGACCTTTTCCCCGCCGGCACTGACGGTCGGCTCGGTAAGGAGCTCACCATGGCCGTTCTCCGGGCTGAAGGTGTCGCAACCCCAGGTCCCTTCCACATGAACAACACCGCGGCTTTCATCCATCGAATGGACCCGCACGCGATTCACACTGCGGCCACCGACTCCGCCCGCACCGTGCGCGTCCAAGTCATCACGCCTCCAGCAGCGTTGACCCGCGAGGGCCAGAAACAACTCGTCAAAGAAATCACCGACATAGTCACAAGGATCTCAGGCGACCCATCACAGGCAAGTCGCACATGGGTGATACTCACCGAGGCAGCAGAGGGCGGTTGGGGACTCTCAGGTACAGCCTACGGCCGTCAGGAATTTGCAGCGCTCGCCGCCAAAGCGGCCGCAGCCCGCGCGAAATAACCACCCAAATCCGACAGGAATACTCTTATCGCTCCAACCTAGTGAGCCTCGAAAAGACCATGCAGCCTCAGTCAAAGCCGAAGCGGCCAGTTGGAGTCATAGTAATCGCTGTGATCGCTGCTGCAGGAGGCTTGCTTTCATTGTTCGGAGCTGCGTCCGCCTTTTCCGGCAACGCAACCGGTCCCACCTGGCTAGCAATCGTGGTAACCATCTTCGGCATTCTCGGCCTAACACTGGGCGTCGGATTCTACACTGGAGCACGTTGGGCCTGGATGGGAGGAATCGTGATCTACATCATCTCCATCCTGCTCGGAATCCTGGAGATACTCTATGGGGGTACTGTCGGAGGGGTTGGCGGAGTCATCAGGATAGTGGCTGGAATAATCATCCCACTATACTTGACTCGGACCGGCCTCAAGAATTTCTTCGGCAAAGGACCGGTCCCTCGCAGCTCGTAGGCCCTAATCGACAAGCCAAGAAATCATCCTTTCAGCAAGTCTTAACTCAACGCGCGACCAAGAAGATCGTATCATGCAGTCTGTGACCAGCAAGGTGGAGATTCGCGACATAGCGCCAAGCTTATGGATCTGGCGTGCGGAACATCATCACTGGAAGCCCGGCGACGACTGGCAGCCAATCGTGACATCCACCTACGTCGAATCTGTAGGCGAGAAGCTAGTGATCGATCCACTAGTCCCGAAAACAGGCGCCGAGGAATTATGGAAACGTCTAGACAACCGACCGCCGACGATGGCCGCCGTCCTCATCCCAGACCACGTGCGGGACATTGAAGAGTTTGTCCGCCGCTATCATGCTCGTCCTTTCGGTCCGAGGTTGTTCTGGCCTGACGACGTTCCCAAGACCGCGCTGGAGATTATTGAACCAGACAGAGTTCTTCCAGGAGGCTTCGTCGCTCTCTACGATGGAAGAGGACGCCTCGAGACGCCTCTCTGGCTGCCTGAGCAGAGGGTGATAGTTTTTGGAGACGGGCTGACAGAGCGGGGTGGCGAGCTCCGGGTCTGGGGTTCGCCGTGGCATGAGAAAAGAGCGTT
>Ga0209236_1000792_pt1 | contig 18730 bp, 19 predicted proteins | sample GraSoi013_1_40cm_FD_185819 | JGI IMG/M metagenome (GOLD analysis project Ga0209236, IMG submission 185819) | Grasslands soil microbial communities from the Angelo Coastal Reserve, California, USA - Sample 09_27_2013_1_40cm (SPAdes) (version 2) | ecosystem: Environmental > Terrestrial > Soil >... | reverse complement strand
ACAACGCTGGCCGGGGCCTGCTTGGTGCGATCGAGGAGGCGTCGGCTGAGGAAGTGCGGTCGGTCTTCGCCGTCAATGTGGACGGCCTGCTGAACGTGACGCGCGCGGTCTTGCCCTCGATGCGCGAGCGGCGCTCGGGCCGTATCTTAAACCTCAGCTCGGTGGGGGGATTCGGCGCGTGGGCAGGGTGGGGCGTGTATTGCGCAACGAAGTTCGCAGTCGAGGGCCTCAGTGAAGCGCTACATGCCGAGCTGCTTCCGCTTGGGATCCGTGTGACCGTCATCGAACCGGGCACATTCCGCACTGACTTTCTTGACGCCAGTTCGGTGCGCAGGGTGGCGCGGGTGATCGGCGAATACAGTGGGAGTTCTGGCACCGCTCGACAGTGGGCTGACGCGACGAATCACGACCAACTCGGCGATCCTGTCAAAGGCGCCGCCGCCATCGTGGCCGTCGCCACGAGTCCCGAGCCTCCGTTGCGGTTGCAACTGGGGACCGACAGTCTGGCGAGGGTCGAAGCAAAACTTGCCCAAGTGGCGGCCGAACTCGCCGCCTGGCGGACGCTGGCGGAGTCCACAGACCGCGACCAGGCGGCCCCCGTGTGGACCGCGTAAGACCAAAAATGGGCAGGCAAGCGGGGCAAGTTGTTGCCCTATAGGAGGAGTTATGGCCGAACACGATCTTCAAACCGTTGCCTTTCCGACGCTCACCGAGGCCCAGATCGCCGAGCTTGGCCGTTGTACGAGCGCGACACCGAAGTTATATCGGGATGGAGAGAAGCTCTTTGCAGTCGGCGACCGCAACTTCAAATTTCACGTCGTCAGGTCGGGTGAGGTCGATATTCTCGACTACTCCGGCGACGTGCCGAAGAGCTTGACGGTCCATCGCAAGGGCGGGTTCACCGGCGATATCTCACACCTGACCGGCAATCCCTCGGTGGTCACCGCGGTCGCCCGGGGCGATTGCGAAGTGTACGAGATCTCGGGAGATGCCCTCAGGCAGACCCTGAATCAGTGCCCGGCCCTTAGTGACATCATCCTTCAGGCGTTCATCGCCCGGCGGCAACTTCTGCGCCAATCCTCTGAGTTCACCGGCTTACGGGTAATCGGGTCGCGTTACTCGACCGACACCTTTCGCGTACGTGACTTCCTGGCCAAGAACCGCGTGCTGTTCACCTGGGTGGACCTGGAAACCGATCCGGAAGTGGACAAGGTGCTCAAGCAGTTCAACGTGACCGAGGCTGACACGCCGGTCATCGCCTGCAGCAGCATGGTGCTTCTCCGTAACCCCTCGAACCGCGAGCTGGCCGAACGCATCGGAATCCGCCATCCACTGGACCAGACGGTGTATGACTTGGTCGTCGTGGGGGCCGGACCCGCGGGGTTGGCGGCGGCGGTCTATGGAGCATCGGAAGGGCTACGGACGGCGGTGCTCGAGCGCACAGCCCCGGGCGGGCAGGCGGGCACCAGCATGCGCATCGAAAACTATCTGGGCTTTCCCGCCGGTGTGACGGGAGGCGAGCTGACGGACCGCGCCATCCTCCAGGCCAACAAGTTCGGTGCCCGCATAGCAGTTCCCTCGCCGGTCACACGTCTGACGTTCGACAAATCCTATTGCATAGTGCATCTGGACGGCGAAGAACCCGTCACCACCAAGTGCCTCCTGATCGCGACCGGTGTCGACTACCGCCGGCTGGGCGTGGAGGGTGAAGATCAATTTGAAGGGAGGGGCCTCTACTACGCTGCAACGCCCACTGAAGCGCAGATGTGCCGGGGCGTACAGGTGGTGCTCGTGGGTGGTGGCAACTCCGCCGGGCAAGCGGCTGTCTTCCTTTCCGGACACGCCAGTAGGGTGCTGCTCGTCATTCGCGCCAACGACTTATACAAGGATATGTCCACCTACCTGGCCAGAAGGATCGAACAGATTGCCAATATCGAGGTCCTTTCCAACACGACGATTCGGCGGATGAGCGGTAACGGCCAACTTGGCTCGGTCGAGATGCTCAACCATAAGACCGGGCAGGAGCGGACGGTGCAGACACCGGCGGTGTTCACCTTCATCGGGGCAGTGCCGCGAACCGACTGGTTACCCGCAGAGATCGAAAGGGACAACAAGGGGTTTATCCGGACCGGCGCGGTTCTGGCGCAGTCTCCGCATTGGAGTTCCCCCAGGCAGCCGTTCCTGCTGGAGACCAGCCGTCCAGGCATATTCGCCGCGGGAGACGTGCGATCCGATTCGATCAAGCGCGTCGCCTCGGCCGTCGGCGAAGGCGCGATGGCCGTCAAGTTCGTGCATGAATACCTCAAAGAAATGTAAGAAGAGGGGTGAACGATCATGCCACAAGCAACTTGCACCCATCTCAATCAGATCCGCGACGTCAAGCCGAGCGCCCCCGGCTGCGAGGAGTGTTTGAAAATGAAGGACCGATGGGTCCATTTGAGAATGTGCCTCACCTGCGGGCACGTCGGCTGCTGCGATTCCTCGAAGAACAAACACGCCACGAAACACTTTCGTGCGACCACCCATCCCATCATCCGCTCCTTTGAACCAGGAGAAGGCTGGCGATGGTGTTACCCCGATGAGCTGTTCATGGAATAGCAAAGTCGTGGGCAGGCTGGAGAAGGCGGCCGACACGGTCAAGGACGTGACGCAATAGCGGGTCCTTAGGAAACTGGCCCGTCCGCCCAAGATGAGCTCGATATGAATACTCTGACACCGTTCCATCTGACGCCACTCGGCACGTTTCATACAGCGATCAGCTTGATCGCCGTGGTCGCTGGAGTCATCGCCTTCGTCCGTGACAAGGAGATCTCTCCGAAGAATCTGGTCGGGAGAATCTATGTAACCACGACCGTCATTACCTGCCTGACCGGCTTCGGAATCTTTCAACATGGCGGATTTGGCAAGCCCCATGTGCTGGGCGTCGCGGCTGTGGCGGGAAACTCCAGGTTGTTTGGCCGTGCATCGCCCTTAGTCGAGACCATCAGCTACTCGGCGACCTTCTTATTCCACATGATTCCCGGCATCACCGAGACGTCGATCCGCTTGCCCCTGGGAGCCCCTCTGGTGGCCAATGCCGACGCACCGGCCCTGCAGGTGGCAACCGGGGTGTTGTTCGCCGCGTTCCTGATCGGTGCCACGCTGCAAGTGGGGCAGTTGCGTGCCAAGAGCCGGCTACTGGCTCGTAACGTTCAACCATCCGCCCCTTAATCTCGTCAACCGGATACGATCCGGGAGCTGCAGGATAAGGAGGACATAGTCATGAAAAGCGTATCTAACTGGCTAGGCGCGTTGTTGGGGACGCTGGCCGTGATCGTGCTCGTTTTCGGAGTTCCCTACGCTCAAGAACCCAAGCAGAAGGGAACAAGCTACTCGCCCGTCGATATCAAGGAGGATTTCGCCACCATCATGGCTCGGATGAAGGCCGCGAAGCCTGAGGTCATGAAGCGGCAAATGGATTTGCTCCATGAGCGGTATGACTTAGCGAACCGCCCGGCCAAGAATGTCACGATGTCCCGCGGAAAGCCTGTCCAGGAAAGCATACGGGCCAGACTTCCCCAGGGCATGACCTGGGAGAAGCTCGAGGCCATGAGCCCAGAAGAGATCCGTGAAAAGGGGGTGTTCCCGGCGGGATTTTTTCCTCTTCCACACCCGAACCACGCAGAAGGCGGAATGGTGTTCCCCAAGTTCCACATCCAGGAGATTCAGAAGCAGGAAGGGCGAGATCTCACCCGCTTCGACCTGGATTTTGATCTGCCCGACCATTTCCTCCCCGAGTTTCCGCCGCCAATTTATCTGACGACGCGGCCCGATCTCGGTGACGTGTCTCAGGGTAAATTGGTGACCATTGAGAACTATTACGAACTGTTCGACGGGATCCTGAATCCCAAGCAGCTCGAGGGCTTGCGCCTGCTGCTCACTCCGTTCCCGCAGCAACAGTTCAACCAGACTGAGGACCGGCGCACGGTGCGCCCAAGTCGTGGCGTCGTGTGCTTTGAATGTCATGCCAACGGACATACGAACGCCAGCACCCATTTGGTCGGCGACATCCGACCCCAGGAGTTCCGTCATCGCATTGATACTCCCTCTCTGCGCGGGGTGAACATCCAGCGCCTGTTCGGCTCACAGCGAGCCCTGAGAAGCGTCGAAGACTTCACAGAGTTTGAGCAGCGGGCTGCCTACTTCGATGGGGATCCGGTGATCGCCACGAAAAAAGGAGCCAACATCCTGGAACGGGGTAGCCAGGTGCACTTCATGGCAGAGTTCCAAGCGCTCCTGGACTTCCCGCCGGCCCCCAAGCTCGGTCTCCACGGCAAGCTGGATCCGAAAAAGGCCACCGAAACCGAGATGCGCGGACAAACCCTGTTCTTCGGCAAAGCCAACTGCGCCAGTTGCCATCAAGCGCCCTACTATACAGACAATCTCATGCACAATCTGAAGGTGGAGCGTTTCTATAAGCCGCGCATGATCAACGGCAGGATGGCTTCAGCCGACGGCCCGATCAAGACATTTCCCTTGCGTGGCATCAAGGACTCGCCGCCCTATCTGCACGACGGCCGCCTGCTGACGCTCGAGGACACCGTCGAGTTCTTCAACCTGATTCTGGAGGTCAAACTGACCGAGGTGGAAAGGAAAGACCTGGTAGCGTTCCTCCGCGCCTTGTAGGTCGCAAGAAAGAAAGATAGGAAAAGGCTTCTTTTTCAGGAGGCCTGGACGTTCCATGCAACCGGCTACGTTTCTGATCGAGAGAAAGGAGGACGCCGTGAAGTCGCTGCCTCGACAAATCAAGAAGGTTATCGAGCCGGAACCGGTCACTGAAGGCGCGGGAGTCAGGCTCAAACGAAGTATCGGGACGGACAGGCTGGACTATCTGGATCCATTCCTGTTGCTGGATGATTTTGCCTCCAGCAACCCGCGTGATTACGAGGCCGGATTCCCCCTGCATCCCCATCGCGGGATTGAAACGGTGACCTACATGTTGCGGGGAGAGGTGCGTCACAAGGATACGCTCGGCAACTCCGGCAGCATCGGGCCCGGGGACGTCCAGTGGATGACGGCTGGACGCGGGATCATGCACGAGGAAATGCCGCAGGTGCGTCCCGAAGGGATTGCCGGATTCCAACTCTGGGTCAATCTGCCGGCGAGGCTCAAGATGACCAAGCCGCGCTACCAGGATATCCGGGCGGCCGAGATCCCTGAAATCAAAAAGGAAGGCGGAGCAAGGATTCGGGTGATTACTGGAACAATTGATGGGGTCAGCGGTCCGGTGACCGGGATTGCTGCCAATCCCATCTATCTGGATGTGTTCGTTCCCGCTCACGGCGCATTCATCCAGCCGATCCACCGAGGGCACACGGCATTTGCCTACGTGTTTGAAGGCGAGGCGACATTTGCCGGCGACGAGAAAGACGACGGCACCATGGTTTCGCACCCCAGGCTCGTCGTGTTGGGGGACGGCGATTCTGTGAAGGTGGTCACGGGAAAGACGCCGGTCCGCTTTCTGCTCGTCTCCGGGAAGCCGCTGCACGAGCCCATTGCGCGGTACGGCCCGTTCGTGATGAACACAGAAGAGGAGATCGAGCAGACGCTGCAAGAACTTCGACAGGGAACATTCGTCACAACGTGAACATCGGGGACCACGAGCGAAGCAAAGGAGAAGAGAGGGGGCGTCCGCTTGGGCGTTGACACCAGCATTGATGAGTTCTTCGATGACCACTTGCAGCGGGTTCTTGGGGCTTCCCCCGTAACGGCCGAGAAGGGGTCTTGGTATCCTGCATCGAGCGACGCCGCTGCGGGAGCCACGGATGAGGTTCCAGACCTTCCCGGAGATCATCAAGGTACTGCGCTTGCCGGAACACGCACGGGACGGTGATCCATAAGCCCACGCGGGAAGTGATCGAAAGGAAAGATCTAGTGTGCTGGCCTTCATCATTTTGAGCGGTCTGAGTCTTTGGATGTGGAAACTCGCCAGCGCCTCCGGGCGCGGCTAAATCCGCTTTTGGTCGTCCCTCGGTCAAGATGAACGATTCTCCGATCGATAATCAACAAACCTAAAGGAGGCTCCCATGCGTCTCACACTCATTACACTCACCTGTCTCTGTCTTGTCGTGTCTGCGTCTCTCGTTGTGGCAAAAGAAAAGAAACAAGAAAAACAGATGGACCCGCAGGCGATGATGGAAATGTGGAAGAAACTGGGCACGCCCGGCGAGCCGCATAAGTTGTTCGCAAGCCTGGCCGGTGGTTGGACAACCCAGACTAAAGAATGGATGGAGCCGGACAAGCCTCCAACGGAATCGACCGGCACCGCCGAGATGAAGATGTTGCTGGACGGGCGCTTTCTCTACCAGGAATACAACGGCCAGATGATGGGGCAGCCCTTCACTGGAATCGGCATCGACGCCTATGACAACCTGACCAAGAAGTACGTGACGGCCTGGATGGATTCGATGGGCACGGGGATCTTCATGATGGAAGGCACGGCCAGCGCCGGCGGCAGGACCATCACGCTGAAGGGCTCACACCCGGAACCGGGCGGTGGACGGATGACGCACCGGGCCATCTGGAAGATCGTGGACAACAATACCCAGACCTTTGACATGTGGGGGACGCACGAGGGCGGCAAGGAAATGAAGATGATGGAGATTACCTACACCCGCAAGCCATGATCGGGACATGGTTGGAGACACATTGGACCTCTCAGCGTTGGTGACAGAAAGCGAACGGCGCCGCTCGAAAACAAGAGGCGAATAGACTCAAAAACCAGGAGGCTGGCTAGGACACTATGCAACAAATCACCCCATGCTTGTGGTTCGACAGCAACGCAGAGGAGGCGGTGAGGTTCTATGCCTCCATCTTTAAGAAATCGAAGATCGGGAACATAGCGCGATATGGAGAAGCGGGATATGAAATCCACGGAAGACGAGCGGGTACCGTGATGACGATAGAATTTGAACTCAATGGGCAGACCTTTACAGCCCTCAACGGCGGTCCGGTGTTCAAATTCAATGAGGCCATTTCGTTCCAAGTGCTTTGTAAGACGCAAAAAGAAATCGACTATTACTGGTCGAAGCTTTCCAAAGGGGGCGATGAGAAGGCACAGCAATGCGGCTGGCTCAAAGATAAATACGGTGTGTCCTGGCAGATCGTTCCCACTGTTCTAGGCGAGATGTTGCAAGACAAAGACGCCCGGATATCGGACAACGTGATGAAGGCGCTGCTTCAAATGAAGAAACTCGACATAAACACGTTAACGCGAGCGTATGAGAAAACATAAACACCCAAACAGAAGGAGTGCAAGATGATAACCAAAACAGAGAAGAGCCAAATGAACCATCCGGGAGTGGTGTCGCGGGCTGAATGGCTTGCAGCCCGGCTCGAGCTGCTCAAGGCGGAGAAGGAGCTAACACGGCGCGGCGACGAGCTGGCGCGGCGACGTCAGGAGCTGCCGTGGGTTCGGATCGACAAGGAGTACCGATTCGAGACTGATGAAGGGAGCGCCTCGCTGGCAGACCTCTTCCGAGGGCGCTCGCAGCTGCTCGTCTACCACTTCATGTTCGGGCCCGACTACACGGCGGGGTGTCCGTCCTGCTCGGCGATCGCGGACGGGTTCAACGGCATTGCCGTCCACCTGGCGAACCACGACGTCATGCTTTGGGCGGCGTCGCGGGCGCTGCTCGCGAAGTTGCAGGCGTACAAACGGCGGATGGGCTGGACCTTTCCCTGGGCGTCCTCGGTCGGCGGCGACTTCAACTTCGACTTCAACGTCTCGTTCAGCGAGGAGCAACAGCGCGAGGGTATCGAATTCAACTACCAGCGCGAGCCGGCGTTGCAGTTACGCGGCAACGAGGGGTCCGAGATACCCTCGCGTACGACACCCGACGGGCCCGCTAAGTTCGCCGCCATGACCGGAACCGACGTGGCTACGTACACGCGCGAGAGACCTGGCATGAGCGCGTTCGCGCTCGAGGACGGCGTCGTCTATCACACCTATTCAACCTATTCGCGCGGAGTGGATGCCATCTGGGGCATGTACCAGTGGCTCGACCGCGCACCCAAGGGGCGTAACGAGACGGGCGTCTGGTGGCGCCGCCACGACGAGTACGATAAGCGCTGAACCAAGTCGTGGGTGTCGTTGGCGCAACCGGGGGACGGGATCCATGGCGATCATCTTAAATCACACGATCGTGCCGGCGCGTGACAAGGAAGCTTCGGCCCGCTTTTTTGCGGACATCTTTGGTTTGACGTACGAAGGGCCAAGTGGACACTTTGCTCCGGTGCGTGTCAATGAGACCCTGACTCTCGATTTCGACGATGCCGATCGGTTCGACATCCATCACTACGCGTTTCATGTAAGCGACGCGGAGTTCGACGCCATTTTCATGCGGGTGCAAGAGGCAGGAATCCCATTCGGCAGCGGCCCGCGGAATCTTGAGGATAGACAGCTCAATTCCTGGAACGGTGGCCGAGGCGTCTACTTCCGCGATCCCAACGGACACATCCTCGAGTTGATGACCCGGACCTAACGACACTCCAGACGCGTTGTTCAATCGAGCGGACAAAACAATCGATCAGCAAATGGGGGAGCTATGGGCACACAACCGAAAGCAAAATCCACTCGCGTAAAGGGTCGCCGCACCGCGGCGAGCATCGTCTGGTTTGAAATTCCAGCGGACAATGTCGAGCGTGCGAAGAAGTTTTACAGCGAGTTGTTCGGCTGGAAAATCGAGAAGTTTCCCGGGGTGACGGATTACTGGCACATCGACACCGGCGGAGCTGACGAGACGCCTGATGGTGGATTGATGGCACGCAAGCACCCGGAACAGCCCATCACCAACTATGTCGCTGTGTCGTCGGTGGACGAATCCGCGGCGAAGGTTGAGAAACTCGGCGGCAAAATCTGCCTGCCCAAGACGGCAGTGCCGCAGATGGGCGACTTCGCTATTTGCCAGGACACGGAGAACAACACGTTCGCCCTCTGGGAAATGAACGAACGCGCGCGGTAGAAGTAGAACCCGGCTCTTAACCGTCACGAAAAGGAGTTCTTCGGATGCGATTGGACGCAGATCTCGAACAGATGACACGGGATCAGCTCATTGCAGAGGTAAAGAAACTGAGAGAAGGGATTCGTGAGCATCGAGACAGCAGTGAGCATGAACTATGTTGGCACCATCCCGCACTTTGGGGCTTGCTGCCAGAAAAGACCGACCCTATTCCCGTCGTGCCGGAATGGCCCGAGTTCATTCGGGGATGTATCAGATATCGGCAGTCGCTAGACATACAAGCCCCTGCAGCTCCACGTACAAACAAATCATATGAAGAAGCGTAATCGAAAGGAGATCCCACGATGCGATTCATGATCCTCGTCAAAGCCACCAAAAGCTCCGAAGCGGGGGTGCTGCCGAGCCAGGAGCTCCTAACCGCCATGATGAAATACAACGAGGAGCTGACGAATGCCGGCATCATGCTGGCTGGTGAGGGGCTCCAGCCGAGCTCGAAGGGCGCGCGCGTCAAGTTCTCTGGAGACAAGCGGATCGTGATCGACGGGCCTTTCGCCGAGACGAAGGAGCTGATAGCCGGCTTCTGGCTGTGGCAGTGCAAGTCCCGGGAGGACGCGATCGAGTGGGTCAAGCGCTGCCCCAATCCGATGCCCGGTGAAGTGTCCGAGATCGAGATTCGCCAGATGTTCGAAGCGGAGGACTTCGGCGAGGAGTTCACGCCTGAGCTCAGAAAGCAAGAGGAGCGGCTGCGCGCGAAATCCGAGCAGCAGAAGAAAGCCAAGCGATAGGACTTGGCGACGAAAGCGAGGGATGCATCATGCACCACGCAGCGAGCCTTGTGATGATGGAGATTACCTACACCCGCAAGCTTTGATTTGGCCTGGCGGGCGCCACGCAGGCGCCCGACTTGGCAAGCACCCACGGGGTTGGGTTCTCACGGGCTGCCGCATTAACGCACAGCGGTAGACCTCTCCGACGGCGCGTCGGATCAATAGAAGTCTGCCAGTCACCGTGAGCGCCGACGTGCCGGCAAGTGCCGAGATATCGGCGGCACCAACCTATGGCAGGTCAGCACCATGAAGAGAGACAGTGAGAAAACTATTTGTTTCCAAGTTGTTGCGAGGTATGCTCGTCTCCCTCGAAGTGGAACAGAGCTTGCGATACATGGGGAGCCAGGGGGAAAGGGGCCATGCTGAAAATCACGACTCGGTCGGAAGCGACGGTGACGAAGTTGGTCCTTGAAGGGCGGCTTGCAGGACCCTGGGTTGACGAGCTGGATCGCTGCTGGCGCGAAGTCGCTGGTACACAGCAGAACCATGTGGCGGTGGATTTAACAGGAGTGACCTTCATTGACCCTGAGGGCAAGGCGCTCTTGACCAGGATGTGGCAGCAAGGCGCGAAGTTTCACGCAGTCGGCTGTCTGACCAAGTGCATTGTCGAAGACGTGACGAAAGCCGGGCGCCCCGGTTCATCCCGTTCCAGTCGGAAGGACAACAACAAAAGGAGCTAAGACCCTCATGCTCTGGTTGGTCGTATACATGACCGTCATCTTCCCGCTCCTGCTGGTGGTGTTGCTGGTGATGGACCTTGTTGAGTTCGAGACCAAGGCGTTAGAATCGCCGCTCACCCACCCGGAGTCAGAATAAGACCGATCGTGCGCAAGGTCCTTGCACAGCGGTCTGGCAGCTGCCGAGTAAGGAAGGATAACCTATGACCAGCGGAAGCCGTACCTACGCAGTCATGGGGGCGACAGGCCATATCGGGAAAGTCGTCACCGAACGTCTGTTACGAGCGGGCTACCAGGTGCGCGTCATGGGACGGAGCGCCGATCGCCTGAAAGGCCTGATGGGTCAAGGCGCCATTTCCCACCCCGGCGCATTTGACGATACGGATGTCCTCGCCGGAGCGTTCCGGGGCGTCGATGCTGTCTTTGCCATGATTCCTCCTGATTACACCACCGGTAATTTCTTGGCCTACCAGGATCGGGTCGGCTCCGCCATTGCGCGGGCAGTCCAAACCACAGGACTCCCCTCCGTCGTGAACCTGAGCAGCATCGGCGCGCAGCTCAGCGAGAAAAACGGACCCATTCGCGGGTTGCACAAGCAGGAGATTCGGCTGAACGACATCAAGGAGCTCCGCGTGGTCCATCTCCGCCCCGGCTACTTCATGGAAAATCTGCTCTGGTCGATCCCGACCATCCAATCCTTGGGAATCAACGGCTCACCGTTGAAGGGCGATCTTCCGGTACCTATGGTGGCGACGAGGGACATCGGTGCGAAGGCCGCAGAGTTTCTGGCCGATCTCCAGTTCCGTGGGCATGCGGCCTTTGAGTTCGTCGGTCCCAAGCCTGTCACGATGCAGGAGGCCACGAGTGTTCTTGGGAAGGCGATCGGGAAGCCGGATTCGAAGTACGTTCAATTCCCTTACGAAGAGGCTGAACAAGCCATGTTGGCGGCTGGCATGAAACCGGACGTTGTGGGGCTGTTTATAGAAATGGATCGAGGCTTGAATGACGGTCTGATCCGAGCGACCCAACCCATGACGCGGGATCATCTCGGAAGCACGAGCATTGAGCACTTCGCCGAAGAGTTTGCAGCAGCGTTCAGAGCCACGCCCAGGAAGTAAACCGACCAGGTTGAAATAGGTGCCAGCGTTGTGCGATTGTTCGATCACGCCGAACCCATAGCCCCATGACCTGCATGATCCCTGTTTAGGCGACCGGCAGGCACTCGTCCCGAGGAAATCAACATGACTGCAAATACCCGAACACCGAGACTCACGGCAATCTTCCTCGCAGGCGCGGTAATGGCCGGACTGCCAGGCTGCAAGCAAGAGGCGGCTTCCACCCCGGCTCCTCCAATCCCGGAAGTTCAGGTCATCACCGTCACGACACAGAGTGTGCCGGACGAACCGGAGTTCATCGGTCAAACCGAATCCTCCCGCCCGGTCGAGATCCGGTCACAGGTGACGGGGATCATCAAGGAGTGGTCCTTCCAGGAAGGTCGCGATGTCAAGAAGGGCGCCCGCCTGTATCAAATAGATCCCGTCCCGTTCCAAGCTGCCTTGCTCAGTGCGAAAGCGAAGGTCGCGCAGGCCGGGGCTCGTCTCGTGCAGGCCGAGCAAAATCTGGCTCGCGTGAAGCCGCTCCTGGCGGAGCAGGCCGTGAGCCAGAAGGACGTGGACGACGCGGTGGCGGAGGAATTAGCCGCGAAGGCGGCACTGGAGGCGGCGAAAGGGGATCTGGTCAAGGCGAAGTTCGATTTCGATAACACCCTCATCACCGCTCCTATCGACGGAATGATCGAGCGGACCCGTGTCTATGAAGGACGGTTGGTTGCGGCCCAGAGTGACCTGCTCACGATCGTCCATCAGGTGGACCCTATGTATGTGACCGTGAGCGCCCCGGAAACCTTCCTGCTGAAACGGCAAAGGGACATTATTGCGAAGAAAATCCAACACCCGGGCGTCTACCAGCTACGGGGCACCATCATCTTCTTAGACGGGACGACGTATCCGCATGAAGGAACCTTGGATTTACTCGATGTAGGCATGCGCACCGAGACTGGATCCAGGCCGGCACGGGTCACGTTCCCCAATCCGGAACGGCTCCTGGTCCCGGGCCAGTTCGTCACGGTGCGCTTCAAAGGCACGGTGAAAACCGAGGCCATCCTGGTTCCCCAACGAGCGGTGCAGCAGGGACCGAAGGGCCCCGTTCTGTATGTGGTCGCGAACGGTGACAAGGTCGAAATTCGCGATGTCCAAGCCACGAGTTGGCAGGGCAACCAGTGGCTCATCGAGGAAGGGTTGCACGCAGGCGAACAGGTGGTGGTGGGCGGCTTCCAACGAATCATGCCGGGGGTCCCGGTCAAACCGGTTCCTTATACGGAAGCCGAGACCGCCCCTGTGAGTCAGCCAACGGACACCAAGCGGGAGCAGACGAAGTGAGTCCTAGCTTTTTCATCGACCGCCCCATCTTTGCGGCGGTCCTCTCCATCATCATTGTGGTGGTGGGCCTGGTGTCATTGGAAGCTCTTCCAATCGCTCAGTTTCCGGAGATTACACCGCCCGTCGTGCAGATCGAGGCCGACTATCCGGGGGCGAGCGCAGAGGTGATCGCGGACTCGGTCGCGCGCCCCATCGAAGTGCAGCTCCCCGGCATTGATAATCTCCTGTACTACAGCTCCACCAGCACCAATGACGGCCACATGACCATCCAGCTCACGTTCGAGATCGGGACGGACGTGGATATTGCGCAGGTCCAGACCCAGAACCGCGAAAAGCTGGCGGAACCGCAGATCCCGAACGAGGTCATTCGCCAGGGCATCTCGGTGAAAAAAGTGTCCCCGGATCTGCTGGCGGTCGTGGCCCTGAGCTCCAGCGATCCTCGACACGACACGGTCTTTCTCTCGAACTATGCCATTCTCCGCGTGGTCGACAACATCAAGCGGCTCAAAGGCATGGGGGACGCCTACGTGTTCGGGCAGCAGAACTACAGCATGCGGTTGATCCTGGATCCGATCCGGATGGCGCAATTGAGTCTCACGCCGACCGATATCGCGAACGTCGTCCGAGAGCAGAATCGAGACTTTCCGGCCGGGACGGTCGGGCGGGAGCCGGCACCCAAAGGAACCGAACTCACGATCCCGGTGATTACGCTCGGCCGCTTGACGGAGGTGAAGGACTTCGAGGACATGATCGTGAGAGCCCTTCCGAACGGCTCCATGGTCAGACTGAAAGATATCGCCAAGGTCGAGTTGGGCGCCCAGTCCTACACCCTTGAGGGACGGTGGAACGGCAAGCCCAACGTGTTTCTCTTAACCTTCCTGTCCCCGGGAGCCAATGCCCTCGACACCGTGAAACGTGTCCGCAAAGAGATGGCCGAGGTGGCGAAGAGTTTCCCCCCCGGAGTTTCATACGACATTCCTTATGACACGAGCAAATTCATCGAGGTCTCGATCCAGGAGGTCGTCAAGACCTTAGGGGCAGCGATGGTGTTGGTCATCCTGGTCGTCTATCTCTTTCTCCAGAGCTGGCGTACCACGCTGATTCCAGGCGTGGCGGTCCCGGTCTCCCTCGTCGGCACCTTTGCCGGCATGCAGGCGTTGGGGTTTTCCATCAACACGCTGACGCTGTTCGGCATGGTCCTGGCCATCGGGATGGTGGTGGATGATGCGATCGTGGTCGTGGAAAACGTCCAGCGCCACATGGCGGAGGAATGTTGTTCCTCCAAGGAAGCCGCGAAGAGGGCGATGGCGGAAGTGACCGGGCCCGTGATCGCGATCGTGCTCGTCCTCTGCTCCGTGTTCGTGCCGGTGGGCTTCCTGGGAGGGATCACGGGCCAGCTCTATAAGCAATTTGCGATCACCATCGCCATGTCCGTGACCATCTCAGGAGTGGTGGCCCTCACACTCAGTCCGGCCCTCTGTGCCCTGGTGCTGAAGCCGGGGAGCGAGGCTCAACGCAAAGGCTTGTTCGCGCTCTTCAACAAGTTCTTCGATTGGACGAGGGACCGCTACACCGCGGTCGCCGGACTGGTCATCAACCGGGCGGCGCTGACACTGGTGGTCTTCGGGGCCGTGATCGCCCTCAGCGTCGGTCTCTTCCGGGTTCTCCCGTCCAGCTTCCTGCCGGATGAAGACCAGGGCTATTTCATCTCCATGATCCAACTTCCTGACGGGGCGTCCAAGCAGCGCACCGATGCCGTTCTCAGCAAAGTGGAACGCTACTTTCTTTCGATTCCCGCGATCCATTCGACGGATGCGTTGTCCGGCCTCAATTTCGTCTTTAACACACGGGGGCCAAATGCGGCCACGATGTTTCTGCCGTTACACCACTGGGATCGACGGGGACCGCATGAACATGTCAAGGCCATCATCGGCGCAGCTTACGGTGAATTTTCGAAGATCCCCGAGGCGCTCATCCTGGCCTTCAACGCTCCTTCCATCAGGGGACTCGGCGCCACGGGGGGCTTTTCCGTGCAACTGCAGGACCCCAGCGGCGGAGACTTCAACAAGTTTGCCGCCGTCGATCAAGAGTTCCTCGCTAAAGCCAGACAGGACCCGGCCATCGGGGCCATTGGGACCAGCTTCCGCGTGAGTTCTCCGAGACTGTACGCCCACGTGAACCGGGAACGAGCCAAGGCGCTCGGCGTGCCGATCTCCGAAGTCTTCGACACCTTGCAGGCTTTTTTCGGCAATCTGTACGTCAATGATTTCCTCAAATTTGGCCGCGTCTATCGGGTCCAGACAGAGGCCGAGGCACAATATCGATCTAAACCCGAGGATATTTCCAAGATTTACGTGCGTGCGCTGAACGGACAAGGTCCGTCCATGATTCCGCTCGACACGGTGGTGACGACGGAATTCACCAGTGGGCCGGATCCCGTGACACACTTCAACGGATTCAACACGGCCTTGGTGCTGGGGGCGGCGGCTCCGGGGTTCAGTTCTGGACAGGTGCTCGATGCCTTGGAGCGGGTGGGCCGGGAGGTGCTGATCCCGCAGGGCTACGGGATTGACTGGAGTGGGATTTCGTACCAAGAACGCCTCGTCGGGCGACAATCGGTCTTTGCGTTCGCGTTCGGCTTGCTGATGGTGTTTCTCGTCTTGGCCGCCCAGTACGAGAGCTGGACCGTTCCTTTCGGCGTGATCCTCGCCGTGCCCTTCGGCGTCTTCGGAGCCTTGTCCGCGGTGTGGGTTCGCGGGATGTCCAACGACATCTACTTCCAGATTGGATTGGTCACGCTGATCGGGCTGTCCGCCAAGAACGCGATTCTGATCGTCGAGTTTGCCAACAAACGGTACGAGGCAGGCATGCCGGTCGTCGATGCTGCGATCGAGGCCGCCAAGCTCCGGTTCCGCCCGATCATCATGACCTCGATTGCATTCATCCTGGGTGTCGTGCCTCTCGTGTTCGCCACCGGCGCCGGGGCTGCCAGCCGGCAATCCATCGGGACCGGCGTGTTCGGCGGCATGCTGGCCGCCACCTTCTTAGCGATCTTCTTCGTCCCGCTCTTTTTTGTGCTGGTCCGCACGCTGTCGCAGCGTGTGGCACCTCGCCACTCACAGGTGGAAGGAGGACCCTGATGCGCGGCCTAGCCCTGGCAGTGCTGTTGGTCTTGCTGCCCTCCTGCGCGGTGGGACCGGATTACAAACGCCCCCCCATCCCGACGCAGGAGGGCTTCAGGATGGCGGAGGTCAGCCCGGAGGTGCAGTCCATCGCCAATCTGCCCTGGTGGGAGCTGCTCCGTGATGTGGAACTACAAAAGCTGATCGGGATCACGTTGCAAGAGAACAAGGACCTGAAACGTGCCGTCGCCTCCGTTGAGGAGTTCCAGGCGAGACTCCTGGTTGCTCGAATGGATTTTGCTCCCCAGATGACGTCGACGCTCAGCACTCCCTCGGCCGGGCGACAAGCCAACTTTCTCATCTCAGGGTTCCCCAATATCTTTAACTATTACACGCAGGGCAATCTCTCTTGGGAGATTGATGTCTGGGGGCGGATTCGTCGGTCCAATGAAGCCGCTCGCGCGGACCTGCTCGCCCGTGAATGGAACCGGCGGGCCGTGGTACTCCAACTGGTGAGCGGGGTGGCCGAGGCATATTTCGACCTCCTCCAGTTCAACATGCAACTGGAGATTGCCAAGCGCACGGTTCTGGCCTGGGAAGAGTCGGTCAGAATCGGCCGGGCTCGGTTGCGGCAGGGAGTGATCAACAAGCTCGACGTCGACCAATTCGAGGCCGAGCGGTCGAATGCGGCGGCTCGCGCGGCCGAGTTCGAACGGCAGATGGTCCAGAAGGAGAACCAGATCAGCGTGCTGCTCGGCCGTAACCCCCAGGCCATTGCACGGGGCCGTTCGCTCACGGAGCAAGTGCTGCCGCCCGCGGTGCCGCCGGGCCTTCCATCGGAACTGCTCCAGCGGCGCCCGGATGTCGTCCAAGTGGAGCAGGATCTCCATGCGGCGACGGCTCGGATCGGGGTCGCCAAGGCGGAGCGCTTCCCGAAAATCACCCTCACCGGCGTACTTGGCGTCTCGAGTCCGGATCTCTCGCGTCTCATCACGGATCAAGCGGCGTTCGGCGTCGTAGGCCCCGGCTTCACGAATCCCCTGTTCAACGCCCAGATCCTGGGATTTCAGCAGCGGGCGACAGAGGCTCAAGCCAGACAGGCCCTGGCTCAATACGAGCAGACGATCCTGGTCGCCTTCAGGGAAGTCGAAGATGCCCTGGTGGCAGTGCGCACGGCGCGCGAACAGCGAGAGGCGCAGGTGCAGCAAGTCGAGTCCCTCCGGTCCGCGCTGCACCTGGCCAACCTGCGGTACAAAGGCGGGCTGGCCAACTATCTGGATGTGCTCGTCGCCCAGCGCAATCTCTTCGAGGCTGAAGTGGCGCTCACCGGGACCCATCGCCTCCATTTGGTGTCGATCGTGCAGCTCTACAAGGCGCTGGGGGGCGGGTGGTCACCACAGAGTCAGACCCAGGGAGGGTCCGCTCAGGTTGCGAAGGATCGCGGCCCGAGCTGATGCCCCGGTTGGGGGGAGCCATGAGCAAGCAAGCGGAGGTCCCTGATGGACAAACTGGCACAGGCTCAGTATCCGATCCATGACCTCTTGCAGAAGCGCTGGAGCCCTCGTGCTTTCTCGGCTCAGCCGGTCGAGTCCGACAAGCTGCGGAGCCTCTTCGAGGCAGCGCGGTGGGCGCCCTCCTCGTTCAACGAGCAGCCGTGGAGTTTCATTGTGGCCACGAAGGACGATCAGGCGGACTATGACCGTCTCTTGCAATGCCTCCTGGAGGGAAACCGTGCCTGGGCGAAATATGCGCCGGTTCTGATGTTGTCCGTGGCGAAGTTGCGCTTTGAGGAAGATGGCGAACCGAACCGCCACGCCTTCCACGACGTGGGCCTCGCCGTGGAGAACCTGGTCATCCAGGCGACCGCGCTTGGGTTGATGGTGCACCAGATGGCGACCAGGTCTCCGAGCTCATCGACGACACGATGCACGTAGGGCATGAATGCACGCGCCGAACCGCGAGCGGTCCAGCCGCCTTTGCGCGCGAACCACTGCGGGTTCCCGCTGGCTATGAACCGGTGGCCGCTGTCGCGATCGGGTATCCGGGTGATCCCGCCATGTTGCCCGACCGTGAGCGTCAGCGAGAACTCGGCCCACACAGCCGCAAGCCCTTGCAGGACTCTGTCTTTGCCGGACGGTGGGGGTGGGTCTCGCCGCTCGTCACCGGACCCACCCCCTCACGTTGATTGCAACCCTCCTTCTGAAGTAACCTAAGAGCCTCCGAAATCCAGGTTGAGTTCGAGGTCAAGGCGGTTGGGAAGGAGCGAGAATGGCCGGATTTCCGATACAGCCTGCTCGGCGGATCAAGTCCCTGCCGCCCTATCTATTCGCCGCGATCGACGAGGTGAAGCAGAAGGCTCTCGCCCGTGGGATGGATATCATCAACCTCGGGATCGGCGACCCGGACTTGCCGACGCCAGCGCCGATCGTCGAACGGTTGAAGCAGGCGGCAGCCGACCCGAAGAACCACCAGTATCCATCCTATGAGGGCCTCCTCTCGTTCCGTCGAGCGGTGGCTGCCTGGTACAAGCGGCGGTTCGGAGTTGTGCTGGACCCTACCTCCGAGGTCCTGACACTGATCGGCTCCAAGGAAGGGATCGGGCACATCCCACTGGCCTTCGTGGACCCCGGTGATGTCGTGTTAGTGCCGAGTCCAGGCTACCCCGTC
>Ga0209236_1000790_pt1 | contig 18737 bp, 18 predicted proteins | sample GraSoi013_1_40cm_FD_185819 | JGI IMG/M metagenome (GOLD analysis project Ga0209236, IMG submission 185819) | Grasslands soil microbial communities from the Angelo Coastal Reserve, California, USA - Sample 09_27_2013_1_40cm (SPAdes) (version 2) | ecosystem: Environmental > Terrestrial > Soil >... | reverse complement strand
GAGGGTGAGACAGCCCGAAAGGATCGAGATGATGGTGAACGAGACCGCGAAGTTGGAGAACGTCGACATCCGGCGCCGAAGCTCCTGCGCGTAGCCCATGCGGTGGAGGTTTTCTACGTCACTGTGGGCCGATACGCTCATGCATCAATCCTCCCTGCCGCGCCGGAAACGACGCGCTTTCGCCCTCCCCTCGAGGCTTGCGGCGAAGCTAACAGCGGATAGGATTCTTGTCAAGGATGTCTCTCCTGAGGCAAAAGTGGATCGGGATGTAACAAACGTCACGACAGGCGACTCACGGGTCGGCGAGCTGGTCCGGCACCGGCTGGCAAGCCTCAGCCCGGCCGAACGGAAGCTGGCAAGGGTCTTGCTGGCCTCCTATCCGATCGCCGGCCTGGAAAGCGTCGCCCGGTTCGCCGAACGGGCCGGCGTCAGCCCGCCGACGGTGACCCGGTTCATCACCAAGCTCGGCTTCCGAGGCTACCCGGAGTTCCAGGAGGTGCTCCGGCATGAGGTGCAGGCGCGGTTGTCGTCGCCGCTGACGCGCTACCGCGACGAGAAGCCCGCGCGCGGCGCGGATTCGTTGCTGACCGACTCCCTCGACATCTCGCGCCGCAACCTACAGGCGACAGTCGAACAGCTTTCACATCACGACTTCGAGGAAGCCGTCGGCTTGCTGGTCGATGTCCGGCGGCATGTGCTGGTGCTCGGCGGCCGGGTCAGCGCGCAGCTCGCCCGTTACCTCGCCGGCCAGCTTCACCTGCTGCGACCCGGCGTCACGCTGGTCGAAGCCGAGCGCAGCGGCCCGGCCCAGCAGCTCATCGACCTGCGCAAGGGCGATGTGTTCGTCGTGTTCGATTACCGCCGCTACCAGGCCGACACGATCGAGAGCGCACGCATCGCTTCGACCCAGGGCTCAAACGTTGTGCTGTTCACCGACCCCTGGCTGTCGCCGGCTTCAGCTTTCGCGAGACAGGTGCTCGTGACCAGTGTCGAGACAGTGGGCCCGTTCGATTCGCTGGTGGGCGCCACGGCAGTGGTCGAGGCGATGATCGCCGCCGTGCTCAACGGTTTGGGGCCGCGAGCCCAGGCGCGCATGCAGAGCCTCGAGCGCCTGCGCGCACGCGATGTGATCGGCGAGATCGACGAACCCAGCGGCTAACCAAGCGGAAGCGGCTGCCCCACGCGCGCCGCTGCATGCAGGGCTCTCAGCTGCATCACCTTTATGGCGCCGATCGTCTTGCCCATTTCGCACGCTGTTTCACGCAGCGAATAGCCGCGAAGGAACCGCAGCTCGAGCACCCGCCTCTGGTTGGCGGGCAGGGCATTCAGCATGCGGTCCACGCACGCGACGGCGTTCGACGGCGCGGTCAGCTCATCTCCGCGACCGTCGATCCAGACCTCGTCGGCGAGCTCGGCCTCCGGTACGAGCGCGCGGTGTGACCAGAACGACGCCATCACCGAGCGCGCAGTCGCATAGAGGTACGCGCGCACCGCGATCCCTGGGTATTCGTCACGCAAACGCGGCAGCGCTTTCAGCGCGACCTGCTGGGTTAGGTCCTCAGCGTCGGCGCGATTCCCAACCCGGGAGAAGATGAAGGAGAAGACGTGCTCGAACTCGCGCAGCGCAATCTCGGTGGCTCGCTCCGCAGATCTCTCGGCAGCGAGATACATGGAAGCGAGAATCTCGCTGCCGTGAAAGCTATTCCGTATGCTTGAGTCCCAGTGGCTCAGAAAGATTGGACCGATGCGCTCCTTGATCGCTTTGGCGGCGTTCGCCCCCGCCAGGAGATGGAGCCGTTCGAGGTGACCGCGCGCCTCTCGCGGATCGCACTCCACATCGCCCGCAGCCAGGAGGAGGCGTTCGGCCGGTACAGGCTCAACCGCGGTGAGGTCGGGGTGCTCGCCGCTCTTCGGTTTGCCGGACCGAAGCAGCAGCTCTCGCCGACGAGCCTCTTCAAGGGGCTGATGCTTTCGTCGGCGGGGATCACCAGCCGGCTCGACCGTCTAGAGCGGCGCGGTTACGTCAAGCGCAGCCGCCACCCGAGCGACCGCCGCAGTGTGCTCGTCGAGCTCACGGATGCCGGCCGCCAGGTGCTCGAGGATGCAGTGGGCGCCGATATCACCCGCGAGCGCGAGCTGGTGGCCGGTCTGAATGCGGCCGAGCGCCGCTCTCTGACCGCCCTGCTCAAGAAGATGCTGGCGAGCCTGGAGCCGATCAGCCTCGACGACACCTAAATCGAGTCGGGTCAGGCCTCGATCGTTCTCAGGTAACGCTCCGGCTCTTGCTCGAAGGCAGCCTGGCATCCAGCTGAGCAAAACCAGTACGTTCGTCCGTCACGCACTGCCTTGTGCGCTGCGGTGAGAGGGTCGACCGTCATGCCGCAGACCTGGTCGGTCACGAACATGACTGCCGGCTGTTCCACCGCGGACACGGGACCGCGCGTCCGGCGGTTGGCGATCACCTCCGCCAGCGCCAGCACCGCGATCTCCTCCTGGCTCACACCGCGGATGCCGCCCGCCGGGCTGCGCAAGCGCGAGACCGTCGCCTGGCCGAGCCCCCGCTCGTGCAGCGCCTTGCGCACCGCGGTCGCTCGCCGGGTGCTGGCGATGAGGCTTACATCCAGGTCCGGATGGCTGAGCGCCGCCTCCAGCGCCTCCTCGTCGTAGTGACCCATCGTTGCGACCACGGCGTAACCCTCTCCGGGCGGTATTTCGAGAGATTCGAGCTCGGCCTGGCCGACCGTTCGGGTTCGGAACCCGGCCAGGTCCGCGAGCCGAGCCAGGGTGACTGCAGCCGGGCTGTCCCCGAACACGAGGAGCAGCGGCTTGGGAAGGCGGGGTTCGATGAAGATGTCGAGTGAACCGCCACTTGGACAGGTGGTCGCGATCATCAGCTCGCCCCGCTTTCGGGATTGCTTGACCTCGTCGCCGCCGACGATATGAATGAGCTGGGGCGTTCCCTCGGCCAGCGCGCGCAACGCTTCCCGCCGCACGACCGGCTCTGAGCAGCTGCCACCTATCCAACCCCTGAGGCGGCCGTCGGCTGTGATGACCGCCTTATCGCCGGGACGGGCCGAGGTCGGCGCCTCACAGCGCACTACAGTCGCCAACGCGCACGGCGTGCCGTTCGCCGCGAACTCCCGAAGCAGCTCCAGAACGTCGTCGGCTATTCCGTAACTCCCTTGGATCGCAACGCGGCCCACACCTTGTCCGAGGTTACCGGCATGTCGATATTGGTGATCCCGTATGGCGACAAGGCGTCGATAACCGCGTTGACGTAGGCAGCCGGGGAGCCGACTGTCGCCGATTCGCCCACTCCTTTGGCTCCCAACGGGTGATGGGGCGATGGCGTGACCGTCTCGCCGATCTCGAACTTGGGCGTCTCCCACGCCGTCGGGAGCAGGTAGTCCATGAAGTTGGAGCCGATGCAGTTGCCCTCGCTGTCGAAGGTGATGAGCTCCATGAACGCGATCCCGAAGCCTTCCGTGAGACCGCCGTGGATCTGCCCTTCGACGATCATCGGATTGATGCGGACGCCGCAGTCGTCGACCGCCACCATGCGCCTCACCTTGACCTGACCGGTGCCCTTGTCGACGTCGACGACGACAGCATAGGTGCCGAACGGGTACGTCATGTTCGGCGGGTCGTAGTAATGGACGCCTTCGAGCCCCGCTTCCATGCCTTCGGGGAGGTTGGTGTACGCGGCGAAGGCGATCTCCTGGATGGTCTTGGCGCGGTCGGGGGAGCCTTTAACGTAGAACTTGCCGCGCTCCCACTCGAGGTCTTCGTCCGCCGCCTCAAGCAGGTGGGCAGCGATCATGCGAGCCTTGTCGCGCAGCTTGCGGCTCACCATCGCCGTGGCCGCGCCGGCCACCGGAGTGCTTCGCGATGCATACGTGCCAAGCCCATACGGCGCCGTGTCGGTGTCTCCCTCCTCGACGGCGACATCGGAGGCTGGAATGCCGAGCTCCTCGGCGACGATCTGGGCGAAAGTCGTCTCGTGTCCCTGGCCCTGCGACTTCGTGCCCATGCGTAGCAGGGCTTTACCCGTCGGGTGCACGCGCAGCTCCGCGCTGTCGAACATCCGCAGGCCCAGAATGTCGAAGTCCGCGCCGTGGCCCGCGCCCACCACCTCGGTGAAGCTGGCGATGCCGATGCCCGTCACCTCGCCCTTCTTCCTTCGCGCCTCGACGTCCTTCCGCAGCTCGTCGTAACCAAGCTTTTCCAAGGCAACGTTCATAGCTTTCGGATAGTCGCCGCTGTCGTAGATCCAGCCCGTCGCCGACGTGTATGGGAACTGTTCGGGCTTGACGAAGTTGTTCATGCGAAACTCGGCCTGATCAAGGCCGAGCTCGAGAGCTGCATTGGTCACCAACCGCTCGATGAGATAGCTGGCCTCGGTGACTCTGAACGAGCACCGGTACGCGACACCGCCCGGCGCCTTGTTTGTGTAGTAGCCGTCCGCCGTGATGTGCGCGGTGGGGATGTCGTACGAGCCGGTGACGATGTGGAAGAGTCCGGCCTTGAACTTCGAGGGCTGCGCGTCCGAGAAGAACGCGCCGTTGTCGCTGTCGAGGTGGACCCGAAGCGCGGTCATCTTGCCGTTGGCGTCCACCGCGAGGTCACCAGTCATGTGGTAGTCGCGCGCGAACCCGGTGGAGATGAGGTTTTCGCTGCGGTCCTCGATCCACTTCACAGGCCGGCCGATCAAGAGGCTGGCCGCCGTCGCGACCACATAGCCTGGATACACGGGGACCTTGTTGCCGAAGCCGCCGCCGATGTCGGGCGAGATGACGCGAATGTTCTGCTCGGGCAGGCCCGTGACCAGCGCGAACACGGTGCGGATCGCGTGCGGCGCCTGGCTCGTCATGTAGATCGTGGCCTTACCGGTGGCGGGATTGACGTCAGCAACGCAACCGCATGTCTCGAGCGGCGCGGGATGGCAGCGCGGATAGAACGTGTGCAGCCTTACCACCTTGGCCGCGTTGGCGAAGGCCGCCTGAGTCTTCGCCTTGTCTCCGGACTCCCAGTGGTAGATGTGGTTGTCCTTCTGGCCTTCCTTCTCGTCGCGGATGAGCGGGGCGCCGGCGGCCTTCGCGCCTTCAGGGCTCGTGACCGCCGGAAGGATTTCGTAATCGACCACGATCGCGTCGCGCGCGTCTTCCGCCTGGTACTTCGTCTCGGCGATGACAGCGGCGACCTCCTGCCCCTGGAACCGCACCTTGTCGGTGGCAAGCACCGCCTGGGTGTCGTAGCTCAGCGTCGGCATCCAGGCCAGCTTGTGCTGCGCCATCAGCTCGCCGGTGACGACGGCGATCACGCCTGGCATCGAGCCCGCGGCGCTGGTGTCGACCGACTTGATGCGCGCGTGCGCATGCGGGCTGCGAAGGATCGCCATGTGCAGCATGCTTGGCAGCGTCAGGTCGTCGATGTAGTTGCCCTTACCTCGCAGAAAGCGGGCGTCCTCCTTGCGCTTGATCGATTCTCCGATCCCGCCGTGCATGTGCATGGTTGCGCTCATTCGCCGCCTCCCGCCGCCACTGCGGCAGGCGATGGCGCACTGGCGGCCGCCTGCTTCACGTTGGCCGCGTGCTGGATCGCCTTGACGATGTTCATGTAGCCGGTGCAGCGGCAGATGTTGCCGCTGATCGCCCAGCGGATCTGCTCCTCGGTCGGATCGGGGTTTTGCTCCAGCAGCGCCGTGCCCACGAGCATCATGCCCGGGGTGCAGAACCCGCACTGCAGGCCGTGTTCCTCATGGAAGCCGACCTGGACCGGCGACAGCGCGCCGCCTTGAGCCAGCCCCTCCACGGTTGTAATATCGCGGCCGTCGACCTGAACCGCGAGCAGCGTGCACGACTTGACCGGCTCCCCGTCGAGAAGCACTGTGCAGGCGCCGCAGCTCGTCGTGTCGCAGCCGATGTGCGTGCCGGTGAGGGCGAGGTTGGTCCGCAGGAAATCGGCCAGGAGGACGCGTGGCTCCACGTCGCCGGTTCGCTCGCCGCCATTGACCCGCATAGTCACTTTCATGTCCTCTTCTCCTGAGCCCGACCGAGTGCTGTATGCAGGCCGCGCTGGACGAAAACTCGAACGACGTCTTTCTTATATGCAGCGCTGCCACGGATGTCGTCCTTGGGGTCCGCCGCACTGGCGGCGAGCCGCGCCGCCTCGCGGATCGTCTCGTCGGTGAGCTCCTGTCCCGCGAGCGCTTTCTCGGCCTCGGTGGCTTTGATGTTGGTGGGCCCGACCGAAGTCAGCCCAATTCCGGCTCGCGTGACCTTCCGTCCGTTCATCTCGACCTGCACCGCGACTGCGACCGTGGCAAAGTCTCCGACCTTGCGCTCGAGCTTGTTGTAAGCGCCGCCGGCTTGCCCGGGGGGAATTGGAATCCGGATCTCGGTCACGATCTCGTTCGGTTTCAGCGCGGTGGTGAACGGGTCTTTGAAGAATTCGGCCGCCGCTATGACACGCTCGCCCGCCTTCGACTTCGCCACCAGCTCGGCGTTCAGCGCGAGCATCACCGCGCCCCAGTCGCCCGCAGGGTCGGCATGGCACACGGACCCAACCAACGTTCCCCGGTTCCGCACCAGCGGATCCGCGATCCAGTGCGCGGCTTCGGCCATGATCGGTGCGTTATCGGCCAGCGTCCGGTCCCGCTCGACGTCGACATGGCGCACGAGCGCGCCGATGATCAGGCGGCCGTCATGCCGGCTGACTACGTTCAGCTTCGGCAGGCGTCCGATGTCGAGTACGAGAGCCGGCTGCGCAAACCTGAGCTTGAGAAGTGGGATCAAGCTCTGGCCGCCGGCCATGACCTTGGCGTCGTCGCCTCTCTCCGCGAGGATGTCAAGCGCTTCGCCGAGTGTCGTGGGGGCGAGATAGTCGAATGCGGCTGGAAACATCGCCTGCCCTCCCAGAAAACCCCACATGGCCGCGTGTGCGGTCGTGCGTCTTGAGGCGGATATAAGCACCGGGTGGTTGCGTTGTCAAACACTCGGCATGCGGAGAGGTAGGATCACTCAAAACATGGCGACGGAAACGGTCAAGGCCCTCAGCGCTGAGGAGATCTCCGAGCTGTGCCTGCGGCACACCCTGTACGACTGGTCGGCCCAGGCCGCGCTGCACCCACTGGCGGTGACCTCGGCCAAGGGCGTTTATTTCCACACCGCCGACGGCCGTCGCTTCATCGACTTCAACAGCCAGCTGATGTGCGTCAACGCGGGACATGGCGATCGTCGGATCATCGAGGCGATCAAGCGGCAGGCAGACCAGCTCCCTTACATCAGCCCGTTCATGGCCCACGAGCCGCGCGCCCGGCTGGGCCGCAAGCTCGCCGAGCTGCTGCCGGGCGAGATCGACAAGGTGTTCTTCACGCTCGGCGGAACCGACGCCAACGAGAACGCCATCAAGATGGCGCGCGCGGTGACCGGGAGGCCCAAGATCCTGGCCCGCTACCGCTCGTATCACGGCTCCACGGGCGCCGCCGTGCAGGCGACGGGCGATCCTCGCCGCTGGACGAACGAATTCGCAGGCGGGGTCGTGCACGTGACCGATCCGTACCACGGCATCCAGCGAGGCACCGATCCGGCGGACATGGCCCTTGCCCACCTCGAGGAAACCATCCGCCTCGAGGGTCCGGAGACGATCGCCGCGTTCATCCTGGAGCCGATCACCGGCACGAATGGGATCCTGATCCCGCCGGACGGCTACCTCGAGGGCGTTCGCGAGATCTGCGATCGATTCGGAATCCTGCTCATCTGCGACGAGATCATGACGGGCTTCGGCCGCACGGGGCGGTGGTTTGCGGTCGACCACTGGGAGGTTGTGCCGGACCTGATCACGCTGGCCAAAGGCTTGACGAGCAGCTACGCGCCGCTCGGAGCGGTCGGGATGCGGCCGAAGGTGGCATCGCATTTCGATCAACACGTCTTCTATGGCGGGCTCACCTATAACAGCCACCCGCTTGGCTGCGCGGCCGCTCTTGGAGCGATCCAGGCCTATGAAGAGGACGACATGGTGGGCAACTCGCAGCGTATGGGCGCGTTGCTCGCCAAACACCACCGGCGCCTGCAGGAACGCCACCCGTGCGTCGGCGCGGCACGTTCGATCGGGCTCTTTGGCGCGCTGGAGCTGGTGCGCGATCGCAAGACCCTCGAGCCGCTCGGCCCGTTCAACGGAACCTCGCCGGAGATGAAAGCCATCAGCCAGGCGCTCATCGATGCGGGCATGCACACATTCGTGCGCTGGAACGTCGTCATGACCAACCCGCCGCTGTGCATCACGGAGTCCGAGCTCGACGAGGGCTTCGAGATCCTCGATTCGGTGCTCGAGATCGGCGACCGCGCGGTGACAAACTAGCCCGCCTCCTGCTTTCGGTGGAAGAACAGCCACGCCGCGGCGAAGAAGGCGACCGTCCACACGCCCAGCGTCACGAGCTGTGAGCCGAATTCATTCATCCCCGTTCCCGCCGCGGCAGGCGAGTTGCCGAACACGGGTGCAATCGCGGAGACGGGGACCAGCACGTTGACGAAGAGGTAGTTCAGGAAGTGGGCGCTGTTCGGATCTCCGCTGATCACGGTGATGATTCCCGATACGATGGCGCTCACAAGAGCCGCACCGAAGAGCACCGCCAGAGTGATCCCGATCGCGGCCCATCTTCCTGTGACAACTGAGATCAGCAGGCTCATGCCCTGCACGCAGAGGACTCCCAGCATCGCTGCGCCGAGGCACATCAACACGAACAGCGGAATCGACATCACGACGAGGTTGCCGGACCCGACAGGCTTGCTCCCATCGACCGCGATGGCGATCTGTCCGGTGAGCGGCCCGAACGAGCCCTCGATGAACGCCAGCATGGCGTAGACGATGAGGAACGTGACGACAACCACGGCCAGGCTGATGAGAAAGGATGCGACCGCCTTGGCGAGCAGCAGCTGATCTCGGCTCATCGGGCGGCTCAGAAGAATGGCGATTGTGCGGTCGGAGCGCTCGCCGGCGATCTGTTCCGATGCGAGCCAACCGAAGACGCGCAGCAACAGGAACATCACGATGCCTCCAAGGCCGAACAGGGCGGCGAGCGTGATCGAGTACGACTGCAGCGGCGCAATGTTGTTGTCGAGCAGGTACTGGTCGTCAACGATGGCCTGCCTGTCCCGCGCGATGACATCGTCGATGCTGAAGCCCCTGCCGAACTGACCGCCAGCACCTCCGCCCTGCTGCTGCTTGATCTGTTGCAGCTGAGTGATTGAGGACTGATTCGCCACGATCTCGTCGCGCAGCGTCGTCTGCCATGCCACCGCCGGCGGCGGGCTCCATCGATGCTGGCTGATGACATAGAAGGTGTAGAGGCCGCCTGCGATCAGCACGAAGATGCCCGCCATCACGGCGAACACGATCCACCGGCTGCGCCAGGTCTTCTCCAACTCGTTGCGCACGAGCCTGATGAACATTGTCAGCGCTTCACCGCAACCGGAGGCGCCGGCGGAGGCGGAGGCGGAGCGCTCAGAGGGCTTCCTGGTGCGACGCCAGTCAGCTCGATATAGACGTCCTCGAGGCCTTTTTCGGTGCGCACGAGCTGATCGACACCGATGCCTGTCGCGACGAGGGCTTGATTGATGATCCGAGCCAGGTCGGTCTTCGAGCTCACGGTGATCGAGTCCTTGATCGTGCCGCGCTCCACGGTCGCGCCCTCGATCGACCGCACGATCTCGATTGCCTTGTCGACGTCGGACACATCGATGCGGTAATTGAATCCCTTGACGTTGACCACCTCGCTCAGCGGGCCCGCGACTTTCACCTCGCCGCGATGCAGCACCACGACGCGATCGCACAGCTCCTCGACCTCGGAGAGAAGGTGGCTCGAGAAGAAGATCGTGAGCCCCTGATCGGTGGCGAGCTTGCGCAAGAGGATGCGAAGCCCGTGGATCCCGTTGGGATCCAGTCCGTTGGTGGGTTCGTCGAGGATGAGAAGACGCGGCTTGCCGAGCATTCCCTGCGCGAGCGCCAGGCGCTGCCTCATACCCATCGAATAGCGCTTGACCTTGTCGTCACCCCGCTCCGTCATCCCCACCAACCCGAGCAGCTCTGTGATCTGGGCTTCGTCTACTGGCCCTAGAAGCCGAGCGAAGAGGCGAAGGTTGTCGCGGCCCGAGAGGAAGCCGTACAGGGCGGGCTGCTCCAATGTGGCCCCGAACAGGCGCGCCGCCTTCGCGTGACCGGTCCAGCAGTCGAACCCCCCGATCCTGGCCGTGCCTGCGTCACTGTTCAACAGCCCGAGGAGGATGCGAATCGTGGTGGTCTTGCCGGCGCCGTTCGGGCCCAGGAATCCGAACACCTCGCCTTCGGCCACGGTGAACGAGATCTCGTGAAGGGCGCGGACACGGCCGAAACTCTTGGAAAGCCGGTCGACCTCGACGATGGCGGCCATTCCCAGCATCGTATCGGCGGAGCCTGGTGGAAGATCTGGAAGACGCCTTCGATTCAATACTTTGATGCCAGAAGAGAAAGCGATTCGGATCCCGCCACGGGGGACTCGCGGGGCGAGGCAGCCCTGGGGTGGAGCGCTGGCAAAGGTGTTCCAGCCGCTGATCAACATGCAGATCTCCCGCTACCGCCGATCGAAAGTGCCGACAGCGCCCGTGATGATGGGTTTTCCGACCGTCGTGCTGACGACGGTCGGGGCTCGGACCGGCGTGGAACGGACCCATATGCTCGGCGGCTTCCCCGACGGTGACGACGCCTGGCTGATCGTCGCTTCGAAGGCCGGTGCAGCCACCCACCCAGCCTGGTTCATCAACCTGGCCAAGAAGCCCGACCAGATCTGGCTCGAAGTCGGCAACCGGAAGCTGCGGGTGGTGGCCGATTCACTCCAGGGAAAGGAGCGCGAGCAGGCGCTCGCGCGGATCGCCGAGGTCGCGCCTCGCTATGGCGAGTACCCGAAAAAGACCGACCGGGAGATCCCGGTTATCAGGCTGACTCCCGCCGGCTGAGCCTCGCCGCGAGCGGGCGGCGAGGCTCGAGCGTGTTCGTTATCCACTAGTCCGAGTTGTCGTTTTCCTCGCGAGGCAGGCTGATCTTCAGGACCTTGCCGCCGCCTGCGCATGGGCCCGGCGCGTTCGCCGGCACGTTGGCGGGACAGATGCTCCCAGCTGTGACATAGAGGTTGCCGTCAGGGCCGATCGCCGCCATGTTCGGGGTGAACAGGTTTCCCGCCACGACCGAGGCGCGGCCCTCTTCCGGGTTGAACTTCACCACGCTCCCCGCGAAGAACGATGGGGAGGTGAACGGAATCCCGGGGCCGAACATGTTCACGAAGTAGAGGTTGCCTTCGCGGTCGCTGATGCAGTTCGTGACGTGCGTCAGCAACGGGTTGCCCGCCTTGTCTTTGGGCGTCACCAGAGTCATGCTCTTGCCCTCGACCCTGAGGAGCCGCCCGGACAGCTCGCCGACCCACAGCGCTTCCCCGGAGCGCGCGACGCAAGTGGGAACGGAATCGCTCGGGAAGTTGTTCGGGTTGGGGTCGCGCCACCCGTCGTAGTTCAGGATCGTGATCTTGCCTTCTCGACTGACGAAATCCAGGGTGTTGGAGCCCGCGTCGGCGACGTATGCTCCGTTCCCCGTCGCCAGCACGCCGTACGGGTTGGCGTCGTGCTCCTGAGTGCCCGGGCTGTAGACGCCCGGCGTCGGCTCGGGGACGTGCAGGTCCAGCGTGAACTGGAAGTCCCTTGCGCCCACGTTCGCGACCGACCGCCAACTGCCGTTGTTCGGATTGACTGAGATCAACCGGCCGGACTCGTCCTTGCCGATGGTGAAGCGGTCTGGTATCTCCTGCGGGGTGGCTCCGATCTGGACGAGGATCCTCCCTCCGTTGATGGAGAGGCCGCTGGCACCGATCGTGCCCTCTTCGCCCAGCCTGATCGAGAACAGGCCTTTCACCAGAGGATTAGGTGTATGGGTCGTCGGGTTCACCCACGAGACCTGCGACGTATTCCCGATGCAGGTGTCGCCGAAGCCGGTGCTGAAACAATCGGCGGGGTTGTCAGAACCGTGGCCGGCCTCCGCCACCAGCATCCGGCCGTGGTAGAAGCCAATCCCGCGCGGGCTGTCGAGGCCCCATGCGACCGGAGTGACCGTCGACGCCGCCGACGCCTGACCTGGCACCAGTGCTCCAATCGCAACGGCAAGCAAACCCACCAGGCAGCGCTTGTTCAATCGCATGTACCCCTCCCTTGAGATGCCCTCCCCCGCGCGTGTCCTGATGCCCTCGCAGGACGGGGCCATGTTCTCTCCGAACACGATGGGAGTCAATGGGACATCCTCCACGGCGAGTGCGCGTAAGGCGGCTACCTCAGGATGTTCGATAGACCTTCGCTTGTCGGTCTATGGACATATGGAGGCTGTCACGTAAGCCGCGGAGATACATCACAAGACCTCCGACTCGCGTGGGCTGGTGCCGAATGGCGTTTTGGGGACGTATCGCCGAGACCGACTTCATGAGGCGGCGGATGATGGCGACGATCATGATCAGCTGCCCGCAGCGAAGGAGCTTCGCCTCGGCGGCTCCCGCTCCATATAGGTAATCGCGTACCTTGAGTCGAGCCTTCCCGCCGGCGTATGGCCGCGCGCCGTGATGAACGACGACGATGTTGGGTGTCTCCACGATCATCTCGCCGGCGGCCAGGACCCGATATGCGTAGTCCACGTCCTGCGAGCTTCGAAACTGCGCGCCAGGGCCGAGCAGTGGATCGAATCGAATATGCCTGCCGCGCCTGAGGCGCAGCGACATGCTGGCGCCCATAGCGCCCACCCGCAATGCACCCAGCTGCCCGCGAAGACGCCGATGGCGCGGCACCTTTTGGGTGGGGACGAACACGGCGGCTGGATCGTGCTCGGAGGCGGTCAGGGCTCCGAAGATGACGCTCGCTTCGGGCTCGCCGAGGAACGCCTCGTTGACACGGGCGAGCCAATCTGGGGGTGCGGTGCAGTCGTCGTCGATGAAGGCGAGCACATCACCAGAGCTGCATTCGATGGCGAGGTTGCGCGCAACCGAGGCGTTCTTCTCATCGAGTCTCAGGTAGACAATCCTCGGGATCAGGATCGCCCATGCCGCCGCAAGGAGCCGCGTTTCATCGCCGTCGCTCTGGTCGATGAGCAAAAGTTCCCAGCGCGGATAGCGAACCCTGGTGAGACTGTCCAGCAGGTGAGAAATATCGTCTGGCCGGTTGCATGTCGGCACGGCCACCGTGATAAACAGGGTTCGCTCTCCTGCCTTGTCCCCCACCCGGCGATCGTATGAAGCGAGCGAGGGGGCAGAGAATCGGCGACATCGGCTCCACCCCGGCAATTCGCCCAGGGCCTGGGACTCGGGCCCAGGGCGCCGCGATGGTGTCCGGTATCGTGGCGATGTGAGCTCCCAGACCGGATCACAGACCAGCCCGATGGAGCCGCTAGCGCGAGCATTCGAGCGGTCTGTACCGGTGGACCCCAAGGACGGTGGGCTGTTCGGACCGAACAGCATGGTGTGGCGCGTGCACCGCGACCGCAGCTTTCCACTCGCGGCCATCCGCTCGCTGATGATCCAGGCGCTCCACCCCTTGGCTATGGCCGGGGTTGCGCAGCACAGCAACTGGCAACAGGATCCTTACGGACGCCTCGCCGCGACCGCCGGCTACGTCCTCACCGTCACCTATGGCGACACCGCGGCCGCCGCCGGCGCCGCGGCCCGCGTGCGCGCAGTGCACACGCACGTGCGCGGAACCGATGCCGTGACCGGGCTCGAGTACCGCGCCGAGGACCCGGAACTATTGCTTTGGGTGCACGCGGGGATGGTCGATTCGATCGTTGAAGTCGTCCAGCGCTACGGCCGATCGCTCGACGCGGCGGATGCGGATCGCTACGTCGCCGAGATGACACGCTTCGCTGAGATAATCGGAGTCCCGGCGGCACGGGTTCCCGCAAGCGTGGCTGCGCTTCGCGAATACCTGGAGTCGGTCGAGCTGCGGAAGGTGACGGCGGCGGCGTCTGAAGCGATCGCCGTCATTCTCGATCCACCGGGCCTGGACCACGACACGCTTGAGCTGTGGCACGACCTCGGGCAGGTGGCTGTCGGCACCCTGCCCGCCTGGGCGCGCTCGATGTACGGATTCGAGGCACCGCCTTCGGAGCTGATGGCGCGCGAGCCCGTCCGCCAGCTCATCGGCGCGCTTGATTTCGCCTTCGAGTCGCTGCCGGGCGTGCTGGAGGCGCGAGAGCGGATCGAGCTTCGGATGCGCGCATGAGGACAAGCCCGATGCGGCAGTCGCGACTTGGTCGGAGCGCGGCCTTGGCACGGCTCGCGTTGCGCATCGGAGGCCGCTCGTTGGCGAAGTCACCGCGACTCATCTTTGCCTCGGTCGACCGCCGTCGCATGCTGCGCCACGACCTTGCCCTGCGTACGGCCGATGACGTCGTGGAGACACTTGGCTCCATGAAAGGCGCGCTCATGAAGCTTGGCCAGATGGCGAGCTACATCGACGAGGACATGCCCCAGACGTTTCGAGCCGCAATGGCTCGGCTCCAGCGTGACGCTCCGCCCATGAGCCTCGCGCTGGCGAGTTCGGTGATCGTCGACGAGATGGGAGCTCCCCCCGACCGCATCTTCGCCCGGTGGGACCCGCTGCCGTTCGCGGCAGCTTCCATCGGCCAGGTGCATCGGGCGATCACTCTTGATGGCAGGGCTGTGGCGGTCAAGGTTCAGTACCCGGGGATTGCCCGCACCATTACCTCGGACGTACGGAATGTTGCTTTGCTGCGGAGGGTTGCGGCCGCGGCCTTTCCTGGCTTGGACACTCGGTCGCTCGTCGACGAGCTTGGCGAGCGGCTGCGCGAGGAGGTCGATTACCTCCTTGAAGCCGATAATCAGGAGCTTTTCGCGCGGTACTACGAGGGCCACCCGGTCATCCACGTTCCCCACGTGGTGAGTGAGCTGAGCACAGCTCGCGTGCTCACCAGCGAGCTTGTGGTCGGAGCGAGCTTCGAGGACGTGCTGGGTTGGAACCAGCGCGAGCGAAACATGGCGGCCGAGACGATAAATCGCTTCGTGTCCCGCAGCCTGTACCGTCTCCACGCATTCAATGGGGACCCCCACCCAGGCAACTACCTGTTTCACGGGCAGGGCCGCGTGAGCTTTCTGGACTTTGGGCTCACGAAGCACTTCAGCGCTGAGGATCTCGCCCCGCTCGTCGACGCGCTTCGCTCTCTAGTCATCGAAAACGACGGCGAGCGCTTTCGGGCATCGCTCGAACGTGCCGGCTTCCTGCGCCTGGGTGCGCCGGTGCCCACAGCGACGGTGGTTGATCGCTTCGGACTCTTCTACTCGACCGTGCTCCGCGATGCTCCGATGACCGTCACGCCGGCGTACGCGGCAGCGATCGTGCGCCGGTTCTTCGATGCCAGCGGACCGCTGGCCCCGTACAGCGACGTCCCCCGGGCCTATGTGGTCCTGCAGCGCATCAACCTGGGCCTCTATGCCGTGATCGGCAGCCTCAACGCCACTGCCAACTGGCGACGGATTGCCGAGGAGATCTGGCCATTCGTAAACGGGCCGGCCTCGACGCCTATCGGCGAAGCCGAAGCGCGTTGGGAGGCGGACCGGATGGAGAAACAGGTGTCGCTCGACCGAACGGCATAGAGCAGTCAGTTAACACAGCTGACTTGCGAGCACCGGTCGTGGTACTGGGAGCCGTTCTTGCGCACCTGTTGTACCAGGGCGAGCGGTCCAAACCGAACGATCCCAGTGCATTGGGGCCGTATTGGATTACCGATCGCGCGTCAGATCGTCGAAATGCATGGTGGCCGACTCTGGTTCGATCCCTCCGATTCCGCCTCCCACCTTGAGAACCGAGCTTGATTGGTCGCCTACGTTCTAGGCAGCCCTCAGGCAGCGAGCGAGCAATGCCCCTGCGTGGGAGCCAAGGGTTGCGCTCTCCCCGCATCGAGCCGGCTGATGAGCCCGCCGCGAGATGCGACGGCAGGTGGTCCGAGTCCACCGCCGCTCACCACGCATCCGGCCTACGTCGCTGGGGGTTTCTGTGCAGCAACTGCCGTGTTTTGCAATGCGATGATCTGCCAGCCTCCCTCCACTCCTTCAATCACCGAGGTGATGACCCCGAGGCTGGGTGGCAGTTGGTGACCTTGCCGGTCCACGGCGCCACTCAGTTCGATAACTGCGTGGACGATCGCCAAGTCGAGCTTGTGGAACCGAACCGCAACATCTTTCTCAGTGAATTGGCTGTTCTGGAAGACGGTGGCATGACGCTGGGTTAGGGCCCGCTCGATTGCAATCCTGTCGTTGAACCAGTTCCCAAATACATCGACGAAGTCAGCATCTTCCGCAAACAGGGCAGCTAGCGTCCTCATGTCGTGACGATTCCACGAATCTATGAACGCCTTGATGACCGCACGGACGGCTGTCTCGTCTTGCGTCGTCATCTTTCTCCTGATCGAAGCAACTGGATCCTAACAGTGAGCTGTTTTCCTAACTGAGCAGAGCGATCCACCAACCACGCCTTTCCCTGGCTTTCGGGGAAGCGCAACTATCTCGACTCCTGCATCGTGAAATCTGCGGCTCGCCTCGGCGCGCGACGGAGCCCTGCAGGCCGCCCGGTTGCTGTTCCGATCGACCACGTCCATGGTCCTAGTCTCGGGGCGCCCTGCGCCGGATTGATCGCGGTTGTGAGTTCATGGTGGTCTTGATACGGTGCGATTATTGGCTGCGTTGCTGACCCCGGCCGCGGCCGACTCTCAACGCCTGAACAGGCGCAGACGATGAGGGCAGCGACGCACGCTGCTGCGTGACTCCCGCTTGATGGCCCAAGCCGTTGTCAAACAGCTGGACCATCCCGCGATGTAAGCGGGCCGCTCGGCATTTCCGCCAATTCAGCTCAAAGATGTAACGGGCTGGGGAGCGGTCCGCTATCGCCACCATACACCTCGTCCGTTCACGTGCTCAAGAATTCTTGAGCGTGCTGGGATCGCGCCGCGCGAGAGCTCGGCTCCGTAAGAGTTCCGGAACCTCGACTTGATGTCAGATAGGGTGTCAAAGTTGATGTCAGACCTGGCGGTCCCGGTGGTCGAGCGGCGATCCCAACCGGAGTGTTCAGCCCACCGAGGAGGACGTCTTTCGCGAGCGTCTCGAGCCGCTTAGGATAACCAGCGGAGCAGGGGACTTTGATCCCACGGTTCAGGGTTCGACTTCCTGCGCGAGCACAGCATGGTTGACCTCAGCCCGAAAAAGTTCTCTGCTTTAATTAATCAATCGTTTGATGGAATGCTGGCACCCTCGAACTTGGTTCTTGTTTATTTGAGAGGGCAGAGTTAGTTGGGTCTCCAAACCGCGGCCGTGAATTGGCTTGACGAGCGTTTCCCATTAGTAGAGGCCGTAGACGCGGAGCTCTATCGACGCGTCCCGAACTACGCCACGGCCCTGTACCGCTACCTCGGCGGAATCGCCGTGATGCTGATAGTCGTCGAGTTCGTCACTGGCTTTCTTCTTGGCATCTACTACGTCCCCGACGGCGCCGGCAACCCGGCCCCGGCCTACGCAAGCGTCGAATTCATCCAGCACACCGCCTACCTGGGCTGGCTCATCCGCGGGATTCCTTTCTGGGGCGCCGATCTACTCCTGGTCGTGGCGCTCCTGCACATGACCTTGGTCTTCTGGAACGGAGGCTACCGGGCGCCCCGGGAGCTGAACTGGATGGTCGGGGTGCTCATTTTCTTGGTCATCGTGCTTTTCAGCTTTACCGGGTCCTTGTTGCCCTGGGACGCCAACAGCTATCTCGCGCGTGCCCGCGAAATTTCAATCATTTCGGGCGCCTCCGTGCTCCCCGACAACGTGAGTGGGTTCATCAAGTACTTGGTGCAGGGTGGGCCACTCGTCGGACCCTCGACCTTGCTGCGCTTTTTCATGGCGCACGTTTTTCTGCTTCCAGCTGTGATTAGCCTTCTCCTCTTCATTCACTTCCGGATCGCGCGCCGGCAGGGTCCGGCGGAGCCCGCGTGATCGCACCCAAACGAGCATCGACGGGTCTCCCAATCAGGCCGGGACACGTTTTGTATCCGATCCTGGCGCTGTACGCGCTAGCGGGCCTTCTGTTCGGACCGATTGGTCATCAGGTGACCGACGACATGCCTGAAAGCAAGACTCATCCATATTTTCCCGACCATTTCTGGCCTTATCCCATCCTCGCAATGGCCGTCCTAGTCACTCTCGGGTTGCTGGCATTCGTGGGGCAACCGCTCCTTCAGCTTGGACAAGCCGCCGATCCCCGCGCGGCAATCATTCCCCGGCCCGAGTGGTACTTCCTCTCGCTGTTTCAGTTCGTCAAGCTGGGGCCGCCGCTTCTCACTTCGATCCTCGTCCCGGCGGCGCTGGTGGTCGGGCTCATCTTCTGGCCGTTGTTCGACGCGAGCCTGGGTCCAAGGATTGCCCGACGGCTGGGGTGGCTTTCTTGGCCCGTTCCGAAGCGAAACGTCATCACCGGCACGATGTGGATCGCCGGCCTGTGGATCATCGGACTTCTGACGTTGTGGGCCGCGCTTGTGCCGCAGCTCTGCATTCCCTGGTTCTTCAACGGACCCGTTTGCGGGGCCTGAGACCTGGTCGTTATCTGGGTCTCTCGATCGCACGAATCGAGGCTGTAGTGGGAAGGTGCCGCGAGTCCGGGCCGGCGTCTCGTTGGATCGAGCACAGGACCTGC
>Ga0209236_1000783_pt1 | contig 18841 bp, 20 predicted proteins | sample GraSoi013_1_40cm_FD_185819 | JGI IMG/M metagenome (GOLD analysis project Ga0209236, IMG submission 185819) | Grasslands soil microbial communities from the Angelo Coastal Reserve, California, USA - Sample 09_27_2013_1_40cm (SPAdes) (version 2) | ecosystem: Environmental > Terrestrial > Soil >... | reverse complement strand
GGTCAGCGAGGTTTTCTGCGCGCAGTCCGAATCCTGGAGGTTGGCGAACTTCCTGTCTTGGTTGGATTGGTCCTGGTTTTCCTTGCGCTTCGCGCTCTTTGAGCATCCGAATTCAAAAAATACTCCAGCGCTTCTGTCGCCGTCGAGCGGGGCTAGTCTAATGGTAGGACAGAAGCTTCCCACGGTCTCGTGACCGCCGGATGCGGGCCGGAATGAGCTTCTAACGCGGGTTCGATTCCCGCGCCCCGCACATCGTTGCAGCTTAGCTCGCGGGAGTCGCGGTCACCGGGACGGCACCGGCCGACGAGGTCGCCGCGGTGCTCTCCAGCTTCTGCACGATGCGTCCGACTCCGAACCCGATGCCCCCGCTCACGCCTCCCGCGATGAAGACCGTGAAGGAGAAGAGGCCGACGAAGAGGGGATCCATCGCAAATCCACGAAGAATCAGATAGACGACGTAAAACAGGACCGCCCAGGCGCCCCCCGTCAAGGTCGCCGCGATGAGTCCGAATCTCCGGGGTCGAAGGACGAGGAATGCGAGATCCACCACCGGCGCAAGGAAAAGAACGGGGGGCGGGAGGGCGAACTGGCCCACGATCATCAGGGAACGCAGGCCCGTGTACGCCGCCGCCGAAAGGGTCGCGAGACCGGCGCGACGTCCGGCGAGCACGGCGAGGATTAGTACGGCGGGGGTCGCTAGGGACACGCCGGTCGGATACGCGATCGCGTCCCTCAGGACTTGACCGTTGAACGTGGTCGCGAAGTCCATCGGCCCGAGGAGGACCTGGAGGCCGAAGAGGAGCAGGCCCGCGCCGATTCCGACGGCCAAGAGCCCCAAGCCCGATCTCGCCCCGTTCCATCGGATGCGCTCCAGCGCGACCGCGACGAAGAACCCGAACGTGCTGACGATTCCGCCGGCGATCGCCATCACATGAGGCGGGCTCCAGAAGGTTTCCGTGACGAGGCCTTCGGCCACCAGGCGGTGCCACGCTTCGTCCCACGGGAACGCGAGCGCCTGGAAGAGCGCGCCGGTCCCGATGAGCAAGAATTCGATCGGCACGAGGAGGCCGACGATGCGGACACGGGGACCGGCCCACCGGGGTGCGCTCTCGCCGGCGATGGATCCGACGATTCCCGCGAGAGCGACGTAGCCGAATCCCGCATAGAGGACAAGATGCGGCGGTGTGAAGAAGCTCTCCCGGCCCACGACGACATGGCGCCAGATGTCCCAATACAGTCCGAAGGCTTGGAGAAGCAAGCCCGTGAGCGCAAACGCGAAGATCGCCCATCGGGGCACGCGGGACAACGGACGGAGGAGTCGTGGTACGTCCATCGGTGGCACTCGCTAGCCCGCAGCCATCGTCCGGCGGATATTTCAAGGCCCGCGAATCACGCGGCTCCCGTCTCCGCTCCGACCCGGTGGACCGCCATGAGGAGTTCAGCCTCTCGGCGCAGCCGCGAGGCGGTATCCGGCGTCTCGAGGAGCTCCTGTCGCACATCGACCGCGCCCGGCAAGGCTGCTGCGACCCGGAACGAGAGGGTCCGCGGATCCATCTCCCTCCAGGTGTCGTCTACGATCCCGTGTCCTCCCCTCTCGAGGATCTCGACGAATCCCGCGAGGAGACGGGCGACCGCGTCCGCGAGGAGCTCCACGTCCCTGCCGAGCGGTTCGTCCATCCAATCGACGTCGGCCCGCAGGTACGCGCGGCCTCGGTCGAGCGACCGAATCGTGAAACGCCGCAGGCCTTCCACGACGATGTCGTACTCGCCGTGCGCGTTTCGTTGACACGCGATGATTGACGCCTCGGTGCCGATCCGGCGGGGAATCGCGTGACCGCCGACCTCGTCGCCATCGAGGATCAAGGCAATCCCGAACGACTCATCGTGCTCGAGGCAGCGTCCGATCATCTCTCGGTATCGAGGCTCGAACACGTGCAACGGCAACGTGGTCTCAGGAAACAGGACCGTATGGAGCGGGAAGAGCGGGACACGCACGCTCGGCAGCCATCCCGCGGGAAACCATAAGGGTGCCTATTTTGGTCGGATGTCGAGCGCCACGACCCAGGCCGTGCGGCATCCGGGACAGTTCACCTCGCGGCGCATCGCATCGCCCTCGTCGGCCAACTTGAACGTGAAGAAGAGCGGGTTGTTGCACCGCGGGCAATTGAAGTTCAGGCCGCCGACCGTCATGCGAGTGCCTCGAAGCCCCGAGCGGACTTAAGGTTGCGCTCGCTCCCGGCAAGTTTATGAAAGTCTCGTCCTTCCCCGGTCGTTCATGCGCGTCGAGAAGGTCGTCTCGCCCCCGCTCGACAACAATGCGTACTTCTTGTTCGACGAGACGAGCAAACTGGCCGCGGTCGTGGATCCCGCGCTGGCCGGCAGAGCGCTCCTGGCAAATTCGGAGAAGTTCGGCGTGAAGATTGTCTACATCCTGAACACCCACGGGCATCCGGATTCGATCGCCGACGACGAATCGATCCGATCCGCCACGGGGGCGAAGATCGCGATTTTCGAGGTCGACGCCCCGCGGCTCGAGAAGAATGCGCGAGGGTCGCGGTGGTTCCTCCCGGCTCCGCCCTCACCGATCAAAGCAGACATGCTTCTGAAAGAAGGCTCGGAACTGAAGCTTGGGAATGAGGTCATCACGACCTTTCACACCCCGGGCCACACGGAGGGCAGCGCCTGCTTCTATGTCGAGTCGGTGGGCGCCCTCTTCACCGGGGACACCCTGTACGCAGGGTCGTGCGGCCGGACGGATGTCCAAGGCGGGAGCCCCGCGAAGATGGTCTTCACCCTCCGCCGATTGAAGGAACTTCCGCCGGACACCCACGTCTACCCGGGCCACGGGCCGGAGACGACGATCGGCGATGAGACGTGGATCAGCGACCTCACGTACCCCGTCGTCTGATCAGCGGCGGACGCCACTCGCGGCCCGCCAACTCCGCGCCGCCGGCATGTGACGCACCAGGCGGACGCGGGCGACCCGTCGGCTGATGCCCAGGCCCAGGCGGCGGTAGACGACTTTCATGCTGAAGACCACGACGAGGAAGTAGGCATAGAGGATGACGAGGGTCAAGGGCCAATAGTACTGCCATACGATCGCCACGAGCCCGACGATGGCGAGCGCGCCAACCACGATGCGCAGGACGAACGTCTCGATTGTTGATCGACTGAAGGGTCCGCCGTCGACGCCGTAGTTCGTGTGGCGCACGGGTTCGCGGAACGCATGCCGTGCGGATGCCCACACCGCGAGCACGAGGATCGGGGTGAGGAGGGACATCGCGAGGTGGGCCGCACCCGTTGTCACCGTCAGGTCGATGATCCATGCGGCGTAGAATATCAGGGACGCTTGGAAGAGCCTCTTCCGCCGGTAGATGGGCAAGAAGTTCGGCATGATGACGGTCTTCAGCGTCCTTTTGACGAGCTCGGCGCCGAAGCGGACCGACTTCGGGAGGCGGTTCGCGAAGAACCCAGCAATCCGGTTCGATCGACCCATCAGGATCGGTGCGAGGGAGCTCATCACGATGCACAGGATCCCCGCGAAGGGGGTCAGGTACGTGCCCGCGTAATCGTTCGAGAGTTGGGGGTTCGCCCGGATCGCCCGCGCACCCACGGTCGCGTAGAGGATCGCCTCCTCATTGCGGGCGATGAGGCTCGTGCCGATCGCGGTCGATGCGCGACCGGAGAAGCCGATGAAGTAGGCCAGGCTCGCGGTCAAGAACAGGTCGTTCAGGAGGATCAACGGCACCGCGATCAGCAGCATCGGGAGGACGGAGCCCAGCGCCGCCGGGTCGATCAACATCCCGAAGGTGAGGAAGAAGATCGCGACGAACGCATCTCGCAGGGACTCCATCTTGACTTTCATCCGACCGGCGATGCGGGTGTCTGCGAAGACCATCCCCATGAAGAACGCGCCCACGATGGCGGGGATCCGGAACGCCTCCGCGAGGGACGCCGCCAGGAAGACCGTTCCGAGTGCGAAGAGGACGAACAGCTCCTCGCTCTTGATGCGTTCAAAGATTGCGGCTGTCCGTGGAACCACGACTGCTGCCAAGAGGGCGAAGAAGCCGATGAACAACCCGACCCCGCCGAACAGGACGCCGACGTTCACGGGCGCGTCGGACGGGACGATCATTCCGTTGACGAGCGTGAGGAGGAACATGGCAAGGAACGATTCCAGGATCACCATGCCAAGCAGGAACTCCGTCTCCGCGTTCCCGAGCCGCTTCAGGTCGATCAGCGACTTCGCGGTGATCGCGGAACTCGACATGCTGATGACCCCGGCCATGAAGATCGTGTCGATCAGAGGCCATCCGAGCCACGCGCCGATGACGAATCCTGCGAACATGTTCACCGCGAGGTTTGTCACCGCGAGGACCGCGGCGGCTTCCTTCGTCCGCATGAGCTTCGTGATGCTGAACTCCAGGCCGACGAAGAAGAGGAGCAGGACCAGGCCGAGTTGCGAGATGCTCTGCAGGAACACGCTGTCCGCCAGAATTCCGTCGTACGACCAGCCGAACAGCCGAAGGTGGATGTTGGGGCCGATCAGCATACCCGCGATGATGTAGCCGATGATGATTGGCACACGCGCGCGGGATGCGAAGGCGGCTCCGATGAAACCCATCGTGGCGATGACGCCCACGTCGAACATGATCGAGGTCGTCTCAACCATGCACGCACGCATCCAGGCGGGTGTGTCGCTGGAGCGCGGGCGCTGACGCTCTCCGTAGGAGAACCGAGTTTCCCATCCCGGCCGCGCATCGCGGTTCACGCTACAAAAAGATGCTGTTGTCTTGTCGACCAGCCGTTGACAAACCCGATTCCGTTCTCCGGTGTTCTGCATCACGAACCGGCCCGGCGTTCGCAGCATGCATTAATACGAACGTCTCCCCTCTCTATCACCCCGTCGCGTACGAGGTCGCCATGGCGAAGATGGACCGCTGCCCGATCTGCAATGTTGCGGTGAAGCCCGAGAACCTCATTCGCCACCTGAACGACAACCATCCGCGGCATCCGGACCGGCCCGGCCTCCTGGAGAAACTGAAGGAGGAACCCGGTCGGATTCGGAAGCGGCAGGCCGGTCGGCCGTTTCGCGTTCGCTGGTGGCAGGTCGCCCTCGTGGTGATCATCGTCCTTGGCGGTGTTGGGGCGGTGGCCTTGCCGCCGTTGCTTTCCGGTGAACAGGCCCTCCCGTGCATCCGACAGGAAGGCGGGCTCTTGTATCATTGGCACTCAGACCTTAGCATCTCATCGGCGGCGGGGTCCGTCTCGATTCCCGCCGGGATCGGAATTGGCGCATTCTGCCTCGAGCCCCTGCATACGCACGACGCGACTGGTCGGATTCACATCGAGTCCGACACCGCACGCCTCTACTCAATCGGAGACTTTTTCCGCGTCTGGGGGAAGTCATTCGGCAGCCCGACCGCGATGCATGTGAACGGCACAGCCGTCACCCCGAGTCCGGATGTCATCCTGTACGATCTTCCCGAGACGATTCACCTTCAGTACAATTCGTTTTCGTGATGCCTGCGAGCCCGCGCGGTGTCGATGATCTCGTGCCCCACGCGTTTCGCCCCGCTCGCTTCGGACGGCGAGTCCGCTCCGACGGATGTCCGGGACGAGCTTTATTATGAATGCGCATGTTGGGACGCACGATGGCGGACGACTGGCACGCCCTTCGGGCGGAGGCCGTCCTCCAGAGACTGGATTCTTCCCCGTTGGGGCTCACGAGCCGAGAGGCCGCTCAGCGGCTGTCCCGCTTCGGCCCGAACGAGCTCGTCCAGACCGCGAAGGTGAGTCCTCTTCGCATCCTGTTGAGCCAGTTCATCGATGTGCTCGTGATCGTCCTGATCATCGCCGCGGTCATCTCCGCGACCTTAGGTCTCCTCCAGGGAGAGACCGCCGACCTGTACGACGCCGTGCTCATCATCGTGATCGTGATCATGAACGCGATCCTTGGCTTCGTCCAGGAGTATCGGGCGGAACGGTCGCTCGAAGCCCTCAAGAGCCTCGCCGCGCCAAAGGCTCACGTCCTCCGGGAAGGCGGGATTGTTGCCGTGCCGTCCCGCGAGCTGGTGCCTGGCGAGGTCGTCGTCCTCGCGGCGGGAGACCGGGTCCCCGCGGACGCCCGGCTCCTCGAAGTGGCGAGCCTCCGCGTCAACGAGGCCTCCCTGACCGGTGAGTCGCTCCCCGTGAGCAAGGCCGTCGAGCCGCAGCCTCGCGACTCCTTCCTGGGTGACCGCAAGAACATGGTGTTCATGGGGACCACGGTGGACGGCGGGCGAGGGAAGGCCGTCCTCGTTGAGACCGGCATGGCGACCCAACTCGGCAAGATCGCCGGACTCGTGCAGCAGGAAACGAAGCAGGAGACGCCGCTCCAAAAGCAGTTGGACCGCCTCGGAAGGCAGATCGGAGTCGCGGTCCTGCTTGCGGCCGGCCTCATCTTCGTGATCGGCGTGCTCCGGGAGCCAGGCCATGTCGAGCTTCTCTTCCTCACGGCGGTCGGGCTGTCGGTCGCGGCGATTCCCGAGGGGCTCCCCGCGATCGTGACAATCAGCCTCGCACTGGGCCTCCAACGAATGATCCGACGAGGCGCGCTGATCCGAAAACTCCCGGCCGTCGAGGCGTTGGGCGCCGCCTCCGTGATCTGCTCCGACAAGACCGGGACGCTCACGAAAGGAGAAATGAACGTCCGAGCCCTCCTCGTCGGTCCTCATGAGTACGAGGCCGTCGGAGAGGGCTTCGATCCATCCGGGCTCGTCCGGACGGCTGGTCGGGTCGCGAGTCCCGAAGCCCATCCCGGCTTGCAGCGACTCCTCGAATGCGGCGCCTTATGCAATGACGCCGTCCTCAAGAGAGAAGGTCCCCGCTGGGTCGTCGAGGGCGATCCGACGGAGGGGGCCCTCCTGGTCGCCGCGCGGCGCGCGGGCATGGATCCGGAGGCGGTACGGGCGAAGTGGCCGCGTGTTGCCGAAATCGCGTTCACGTCGGAGCGGAAGAAGATGTCGACCCTCCACGCCCAACTGTCCGAATCGGAGCTTCGCGAGATTCTCGCGTTGTCCGAGGCGGTGCGACTCCGGCGGCTCGCGGGCGTGGTGGCGGTCCTGCACGTGAAGGGCGCACCCGAACGGATCCTCGCGGCCTGTTCTCATCATGTCGTCGACGGCGAGCGAAAGCCGCTGTCCGAGTACGATCGGAAGCAGTACTTGTTCCGGAATCAAGAGTTGGCCACACGGGCCCTCCGGGTGATCGGATTTGCCGTCCGTGAATTCCAGGGCGAGGTGCCCCCGCTCACGGAGGAAACCCTCGAGATCGACCTCACCTTCCTCGGGCTCGCGGGCATGATGGACGCACCGCGGTCCGATGCGATCGATGCGATTCGCCGTTGCAAGAAGGCGGGGATCCGGGTCGTGATGATCACGGGAGACCACAAGCTCACCGCGATGGCCGTCGCCCGGGAGATGGGGATTCTCGAAGACGGGTACCGTGCCCTCTCGGGAGAAGAGCTCGAGAAACTGTCCGACGCCGAGTTGGTGCGGGAGGTCGAGCGGATCCGCGTGTACGCGCGGGTCGCCCCGGAACACAAGATGCGCATCGTGGACGCCTGGAAGAAGGCGGGGCACATCGTCGCGATGACCGGCGATGGCGTGAACGACGCTCCTGCGCTCAAGAGGTCCGACCTCGGCGTGGCGATGGGGATCACCGGGACGGATGTGGCCAAGGAGAGCGCCGACATGGTGCTGACGGACGACAACTTCGCGTCCATCGTGGCCGCGGTCGAGGAGGGCCGCGGCATCTACGAGAACATCCGGAAGTTCGTCGCCTTCCTTCTGTCCGCGAACGCCGGGGAGGTCCTAATCATGTTCATCGCGACCCTTGCCATCGCGGACCCCAACTTCCTCCCGTTCTTCGCGCCGGTTCAACTTCTCTGGATCAACCTCGTGACGGATGGCCTCCCGGCCCTGGCCCTCGGCGTCGACCCGTACCCAACCGACATTATGGATCGCCCGCCCCGCAATCCGAAGGAGGGCGTGCTGTCCCGGGACATCCTCTTCCTGATCGTCGTCGTCTCGGGGATCTTGACGGTGGGAACCCTTGGGGTCTTCTTCCTCGAATTGCGAGAAGGCGCCGACGCGACTCGAGCCCGGACCGTCGCATTCACGACGATTGTGTTCTTCGAGCTCTTCCTGGTCTTCGCGATGCGGTCCCCGCGTCAAACGATCTGGCAGATCGGCCTGTTCACGAACACGAAGCTGATCCTCGCCGTCCTCGCGTCGATGGCCCTCCAGGTCGCGGTCATCTATACGCCGTTCCTGCACGCGGTGTTCGAGACGGAGCCACTCACGCTCCTCGACTGGCTCGAGACGGTCCTCATCTCATTCACGGCATTCGCGTTCGTCGAGGTGCTCAAGGTCGTCCGGCATCGGATGAAGGCGTCTGCGTCATGATCGATGTCGACGGGAGCCACGGCGAAGGAGGCGGTCAGCTCCTCCGCATGGCGGTCGCCCTCTCGGCGCTCACGGAAACCCCGGTCCGGGTCGTCCGGATTCGGGCAGGCCGGCCGACTCCGGGCCTGGCGGCGCAACACGTGACGGCAATCCATGCGATTGCCGCGTTGTGCGCGGCTGAGTCGACCGGCGTCGCGGTTGGAGCCTCATCAATCGAGTTCCGACCGGGGAAGCTGACACCAGGCCGGCTCTCATTCGACGTTGGGACCGCGGGCAGTGTCACCCTGGTCCTGCAGGCCCTTCTGCCGGTGGCCGCCGCAACCGCGGGACCCGTTCACGTGCACCTCGTTGGAGGGACGGACGTACGATGGTCTCCTCCCATCGACTACTTCAGTCGGGTTTTCTTGGCCCTCCTGCGATCCCTCGGAGCTCACATTGACGCGGAGGTCCCTCGGCGTGGGTACTATCCGCGAGGCGGCGGATTGGTGGATGCCGTCATCGAGCCGACGCGGACCTGGTCACCTTTTCGCAATCCGGAAGCAAGCGGAACCCGGCGGGTCCGGGGCATCGCGCATGTCTCGAACCTCCCGGAGGACGTCCCGAAGCGGATGGCTCACGCGGCGCTCCGTCGCCTCCATGGCATTGCGGACGTGAAAATCGAACAACGGGTGTACCACGGCGAGGACGCGATCGGGCAGGGAGGTGCGTTGGTCCTCTGGGCGGAGACCGACGCCGGCCTCCTCGGAGCGGATTCCCTCGCCGAACGAGGAAAGTCCTCGGAACGCGTCGGAGAGGAGGCCGCCGCCTCCCTGGGAGCGGAGATCGAGTCTCGGACGACTCTCGACCTCCATCTCGCGGATCAACTCCTGATCTATCTGGCCCGGGCCGACGGCCCCTCGGAGTTCCGAGTCCGTGCGGTCTCGGGTCACATGGAGACGATGATGTGGCTCATCCCGCAATTCGTGCCGTGCCGGTTCGCGGTGGCGCGAGAAGCCGGCGGATGGAAGGTGAGCGTCGAGCCCGGCGATTAACCGTACATGCTCGGACGCGGGGGTTCCGTCGGTTTCTTCGCCGCCTCGGTCTGGTGGTGAATCGACTTGAGCTGCATCTCGATCCGCTCGGCCTCTTCGTAAAGCGGCCGGGCGTCGAGTTCCGTGTGAAGGAGCAACTTGTCGATGATCTCGATGGCGCGGGCTGCCGCACGGGCGTCCGGGTAATCGGGATGGGCCTCGCTCAGGAGGGTGATCACGTCGAAGTCGCGTTTGCGGCCCTCGTTCAGGAGGACGCCGGCCACGCCCGTGATGACGCCTTCCTCGAACACCGTGATGCCGTTCTTGCGGATCATGTCCATCGCCTTGTCGGTCGATCCGATACCGTACACCTCGACTTGGCGCTCGGCCTCGTCTTCGCGCGCGTCGACGATGAGCCCCTCCGGGCATACGAGGAGGTTGCAGCGGGCGTCCTGGGCCCAGTCGAGGACCGTCGCCGCGATCGCCTTGATCAGGTTCGGCGGCGGCTGGAACTCGGAGATGAACACGACGATCTGGTCATGATCGTCCACCTTCGAGCCGGCGTAGATCCGTACCGGGTTCATCGGCTGGCCGTCCCGGACGAGTGCGACGGTCGGGAAGTAGATGGAGTCCATGATCCCGATCTGCGTCAGATTCAACGCGTTGATCAGGTAGTTGGCCACGATGGAGCTGACGAGGCCCACGCTCGGGAATCCATCGATCACGGTCGCCCCGCGGAGGTCCATCCGTTTGAGCTCGTAAATCTGGATTCCTTCCATGCGGCGCGGTCCATCTCGGACAGGTTACTTAAACATGCCACATCGGAGTATCAGGAGTTATTCGATTCAATGAGTTGGACCGGCCCAGGTGATACTTAAGAGCGCGGCTCGTCCGGTGCGGATCCGTTTTGGCGCCTCAAGATTCGAACGGCTTCGTCGACGCTGAGCCGTCCGTCGTGGACGCGACGGAGCACTTCGATCAGCCCGAGCGGCTTCGATGCCGAATCTCGCGCTGGCGCGCGTTTCTCGCCCTCGGACGTGTCGCTCATGGTACGCCGCCCTCCGGCGAATTTTGGCGGGGCTTCCCGTGGCCGGTCCTCTTGCAGATACGGCGGGCCGACGTCTCCCGAATCCCGAGCTTCCGCGCAATCGTCCCGTAGCCCATGCCGGTCTTCCGCAGTTCGAGGACAAGCGCGGCGACCTCCTCCGGGAGCCACGGGCGGCCGCGGCGCGTCATGGCCATCCGTGCCGCCCCCGACACATCACGTCGCGCCCCCCGATTCCTTGCGAGCCTTGTACGCGGGCTCGTGATGCGTCTTCGTCCGGTGCTGGCGATACGCGGCCTTCGTCACGAAGACGCGGTTCGGACAATCCGGACAATGAATGTCACCGTCGCCGTCCACAACAGGCTTCGGTTTCGCGAGGAGACGCTCGACGAGCAGTTGCGACGCGCGTTCAACGACGCGGTCTTCGACGTTCATGGCAAGCCCTCCGTGAGTCGATAGAAGCCCGTCCTCGGGACGAAGATGGAGCCGTCCTGCGAGAGCCGCTTGAGGACGTCCATCGCCCGATCTGGGGCAATCCCTCGGTCCCTCGCGCGGAGGAGGAGCGGCTCGTGCGGAGCGCCTGGTGCGCGCTCGCCGCCGAGTTCGCGGAGGAGGTCCGTCATGACGGCGACGGCTTCGCCGGGGCCGGTCGCATTCCCGCCAGGGGTCTGGTGGGTCTGGGACTCCTCCATATGGGTTGGTCCCACACCACCCACACCCCCCATACCCTGTGCGGGCTCATCGACCCTGGCTTGTCGCGCCTTCTCGACCTCTCCGCGGTTCCTCCGCCACAGGCCGGGGAAGAGCATCGTCACCTTCCGCCCGTCTCGCTCGACCTGTTTCCACGTCGGCCCTTTCTCGCGCGAGAACTCCATCTCTTTAAGGACCTCCGCGAAGCGGTTCCGAGACAGATCGACGAACTCCTTACGGTCACGGAGGAACTTCTGCACGCTTAGGCGGAGCTCCTCGACTCCGACCTCCTCGAGCTGGAAGAGCGAATCGGACTCGATGGCCTCGAGGATGACCGCGTTCTCCGATTCGATTTCTTGCTCCGCGATGATTCCCGTGAGCCGCTTCTCGACCTCCCCCATATCCAGGCCGAGCAGCTCGGCAATGAACAGGATCACGCGCGCGACGTCTCGCTGACGGAGGAGGACGGCCCGCTCCGTCACGCGGTCGAGCCTCGCGATGAAGTCGGACTCGTGCACCCGCCGCTCCGCCCACAATCCGTTCCGATCGCGGAGCGCCTCCTCGCACTTCGAACGGAGCCAGATCGCTGCGGGGCAGAGGAGCTTCCGGAACGCGATGCCGTCATCACTCACGGAGGCCCGCTTCGAAGGTTCCATCTCGACGATGTAGGCGCGGCTCGCAACGGCCTCCCACGGCTTCTTGCGGAACGTGATCACGACCGGGCCGCCGTGTGGGATCTCGACGAGCTCGCGCTTTCCCTTCTCGCCGGGCTCGGAGAACTTGAGGTACACCGCGCCCCAATCGTGCGAGGCCAGGAGGTACGCCTTGACGCCGGGATTGTCGCGCTCCGCCTCGTCGCCCTCGTCAATCCCCAGGAGACGCGGCCCGTCCTTCCGCGCGGACTTCAACGCCGGCACCGTCGCCGAAGCGAGCCACAATCCGGCGCCGAGGTACGTCACGACTTCGCCGCATCGGGTCTTTCCCGCGGAGATCCGGCCGCCTTTCGGGATGATATGGACCGCGGGGCCGATCGCCCGGAGCAACGGGGCAAGATGGCCTTGCGCCGCGAGGAGCGGCAGGATAAGGCGGTTCGTCTCGCTTGTGTCGACGACGCGCCCGAGCCAATACTCGACGTCGGCGAACGTCGACCATTTCGCGAGCTTGGGCCAATCCTCCTCGTGCCATCCGACGGGCCACTCATCGAGCAAGCACGATTGCCCGAGGACCATGCGAATGATCTCGGGAGGCTCGTCCCTTTCGCGGTCGATCGCCTCGATCGCCTCCGGCTCCGCGAGTCCATCCTCCATGCGGAGCGCGCGATACCGCTCGACGATCTCGAGCGCGTCCTTCGCGCCCTCCGGGAACGGCCCGCTAATGTCCATGTCTCCGAGGAGTCGTTTGCATCCGCCCTGGTCCTCGTAGCATTCCTCCGGTGCCCCCTCGGAGCGAATCACGGTTGAACAACGGCCACAGACCCAGAGGGAGAACGTCACCGCTCCTCCTCTGGAGTTGGCAGGGCCAGGCCGGGTCCGCTCATCATTTCCGCCTCCGGCCGTAGAGCCCTTTCTCGGCGCGATCGACTTCCGTCCGCAGGGCCGCACGAACGAGATCGGGGACGTCCGAATATCCGGACTCCTGCTCCGTGATGATGAAACGAATCCGCTCCAGGAACTTCGAAGTCAGACTACAGGCGACCCGTTCGCCAGTCTCAAAGACGAGCTCGACGCGCGGCTCTTCGCGAGTCATGATCATCCCACCTTCCTCGCCCTAGGCGCGGTCCTTCGGTTCCTCGATTCCCATGGCCTTGCGTAGCATCCGGCGGACGAACGACGAACGGGGCTCGAACCCCCGCGCGCGGTCGATGGCCTTCAGCAGCTCCGGGCCGATGTGAAGGGTTGTTGGTTCATTCACGAAGGCCGCGTCAGAGGGGTCTAAGGATTAATAGGATTACAGGTATGACCGGTACCGGACGGTACCGGTGCCCGCATCTCCCTGGAGTAAATCTCAACGATTGGAACTAAAGAAACGGTACCGGCAGCTTCGAATCCAGAACTCGGACCGATTCGACGCGCGCAAGAAATTTCCGCAAACTGGAGCCGATGTGTTGCATTGGTACATGGAGGCCCACGATTGGACGAAGCACTCGACGCAACTCTTGGACCTCTTCGACACGTTCGAAAAGGAAGACAAGGAAACGCCGGTACCGACGGTACCGGTCGGCGATGCCGCCTCTAACGCTGAGGCGATGCCGCTCCCCAACCGTTTGAACATCTTCAGCTACCTCTATTACCTGTCACGCCGAACGCAAGATCGGCGCCTAGCCCTGGTCGACCTTGAAGGCGAGACGAATCGACGAACCGCGACGCTCCTCTCGGCGGGAGGAAAGCCCGCCATGGAGCTGATGGAGATGCTGGGACGGATTCCCGCAATACGGTGGTGGAGTCCCGGAGATTCAGTGCGTCGAACGATGGACCGCGCGCACGCCGTCATGGCCGTCGAGTATGCAAATCGGCTTCCGGATCCGTTCGACCCCCACCATTTCATTAATGAACGATACGAAGGACGAAGCCAGTAGCCTTCGCCCCTCTCTCGCGCGCACGAGCGGCCGCGTCCAGGCCGCGGTCGACCTCGGAGCAATCGAGGCAATTCAACCTTTCCCCCGGTGCGCCGCCTCCTTCAGAAGAGCCCCGACCGTCCGGCTCTGGGAGAGGCCGCGGAGCGCAGCTTGAACGCGAAGCTCCGTGCGCTCTTCGGACGTCAGAGCGAGCGACGTCGGGATCCGACGCTCGCGCTCCGGATGCAGTTTCCACCCGGGTGTCGGCCCACCCCGCCGGACTCGCTCGACTTCCCGGATGATGCGCTCACGCAGGGCGGCTTCTCCGTCCGACTCGCTGGAATCCGGGGGCGCTTCGCCGTCCACGACCCTTGCATCTCTCTGCCGGCTAAAATCTTAGTGTCGATTGTGAATCTAGTGTTTAGCTTAACTTCTCTATATGGAGGCGGCAGGGTGAGTTCACACTCGGCCCGCCGCGCGGCCCGTCCACGTGCTTGGTCGACCCACCTTCGAGGATCTCACGGTCGACCAAAGACGTCGACGCGCGTCGGTCGACCCGGTCCTGGTCCCGGTCGATCGACCCGGAGCGATCGACAGTCGACCCCTCGCGCGCGCGAAGGACCACGCGATGGACTATGCCCGGGATGCCTAGCACGGCATGACTGCGACAACCCATAACTGGAACTGGAGCGAATTAGCCCTACGACTTGGCAGTTGTCACCATGCCTAAACCACTCAAGTGATGTGGTCTAAGTGCGCTCGCGAGAGGGCGGTCAAGGCCAACTCCCGGCCCGCGGCGAGGCGAGGATGTCGCCGACGCGAACGATCACGACGCGCTCTCGCGCGCACGCGCGCGAGAAGAATCGTTCCGAGTTCGCGGGAAATCGAGTGGTCCGGTCTCTATCTCTGGCGAGCTTTCGGGGGCCCTGTTCGTCAGGCGACCGATTCCCTTGGAGCCGATAAGGTCCTTCCCGCGATTCGTCGACCAGGTGACCCCGAAGGAATGCCGTTCATCCATCTGACCGATCGGGATCCCGGTGCCGTCGTCGACGAAGGTCGCTTTCCGCTCCTCAGGAGTGAACGTGATCCAGATGTTTCGAGCCCCGGCGTCGATGGAGTTCTGGAGGTTCTCACGCACTAATGCGAATGCCTTGTTCCGGTAGAGGGAGTTGAGGATCGCCAGGACGCGCTTGACGTCGATGTAGGGTGGCTTGGCGCGGATGTGTCGTCCCTTCAGAAAGGTCGATTGGCATGCCGGAGGATAAAGCGGTGGTCTACACATCGAGGAGAGCGGTCACGTGATCGACCGTCTGACGGCCGCGATGGGTCAGATTTCAGCCTCGTGTCCACTCCTTGAGTCAGTGGTGACAACGCGTTCTCCGGTGCAAGAAAGGGTATTGTTGCCCCGATCGTGGGGGGCTTCACGATCGAATTCCGGATCCGATCCTCATCTGACTTGCGGTGGCGTCAAACGAAGCAGATGGTTCCTCACTTTCTCCGGAGAGGGAAGCTCGGTCGCAAGTTGGACGAGACCGTCCAGATCGTCCCCCGTGATGAGTATCACCTTCTCCCTTGCTGCGTCTTCCCTTGCAGTGTCCGAGATGTCTGTCCGTGGTTGTCGCGTGACCAGTGTGGGGTAGACTTCCCCTGGCGCGGTTCTGGCAATGCTCTTTGCTCGAGTAACGAGCTTGGCAATCTTCGCGGCCAAGTCCAATTCGCGAACGGTACACTCAACCACGAGGGACCATCCATCATCCGAATACGTAGCGTACAAGTCCGTCATGTCCCCGCCGAAAGTATTCTGCCCGTAGTGTCCGGTCGCAAACCCGAGGAGGTGCAGAAGGGTGGAAACGGCGTGCTCGAATGGATCGCCTCCTTTTGCTGTTCGCAATGCCTCCGACAGTTCGGTAGGGCTCCCAACGAACGTGCGGAAGGCTAACCATTGCCGCGTCTCAGCCGGAGACGCCGCCTTGAACAGTCGCTTCCTGTCCACTGCAACCCTCCGGTAGGTGAGAATGGTCATTGCACTCGAAGCGATTTCCGGCAAATCGGTAGAAACTTTGACGTGTCCGCCCGCGACCTCGTGATCTCCCTTGCCGACCACTATGCGGGTCCTGCCCACGGTCTGATCACCAAACAGGAACATGATCGCAATCCCGACATCCGCAGGGTGTATTGTATTCTCGATCTGGAAATCGAGCGACAGTGTGTCTCCCTCGATTGTACAAGGTCCGAAACGAAGAAACAACGGAGCCAAAACCTCGCACGACATGAAGTCTGACCGCCGAGCCTCGTCCTCTGTCATTCCGATGAAGGCCCGCCGGACGTCAGCGATACCATCCCAGGGAGGATCACCTGACTGGAGTTGCGAATCGATCTTCTCCCGGGCCCTGTTGCGCTCTTGGCTGGGGCTTAGCCCCTCCCAGGCGCTCAGGACCATCGTTTTCCAATCCAGCCCGTATCTCTGATTTGCCTCGGTTCGATCGAATGTGCGCATGTAGAACGATGACGGCGAATACTGCTGGTTTCCAACGTGCCTCTTCACCATCACGTGTTCACCCGCGATGAGCAAGTCCCCGGCCTCAAGCATCGAAACCAAATCGTGCAATCGAGCTATAGGCCAGTATTCGTGGAGAATGAGCAAGTCGGGGATGGCTGGGGGTTTCATCCATGAACTCGGTGCCCTCCAGTCTTCGTGAATCAACGTTGCACGGAGAATTTCACAACGCCACCCGAGTTGCTCGTCTTTGACCGCTTGGATCCGGAGGTCGATTGATTTCCAAATGTCGAGGCATGGCGTCAAGTCAGCAAAGTACCGCCCACCCTCGGTTTCCATAACGGTCAGTCATCAGGTTCCGGGTTAAGGTAGCTGCGCTCGACCTTCGCCCTCAGCCAGGAAAGAAAGTGTGCTGTTCGCCCGAATCACATAATGGGAGAATTGTGGCCTCCGACGTCAGAGTGACGCAGAGGAATTCGACGGCTGGCGAGTGGGTTGTTCCCCTACTTGGATCCGCCTTTCGTTGCTTTGGTCAATTCCCTACGCAACATGGTGAGCCGTTCCAAGAGCTTGTCGAGTGCCTCAAGATCTACCTCGAAAGTCTGGTCGAACATTTCATGCGCGGTTTCCAGAGTAATGCCGACAACTCCGATAGGACCGAGCTCGACTGGGTCGCTGCTCGAGCTTACGCGGTCGACGCGCCAACGAATCTCGGAGACGACAGGACCGAACCTCTCCCTAAAAACGTCCTTCGTCAGAATCTTCAATTGAGGCTTAGAGGCGAGAAGGGCGTCCTTGACAATTCGTGCGTGCTCCGCGTCCAGCCCCAATGTCACGAGTTCTTCCTGAAACCTCTCCGCAGACGGTTCCGTCAGGAACGGACCGACCAAGTTCTGGAAGATTCGAATGCCTCCGGTAACGACGGACTTGTCCACACCAAGGTCCTTCGCTATGCTCCCCATGCGGTCTTGGTCTACCTCCCGTGCCTCAACAACAATCTCTTTGGCAAGATCGAGCACCTTCCCAAGCACATTCTTCGGAGTCTTCGTAACAATCTCCAGGTCACGCCTCATGGCTGGCGGCACCGGGGTCCCATATTGGTCAAGGATTGTTCCCATGGTATCACCGGGCCGCATGCGGCAACTTCGGTTCCTGGCTTTCGGTCCAACTTCCGCCTGGCTTGACGTCGGGATAAATCGCTGGGCGTCTTGGCGACAGCCCACGGTGTTCTGCTATTCCTACTGAGTAGGCTTTAAGAGAAATGGTCGCGGCCAGGACCTCTCCCGCATACTTCTCGAAATGTATCCGGTCGTGGCTAAAGGGAGTAAGTTCTTCAGGTTCGATCAGCCGTCGGACCTCGGGAGACTTGCTTGACCGAGCAAGCTGTCTCTGAAGGGCCTCGAAGAAGAGCTCGTATTCGTTCAAAGTCACCTCACCGATTGACGTCGTCCGGTAGAATGAGTAGTCTTTTGATTCCGGTCTGCGCTCCAAGAAGTTCTCGACAAGTCCTCCTCGTTCGAGCGTCGTGAGTTCATGCGTCAACGACCCCGGTGTCAGTTGGACGAGTTCCTTCAACTGGGAGAAGGAAAGCCCAATTCTGCCTGCAGAGACGAGCTGATTCATGATAGTCCTGCCATGCGTTGCCGAAGCCAAGCTCTCCGCAGCAGTGGTGGCAATGTCCTCAACGACGTTACGCCAAGCCAGTTTCGCCATGAGTGGAAACCTCCCAAGTCCAAGATATGAACTTAAGTCTGTCTATTTAACTTGTGCCCCCCAAGAGACGGGCCTTGGGAGCATCACCCCGCGTGTCAGGACAAGATGGAACCTTTGATGACAATATAAGTACACCCATCTGGACTACTCAAGCCCTGTGCAAAGCGCGCTTACCTACGCAGAGGCCCGCAAGAGGACCGTAGACCTTGCCGGGCACTATGGGACCGACCAAGACAAGTCAGTCTTTGTCTTGGGTTCATTCGATCCGATTTCCAAACCTCTACTGGAGGTGGTGAGGTCGGCACTGCGCAATCGGTACAATTGTACGGCTTACTTGGAGGACGAGTTTGAGCTGGGTGTGGGGCTCCAAGTGAAGTGTAACGTACTGGCAGATCTCTCCACATTTATCCTGGTCGTAATCACCGAGGCGGGCAAAGACAGAGGATGGCAAATAGAACTCGGGGACTTGCTCGGGGTGGGAAGGCGGAACGCACGCAAGCTTGGAGTCTACTATGAAGATTTCGACCATCTATCGGCACCAGCAAAGGATATCATCACAAACAACCCAATTCGTCACGGACCCTTGGTTATCTCGGGTGACCAGGAGAAGACGGTGAAATACCTGACCACGGCGGTCGTCACCTTCTTCTTTCAAGAGACATAACCTCGTCACTGTGGTTACTGACATGGATTCGCGGCAGACGACCCGAGCTCGACGAATGTGGAAAGTGCCCGCCCCTGAGGGCGGGCATGCGGGGACGGGCGGCGATCACGCGAGGCGCGTTTCTCGAGGCGTTTGTTCCCCCGAATTCGTGGCTCGAAAATAGTTTCACGGACCTCCCTTCCCGGGGTAGGATGACCCTGGACAGTGACATTGGATCCCCC
>Ga0209236_1000781_pt1 | contig 18911 bp, 20 predicted proteins | sample GraSoi013_1_40cm_FD_185819 | JGI IMG/M metagenome (GOLD analysis project Ga0209236, IMG submission 185819) | Grasslands soil microbial communities from the Angelo Coastal Reserve, California, USA - Sample 09_27_2013_1_40cm (SPAdes) (version 2) | ecosystem: Environmental > Terrestrial > Soil >... | reverse complement strand
TCTTCGTCTGACACCTCGGCGGGAACGGCGATCGTGAGGTCCTGGGGCACGGCGGCCACGCTCTGGTGCGGCCCACGGGTGGCAACCCGATCACCCGCCTTGAATTTCGTCGCACCCTCACCCGCCGCCAGGACCGTCCCCGCCATGCAGTAGCCGGGTCGAAACGGGTACTTCACCCAGCCGTCCCAGTGACTGCCCGGCTCGTATCGGCCGGACAGGCACGTGAGCTCGGTGCCGGTGCTGATGAGCGTTCGAGCCGCCTTCACAAGCAGCTGCCCACGCCCGGGTTCGCCCACCGTGCTGCGTTCGAACGCGACCTCGCCCTGGCGGGTAAAGACGATGCCCTTGGCTTCGATCGTCGTAACGCTCATGCGGCGGCGCGAAGTCTATCCGAGCCCAAATAGGACCGGCGCTCTCAGGATTTCGGCTGTGCGGTCAATCGTCCTGGACTCGCGTCTCGCTGGAAAGCATTAAACGTGTGGGCGGTCATTGAGGCTTCGGTGCCCCCCTGTGCCCCCAGGGCCAAAATCGCCAGCCCTTGCGTCGTTCACACCGAATTTTGAGTTCAAGGACTGGTCGGGGGCCCGGGATTTGAACCCGGGGCCTCACGGTCCCGAACTCTGCGTATGTCGTGTCCTCCCATGTCCCGCCGTTTCCGACAGTGTCGTCCTGTACTCGATTTCGCCGGCCCTCGTGTCCTCCGGTGTCCTCACGTTTCCTCCTGGTTCCGCGAATGCGTGACGTTTCTGTGACACAGTTTGCCCCGCGAACGTTTCACGCTGAGTGCACCCCATTAGCCGCGATGGAGATTGCGGATGGCACGACCACGGGGCCAGCCAGACCTTGCGAAAGCCGGAACTTCCAGTTTCATCGCCTTCGTCCTGGGGCCATGTTCGCTCGTGGCAGGACCTCACGCGGCTTCTGGCGCCGACGCAAGACGTGACTGTGCTTGGCGGAGCGGGTCGGGAATGCGGCCGCCGAGTCGAAGCAGGACGGCTCCGGCCAGCACCGCGGCAAGCGCGCCACCCCACCAGATGGCGTCTGGCGAGGTCTGGAGGAGAAAGCCACCAATCGCCGGGCCGAGGGCCAGGGAGATGGTGAAGGTCAGACTGTAGAGAGACAGATAACGGCCGAGCAGATGGGCTGGAGCCATGTCTGCGACCAGTGGCCCGAGAACGTTAGTGTGTACGCATTCGCCGATTGCGAAGACGATCGCAACGCCGGCGAGGAGACTGGTCGCAGCGAGCTCCGTGTGGATGAGCGTCGCTGGCAGGATCGCGAGCAGGCTGACCGCAAAAAGCGCGCTTGCCGCCGCGAAAGCGTGTGTACGTCGCATCCGTGCCACTACGCGCACCGCTGGGATCTGCGCGATGACGACGAAGGACGTGTTGACGAGAACGATGATCCCGATAGCGGCAGGGCCGAGCGGTGTGTGGGTCTTTGCAAATGGGGGCAGGATGTTGGAGAAGAACGTGTGGCCGACGACGACGAGCACGATATTGGCTCCGATCATAGTGAGGAAGAGCCGATCTCGAGCGACGGCGCGAAAGCCAGTTCCGTTGGCGTCTGTCGCTGTGACGGTCTCGGCTCGGGGGCTCGGTACGGCAGCGAGCACGATCAGCGCGAATGCGGCGTAGGTGACGGCGTCGAAGATATAGAGCGTTTGGAACGAGCTGAGCCGCTGTGCGAATGCGACGATGAAGCCGGCTACGGTCGCGCCGGAGCCGATACCGAAGTTGCCCGAGACGCGGTTAAGAGCGAAGGCGGCCGTTCGCTGCTCGCGCTTGACCAACCTGATGGTCAATGTCCGGTTGGCCGTCCCTGCCGCGCCGATTCCGGCTCCGCTGACAATCGAGCAGGCAAAGGCCTGCCAGGGACTGTCTACGTAGGCGAAGCCGGCGTAGCCTAGGGCGCTCGCCAGGAGTCCTGCGACCAAGATCGCTTTGGCGGAGTACCGGTCGAGCAGCCCTCCCGTCGGCGGGGCGGCGATTGCGGCCGTACCCGCGGTCGCCGCGAGAACCAGTCCGGCTATCGACGTTGAAAAGCCACGTATCTGGTGCAGATAGATGATCTCAAAGGGAAGAACGAGCCCGTAACCGAAGTAGTTGAGCGCGTTTCCGGCTTGAAGGATGAGCACGGGGCGAGGGAGCCCGGTGCGCCAACCCGCGATGAGGTGTGAGACGCGGCGGTTCATCCGCCTAAAAGCCTCGCCGCGGCGCGAAAGTCGTACGGGGCAGCCGGGTGACGTTCATGGGATCCCGACGACCAGCAAAGCGGCGAACCCAACGAACAGGCCGGTTGCAGCCACGCCCGCGATGACGCCTACCGCGAACGATTGCGGGTCGACAATCCCCAGGCTCATGAGTCGAGATAGGCGCCCAACATTTGGACTAATTCCGCCATGTTCCGCTCGGTCAGCTCCGGACTCTTGCGCGCATACGCCTTCTTGAGTAGTCGCCAGGCGATCCGCAGCCCGTAAGCCGCCGGCACTATATCGCCGGCTCGATCCCATGCCCGAGGCAGCAGCTCGGGCAGTTCCGCACCGGCGATCGCGGCCCTGCGGAGATTCGTTGATCACCGGCATGAACCCTTCCAGCTCTTCGCTCACGCGGCGATCATTAAGAGCGCCGAAACGGCCGGAATCGACTTGATTGGGGCCTCGCTCATCGAGTCTCCTCGACGACGGCCCAGGCCTCGATCTCGACCCGGGCACCGAACGGGAGCGCGGACGCCGCGAAGGCGGTCCGTGCTGGGAGCGAAGAGCCAAAGAACTCAGCGTAGGGGCCATTGAGGGCTGACCAATCCGCGAGGTCAGCCAGGTACACATTGACTTTGATGACCTGCTCTCTCGTAACACCGGCGTCGGCGAGGACGTTGCTGAGGTTGCGGAGCGTCTGCTCGAGCTCGGGCCGGAAGCCGCCTTCGACCACCTTCCCGTCGTCGCCCAGGCCGATCTGACCGGACGTGGCGATCGTCTGTCCAATCCGACGCCATGGGCTGAAAGGTCCGACCGTCTTTGCCATGAATCGCTCCTCCTCTATTTCGTTTCGGGGTGCGGGACGAACGGCGCGACTCCTCGTCCGAAGGACCAGTTCTCTCGAAGCATCGGAAGTCGGTCACGACGAGAACGGGCGTCGCGGCGGCCGATCCACATCCGTCTGCCAAAGACTTGTCCCGCGATGACTGCGAGTCGCATGCGGACGGTTCAGCCGGCCAACTGCGCGGTCGGAGCCCGCTGGGCGAGCCCCTTGCCGAAGGAGACATTGGCGCGGCCGATCTCGGAGATCAGGACGAACACGTCGTCCTCACCCACCACGCCGGCCGCGACCAGATTGCGGTTGATCTCGGCGAGCAACGACTTCTTGACCTCATCGTCACGACCCTCCAGAAAAGTGATCTCAATGATCAGCAACTGGTCGGTGTAGGTCATGCCGAGATATCCGCTGGTATGACGGAAGCTCTCCCCGTCGTACTCGTTGAACACCTGATACCGGTCGGCATCGGGTACTTTGAGTGTGCTGATGAGAGCTGTCTGAATCGAGGCGGCGATTGATTCCTTCTCTTTGTCCGAGCGGCCCTTGAGCAGATTCACCTTTACGAGAGGCATGTTCGAGTCCTTTCCTGTGTGGTAATCCGCGATTCTTCACCCGTAGTATACATACCGATCAGTATACTGCGCGGCATTATCCTCGAGGGTCGACGACACGATCGAACGCGAGAGGCCTCTGCTTCGGGAGGCGCAACGTGCATGGGCTCGCCAGAGCCTCGTCCCTTCGTGGCAGTCTAGGTGATACTGACGGTGGTTCAGTACACCGATCGGTACGTATACTACCGGCATGACGGACCGCCCAAATGCGCACGACACGCTCCTCGCGGCGACTAACGAGCTGACATATGCGCGCGGCATCACGGGCACGGGAGTAGACGCGATCGCGGCTCGGGCGGGAGTGACGAAGCGGACCCTGTACCAGCACTTCGGCTCCAAGGATCGGCTCGTCGCCGAAGCGCTCAGCGACCGAAGCCGACGCGCCCTACTTGGCCTCGAGACGAACGCGAGGCGCCGCGCCGAGGAGACCGGCGAGCTGGTGATCCTCGCGCTCTTCGATGTGATCGAGAACGCGCTCCACACCAAAACGAAGTCTGGATGCGCGTTCATCAACGCATCGCTCGAGATCAACCGCCCGGGCCATGCTGTTCGTGAGGCCGCGCTGGCGCATCTGCGCGCTCGGGAGGGACTCATTCAGCAACTCCTCTCCGAGGCGGGCGTGGAAGACGCCGAGCTGGCCGCCCAGGTGACGGTGCTCGTTGACGGTGCGTACGCCGTTGGTGGGTCTCGCCGGGATCCGGCCGCGGCGCGTCATGCGAAAGCTGCGGCGGCTGCCCTGCTCGCGAGCCGAGCCGTCTCCTAATGACCAACGAGCGCGATCGCATCCCATGCGCTCGCGAGATCGCCGGCGACCAGTTCCCCCACCGCTCGCACCTACAAGCCAAATCGCCTTATGACGAAGCCTGGGTAACGGAAGCCGCATCCGATGATTGCCGGACTGGGGCCCTTGCTCGATGCGGCGGCACGTAAGCCGCGTCAGCGAAGCAGTCGGAACTCAACATCACCGCCGCCGCCGCTTTCAGCCACGACGAGCGTTCAGGCAGGGCGATGCGTCGTCGTCCTCTTTCCTACAGCTTGGTTCCGTATCGACGAGGGCTGCTGGCCGTAGAGATCTTCTCCGAGTTCGGGGAGCAAGTCACCCGTCGCGGGAACATCACTTACTCCGAATCGAGTCCGCTCGCCCCATGCAGGATCGTTCAAGACGGCCGAGACCAACCCCTCCTAGCGTCTGTGGCGTGAGTCGACGGTATTGCGGCAAGGTATACCCGGCGCAGCGCATGTAGGGCTGGTTCGGTGTGGACGTGTTCTTGGAGGCGTTCGGCCAGGCTCAAGGGGGGGACGTGCCGGTTATCGACAACGGCAGGCGGCTGGACGAGGCGTGCATCGGCGATTTGGCGGTGCTGGAGGCCAGGGCGGCCGGGTTGGCGGGCGTTGTGGTCTGGGGATTGCACCGCGACACCCCGGAGTCTGGCGAACCATCGCGTCTTCGTAGGGGAAAACGACCTTCTCGATTCGCTCCATAACCTCATCCAGGTCGCGCACGATCTTCTGGCTGCCGACGACCAGGATCAGTCGGCCGGCGCCACTCGCATAAGCTCCCAGCTGGCTTGCCGAGGCCGAGGTGACGACGAGATCACCTGATTGTGTAACCGCGTGGAGGCTGCCAACCATGTAGTCGGGAGCTGCACTCAGCTTGCGGATTTCGCGACTCTGTGTCTGCCGGTCCATGTTCACGTACTGAGCGCGCACTGAGTTAAATCGACCTGACTCGAACAGGTCCTGGAAGAGGCCGATGTCCTGCAACGTCTTCGATTTTCCCGAATGAACCTCAGCGCCTTCTGGGATCAGTCCCAGCACAATGCGGCGCGCGTCCTCGCCGGTATCGACCACCCGCACGTCTATGTTGTTGGCGCCGATTAGAGCCGCCACCTTATCGATCGTGCTTGCGTCAGCCGGTGCGGTGAACGGTTTACCTTTGATGGCGCTTTCCTCGCCTACGTGATCACTTTTGCCGTAGGCGGCCAACAGCGTGCGCTGAATCCGGGCTCCAACTCACGTTTCCGAAACAGCTGCCTGCGGTACCCGTTCTCCTTCGGCGATTCCGGCAGCCTGAGCGCGCAGTTCCCTCGCCGTCCGCAACGGCAGGTCGCGGAGCGTCAGCGTGCATGCAAGACCCAATAATCCGGCCATCACGGTGATCCAGAAGAGGTCGCCGATCGCGAGCGCGAGGGCATCGTTGGCACCCGCGACCACCTTCGGAATCAGTACTTGAAGGGGCGCTGGAAGAATGTGCTCGAGCAGCGAACGGCCGTTGCCCACGTTCTGCAGTACGCCCGAGAGCTTGACCAGCTGCGGGATCAGGGTCTGCGGCACTCCCTGCTCGGCCAGATTGGTCGGCAGCCGGCTGGCGAACTGAGACGAGAACACCGTACCGGCCGCAGCCAGGCCCACCGACGCGCCGATCTGACGAAGGAACGTGAGCGTGCTGGTCGCGACGCCGAGGCGATCCATCGGCACTAAGTTCTGAACGACCACCGTGTAACCCGCCATGGACGGGCCGACACCCAGGCCGAGAATAAGCATCATCCCCCAGAGCTCCCAATCGGAGATGCCGGCCGTCAGATGAGTGAGCGAGAAACCACCGATCACCATCACGACGGCACCGCCTGTCATCAGCCACTTGTAGCGGCCGAGCCGGCTGATCAAGAGGCCGGTACCTATGCTGCCCCCCATCAGGCCGACCAGCAGGGGCCAAATGTAGTAGCCGGATGCGGTAGCGCTGATCCCACGCACGGTTTGGTAGAAGCGCGGCATGAACAGGACTGCAGCGAACATGGCGATGCCGAAGACGAACACCGCAGCCATACTCACCGAGTAGTCCCTGCCCCTGAACAGGTCGAGGGGGACGATCGGTTCTTTCGCTCTTGTCTCAACGAAGAGGAATACGACTAGGATTGCCAGCCCGACCGCGATCAGGCCCATAACGTTCGGATCCGTCCAGCTGGCGAGCTGGCCGGTGCTGCTCACGTTGCCCTTGTTGGTGAGCCCCAGCATGAACGGCACCACTCCGGCGGTAAAGAGGACGATGCCCAAATAGTCGAGATCGCGAGCCGATGCCCGGCGGCGGCCGATTCCCGGCAGCACGGTGGCGAGCACCGCCAGCGAGGCAATCCCGAACGGAACGTTGACGTAGAAGACCCAATGCCAGCTGACGTGATCGGTGATCCAGCCCCCAATGAATGGTCCGACGATGAAGCTGAGGCCGAAGACAGCGCCAAACAAACCCTGGAACCGGCCTCTCTCGCGGGGGCTGTATAGGTCGGCAATGGTCGCAATCACGATCGGGAAAAGGGCTCCGGCTCCGAGTCCCTGAATAGCGCGGAACACCACCAACTCAGTCATGTTCTGCGAAGCGCCCGAGAGCCAGGAACCGAGCAGAAACAGGCTGACTCCGATCATGAGCATGACCTTGCGGCCGAAAACGTCGGAGAACTTGCCGTAGATGGGCACCGTTACCGTCGAGGTCAGCAGATAGGCGCTGACCACCCACACGTAGAGGCTTGCTCCATTGAGCTCCGTGATGATTCGCGGCAGCGCGGTGCCGACCACCGTCTGGTCGAGCGAGGCGAGGAACATCGTCAGCAGAATCGCACCAAGGATGGCGAGCTTTGTCCGTGGCGGCAGGAACATGAGTGAGGCGGGTGAAGTTCGATCGACCGGCTGCGGCTGTTCGACTGCTGACATTCGCCTAGCTCCTCCCTGACGTCTGATTCGACGCGCCAAAGAGATCGCGCGCTGCACGAACGATGATCTCGGTGCATGCGTCAATCGAGATGACCGTGCTGTCCAGAACCAAGTGGTAGTGACGCGGATCCTCCCAAGATCCTGCTCGCGGATAGAAGTGATGGACGTAGGCTCGTCGCGCGCGATCGGTTTGTTGCTGGGTCCGAGTTGCGGCGTCGTAGTCGAGTCCCTGCCGCGCCATGGCCGATCGGCGCCGAGCTTCGACATCGCCGTCGAGCCGCACATGGAGGACGTTCGGATGTCCTTTGAGGACAAACACTGCAGCGCGTCCGAGAATGACTGCTCCTCCGTCCTCCGCCAAACGCCGCAAAATGGCCTCGGTCTGGGCAATGTCGGGCACGACGCCAAGGGCTTCGGGGCCTTGTGTAACTCCGACGAAGAGGCCGCTTGTCTGCAGGACGCTGTCGAGCACTCGGCCAATCATGGTGCTGTGCTCGGTGTCGTCGGCCAGGGCCGCCTGGAGCGGTTCGTGAATCCGCTCCGCGACAGGCACAGGTATCGCGCGCTCGACCAAGGGCAGTCCCAGCCGCTCCGCCACCGCGGGTGCGATCACGCTGCCTCCCGCACCATAGGTGGCCGCGATCGTCACGGTGCCCATCAGCTCGCGACTTCTTCCGGCTCTTCACGAACCGCTTCTGCCTGGGATAGGCGGTAGCCCTTCTCCGGAACCAGCTTGCGCACCAGCTCGAGCGCGTGGTCGGCGGCTTCCGTGCCGGACGTCGCCGACACTCGCCCAATGCCGACACGCATCTGGGGTGTGCCATCGACCGGTTCGATGCTGAACCCGTGCTTAGCGAGGCTCTCGAGGATCTTGGGATCTCCGGTGGCGCCGGGCTCCGGCTCGATGATGAGGCTTACCGCGAAGGCCGCAGCCGGCGCGACCGCTGGTACCTGGGCTGCCGCGCCGCGCAGGCCGAGGGGCTTGAAGCGCCTGTCCTCGGCGGCGTCGAGCTCCGCATCCAGGTCCCTCGTAGTCCGGGGGCCGGTGAAGCGTGAGGCCAACGAATACAGAACGGGGACCAGGACCAGGGTCAGCAAGGTGCTCGTGAAGAGACCGCCGATGACAACGATCGCGAGCGGGCCGCTGATGAACGCTCCGCCAATCCCGCCTCCGCCGCCAAGGACAGCCAGCGGGAGAAGGGCGAGCATGGTGGCGAACGCGGTCATCAGGATCGGGCGCAACCGGTGCCGGCCGCCCTCGATGAGAGCGTCGTGCACGCTGAGGCCGCGGTCTCGGTACTGCTCGACGAGGTCGAGCAAAACGATCGCGTTGGTGACCACGATCCCGGTAAGCATCAGGATGCCGATCAATCCAGGGAGAGACAGCGATGTGTTGGTCACCACGAGGGCGACGATGGCTCCCGTTGCCGCGAATGGAATCGAAACCAGGAGCACTAGCGGCTTGAGCAGCGAGCGGAAGGTCGCGACCATGATCAGGTAGACCAGGGCAATCGCGGCAAGAAGGGCAATGATGAACTGGCTCAACACAGTAGATAGCTGGGCAAAGACGCCGCCAGTGGAAACCGTCGCGCCTGAGGGCAGGGAGACGTTCTTCAGCGCCTTGTTGACGTCTGCCTGGACGGCGTTCGTGTTGTTACCGGTGATGGTTCCAGTGATCGTCGCGTCGCGCTCGCCGTTGACCCGGTTGACCGATTGCGGTCCGCTGACCCGCTGGATCGTGGCCAGAGTGGAGAGCGGGACGACGCCCGCGGCGGTGGGAACCGGGATGCGAGCCAGCGATTCGGCCGAGTCCGCCGTCCCCGGCGGGAGCTGGACGCGAACTATGACGGGGCCTTGAGGGAGGATCGCCTGCGTTGCGACGAGGCCGTTCACGTCCTGCGCCACCAGCAAGGCGAGCTGCTGCACTGTGAGGCCTGCGCTCGCGAGCTTGGCGGTGGGAAGGAGCTGGTACTGCGGCTTGGACGCGACCAGGTTCGATTTCAAACCGGCAATGCCAGGCACTTTTGCCAGCCCAGCCAGCACAGCGTCGTTGGCCGCCTGCAACGTCTGCAAATCGTTTGCCCTAACGTCGACTTGCATCTGGCTGCTGCTCGCGTTCGCGCTGCTCTGCGCCTGGCCGACTTCGACTTTTGCCGGCCCCGCGTATCCGCCGAGGGCACGTTTGACACCGTTCAACGCGGTGTCGTACTGGCCGTTCTGGACCAGGACCAAGACCTGGGCCCGCGTGGGATCGGCCGGCACTGTGCCCGGTGGCGCGAATGGATCGCTCATCCCGCCTACCGTCGCCTGATAGGCGGTGATGCCGGGAATGCCGCGGAGCAGGCTTTCGACCTTTTGCGTCTCCGCGTCGGTCTCGGTCAGCGTCGAGTTCTCTGGCATGGAGATGGCGACGGGAAAGTTTGGGCTCGACGACTGATCGAGCAGGTTGACGCGAAGCAGCGGGATCAGCGCCATCGATCCAAGGAACATCAGGCCGGCCACTCCGATCGCGATGAGGCGGTGGCTGGTCGCCCAGCGGATCACCGGCACGTAGACGCGTTGCATCCAGTTGTACTGAAGCCTTCGCTCCGCGCCTTTGGCCGCGATCCCAGGCAGCAAGCGCGAAGCAAGGAGGGGAACCACGGTGACGGCGGTGACGAGGGAGGCCAGGAGAGCCACCACCACCGTTAGGGCGAAGGGACGGAAGAAACTGCCCGCGATGCCGGTGAGCAGTGCGATCGGCAAGAACACGGCCACGGTGGTCAGCGTCGACGAGGCGACCGCGGTTGTGATCTCGCGTGCGCCGGTGTAGGCGGCGACCAAGGGCCTCTCGCCTTCACTCACGTGGCGGCTGATGTTCTCGAGCACCACGATTGAGTCGTCGACGACCCGGCCGATCGCCACCATCATTCCGCCGAGGGTGAGGATGTTGAGCGTGATGCCCTGCCACCAGAGCACGATCAGCGCCACCATCAGCGACAGCGGGATTGAGACGGCCGCGACCAGCGTGGCACGACCACTGCGCAGAAAGGCGAAGATGACCAGGACGGCAAAGACCGCGCCGAGAAGTCCTTCGCGAAGGATGTCGCCAATCGCCTGAGTGATCGGCGTCGCTTGATCCGAGATTGATTCCACGTGGATGCCATGTCCGATCGCCGACTGGAGGCCCGGCAGTGCGTTCTTGACCTCGTTGGCGACGGTCACGGTGTTGGCGTTCGGCCCCTTGCTGACCTGGAGGCCGATGGTCAGCCTCCCATCGGTGCGGGTGACCGTATCCGCGGGAACCGAAACCAGCTGGACGGTGCCGAGCTGTCCGACCTTGACTGGCGTCGCGGGGTGGCCCGGCGCAGAGGCGGGCACCACCGTGATGTTTGCGATCTGGTCGATGCTTGTCAGGAAGCCCGAGACCTGCAGTGGGATGGTCGCCGAGCCTTGTTTTAGCGAGCCGACCGACTGGACAACGGTCGCCTGCTGAAGCGCAGAGGCGACCTGTGCGGTGCTGACCCCGTGCGAGGCAAGCTTGATCGGATCGAGCGTCACGTCAACTTCGTCGGTGGGTGCGCCGGTGATGACGACAGATGAGACACCGGCGAGTCCTTTCAGTTTTGGAAGCGCCTGACTCCGCAGCTGGCCTGCCAGGTCACCGAGCGGCTCGTTCGCGGAAACCGCGTACTCCAGGATCGGAATGCTGTTGGTGGAGAAGGTCTGCACGGTGGACGCAGGGATCGTGCTGGGCAGGAACGGTCGAGCCTGAGCGACCGCGGCGCTCACGTTCTGCTGCGCAGCCTTTAGGTCCGTTCCGTCCTTGAAAAGGAGGATGACCAGCGATGCGCCCTGGCTCGATGTCGATTGCACGGTCTCGACGCCGCTGACGCCTTCCAGAGCATTGACGACGGGCACTGAGACCTGGCTGTCCACGATGTCCGGCGATGCGCCGGGATCCGGCGTGATGACGATAACCGCTGGAATCGAGATGTCGGGCAGGAGGTCCTGCTGCACTTGGGACGCGGCGTATATGCCGGCGCCGAAGAGCAGCGCCACTCCAAGCATCACAACGGCACCGAGATGGAGGGACAGGCGAGTGAAAAATGACAAGGGTGTCAGGAACCTCCTTCGGTTCGGGCCAGACCCTGGACCAGGAGCAGGCAAAGGTGCCGCAGCTCGACGAGCTGCTCTCGCTTGAACGATGTGAACAACGCCGTCTGTTGGGAGATGGCATTGCGGCGAATTGCTTCGACTCGCTCCAGACCGGCTTCGGTGAGTTCGGCGTGGACCGAGCGGCGGTCCTTGGAGTCAGGTGTCCGGCGGATCAGTCCGCCCCGCTCCAGGACGTCGACCACGTCGGTCATCGTCCTCGGCACCACGCCCTGCATTTCAGCCAGTTCGCCGAGAGGACGGCTGCGGTCGGGACTGTAGTACAGCGCCATCAAGACGCGAAGGCGGCTTTCGGAGAGTCCGTGCTTTTCCGTGAAGTGTTCCATCGCGGCGTGAACGCGATTGGCCGCCAGCCGTAGCGCGGCGAGAGTTTCGAGCGGTTCGAGTCCCGCTCGTCCGCCCATCTGAGTGAGGCTGTCGCGCAGCACGGGATCGAACAGGTGTCCTCCACGATCCGCCTCAAGGCGTTCGGCGGCGGCGTTCGCGAGGAACCTCACTCGGAGTGGCCGCACCATGAGGAAGCTCACTATACGGCGTGGGACACCGGATGGGACCGGCACCGGAGCCTCCGAAGCTCTAGAACGGATACGGGCCGAAGCGGCCTCAGGCGATGACCGCCGCGAGGGCCGCCAGGACCGCGTTCAGCCCGATGTTCGGATGCTCGCGCCGTCCGAGGTGGAACACAATCGCCCCCCGCATCAGCACGACCAGGCCGGCTGCTGCCAGCGGCGCGAGGACCTTCAGGGGGCCCAGGAAAGGCGTCGCCACCAGCGCGATGCCGGCGACGCCGGCGAAGATGCGCAGCTCTGAGCGCATCTCAATCACGTACTTCATTCCTGACTGCAGGCGCGCGGGGTTCGGCCGGAGCATGAAAACGAAAAAGATCCCGAGCAGAACCTGGAGGATCCACAAGACGACGTTCATGCAGTCAGTTTCTCTTGGCCGCGCCGGCCCCCTCATTCGCGTCGGCCTGGGACTCGGTCGCCTCGACGATCTCGCCCTCGATGTTGATCTGGATTTCGTTACTGACGATGAACTTGCCGTCCAACATCATGTCGAAAGTCATGCCGAAGTCCCTGCGGTTGATCTTCGTCTCGGCGGCATAGCCGATGCGGTGCCCCATGTTGGGGTCGTTGAACTCGCCGTACTTCACGACGTCGAGCGTGACCGGCCTGGTGCTGGCCTTGATCGTCAGGTCGCCAGTGACCTTGTAGCGGTCGCCGCCGACGTGCTCGATCTTCGTGCTCTTGAAAGTCATCGTCGGATGCTTCTCGATCTCGAGGAAGTTCGATGACCGCAGATCTTTGTCGCGCTGCTCGTTGTGCGTGCGGATGCTCGCGGTGTTGATCGTCGCCTCGACCTTCGAGCGAGCCGGGTCGTCGGGGTAGATCTCCCCGCCGGCAACGACCTCGTTGAAGTGGCCCCGGACGGTCATCATCCCGAGATGTTTGGCCGCAAACTCTACCTGGGTGTGAAGCGGGTCGAACTTCCAGGTTCCCATGTGACTTACCTCCGCGATGTTTTGCCCCAGTTCCGGTTAGCCCAGCGATCGTCCACTCACTAACTGAATGGAGATCCCATTTATTTCACCACGAACCGGCTGGCGTAGACTCCGCGCCTAGTGAGCGACGAGTTCGTTCCCGGCCTTCGCTATCGCTCCGACGCCCAGGAGCTGTGGGCGCTGGTGATCGAGTCCTTCGCCGGTTGGGAGGAGCGCATGAACGAGGCGGCGGCCGCCGCTGAGCTTTCACCCGTCTCGGCCTGGGTGCTGGTGCAGCTCGACCCCGATCATGCGATCTCGCAGAAGGAGCTCGCTGCCAGGCTGCGCTGCAACCCGTCGACCGTGGTCGATCCGACAGACCGCCTCGAGGAGAGCGGGCTAGTAATCCGACGTCCCCAGCCGACCGACCGCCGGATCAACATTCTCACCGTTACGCGGAAGGGCCGTCAGGTTCGGCAACGGCTCGTTCGCCGCCTCTTCGAGCCGCCCGAAGCGTTCCGCCGACTGACCATGGCCGACCAGGCGCGTTTTCGCGACGCCATGGTGGCGGCGGTTGGGCGCAAGCCGCTCCGGCATGGCAACTAGCCCGCTTCCTGCGGCGTGGCGCGAATTCACTGTCGAGCAACCAAGCTTGGAATTCTGTACCGCGTGCCTCGCGGTCCTGGCGATTGCGACATGAGGAGTGCGCCTCTGAAGCTACGAGCGAGTGCAGAATCGCCGACGCGAGCCACCTCTACACACATTCGGTTGCGGAGTTCCGCGGGAAATTGTGATCCGACGGTTTGCCGCCCAACGCCGGGCTGAATCGCCCTGAGTTTGGTGGAGACTTAGGGGTGTCCTGACTTCCCGTTTGGTTTCACGCGACGCCTAACGCGGCGCGCGGCGTGCTCCGGCTCTGGCCTCATACCAGCTTCGGCATCGTGGCGCTCAGGCAAGCGGGGGGCGATCACTCATACGCTTCGGGCGCACGCCGCAACTTTCTCCACTGCTCGCCGTCGTGGTGGAACACGGTGAGCGCGACCTTCTCGCGGGATACGAGGTCGAGCAACTTGCGCGTGCTCGCTCGAAGCCTTTCGGCGTCCTCATAAGACCGCGGCTGACGGTCGACTGAGAACTGCCGCTCGAGACTAACTGCGTCTCCCGCAATAAGCACAGGACCGGTCCTCGGCAACGTCACCAGCACCGACTGATGGCCCGGCGCGTGGCCGCTAGTTTCTACAAGCCTTAATCCGGGCATCAGCTTCACGTCGCCATCGACCAATCGCCGCTGGGTGCCCGGCGCGTCCCAGTGTGATCGGCCACTTGCAAAACGCTCCGCACCTGAAACCGCCACCTCGTACTGCTCGCGCTGGACGATGTGCTCGGCATTGATGAAGTGCTCGTGATGACCGACGTGATCAATGTCGAAATGTGTGCAGATGACGACCTCGACGTCCTCAGGCCGCACTCCGAGCTCCCTCAGCTGAGCGAGGATACCGGCCGACTCTTCGGTTGGGGGATCCGAACCATCCGCATCCACGGGCATTCCCGAGTCGATCAAGATGTTGCGCCGATCATCGGTTTGAACCAGGTAGCAGCCTGTCGACATTAGGATCGAACCGCTGGGCACCGCTAGGTCGCGCGAATACTGGTGGATGAGATAGATGCGGGCGGGCTTGGTCATCGATCGATCATCGCAGCTCTGATTCTTGCGTCCTCCAGGCATGCGGGACTGTGATTTCGAACCTAGGTGCCTCACGGTCCTACCCGTTGCGTCCTCGACGTGAAGCCTCCGCGGAGCCATCGATTGCTGGCAAGCGAGTGCAGATCCGCCGACGGCAGTCACCACTGCACCGCTAGGCTGCGATAGGTGTGGGATTCAGAAAATACGTCGGCCTTCACGCCGCTCGCCCTAACCTCCGATACGACCGCTGCGTCATTCGCTGGCCGAGTGATCAAACAGGAGTAGATCGAGCACGCGTTCGATCTCGTTAAGCACAGCTCGGTCGACGATGCCGCGGTGGTTGCGGAGGCGAAGCAGGGAAAGGCTCCGCAGATGCTCGACCGCGGCCCAGCTCGTCTCGCGCAGTCCGGAATCCCCGGCGCGCACCTTGACCCGCGATGGATATCCGCGTTGCGCGGTCGTGAGCGGAGCCACAATTACGAGCCCAGCACCGGAGTTGTTGAAGTCATCGGTGCTGATCACGAGGCCCGGCCTCATGCCGGCTCCCTGCTCGTGTCCCGACGGGCGGCCGAAGTCGATGTCCCAGATGTCGCCGCGCTGTGGGCGCGACCTCAATCCGGAATCGGCTCGGCGTCCAGACCGTCGGCCAGGGTGCCCTCGAAGAGCTCGCGATCAGTGGCCTCGCCGGTTGCAGCAACCGGGTTCTTCGAGACGATCGCGGCCGCCTGGCGGAAGCTCGCCCAGAAGAGGCGGCGATGCTCAGCACGGATTGCAGCTTCCACCGCTTGTGAGATCGGCTTGCCCGTTGCCCGAGCTAGCTCGCGCGCCTCATCCCGCGCTTTCTGACTAATTCGAATCGTGGTACTTGCCATGGGAATAGTCTACATGGATGTAGATATCTAAGTCTACTCACGCTCAAGGAGCTCGCCTGTCCGGTTCGAAATCACGTCGAAGGCTGGAACGGACGGATGAGAAGCGGTCAGCCGGCGTGCGATCTAAGTAGATTCGACCCGATCAGCGGCGGCAGCCTCCAAGAAGCGGTAGGCCCACTCCTCAGCGAATCTGCGGGAGCCGGCGAAGATGACTGGCACCTCTGGGTAGCGCACAGCGAGGCGGCCGAGCATATCCGCCAGCCAGGAGCCGCGACCAGGTTGAGTGCGAAACAGATCCGGGTAGTCACCCTCCACCACAATCGCCGCCCTAGCGACTTCGGCCAGACGCTGCATCTGGAAAGCCAGGCCGCCATCGGAGAGCGAGGTGGCTAGGTTCTCCAGCGTCTTTCGCTCGACTACAGCCACGACGCCTTCGTCCACGATGGCGGCGTAGTCACCAGCCGGGAGCGCCCGGCGCTCGATTGCCAGCGGCCGACCAGCGAACTTCCAGCCGTACTTCTCGCGAGTGTCGATCGCGATGGTCAGCGCTGCAGCTGCCCGCCCGCGGGGGATTCTGGCCCCAGGGTTGGCGGCTTGGGCGGTCTTCTGCGTCTGCCACCAGATCGCTGGGCGCCCTCTCGCCACGGTGAAGACGAACTGAGAGCGAGACAGAGATGGCCGGTCGAGCACGAGGTCGATCGCGGCCCCGCGTCGCCGACAAAGGAGAACCGGCACGTCGTCGATCAGATCGGCGCTCTCATCCCACGGAATCGCATCTTGTGAGCAGAAAACTCGATTCGCGCGAGGCCAAGTCTCGCGAGCCTTGAGAACCAGGCCACCCTCGATCGGAAGCCGAATCAGATAAGGTAGGCGGCTTTCCGGGTCGGGGTTGCGCGCCACCCGAAACCGAGGGCGCCCATCCGCTCGCTCCAGCTCGGTCGAGCGCAGCATTAAATCAGGCGGCCGCAGCCTCGCAGTAATACTCGCTGGGCAGACCGCCCAGCCGAGTCCGTCGCTCGACCCGGCCCGCGATCTGGGGAATCGGGTCGCCGCGAGACGCCGGCGGCCTCAGACTCCGGCTTCGGTGCGGGCGAGCCTCGTTGTAGTGCATACAGTACTCACGAAGCACTACCTCCAGGTGCCGCTGGTTGAGAATCAGCATCCGGTCCAGGCACTCCCGACGGCAGCTGCCGATCCAGCGTTCGGCGTGGGCGTTCGCCTTCGGCGCCATGAGTGGAGTGATGATCAGGCGCGCACCCTCCGACCTGAACACCCTATCCGCCTGAGGCGCGAACTTCCGGTCCCACGTCATGGATGACGAACCTCAGCCGGATGCCTTCGTCCTGCAGCTTCCAACACAGGTTCTTGGCCTGCTGGGCCACCCAGTCTTGGTTGGGTGCGGCGGTGCAGCTTGCCAGCAGGACTCGGCGAGTCGCCAGGTGAACATAGATGAGGACGTAGAGGCGCTTGAAGAAGATCGTGTCCAGGCTGAAGAAGTCAGCCGCTACGACTGTCTCGGCATGAGCGGCCAAGAACTGCTTCCAGGAGAGCTGTGATCGGCGGCCGGCAGGTGGGATGCCGGCCCCCAGCAGCACCGACCTGATCGTGGTCGCCGCCACCAGGTGCCCCAGCTTCAACATCTCGCCTCGGATGCGGAAGTAGCCCCAGCCCGGATTCTCACGCGCCATGCGCAGGATGACCAAGCGGGACTGCTCGGAGATCGGCGGCCGGCCGCGGCGGGGTCGACCGCGATAAGCCGCCCACTTTCGGCGCACCAATGCACGGTGCCAGCCGAGAACCGTCTCCGGCCTGACCAGCAATCCCGCCCAGGCCAATCTAGGGAGGCGCTCACGCAAGGCGGCCATGATCATCCGATCGCCGGGACTCCAGTGCACCCGCTTGACCTGTCGCTCCAGAACCTGCACCTGGCGGCGCAGGGCCAGCACCTCGCCCTGAAGCTTGGCTCGGTCAGCCCGGCTGGTCGCGACCACATCGAGCACGAAGCGCACCAGCGAATAAAGGAGAGAAGCCACCACCCCGGCGCAAAATCCTATCCCGCAGCACTCACCGCTCGCTCAAGGGCTGCCGAAGACTACGACGTATTTATTGAACCCACACCTCCATGGACATCAAAATCCACACAACCACTCTCCCGCACGACGACCCCAACGCACTCCCTCGGCTTCTGGCGCGACGCCCTCGGGTTCGAGGTCCGCAACGACGTCGGGGAAGGCAAGATGCGCTGGATCAGAGTCGGTCCCCCCGGCCAGCCCGACACATCCATGCCCCCCGCCGCCGGTCGCCGATCCCGGCGTTACGGACGACGAACGCCGCACCGGCACCGAGATGATGGCCAAAGGAACACATGGTTGGATCCTTTTGGCTACGGAGGACCTCGACGGTACCTTCGAGCGGGTTCATGCCAGCGGCGCCGAGGTCGCCCAGGAGCCAATGGCCCAGGACTATGGGGTTCGCGACTGCGCGTTCAGGGATCCCGCGCGCAACCTGGTCCGCATCCAGGAGCGGCGGTGAACGGTCCGCGCGCTGTCTGATCGGTCGTCGAGGGCACCCGTCTCAGTCCGCCGCTGGGACGCAAGGACCTCACGCATTTCGCAGGATTGCGTTTGAGCTGGTGGAAAACTGATCAAGCCGATCAGGAATCGAGAAGCCCGGCCACGGGGCCGGTCAGTAGCATGACGCCCGTCTAATGGGACGTTCCACACACTGGAGGACCTGTCATGAGCGACAAGAAGAAGTCGGCCCGGAGCACCGGCGCGAGGGGGTCCAATTTACTCTCGGACGAAGAACGGGCCGCCATGAAGGAGACCCTCAAAGAGCGAAGGCGCGCGCGCTCGGGTGAGGCGGACGGGGAAAGCGACGTACTCGCGAAGATCGCCGAGATGTCAGAACCAGATCGCGGCATGGCCAAGCGGCTCCATGCCGTGATCAAAGCCAGCGCGCCGACGCTCTCTCCGAAAACCTGGTACGGGATGCCTGCATATGCCAAGGACGGCAAGGTTGTCTGCTTCTTCCAGAGCGGGCAGAAGTTCAAGTCGAGATACGCGACGTTCGGTTTCCAAGACGCTGCAAACCTCGACGACGGTGACATCTGGCCAACCTCCTTTGCCCTGAAGAGGCTCAGCGCCGCCGTCGAGGAAAAGATCGGCAGGCTTGCCAAGAGAGCGGCGAGCTGAAGAGCAAGCGCACGGTCCAGGCGCGGGCATGCCGATGGCCGTCGCCTTGCTTGGATTTTCGAAGAGATGCGACGCACTGTCCCGGGGCCGTGCGCGTGCTGATTTTATCGGCCGTGCGATAGCCGCGACCGAGTTCAATTGACGTTCGAAATCCACTTGGACGGGGCTGCCGCCA
>Ga0209236_1000773_pt1 | contig 18979 bp, 20 predicted proteins | sample GraSoi013_1_40cm_FD_185819 | JGI IMG/M metagenome (GOLD analysis project Ga0209236, IMG submission 185819) | Grasslands soil microbial communities from the Angelo Coastal Reserve, California, USA - Sample 09_27_2013_1_40cm (SPAdes) (version 2) | ecosystem: Environmental > Terrestrial > Soil >... | reverse complement strand
AACTTGGTTGAACTGAGACAGGGCGATGAAGAATACGGGTCCCATCCTTCCTGTGAGGAAGACTCCGGCTTTGACCATTGTTGCAGCGTGTATCAGGGCGGATACAGACGCCGGACCCGTCATCGCGTCTGGAAGCCATTCCTGCAATGGAAACTGCGCCGATTTCCCAATCGGCCCTCCAAAGAACAGCAGTGCAGTGGGCAGTAGAAGACCGAGTCGAGCGAGATTCGCGGCCCAGCTCCCAGAGCCACCGAGTTGCGTTACTAGCTGGTTGTAGTTGAAAGTCCGGGCGAAAGCGTAGATTAGAAAAATTGCGATCAGCAACGCGATGTCTCCGATTCTTGTCATGACAAACGCTTTCATCCCCGCCTTCGACGGCGAGTATTCTTCTGAAACATCTAGTGCTTTGTCTCCTGGGCTACCCACCCAATACTGCGGCTCGTCGCGATAGAAGTGCCCAATCAACGCGTAGGAGCAAAGCCCAACCCCTTCCCAACCGAAGAACATCATCAAAAGATTGTCAGCGAGAACCAGCAGAAGCATGTTTCCGATGAAGAGGTTCATAAAAAACCAATATCGGGTCAGGCCGAATTCGCCTTTCATGTAGCCAACGCTGTAGATCATGATGAGGAGACTGATCCACGCGACTATGTTTGCCATGAAGAGGCTGAGAGGATCAACCAGGACACCAGCGGTGATGTTGAGAGATGGAATCCAAGATACTGTGTAATCCCCGGCCGAAACCATCAGCGCCGTTATGGCCGCCAACAGTGCTGCAGCAAATGTGAAGCCGACCGCTGCGACATCGCGAACTCTAGAGTGCATCTTGGCGAACAGAGGAGTGAGTAGCGCGCCAACCAAGGGCGTGACCCAGATGAGCCACGCAATAAGAGAGCTAGCCAACTGTCTATGCTCCTACAATCGCTCTCGCTGCCGAAAGGAGTCGACCCAGTATGGGCTCGGGATAGATTCCCAGGATTACCGTGACTATGCTTAGGGTGATGAGTGGTAGCGTGATGGTCCAGGGAGGTTCCTTGACGTTGGAGGTATCTGAGTTCGGTGCTCCGAAGAAGATCTTCTTCATTGCCATCAGTGAGTAACCTACGGTAAGGGCGGTAGCGATGATTCCCAATGCCGCAATTACAAACCGGTACTCTGATGCGGTATCAGTCGCTCGCACGAATCCGCCTTGGAAGAGAAAGAATTCGGAAAGAAACCCGTTGGTTGAGGGAAGACCGGCGAGGGTTAGAGATCCGATGAAAGCCGCTGTGGCTGTGATTGGCATTTTGCTGGCGAGCCCTCCCATCTTGCTGAGGCTCCTCTCGCCTCGAACTTGAAGCATGACTGCGCCGACTACGATGAAGAGTATTCCCTTGGCAGTTGCGTTGCTCACGTATTGGAACATTGAGCCGGAAACGCCGAACGAGTTGAATGCTGCGAGCCCAAATAGGATGTAGCCCATCTGGCTGATACTGGAATATGCCAAGAGCCGCTTGATGTCATCTTGCACCAACGCCATCGCGCTACCGTAGATCATTGTGATGAGGGCCCAGCCTGCGAAGAAAGCGGAGAAAGTGAGGAAGGATTGTGGGAATATTGTCATGACTATTCTAACTGTGGCGTAGCCACCTATTCCAGTCATTGCAGCGGCTAGGATCGTACTGATCGGGGTGGGGGCCTCGGCGTAGGCCGATGGCAGCCAGACGTGAAGGCCGAACTGGCCGATCTTTACAAAAAACCCGAAACACATCGCTGCAACGATCCCGAGTCGTAGAGTCGTTGAGATGAGTCCCGGATTCGCAGTGAGGTTGCCGATTACCAGATCCATGTCGGTAACGCTGGTCAGATACGCGGTAACTAGTATTCCGACGAGGAGAACTAGGGCTCCAACGTGTGTCCAGATGAAATAGGTTAGCGAAATCCTCTCCTTCTCTCCGTAGCCCCATTCGGCGATCAGGAAAAACGAGGGAACGAGCATTATCTCGAAGAAAAGATAGAACTCGATCAGATTCGTCGCCAGAACAGTGCCCATCATTCCTAGAGAGTAGAGGACGTAGAGGCTGTAGTACAACCCGTAGCGTCCCGGATCGTCACCAATTCTCTGACGCATGTATGGCACAGAGAAGAGGGAGACCAGAGCGGTGAGTAGGCTGATGATGAAGAGTATTGGAAGGCTCAGGTTGTCGACCTTGAAGCCGAAGTTTCCTATTGGAGACCATGAATACAGTTCCTGGTAGGTTCCTTGAATTGATCCGGATCCTTGGAGCGCGGCGAAGAGGATTGTTATGAGTGGGATCAGAAGAAGGACAAAGCAAATGTATCCCGTCCTTTCCTTGAGTCGCTTGGCGAGAGCGTATAGTATTGGAATTGCTAATAGCGGTACGACTATTGTGCCGATTAGGAGTAGTGTCATTCAGTTCTAACCTTTCAGCTTTGATAGTTTCGAGAGATCTATCTCGGCGTTCAGTCTGGAAACTAGGATGATAATCGACAGGCCGACAGCAGCCTCCATTGCGGCGAGTGCAATTGTGAACAGCACTAGGACTTGTCCTGTGACTATGGGAGGATTGCGGAGGCGGGCGAAGGCTATGATGTTCAGATTTGCCGCGTTGTAGATCAGTTCTACAGAGAAGAGAATTCGAATAGCATTCCGCTTCGTTGTGAGACCGTAGATGCCGATGCCGAGAAGGATTACTGAGACAGCGAAGAAACTTGACAGTGGCTCCATTTCTTATTGCCCTCGATCTGTCTTGGATATTGCAAGCGCGCCGATTACGGCGGCCGCCATTACTAGAGACATGAATTCGAGCTGAACCCCGTAATTCTTCAGAAGGGAAGTGCTGAGCAGAGTGAGATCGCAACCGGATCCGCAAGAGTCTTGTCCCGGAAAGGCTGTCGCGTTGGCCAAAGCGCCTGTCATTCCGAGCAGCAAAGATACCAGAATGGCTGCTAGGAGTGATACTCGTTTGAGCCCTAGTGGCGTCTCTCCCATCTTCGGCCCGACGAGCATGACTGTGAACAGGATCAGAACTACGACTGCGCCGATGTAGACCGCAATCTGGAACCAGCCCACGTAGGCTGCATCGAGAAGAAAGAAGAGCCCTGCTACTCCGAGAAATGCGATTCCAAGGGCCGCTGCGCCGTACACGAGGTCTCTAGCTTCAATGGCGAGGATCGCGGCGCCGATTGTGACTGCAGCGAAGGCTAGAAACAATAGGTCTGTCATTTTTTTGGATTAGAGCGTCGGGAGTCCTACGACCAGTAGGTATGTTATGCCTATGTTGACTATCGCGAGCGTAAGGAGAGTTGTCCAACCCGCCCTGAGAAGCTGGTCGAGCCGGACTCTGGGAAATGTTGACCGTAACAACATTATCAAGACAATTATTACGAGAGTCTTGAGCAGCATCCAGAACAGCGGAGGAAGAAAGGTTGGTCCAAGGAAGCCTCCAAGGTAGATTGTGGTAAAGAGAGCTGAGAAGGCGTAAAGTTTCACAAAGCCCGGGCCTTGGGCTGCGAGGAAGAGGACCCCCATGTATTCTGCCTGCCAACCCATCATAATCTCAGACTCCGCCTCCGGCAGGTCGAAAGGTAGTCTCTCCATCTCAGCGACGCTAGTGACCAAGAAGATGAAAGCGCCAAGAGCTTGAGGAATGATGAACCATCCGGTGGATTGGGCGGCTACAATCTGAGCCAGGTTCAAAGTTCCCGCCATCATAATCACTCCGAGCGCGGACAGCCAGAGAGGAATCTCGTACGCTGTTTGCTGAAAGAGCGCTCGCAGTCCACCGATAAAGGGGAATTTGCTATTTGCACTCCATCCCGCGAGAAGGACAAGGCTGGGAGATAGGGTGATGATTGCTAGGAAGGCGGGAAGCCCAACCTCGATGTTCGCGATTTGAAGTCCCGGCGCGAACGGAATAAGCCCGACGAGGGCTGCACCGATGACGAGCCCAGTCGTTGGAGCCATGATGAAGAAGAAGGCGTCAGAATTCTCGGGAACGAACAGTTCTTTGAACGAGAGTTTGATCAGATCGGCGAACATCTGAAGAATTCCGCCAGCCGGGCTTGCGTAGAGAGGTCCGACACGGAGTTGCACTCGCGCAGTCACCTTGCGCTCCAACCATCCGAGAAGGGCGCCTATGATCGCGATCGAGGTAAGTCCCGGAAAGAGCACGATCATGAGGAAAAGCGGGCTTGTAATCATGTCAACCAATGGTTGCAGCGGTCCTAGAACCGGCGCCAAGTTTTGGGTGAGCTCCTACCAGTTCTCCCGATGATTAGCGAGGTGGAGCGCATATCCCAGAGGGATTAGGAGCACGACGATGAAGACGAGGACTGGGAGTGATCCTGAGGCGCCAAGAGCCCTTAGATCGAGTCCCCAAGCGAACAGGAACATGGCAATGACATCATACACTACGAACATCAAGAGGTACGGATAGTACTGAATGATGAACCGGGTCCTCCCGGGACCCGCCGCGATCTGTCCTGACTCGAAAGGTTTCTTCTTCTCAGGCGATGGTCGAGGATCCCGGGGTGTAACCAGGAGTCTTAGAACGATGATGAGAGCGACCGTCGAGACGAAGAGGAAACCGATGTAGGCTCCGATCTCCGGGATTCCCTGCGCAACCATTTTTTGGACCCGTGGCTCGATCTTCGAGCCACCGGGAGTTTAGCTATTATAAACGTTTGAGTTAGAGAGTAATTCTGCGGCTATTCCTTCCTCTTCCACAGATAATCGGCGTATTCTTCGAGAATCTTCCGGTTTCTCAACCGTTTTACCTTTCGCAATGATGCCTTTGCTTCGATTGCGTACTCTCTCGCGCGTTTCCGTGCGAATTCTAGAGAGCCAGTTTTTTTCAAGAGCCGAAGGACCTCTCTGTTGCTGTGACCGTTGTTCGAGTTCAATACGTCTGAGTTATGGTTGGGACGTGGTGCTTCATGAAGACAGTGGGAAGTTACAATGTTCGGTCCCTTCAACAGCTGTTCCCCGGAACCATTGTGGAAGTCTAGTACGTCATCTCGAATCTGAAACGCCATTCCACCTGACCGCCCAAATTTCTGCATGCTGACAAGATCCTTTCCCTCTACTCCAGCAATTGCAGCTCCGATACCAGCCGCGCTTCCGAACAGAGAGGCTGTTTTCAAATCAGCAATCGCGATACACTCGCTAACGCTCGCATTCAAATCGGAAATAATGTCCAGAAGTTCTCCTCTACTAACGTCTACGAGGGTCGAGCCGATCATCCTCATAACCTCGGCGTTCTTGTAGTTCGACAAGAGCTGGACACCCTTGGACGCCAGAAATAATCCCGAGGTCAAGGCTTTCTCATTACTGAACGCCATGTGAACAGTCGGAGCCCCTCTGCGGACTTGATCCTTATCGATGAGATCATCGAAAACGAGGGTCGCGGCGTGAATAATTTCTAGCGCTGCCGCGGCATCGAGCGCCTCGTTAGGGTCTCCTCCAAATGACTTCGTTGCGAGAACAACCAGCAAAGGTCTACAGCGTTTGCCTCCTGTCTTGAACATGTATTTTATGATCTGATTGGCCTCTTCTCGGTCGAAATTGGTTGCAAGAGTATTGTCAATTTTTTCCTGAATCGGACCCCGCCAACTCTTGAAGACCGGAGGAAAGACGCTCATTCAACCATTCATCTTGTCTAGATTTCAACTAGGAATTGTTCACGCCCATATTTAATCGGTTGCAACGCGGAAATCCAGTGCTTGATTATCGGTATGTAGATGCCTGAAACAACCTTTATAGCAAAAGTTCCTGCTGCGCGTCCGCAAGAGAGAAAAAATGGAAACGACACCAAAGTCACCAGAAGCGCCTGCAGCTGCCAAACCAAAGAACAAGATGACCCTGATTGGAATTGTGATCATAGTACTGATCGTCGTGGGAGTTGGAGCGTACTATCTCTTCAACGGAGGAACAACTACGCCAGGGACACCCATAACGATCTGGGACACAAACGGTGCCTGCCTGCAAACCGCTTCGCCCCTTAACTGCGGCTTTAAGACATCAACAGGATCGACAACGCTCAACGTAACCTCGGGCACTAAGGTCACTTGGACGAATACAGGAGGAGCTCCACACACGGCAACGAGCTGCGACCCTGCCCAGGTGACGACATATGGCACCACAGCATGTCCGACGACCAACGTCTCAACCTTGGACGCGTTTGACTCTCATAGCTTGCAAGCGGCCACTGGTTCATACTCGTTCACCTTCAGCAAGACGGGCTCATACCACTACTTCTGCACCATCCACGTCTGGATGCACGGCATCGTAAACGTACAATAGACCAAGTCGTCCAGCTAACTTCCACCCTTTTTTTTAGGGGCAAGAATCAGGCGATGTCACCGCCTGCTTGTTTTTGAAATGTTGACTTTGTCGAACCACCCCTAAATCTCAACAGGGTAGTACACAACTAGTCGCGAGGCTAGCAGAGACGCGTCTCGCCGTCCAAATTGGGGCAATGATCAGGAGCGGTATCGAGGCGACAATGAAGTACGCTTGGTACGTGGAAAGCGCAGCGACGAGCACCACTCCTGATCCGCCAATGATCGTGGTCAAAAAAGCTCCCGTGCACGCCGGGCATGCAGTAAGTACTCCCAACATGGCACCCATACCACTAACGAGGCCTTCACGCCCCTTTGTGTTGCGAGTTGTAAAAGCGTTGGCCAACACGGCGAGATTGATTCCGACAAGCCAAGACACAGTGACGAGGAGAGTCAAAGTTAAGGGCGATAAAAGGAGCCCCAAATGCCCTGTCAGATAGACGACGAGTTGAGGGATCTGCCCAGCTGAGCCGCAACATGTAACAACGACACTCGATGGAACATCAACGCCATAGAGAGTCGAGAAGTTCAAGTCCGGTTGATACACTAATATCCCGGAGAAAAAGGCAAAGAAAATTGCATACCCGAATGCTGTCACTAGTCGAACCCTGGCTGATAATCTGTCACGCAGAACAAATGTCAGAGGGCTCACTACCGAGGATAGAATGCTTTTCCGTGCCGGAGTCATAATCGGCCTAGTTAGAAGTCTGCTGACACCGCTTAGGACCAACATGAGACCGAGAAATAACGTCGTTAGAGTAAGGTATCCTACGCCTTCCATCATGAAGACGGAGTTGGCGCTTCTCAACTGAACAAGTGACAGAGCGACAGGATAGGTTACAATAGAAGATAACGCGAAGGCGGTTCCTATTGCGACCCTTCTCCACGGGACAATTCTAGTCGGCGCCAACAAGGGTGCCTCGATCATCTGCTAATGACCTATGTGCAATTGTATGAAGCTAAGACTCATCAGAAGGGAAGCCATAACCAACCCAACCAAGACCCATGTCGAGAGCGACCTCGGTTCATACTTGAGATGTTGGTAGAACATCGCAATCAAGGCGGCCTTTAGAGCAGCAAGTCCTAGAAGGATGCTGACGTATTCACCGTATGGGACAGAGTTCTGAACTGACGCGAGGTTCACTTCTATGTCTGTCCCGCCCACCAGGATCGCGAAGACGAGCAGATACAAGTATGTAGTGTTCATTCAATCACCTAGATGAGATAGAATAGCGGAAACAGGAATACCCAGACGATGTCGACGAAGTGCCAGTAAAGACCGAAGTGTTCGATCGCGTGGTAATCTCCCTTCAAATAACGACCTTTGAAAGTGTTGGCCAACAGGTAGATTGTCATGGCCATGCCCGCGAAGACGTGGACTCCGTGGGTTCCAGTCGTAATGAAGTAGCTTGTCGCTGGAAGACCGTTTGCCACTGAGAAGACGCCGCTCGATCCTAGCTCAATCCATTCGCCTGCCTTGACATAAAGGAATGCGACGCCTAAACCGAAAGTGCCCAGCAGGCTTGCGATCAAGCCATTTCGAGAACCGATCTTGGCTGAGACGAGAGCCATGATCGCTGTAAGGCTGCTCGTAAGTAGGATCAAGGTCATGGCGAAGCCGTTTCGAATCGTGAATAGGGACCCGACGGCTGGCCAAGTAGGCGAATTCGTTCGAACGAAGAAGTAAGCGCCTATTAGCACACCGAAAAAGATCACTTCTGCTCCGAGAAACGTCCAGATCCCGAGTTTTACGTTGGGAACTTCTTTGAACGGCCAGCTCTCCACGCGGCTCTCTTCATGTACTGAGAACTTTTCCCTAGTATATCCATACAGGGAAATTACTCCCAAAATGGCTCCATCAAAGATCAAGGGCCAGAATGGCTTGTAGCTGACGGGGGTTGGGCTGGTAGGTTGTCCGATTGTGAGACCGAGGAAGAAGATGAATGCCGCAAACGCCATGACAATTGGCCAGGGACTTAGACCTTCGAGGTGAGAGTGCGCGTATCCGTTTCCTATCCTCGATCCATTTGGATAACCCTGGCCATTCCCAAAGTGGTAGGTCCCGTCCTCTGCGATCGTTGGAACTGTGTCAAAGTCGTGTGGTGGAGGGGGAGAGGGGAGAGACCATTCCAAGGTCCAAGCGTCCCATGGATTTGGTCCGGAAGGAGAGCCGCGTCTTTGGCTCAAGAACAAATTAAGGAACAATAATACTTGGGCCCCTCCGAAGATGAAACCGCCGATAGTAGAAGTAAAGTTCAGTGGACCCCACCCGGTACTGGCTGAGTAAGTGGCTATCCTACGAGGCATGTCAAGCAAAAGGAATTGTGGGAAGTAGAGAATGTTGAACCCTATGAAGGAAAGTCCGAAGTGAATCCTAGCCACGTTCTCATGATACATTCTCCCGGTGAACTTAGGGAACCAATAGTAGAGGCCAGCTATGAGCCCCATGATGCTTCCTCCGACCATTATGTAGTGGAAATGCGCTACGACGAAGTAGGTGCCCCGCAATGCATGGTCGAGAGCTACCGATGCAAGGTAGACGCCGGTGATACCTCCAATAACGAATAACGCGACGGCACCCAAGGCAAAGAGAGAAGCGGCCTTCAGTTTGACGCGAGCCTTCACAAGTGTCTCGATCATCGCAATCACCATAACATCGAACGGTAGTGAGACAGCGATGGTTGTTACCGTATACAGCTTGGTGGATGTTACCCCGATGCCGGTCACGAACATATGGTGACCCCAGACGATGAAACTTATGATCGCCGCGGCAATCATTGAACCGATGATGTACTTGCTCCCATAGAGAGGCCTGCGGGCAAAGGTGGGAATCACATCGGCAATCAGACCCAGGGCCGGGAAGAGAACAATGTAGACCTCAGGATGACCGAAGAACCAGAAGACATTGTCCCAGAGCAACGCTCCTCCCTGAATCGAGGAGAAGTAGAACGTTCCAAATGCCCTGTCGACGTACAAGAGTAACACCGCCGCTAGAAACGACGGGAAAGCGTAGAGCATCATGAAAATCGTTATGAGAATCGCCCATGGAAAAACAGGCATGTGTCTGAGCTTCATGCCCGGAGCTCGCATCTTGAACATAGTCACAAGAAAGTTCACCGAACTCATCGTAATCGAGACAACAATGAGTATGAGGGCTGCAGCACCAATGTTCAAACCTATAGAAGGAGTGTACTGCGCTGAGGTCTGTGGAGAGTAGAGTGTCCATCCGAGATCCGGGGCACTGCCGAAGAAAAAGCTCATGATCATTGCAACACCGCTGAACAGGTAGAACCAGTAGCTCATCGCGTTCAGTCTCGGAAAAGCAAGATCTCTAGCGCCGATTTGCAATGGAAGAATGTAGTTTGCAAAGCCGAATGCGAAAGGTGAGAGGACCCAGAAGATCATCAAGAGACCATGCACTGTTACGAATTGATTGTAGAGATCAGGCGAAAGCAGATTGTTGTTAGGAACCGACAATTGACTTCTGAAAGTCAGCGCGAGGAGCCCGGCCGCGACGAAGAAGAAGAGTGATGTTACGAGATAGAGTATCCCGACCTCTTTGTGATTGGTCGTGAATAGCCAACGTCTTGCTCGCGCGGGCACTATCTCGTTGCTCATTTTGTCAAACCAGTGCTATTGTACCAACTCAGAAAGGCGGGTACGGACATCACGTCAAGAGTGGCCGTCATATAGTAGTGACCGGTGCCGCAAAGCTCGAAACATTGGATAGTGTAGTTTCCGGCATGGTAAGGCACAAACCAGATAGTGTTGGTTCGTCCTGGAATCGCATCTGTCTTGATCTTGAACTCGATGATCCCGAAATCGTGGAAAACGTCGTTACTTGTCACATCTAACACAATCGTTGAATTTACGGGAACCCTGAACATGCCGACGTCTTGGTGAATTGTACCGTTGGGTCTAGGGTAACTAAAGGTCCAGTAGAACTGGTGACCGCTCGCCTCGAGACGAGGGCAGCTCTGCCCCGCTGCCTGTGTCTGGTTGTAGGCCGGAACTCCGTAACACCATGTGGCAGCTGGCTCGCTCGCGGGGAAGAGAACGTCTACGGCGGCGAAAGAGGTGAAAATCAACACGGCCAAGAGGATTGTTGACAGAGTGACTGTCACCAAGACGTTTCTCCCATGACCTCTGCCGATAGGAATCCGACCAAGCCTCGGCGTGTCTTCAGGGTCTTGGGACGAACGCCTGTCACGGTACCTGACAATCAGGTATACCATTAGCGCGAAAACGATTATTCCCACGACGATGGCTAGATCGGTGAAGATGCGGTAGAGATCGTCAAACACAATCTGAGTGTTGGAGACTGCCATCTTAGGGTCTCAGTTTTTCTTCGGTTCCAATCGGTCGTTTTTAAAGCGTTATGCACTGACTATAACGAATGCAAACGCAGAGACTATCTCAGAACCAAATCCGATGAAGAAGTGAACCTTCTAACCGTAATCGCGTTTAGCATGACCACGGCTAATAGTGCGGAGGCAACCGCGAGGTGGGCGGTGCTTACTAGAGGATTCAGATCGGTCTTGACGGTCACCATACCTAGCAAGATTTGCCCGAGAAGAACAAGGAAGCTGATGGTTGAGAATTGGAGGATTCTCCTTTCCTGTCTGAATCGTGTCCACGCGATTATCGTGGTCCCGAGTACGAAAAGTCCAACGACTAACGTGAACAGCCTGTGGGTCCATTCTACCAGGACTGGTCCTGATAATGTGGGGATGACCTGTCCGTTGCATAATGGCCATGAATCTGTGCCCGAACTGCCGCATGCAACCCCAGAACCACTAAAGACAACATAGCCACCAATGACTATCAGCACGTAGGTTGAGAGAGCTGACCCGTAAGCTAGGATTCGAAGGCCCGCAGTTCCCCTTGATAACGCCATAGTTCTATCAGCCGACCCTGGCGGCTCTTCGCTTCTATTTAGCCAATGACCATGAAGAACCCTTACTTTGACCTGAGGACCTCGTCGGTCATGTTCTCCAATAACTGACCTGGATTCGTTCCTTTCACGACACTGCTGGAGACCAGCACACCACGGGTTCCGAGCTCAAGTGCCTTGCCGACGTCCTCTGCCGTGGTCACTCCTGCGCCACACAGAATATCAACGGAGTTGTTGACCGACCGGATTCGCCTGATCGCATTAGTGATCAGCTCTGGCCTAGCTTTCGAAACCGCAACCCCAGTTCCTATGAGGTCTGGAGGTTCTATTGCGATCATGTCCGGGTTAAGGGAAGCAACCGCCGCACTAACGCCAGGTGTGTCAGTGCATACCAGAGTGACAAGGTCAGAGATTCTTGCCAGGGAAAGAACCTCCTCAATCTCTGAGATCTTGATCCGCCTCTCAGAGTGATTCAGAAGGGTTGCCGATGCACCCGCAGCCTTGACCGCCTCGGCCAGCACATGGCCCGTGTATGCTCCAGGCTTGATTGGGTCAATGTGTTGGCTAAAAACGGGTATCTCAACAGCCTCAGTTACGGTTTTCAAGTCGGTGAACTGTGGCGCAACCGCAATGGTTACTCCGCTATCTCTCGAAACCTGATCAGCGATTTTCGCAAGCTCAACGCCTCTCTTCCCTGTGGCCTCAATGTAAGTCTTGAAGTTCACAAGTATGAGGGGGGTTCGGATTCGTTCTATTCGACTCAACCCCTAGCGTTCCGCGGAAAGGCCAAGACTCGTGCGTGAGAGATCTTCATATTCGGAAACGAGCTCCTTGTTCCCCAAATAGGTAGGGACACGTTGGGAGATACTTACAGGTTCGACGTCTAGAATTCTCCCTTTTCCAGTGCTAGCTTTTCCACCGGCCCTCTCGGTGATATACCCTATGGGATTGGATTCGAACTGTAATCGGTACTTTCCATCAGGCGCATCCAGCAATTCCGGATAGGCAAAGAATCCACCGCCGCATAATACCTGGTTATAATCGCCGACAAAGGACCCTCCGTACCGGAACTTCAACTTCTTTTTCTCGAGCGTGTCGGCAAACTCGTGAACTCTCGGGGTCCATTTGTCCCGCGATCCTCCGATCCCGTAGACTGATCCTTTCTGGGGCAGACGGTGGGGTTCTCCGGTTGAGATGAACTTGGAGGCACCCGTGCCCCTCCCCGCCGGGGCCGCAAGATAGACACCGCTCTTTGTTCCTACGACCGCTTCAACGTAGGGTCCGTAGAGGAAATAGAGCGCGGACAAGAGGTCGCGACCTGTTGCTGGCAGAGGTTTGTCGTGATAGATTCCGATAATCGTGCCCATGAGGTTGTTTGTTTTGATGTTCGAGGATCCGTCTAACGGGTCAAGGGCGACAGTGTACTCACCATGATCGGCAGTCATGACTGTCTCCATCTCCTCGGAAGCGACTTGTCTAACGAGCCCGCTTCTTAGGAGCTTCTTTGTCAGAAGTCCATTCGACCATACATCGAGCTCTGTCTGTTGCTCCCCGTAAATGTTCATGCCTTCCGTCATTCCCAGCGTTCGGGGAATCTCCCGGACGATCCTTAGGCTCAGCTCGGCGAGAAGCTCGACAAGCTTGCTGAGACTCCGGTCTTCGGTCTCAAGAAGCTCGCGCAGTTTCCGTGCGGCCATCGAGGACCTACTTCTCTACTGTGCTACTACAAGCTGTAATGCCTTGTCGACTCCGCGGCCGTTGAATATGATCTCCTTCAGAGCCGACGCCATCTTGAGCGGTTCTTGGTGCTGCCAGACGTTTCGTCCAACGGCGAGGCCAGCAGCCCCTCCGTCCATTGATCCCTTAACTTGGCTGAGAAAAGTCTCGTCAGTTGGAGCCTTGGGGCCGCCCGACATGAATACCTTGATCAATCCAGCGGCCTTAACCGCCCAGCTGAAAGTCTCAGGCGATCCAGAGTATTTTATTTTGACCGCGTCAGCCCCGACTTCAAGGCCTGCTCTGGCAGCGTATGATACTATTTCCGGGCTTGTGTCGTTCTTCACAGCCTCACCTCTTGGATAGATCCAGGCGATAGCCGGAATACCGTCATCGTGTGCTTCTTCCTGAATCTCCCCAAACTCTTGCAGCATCAAGCTCTCATGAGCGCTGCCGAGATAGATGGTGTAACCGACACCTTTCGCTCCTAGGCTGACAGCTTCTTCCACACTGCAAACCTGCGTTGAGACAGGTTCACCCTTGGGTAGGCTGGTTTTTCCATTGAGTTTTACAATTAGCGGGATTTTTCCCGTGTAGTATTTTTCAGCAATGCCCTTGTGGAGAACTAGTCCAGTGAATTCTCCTTTCGCCGCGATATCGAGAATGTAGTTTGGATCGATGTTCTTATCGTTAAAGTCCGCTGAGGGTCCGTGTTCGAAACCCTGGTCATATGCCAGTAGCATCCCCTTCCCGTCTCTAAGAAAATTATTCATGTTAGCCTTCAAGGATTGTCTAAGGCTCAAAATTCCCTCTTCCCCACTTTAAACTAATCCCTAGGCCCAAACCCATGTTCACAGTGTCAAGGAAACCGTTATCGGACGAAGGAAGTGATGAAACATCATGTCCAAGCGCATCGTGATCATCGGGTGCGGCGTTTCTGGCACAACTGCCGCGTTTCACGCACGAAAAACAGACAGAACCGCACAGATAGTTCTACTTGGCGACGAGGAATTGCCCGAATACTCACGCTTTCAGCCACGTAGTGCCCAGCCTTGAGGCACTGATAGGACATGACGAAGCCTTCTATGAGCAGATGAACCGGATAGACCTCCGCCTCGGCTGGAAAGCCACAAGCGTCAACACGGAGAAGCGAGGTGTTGAAGCCATCAGGACTAAGGACGACTCGACCGAAACTATCGAGTACGATACGCTAGTTCTCACGACAGGAGCACGGACCAGCACAGTGCCAGTCCCGGGATCAGACCTCAAGGGAGTATTCACCATCCGCACAATGAATGACGTCGAGAGGTTGACAAATCATCTAGCTGAAAACCACGCTAAACGGGTCGCAGTTATCGGAGCAGGGCTGACAGGTTCAGAAATGGCCGAAGCACTGCTCCAACGCGGCTTGGCTGTTCTCGAGGCGGAGATCGTCCCAGAAATTCTCCCGGTAATCCTCGACCCTGACATGGCTTTGATCATAAGGACACGCGCTGAGGAACATGGCGTTGAGTATCATCTCCAGTCAACCCTAGAGGAAATTAAGGGACGCAATGGTCGAGTCTCGAGAATCCGCATAACTGGAACAGAGCATCCTGTGGACGCGGTTGTCATAGCGGTGAGGGTGAAGCCGAACACCGAGTTGGCCAAAAGTGCAGGGATAGCGCTGGGAGAATCAGGTGGAATCAAAACTGATGAGCGAATGGCCACCTCTGCGCCGAACGTGTACGCTGCGGGGGACTGCATAGAAACATATGACAGGATCACTCGTAGGCACGTGTTCTTTCAGCTCGCAACAACAGCCGTGCGACAGTCCTTGGTCGCAGGGATCAACGCGGCAGGAGGCAACGCAAAATACCCCGGATCGACAGGGGTGACAACCGTCAAATTGTTCGGTCTAGAGGTTTCCTCCTTCGGACCTACGACAGCACTTTCGGAAAAGTTGGGAATACGCCCAGTATCTGTCAGAGTGACCGGGTCTACGCGGCTCCCATACTACCCAGGTGGGAAAGATCTCACGGTCAAGCTTCTGGCGGATCCGAAAGACGGTCGACTTTTAGGCGCTCAACTCGTGGGCGAGGAGGGCGCTACTTTGCGCGCCAACTTCGCTTCCATGGCCGGACATTTAGGGTTGACCGTACAGGAGTTCGAGGAGATTGAGACATGCTACTCGCCTCCGCTCGCTCCGGTGTGGGACCCGGTGACGATAGCGGCCCAAGCGTTGCTGCGGAAACTCCAAACTTCACAGTTAGCAAAGTCACGCCCCGTTACAACTGTGGAGAACTAGATAAATTGCGAGTTCTCGTTTGCGACTCCGTTCACCCTGATGGATTAGCGATCCTCCGAACCGCAGGCTTCCAAGTCGATGACCAGGCGGGCATTGACAAGACAAAGCTGCTAGAATTGATACCGAGCTACGAGGTCGCTATTGTTCGTGGTCGAACAAAGCTTGATGCCAGCACAGTCAAGGCGGCAAGAAAACTCAAGATCATAGGGAGAGCGGGAGTGGGACTCGATAACATAGACGTCGAAGCAGCAAAAGGGGCGGGAATCCAAGTCTGGAATACACCAGGCGCACCCTCGACCAGCGTAGCCGAGCTAACCGTTGGTCTCATCTTGTCGTTGCTGAGAAAGATTCCTCTAGCCGACAAGGAGATGAAGGCGGGTCGCTGGATCAAGAACCAGCTAATGGGTGAAGAGTTGCAGGGAAAAAGGGTCGGGGTCATCGGCCGCGCAGGCCGAATAGGGAATGAAGTGTCAAGGATTCTCACAGTGGGTTTCCAGGCGGAGGTACTTGGCTACGACGTCGTCAAGCCCCGCGGCGTTCCGGGACTCAGCTATGACTTCACCGAATCTATCGAAGAACTCCTGCAAAAGTCCGAGATTGTCACGATCCACGTTCCATACACCCCTCAGACTCACCATCTTCTAGATGGTAAACGGCTTGCGATGATGAGGCGAGGTTCCTACTTGATCAACACTTCGAGAGGGGACATTGTCGAGGGTCCGAGCCTCCTGGAACTGCTTCGGCAAGGCCAGCTGGCCGGCGCTGGGCTCGATGTCTTCCATCTTGAACCCCCGGTTGACGAATGGGAGAAAGCGATAGTATCCCTGCCGAACGGAGTTACCGTAGCAACCTGCCACATTGGCGCCCAAACTCACCAAGCTCAGCGAAAAGAGAGCGTAGAGCTTGCTCAGAGGATTGTATCCGAAGCGTCAAAGACACTCGCCCAATCGGCAAGACTCTAGCTCTTCGGACAAGTGCTAGCATGAATCGCCCGGAATCAGCCCTGATATCGAATCTGAGACATGCCTAAAATTTCGCCCATAATTTGTTCGAGAATCGGCGACGATTTCCCGTCTCTTTGCCCCGAATCGCAAGACTCGCCCGTTATCAATGCCAGACAGCTAATCACCTCTAGAAAAAGAGGGGGGTATTGCACAGAGCATCTCGCGACGCGAAATAGGAGCCCTCGGACCCTTGTGAAAGTAACTCTCGGGTTCTAACGACCCAAAACCGCGGTCATTCTCATACGACCCCGACTTTATGGGTATATTCGGTTGATAAGCCGAGGAAATGCAATTGCGTCTCGAATGTGGTCGAGTTTGCAGACCCAAGAGACTACTCTTTCCAGACCCAACCCAAAGCCGGAATGGGTAACCGTTCCAAACTTTCGCAGGTCCAAGTACCACTCGTAGCTTTTCGGGTCTAATCCTTCTTCTCGAATCCTCGCAAGCAACGCATCATACTCCTCAATTCTTTGACCGCCGCCAGTAATCTCGCCATAACCCTCAGGAGCTAAACAGTCTACCGACAAGGTCACCTCCGGATTCGAGGGATCAGGCATGTGATAGAACGCCTTCGCCTTCTTCGGATAATGCGTAACAAAAAAAGGCCGGTCGAACTTTACTGTCAGCAGTTTCTCTTGCTCGTATCCAAGATCATCGCCCCACTTGATGCCTGTCTTCTCGCCACCAATCATCTTGAAAGCCTGATCGTAGGTGACTCTCTCGAACGGCGGCTTTACTTTCTCTAGATCCTCCAGTTTCCGCTCGAACAGCGCCAGTTCGGTCTCACATTTTTCCACAAGCGTCGTTACGATGTGGCTCAATAATTGCTCCTCCACCCCGATGATGCAATCCAGATCACACCACGGCGATTCAGCTTCCACATGCCAGTACTCGGTCAAGTGGCGCCTTGTACGAGACTTTTCCGCTCTGAACGAAGGAGCAACAGTGTAGATGCTGCCCACGCTCGCGATTAAAGCCTCAGCGTACAACTGCCAGCTTTGCGTCAGGTACGCCTTTTGGTCAAAATATTTCACCTCGAACAACGTGGCACCACCTTCGACAGCAGCCGAGGTGAGAGTTGGAACATGAACTTCGGTGAAACTATGCTGCTCAAACCACTCGCGGACAGCAGCGAGGACTACGGCTCGCACTCTAAGAATTGAGCGCATCTTGTCGCTCCTGACGAACAGATGCCTTTTGTCCAGGAGAAACTCGGGACCGTGGAACTGTTTTGCGATCGGAAACTCCTCAAGAGCAGAATACACAATTCGCCCATCATCTGCCTGAATCTCTCTCCCGCCAGGAGCGCGAGGATCAGGCTTCACCTCACCGTGCAACTCAACACTTGACTCTATCCGAGCGGACTGAAATTCCTTGAAGGTCTTCTCGTCAACCTTCCCTTTTCGCAGGGTAGACTGGATAACTCCTGAGCCATCGCGCAGTAGGAGGAAGATTATTCCGCCACCGGTGCGCTTGTTTTGCAGCCATCCGCGGACGTGAACCTGCTTCGCATCATGGGTCCCATGCAGGATCTCTCTTATCGTCGCAACTTGCTGCATCTCTGGACCCCGCAAAACGCAACGTTTGACCAGCCCTCGGATTATTTAAGAATCCCAATGCGTCCTCCAAATGGTACGACATGTCAGAGCTGAGAGAACGATCAACGAAGAAGCTTGCAGAGCTGAAGGCCTATCTCGAAAAGAAGGTTGTTGAAGACGAGGAAGAGATCAGAACCCTCAGATCTTTCCTTGAAGTGATTGATCTCCTACTTACCGAGCGAAGCTATCGGAGAGTTGAGGTCCCGAAAACACTCGTGGAAACCATGAAGAAACAGGAGGCGCCTCCGCAGAGCATCAGAACCATCAGCGGAGTGGTGCTGGCTGACATGCATGTTGATGGCCCAAACCTTCGGGTCGTGCCTGGCGAAGGAATGAAATTTGACACTAACACTCCACCCTTCCGGCCGTTCCTCCTGGGAAAAGTGCTTGAGCCAATGCAGAAGAAAGACGAGGAAGCAGTTCGAAAGGGCGGATTATCCCCAGATCGAGTCTTGTCTTTTGACCTTGATCAGCAGGGCAATCTTCTGAAACAGCTGCATGTCAAGAATTATGGTGACGAGACCCGTCTGAGCGAGATCAAGAACGCTGTCCGGTGGACCTTCCGGAAAATGTATGAAAAAACCGTCGGCACATAGGTTCCGGCAGATAAACCTGGAGCCTCTAGTGTCTTACGGCGCGACCCTCAAGATCACTTCTGACTGCGCTTGCATAGTCAATGCCGTATGTAGCTTGAAGATAGTCTCTTACCGCCATTGCCGATCGGGCCTCCGAGATGAATCCTTCCTTGGGAAATTGAAAAGCTTGCGCCTCGCCGCAGGACTTGCACTTGGCGATGACGCTGTCATAAATTGTTCCTCCTGACTTGCCGAAGTCATGGTCCACCGGCTCCAATTGGCCACCACAATGACACTGGGTCTTCAGAATGGTCGCATAGGTGGCCTGTATCTCCCGAAAGTGTCCCTCAGCATCTCGAAGCAACTGCTCCTTCAGCTCTAGATACCTAGAGTCATTCGAAAGCTCAGGCCTCTCGCTTTCGACTCTCCGAAGCCCGTTCTCAAGCAAGTATGCCATCGGGTTCTGCGATGAAGCCATAATGTACCATCAATCGGGCCTCTTGAAAGAATAGAGTGGTACTCGTCTTGAACCATTCAGGTCCTAGAATACCGGCATTGCTCTG
>Ga0209236_1000769_pt1 | contig 19046 bp, 19 predicted proteins | sample GraSoi013_1_40cm_FD_185819 | JGI IMG/M metagenome (GOLD analysis project Ga0209236, IMG submission 185819) | Grasslands soil microbial communities from the Angelo Coastal Reserve, California, USA - Sample 09_27_2013_1_40cm (SPAdes) (version 2) | ecosystem: Environmental > Terrestrial > Soil >... | reverse complement strand
GTTCCCCGATGAGGGCATCGGCAGCCGCGTCTTCCCCGCGGGACTGGCCCAGGCACTCAACCAGTACTACCGGGAGAAGAGCGTGGAGGTACTGGCGGGCGAGCTGGTGTCCGGGATGACCATCAGGGGCGGGAAGACGGTCTTGGCGACAAAGCGTGGGCGAGAGGTAGAGGTCGACGGCGTCGTGGCCGGCATCGGCATTCAGCCCGAGGATCACCTCGCATCGGCGGCGGGGCTCCGCACCGAGGACGGCATCGTCGTGGATGAGTTCCTGCGCACCAGCGCCCCGGAGATCTATGCCGCCGGCGATGTGGCGCGGTTCCCCAACCCGGCGTTGGGCGAGCGCATCCGCGTCGAGCACGAAGATAATGCCAACACCATGGGTCAGGCCGCCGGCCGGAATATGGCCGGACAGCCCACCCCGTATCATCACCTGCCGTTCTTCTACTCTGATCTCTTCGAGCTCGGGTACGAAGCCGTTGGCGACCTGGACTCGCGCCTGACCATGATCGAAGACTGGAAGGAGCCGCACCGCGAAGGCGTGGTCTACTACCTGCGGGATGGTCGTGTCCGCGGGGTCTTATTGTGGAACGTGTGGGGACAGGTGGATCACGCCCGCGCGCTGATCGCCCAGCCCGGCCCGTTTTCCCGCCACGATCTCATCGGCCGGCTGCCGGCGTAGCCCGCGGCCCGCTTATCGCAGGGTCTGCAGAAACTCCAGGAGTGCGGCGTTAAATCGCTCGGGCTGCTCGAGGTTGCTGACATGGCCGGCCTCGGGGATGATGACCAGACGGGAAGAGCGAATCGCCGCCTGCATCGTCCTGGCGCTACTGACCGGCGTGGCCTTGTCATCCTCTCCCACGACGATGAGCGTCGGGACGCTGATCGACGAGAGCAGCGGTGTACTGTCGGGCCGCTGCGCCATCGCCCGCAGGCCCGCGGCCAGGGAAGCGATCCGCCGGCTCTCCATCAGCGCGCGGACGGCTTTTACCAAATCCGGTCGCGACTCCAGCGTCTTCGTCGAGACGACCAGTTTGACGAAATCGTCGAGATACCCGGCCGGTCCCTCCCGCTCGATGCGCGCGATGCCGTCATAGCGGCGCTGCTGTCCCTCCGGCGTGTCGGCCTCCGCGCGCGTATCTAGAAGGAGGATGGCCTTCGCGCGGTCGGCGTGGCGGGCCAGGTAGCGCAACAGTACGTATCCCCCCATGGAAAATCCCCCGAAGACCGCCGAGGTAAGGCCGAGATGTTCGACGAGCGCCTGCAGGTCGTCGGCGAGGTCATCCAGTGACGACGGCGCACCCTCGGACTCCCCGAACCCGCGCAGGTCCGGGGTGATCAGCCTGACGGTGCGCGCCAGGGGCGCCTGCGGCTGCCACATCTGACGGGAGAAAGGAAACCCGTGGATGAGGATGACCGGCAGGCCCGTGCCCGTCTCCTCGTAGGCCAGACGCACACCCCCGCGGGTGAAGTACATCATGCCCTACTCCTCCTCCCCGTGCGTCTAATTCCCGCTACCAAGGTGGCGTGCCTTCGTGACGTGTCCGTCCTGCTCGCGATGCGCACAGACACGGGCTCCGTCCGCGACGAACTCCGCGTAGGCGGCTACCGCGCGATTGCGGTCCGCATGAAACGATTGCAGGATTGTCGTCGCAACCCAGGGCACACCGGTGATGCCCAGATAGATGCGGTGGCTGCTCCACGGATAGAGTTCCAGTCGGGGCACCAACCCCGCCCGCAGCGGATTTAGGTGTACGTATCGAAGGACCGAAAGCACATCGTACTCCTCCGAACACACCCTGGCCCAAAACCGATCCCCGAAAAGGTGTCCCCAATACCGGTGGACCCGGTTCACATACTGAGCGTAGCGGTGCAGGAGCGTGTGCATCATTTTGGACACCGGCGTGTCCGTCGCTTCGACCAGCAGGTGAAAATGGTTTCCCAGCAAGCAAAATGCATGAACCCGAACTGCATCTCGGGCCGCATAGTCGCGGAGGCAGCTGAGAAAAAATCGGTAGTCGCTGTCGCGATGATATAGCGGCACGCCACGGTTCCCCTTTGCCGTGATGTGCACAAATGAGCGTACGATGATCCCGCGGGGTTTCCTCGGCATGGGACCGACCTCGATGACTACCCCGAGTCTATCCCGCTGCTCCAGTCGACGTCGATAGCCCAAACCGGCCAAAAGTCGGAAGGGGACTGTCCCCCCTGGGGCAGGCCCATGGCGGGTCCCAGAGGTCAGAATAGCCCAGTTAGGTCAATTTCAAAAAGGGGACAGTCCCCGGCGATTCTCGGGAATCTCAGCGGGTCACGCGCCAGCCAGTCTATGGACGCCGATCCCGGCGATTAGGAGGGAAACGGTTCGTTTACCCCAGCTCGCGCAGGGCCTGCACGACGGCGTCGGCCACCTTCACGCCGATGAGCATGCAGGTGAGGTTCGTGTTCGCGCGCGGGATCTGCGGGATGATCGACGCGTCGGCGATGTAGACGTTGCCGGTCCCGTGTACACGGCCGGTCGGGTCCACCACCGCCTGGGGATCCGTCGCCGGCCCCATCTTGCACGTCCCCACGGGGTGCGCGTAGGCGTCGACAGTGCTCCGGGCAAATATCTGAAGGTCGCCCACCCGCTTGACGCGTGGGCCGGGATCCACCTCGACGGCGATGGTGGAGGCCAGAGGTTCGAACGTGGTGAGATGCCGGGCCAGGAGCACGCCGTCCACGAGCACGGCCATGTCGCGATCCTCTGGGTCGGAGAGCAGCCGCCGCTCAATCACCGGCGCGAGCTCGGGGTCATCCCCGCGCAGCCGCACCTGACCGCGTGACCGCGGGGTCATATTGAACGCGTACATCATGAATTCCCACTCGCCGGCTTCCGTCTCGTGCAGGTAGGGCAAGACGTGAAGATCAAACCCATTCGCACACAGACTGCTGCTCCCCCGCAGGATGACCTGGCTCTGCCGGAGCGCGCCACGGCGGTAATCCTCCGCCACCGACCGCCGGGCCTCCTGGGACGGACCGAATCGCATCGCAACCCCGGGATGATCGTGGAGATTCCCGCCGACCCCGGCCGAATCAGTGACAACAAAGATGCCCAACTCCGTGAGGTGCTCGCCCGGCCCGATCCCCGACCGCATCAGAATGGTGGGCGATCCGTAGACGCCTGCGGCAAGGATGAACATTCTCGACACCAGTTCCAGCTCGCCGGCCCCGCCGCGACAGATCAGCGCGGTGGCGTTCTCCTGATCGAGCAGCAAGCGGTCGGCAGTGGTGCCGTCATAGACGGTGAGGGCGGGCAGATCCCGCACCGGATCGAGGAACGCAAACGCCGAGTTCCAGCGGGTGTGGTCGAGCACGTTGGCGTAGAACGGCGCCACGCCCTGCGGCGGATCCGGCCCGCTCAGTTCAAGAAGCCGGGGAAATCCGGCGGCTTCCGCCGATTGCAAGAATGCCCGCTGCCAGACCGAGAGTTCGTCGTCACGATAGATGCGAGTGGGCAGAGACCCGCCGTGCCCATGGTGTGCCGCATCCGGCTCCGCACATTGTTCCACCTGATCGATCAGCGGACGGAGATCGGCATACGCCCACCCATAGTCTCCCGCCGCGGCCCACGCGTCGTAGTCCGCCGGCATCCCCCACAACGCGGCGCACAGGTTGTGGGTCGAACACCCGCCGATCACCTTGGCCCGCGGTTCGGGGATCGTCGAACCGTCGTCACGCTCTTCGGCGTAGCCCCAATCATGCGTGCCCGGTCGCACCCGGGAGTCGAGGAGTTCGTTGGGCCAGTAGCCTTCACTCACCGGTCCGTAATCCGGTCCGGCTTCCACCAGGCAGACCCGCAGATCGGTCGTGGCGCACAACCGTCCCGCGGCCGCGCAACCTGCCGAGCCGCCGCCCACGATCACGACGTCAAACTCATGACCCTCCATCCCACCTGTTCTTCGAACCCGGCGGGCGCGGTTCCCCTCCTACGCCGGCGGCACCACCTGGCGGCAATAAGCATACAGCGCGTCGTAGACGATGAACTCTTTGGCCAGAATCTCGCGATCGTCGGCCAGTCCAAGTTGGCGAAAACCTTCCGCGACCGCCTTCAACCCAGGAGCCTCCGGGCGTCGGTACAGATCTTGGACCACGTCCGCCCCGTGCACGATTTGTGCCAGCAGATGCACGGCCGGGTCGTCAATCTTGTACTTGGCGACGATGGCTTCAAAGCTGCACTTCCCCTGATGATGCCCCAACTCGACGCCGGTGAGATCATAAGGGATGGCGCCCTCGCGCCGCGCCACCTCGAGTACCTGCTCGGACGGCACAAACAGAAACTGCGCCTGAGGATCGACAAACTTTAGAATCAACCAGGGACAGGCCACGCGATCAACTTTGACGTGTTCCCGGGTCACCCACTTCATAGAGCTCCCCCCTCGAAACGGCGAATCACAGCTGCACAAGCAATCCGATGATTCCCATGAGCGCGGTCAAGACGATCGCGTAGGGCAGCGTGATCCGAATCACACGCCCCTCCTGTCCGGCCAGACCGGTGGTCGCCGTCGCCAGAACCACTTTGGCCGGCGCAACCATCGATCCCAGCGCGCCCCCCGCGGTCTGTAGCGCCGCCATCGGGACCGGATCTAACTGCAGCAGCCTCGCCGCGTCCCGCTGCAGCACACCGAACAGGACATTGGAGTTCGTGTTGTTACCTGTGATGATGGTCCCCAGCATGCCGAGAAACGGCGAGAGAAACGGAAAGAGCGGGCCGACCAACCGGGTCAGTCCTCTGGCCAGCAAAAAGGTCATACCGCTATAGGTCATCACCATAGCCACGCCGGCGAGCGCCAGAATGGTGATCGACGTGGGGATTCCCTGGGCGGTGCTCTCCCGCCAGACCGTCCTCCACTCCGGCGGGCGCCGCCGCAGCAGCCTGAACGCCACGACGGTCATCATCGTCGTATACAGGAGGAGCGCGCCCGGGTGGCCCAATGGCGGGAACTGAAACCTATCCCCCGCCGTGATCCACCCCAGACCCGTGGCGGTGCGAGGAAACGCAATGGAGACCATCCAGCCGTCCACCACCCCGGCCACAGGGGGCACCAGCCCCACCAGCGTGACCACCACGATCAGCAGATAGTAGGGAAGAAACGCGATGCGAAAGGGCATCTCAGGGGCGGCGGCCGGGGCCGGTCGCGGCGGTTCGCGGCGTCCCTCCGGCGGCGGCCACGCCGGGAGCAACCCGAAATAACCGGCGCGGCGCCGCGCCAGTTTGGCCAGCCCCATGCTGACGGCCAGCCCCACCATCCCGGCGGCAAACGATGCGATGACCCAGTGCCGGGTGAACGCCAGGACTAGTTGGGTGGCCCCCATCGCGACGCCGAGGGTCAGCGTGGCCCCGAAGGCGCGGCGGAATGGCCGCAGCCCGGCGTGGATGTGGGCGACGGCGAATCCCGTGGCCACCGAGGCCAGACCCAGGAGGATCGCGATCCAGGTTGCCAATGCCTGCGCAGGTAGACCGGTCACCGCGAGCAAGGCCTGAAACGCGGAGGCCAGCGCGCCCATCGTCACAGCCCAGGCGTGCCCGACGAGCGGGATCGCGGCCGCCTCCAGCGGATCAAATCCCAAGCCAATGAGCAGCGGCGCGGTGACAGCGACGGGAACGCCGAACCCTGCGACACCCTGGAGGAATGAACTGAAGGCAAAACCGATGATCAGCAGCTGCAAGATATGATCTTCGGTGAGGTGGGCGACGGCATCGCCGATGCTCTTGATCGCACCGGTCGAGTCCGTGACCTGATACAGCAGCAGTGCCGCCCAGACGATGTAGAGGACGTTGAGGCTGAGGGCGGCGGCTCGCCACAACGCCACCGCCAAGATGCCGGGGGATGTGGCAAAAACGGTGGCGGCCAGCACCAGCGTCGCCACCAGCGCCACCAGCCCGGCTCGGACCCCGGGCCAGCGCAGGATCAACAGCCCGACCAGCAGCGCAATCAGCGGCAGCGCGGCTGCGCCAACACGCCACCACTCAGCCGGCATGGCTACGCTCTACTAAAACCGAGTCTGAGCTTTGAGGGGATGGCCTCAGGGGGCCGCCCTGGGGATCGACCGTCGCTTGTTCATGATTGCGCTGATGACCGGGAGGAAGAAGAGTGCTGCAGCGAGCAGGAGCAGAGCGAGGGACACAGGCCTGGTGAAAAGGATCCCAAGGCTCCCGTGGGACATGATCAGACTGCGACGGAGGGCGGCTTCGGTGTCATCGCCCAGGACAATGGCCACCACCAGGGGTGCCAGCGGATAATCGAGCTTCTTGAAGAGAAAGCCGATGAGCCCAAACACCATGACCATCCACATCGTGAACAGCGTGTTGTTTTCCGTGTAGCCACCGATGAAGCACAACAGGGTGATCAGGGGCACCTGCACGGTGAACGGGATCCGCAGGATCTGGGTCCAGATCGGAATCGCGAAGAGATTGAGCGTCACGGAGATGATCACCGCGATGTACATGCTGGCGATGAATCCCCAGACGACCTCGGGGTGGTCCCGCATCAGCAGCGGCCCGGGCTGCAGCCCCCAGATCAGGAGGGCGCCCAGGATCACGGCCGCCGTGGGCGACCCGGGGACGCCGACGGTGACCATCGGCAGCAGCGCGCCCACCTCGGCGGCGGAAGCCGCGGACTCGGGAGCGACGACGCCCTCGAGAATCCCGGTGCCGAATTTCTCCGGATGCTTGGAAAAGCGCTTGGCCAGCCCGTATCCCACGAAGGACGCCGGTGTCGCTCCGGTACCCGGCAGCACGCCGATCCAGAAGCCGCTGATGGTGGATCGGAGAAAGGTCTTCCAGTACCCCCGCATCTCCTTCAAAGCATCAAAGACATTTCCCCAGCTGATCCGCGCGGCCACCGCGCCTTTGGTCATGATGTTCTCTTCGGCGGCCCGCAGCAGCTCGCCGATCCCAAACGCGCCAACCACAACGACGAGGAATTTGATCCCGGCCAGGAGCGCGAAGGTGCCAAACATCAGGCGGAGCGTTCCGGTGATCGTATCCGTCCCAATCTCCGCAATGATCAGGCCAAACAGGACCGACATCACGCTCTTGAAGAGGTTCGCCCCACCCAACCCCACCAGCGCGGCGTAGGCGAGGAGCAGCACCGAAAAGTATTCCGGCGGACCCCAGGTCAGCGCATAATCCGCCAGGGGCCGGGCGAACAGCGTGAATAAGATGATGCACACCGTCCCCGCAATGAACGCCGAGAGCGCGGAACCCGCCAGGGCCCGAGACCCCTGGCCTTTCAAGGCCATGGGGTAGCCGTCAAAGGCGCTGGCCACCGACATCGGTGTCCCGGGGATGTTGAAGAGAATCGAGGTCACCGATCCCCCGAAGATCGCACCCATGTACAGGGCCGAGAGAAAGATCAGACCGGTGTGCGGCGGCAGCCTGAAGACGACAGGCAGGAGGAGCGCTGCGCCCTGGGTCGGCCCCAGGGCCGGGATCACTCCGATGATGGTGCCGACGATCACACCCGCCACACCCGCGATGAGGTTGACCGGCTGCGTGGCTACGCCGAGTCCATAGAGCAGATCGTGCAGCGTCCCCGTCATCGCGACGCTCCCTGGTCAGCCGGTGCTCATCCGAAGAACGGGATGATGGTGTACATACCTCGCGGCAGCAAGATGGCCAGCACGCGCTCGAACGCATAGAAACTGCCGAAGGAAATCACCAGGCTCAGCGCGACCGCGACGAACCAGGTGTGTCTCCCCACAAACCGGGTGTAAGCGAAGACATAGACCATTGTGGCGGTGTAGAACCCTACGAGATAGATCAGCACCAGCATGCCGATCCCGGACACGCTTACTTTCAACACAGACGCCAGCCCGGTCCGGCCATCAAAAAATGCGTGAAGAGAAGGCTTCTCGCCCAACAGCGCCTGACCCAAGACGATCACGCCGCAGATGCCCAACAGCAACCCCAGCCAGAACGGTAAGAATCCTGGCTGGGGCTGTCCCACCGACCAACCCGATCCGACGGACCTCGCCTGCACCACGATAGCAATCGCAAACGCAATGAATCCCAGCGCCGTGAGGATCTCCACGCGTCGCATGAGCGTCCCTAGAGATCTTTACCGCTTGCTGATGGGACTGAGCAAGCCGCCCTTGATCATCAGGTCTCTGTGGAGGGCGTTGGCCTCCTCGAGCCACTTGATGAACGGCGGGCCCGTCATAAACTGACCCCTCAACGCGTTGTCGTCGATATACTTCTGCCAGTCGGCCGACTGCGTGACACGCCGGAGCAAATCGACGTAGTACTCTTCGGCATCCTTCGGGATCGCCGGCGGCGCAAAGACCCCTCGCAGCATCAAATAGGAAACATCCTTGCCGGTGGCTTCCTTCATCGTGGGAATCTCACGCCAGTCCGGAAGGTCGATCCGGGAGTTGTACAGGACGGCCAGAGGCCGCACCCGCCCGGCCTTCCAGTGCCCCACACACTCGGAGGGGTTGTTCACCGTCGAGTCGACCTGCTTGCCGACCAGGGTCGCACACACCTGCCCGCCCCCGGAGAGAGGCAGGTAGGTAAACTTGACCCCAAACGCCTGTTCAATCTGGATCGTCAGGATTTGATCCTCCTGCGCAGAACCGGTTCCGCCCATCTTAAACTCGCCCGGTTTCTGCCGCACGGCGTCCAGGTACTCCTGCGCAGTTTTGTAGGGGGTGTCCGCGTTCACCCAGAGGATGAAGTAGTCCAGCGCCATCATGGCCAGCGGCGTCAACTGGTCATACTTGAAGGGGATGCCGGTGTTCATCGGCGTGGTAAACAGGCTGGAGAGCGTGATGACGATCACGTGTGGATTCCCGCGCGCGAACTTCACGTACAAGAACGCCTCCGCGCCTGCCCCACCCGCCTTGTTGACGACCAGAAAGTTCTGAGGAGCCAGGCTGTTCTTCTGGAGGACGGCCGAGATGAAGCGCGCCATCAGGTCGGCGCCGCCTCCGGTTCCGGCGGGCACGACAAACTCCACAGGTTTCGTCGGCTGCCACGCCGGCGCACCGGCTGCCGGCAACGCAGACAGCACCGTGATGCCCAGGCCCGCGGTGAGAATCAATCTGAGCCACCTGCTCATCTCTGCACCCCCTCAGCCATCACCTCAAATTCGCGTCAGGAACAGTTCGGGCCTGCCCTTGCGCGTCGCGCGGAAGAAAGCAGGCCCGTGCATCATCGGCAGCGCTCACCGGCTACGCCGGCGGCTGGTCTTTCTCCAGCTCCTTCCAGAAGGGAATGACGCCCGGGATCAACCACTTCTCCCACATATCATCGATCTTCGCCTGGAAGTAGTCGATGTCGTCGTCGGTGAAGTGCGCGAAGCGCCCCTGTCGCAGCAGGTAGTCTCGCACCGGCTTGCGCTTAGAGCGCTTCTCGGCAATGCCCTTGGTGCGGCCGTAGAGTTTCAACACACGGTTTTCGACCTCGTACAGCGGCCAGATCCCGGTCTCCACCGCCAGCTCGCCCAGTTCGTGGGACAGCATCGGATCGTAGTCCCACCCTTTCGGGCAGGGATCCAGCGAGTGCACGAACGTCGGCCCGCCGATCATCAGCGCCTTGCGCACCCGGTTCATCATATCCACGGCGTACGATGCGCAGACGGTGCCCACGTACTTGGTCTCGGGGTGGCCTGCCGCCAGCATCCCCGCCATGTTCTTCTTCCAGCGGGTGTGCATCAGCCGCTTCGCCTTGCCCGGCGGGCTGAACGTGGTGTGTGCCCCATAGGGCGTCATGCCCGACAGCTGGATATCCGTGTTGGCGTAGGACTCGTTGTCGTACAGGAGGATGAGCACGTTGTACTGGGGGTGGGTGAGCGTGGCCGAGATCGCCGACAGGCCCATGTCCGCGCCGCCCCCGTCGCCGCAGAACGCGATGACGTTGATCGGTTCCTCTTTCATCTTCCCCTTGCGCATCAGCGCTTTGAGGGCCGCCGCCGTGCCCAGGCCGGCCGATCCGCTGCTGCCCAGCTGGGTGTGCATCCACGGCACGACCCAGGAGGTGCTGTAGTAGGTGGTGTTGGCCACGTACATGCAGCCGGTGCTGCCGAGCACGATGGTGCGCGGACCGGCGGCTTTGACCATCAGTTTCATGACCAAGGCCGACTCGCACCCCTGGCACGTCCGGTGGCCGGAGGTGAAGTACTCCTCTAGCGGAACCTTCTTGACCCCCTTGAACGGGTCCAGTTGCTGTGTGGGGAGGGTCTCGATGGCGTCCATCTCAATCACCTCAATACAAATTGTGAATTGCGGATTGTGAATTGTGGATTTGAACGGCATGCAGTCAAATTCACAATCGTCAATCCACAATTCGACATTATCATTCTCGGATGCCTATCCATGTCACGAGCGGCTGGGTCTCGCCGGCCGCCGCCTTGAACACCATCTCGCTCATGCGCCGCACGTCGGGCACGGTCACTTCGCGGCCGCCCAGACCGCAGATGAAACCCACCACCGGCGGGCGCTTGGCCGCCGGGTACAGCGCGGCGCGCACTTCTGTGGCCAGCACACCGCTGAAGTGCGGCGAGCCGAAGGAGTAGTCGCGGTCGATGACGCCGACGGCCTTGAAGCGCCCTAACGTTTCGGCCAGATCCTCGGCCGGGAACGGCCGGAACCAGCGCACCCGTACAAACCCGACCTTCTTGCCCTCCTTGCGCATCTGCCGGATGGCGACCTTCACCGGCATCGACAGCGTCCCCATGCCCACCAGGACGATGTCGGCTCCCTCGGTCTGATACTCCTCGAAGAACGGATTGCCGTACGAGCGGTTGAAGATGCGCTCAAAATCCCGGTAGGCCTCAGGGATCACCGCGTTCTTGGACCGCTTCATCGCCTCGTCGTTGTGCTTGCGCAGTTCCATCAGCCAGTCCTCGTTCACCTGCGGGGCCACCGTGATCGGGTTGTCGGGATGCAGCAGCAGGTCGCCGCGGTTGTACGGCGGCAGGAAGGCATCCACCCACTCCTGCGGCGGGATTTTGGTCAGCGCCTGAGAGTGCGTCAGGAACGCCCCATCGCAGGCGATCGCGCAGGGCAGGAAGACGCGCCGGTCCTCTGCGACGCGATAGGCGATCAGCGCCGTGTCCAGCGCCTCCTGCGCATTGTCGACCCACACCAGCTGCCAGCCCAGGTCGCGTACCGCCAGGGCGTCGTTGTGCTCCACGCCGAATGCCCCGGGGTCGTCCAGGGCGCGGTTGCCGACCATCGCTACCATCGGGATGCGCAGCGCCGGGGTGACGGTCAGCGCCTCGAACGCGTACATCCAGCCCACCCCGCTGCTCCCGCAAAACACCCGCGCGCCGGCGGCCGAGGCGTGCTTCACGATCTCAAACTGCGAGTGCTCCGACTCGGCCACGATGTACTCGCAGTCCAGCTCGCCGTTGGCCACCAGCTTGGCCACGTACTGCATTACCGTGTCGTACGGCCGGATCGGGTACGCGGTGATGACGTCGACGTCGGCCAGTTTGCAGGCGACCGCGATCGCCTCACTGCCGCTGATCAGCGCCTCTTTCTCTTGCTGCGCTTTCTCGACGACCTTAGCCATATGTAACTCCTTTTCTTCCCGTCATCGCGAGCGGAGCGAAGCGATCTCCTGGCAACGTCTGAGATTGCTTCGGCCCTCCGGGCCTCGCCATGACACGGGAATCAATGCGTCCTAGCCCCCCGCGCTGGCTTCGCCGACGTCGGTGACCACTTTCTCCGTAATTGTCTCGCCGCTGGTGCCGGTATCGACGATGCCGTCCTTCACCATCGTGTCGATCTGCTGCTCGTACTGTCCGCGGATCCGAAAGCCGTGCGATCGCTCCGGCTTGTGTTGGATCTTCTCTTGGAGCCACGTCTGGTATCCCGTTTTGTCCTTCTTCCACATCTCCCACTGGCTGGCGTTGTCGGCGAACGCGGTCTCGTTGACCATGGTGATGCAGTTCGTTACGGGGCACACCGCCTCGCACACCCCACAACCACAGCACGCTTCCATGTTCGCGTCGTAGAACGCGTCGGGCGTGACGTCGAAGCAGGAGTCCGGGCACTGCAACCAGCACAACGTGCACTTCACGCAGGTGTCGAAATCCACGACCGGCCGCATCGTGCGGGTGGCATACTTCTTGAAGGTGGGGTTGCGGTCGGGGCGGAATCCGCCGGTCTGCTGTGTGGTCGGGTCAGCCATCGCCTTGCCCGCGGGGATGCTGGGAATGGCCAGGCCCTCGCGCAGCTCATACCACTTCGGGAGCTCAAACTCGTAAGGTTTCTCGGGGTTGCCTTCCGCCGGCGAGACCACGCGAGTCGAGATCCGCTCGAACGCCTTCTGCGCCGACTTCACCTTCAGCTCATCGTGCCATTCTTCTCTGATGGCCTTCTCGACCGATGTCAGGCTGAACAGATCGGGCAACACCTTCGCGATCGCCCCCAGCAGACGGACATCCGTATGGTCATCCTTGTAGACCCACAATCCGGAGAAGCTGGGGATGCTGGTCAGGAGCGCCAGCTGGTACGGGAATTCCTTCCGATGGCACATCGTGATGATCGCGTCGGCGCCGTGCATCGTGGTCACGATCAGCGTGCCGCCGGGCTTCAGGAGGCGGTTGATCGGCTGGAGCCCGTACCAGGCCCACGACTCCACCCCCTTGCACAGCGTGTCGTCGACGGAGATGGAAATATCCACTTCCTTGGGTTCGTACTTCGCCATCCCTTCTTGCAGCGTCTCGTCGTCCGTGGCGACGATGGCGAAGTTTTTGGCCGGAATCCCATTGCGCTCGGGGCTGTCGCCGTAACGGCCAAACGAAATTCCGACCTTGCCGTCGTGTTTGGCGGCCAGCACAATTCCGCGGCTGATATTCTTGGCCAGGTTTTTCTGAAAGATCCCGCGGTACACGATCTCCACTGCAAAGAGGCGGCCCACTGGCTATCCTCCCACCCGTGATGCCTTCGATTTGAGCAAGACGTCTTCGATCTCTTCCAGATGCCGGCGCATCGCCGCTTCGGCGGCGTCCGCGTCGCGGCGCCGGATGGCGTCCAGGATACGCCGGTGGCCCTGCAGTGATCGTTGCAGCCGCCCGGCAACCTGGAGCGAACGTTCCCGGCTCTCGCGTAGAAGATCCATCAGCACGTCGAGCACCCGCAGGACGACCCGATTTCTGGCCGCGGTCGCGATGGCATAGTGGAACGCGGAGTCCTCGTCGATGGCAAGCTGGCCCTGCCGGACCTTGTCCTGCTGCCTGAGGAAGATCTGCTCCAGCGCGGCCAGATCCTCGTCGGAGGCCTGCACCGCCGCGCGGGCCGCGAGGGATGGCTCGATCATCTTGCGGACATCCAGCAGGTCCGCAAGTAGCGCCCGGTTGCGGACCAGCAGCGAGGCGAGAGGGCTCACAAGGGAGTCGGGACTGAGGTCTCTGACGACAGTCCCCTCACCCTGCCGGGGCTCGAGGAGCCCCATCAGCTCGAGGACCCGGATGGCGTCGCGGACCGAGGTCCGGCTGACGCCGAACCGCTCGGCCAGTTCACGCTCCGGCGGGAGGTGGTCCCCCGGCCGCAGGCGGCCGTCGGCAATCAGCCGCTGGATCTGTGACGCCACTTCCTCATAGATCCGGGTCTTGCGGATAGGTTCGAGTTCGTCTTTGACGGCGCTCGGGGAAGGAATTGTTGACTCCTGAAGTGAGGAATGGTCCATTGGTCAGACCACTCATACTGTCGCATGGCGGATGGGGCCTGTCAAGAAGTTCTGCCACCAAGTGACCCAGCGACCAGGGAACCAGGCATGCGTGGTCCCCTGGTGGCCTGGTCCCCTGCTATGTTAGCCTCCAGGTATCCTTCCAGCTCTGGGGGAGGGGCAGGTCGGCAATCTTCGCGTAGAAAGCCCACATTCCGTGATGAAGAGTTTCATGCTGGAGCAGTCGCATCAGGTGTTGCAAGAGGGTCAGCTTGGCCGTCCCCCAGTCAATGGACCTGGCCAGTTGCTCCGGGGTAAGGCCGCGCAGTGCCGCGACCAGTTCCTCGTCAACGTGCCGCATATAGCCTTCCAGGTTCTCCTTGGACTGCTCCAGGGCGCGGCGACGGGGCTGGCCGGCGAAGTCCATCTTCCCGCTATGGATGGCCGCGACGTAGGCGGACTCGATGTCGGCAGCATGCCGAATCTGCCGCGCCAGCGTGCCGAACTCCGGGTGAGGCGAAAAATTCATCACAGCGTACGGCAGCGCCCGCAGAAAGTCATAGGTCAGCCCCCGCGTGTGCCGCCACGCCTCCACCCACTGAGCAACCTCCAGCGTCGGGAATTCAGCGCGAATCACGAGTCACGAATCACTGTAGTTGTTGCGCCTCCCGCAGCGCGGCCCGACCCTCGCGCACCCTCTGGAAGAACGCGGCATCCTCTTTCAGCGCCGCCGTGCGCGGCCGAGGGAGATCCACTATCACCTCGCGCACGATGCTCGACCCGGTCCTCGGGGAGGCCCCCCGCCCCATCACCACGACCCGATCGGACAAAAACACGGCTTCTTCGATGGAGTGCGTGACGAAGAGGATGGTCAGCGCGCGCTGTTCATAGAGGCGCAGCAGCTCAAGGTTCATCCGGTCGCGCGTGATCTCGTCCAGCGCCCCGAACGGTTCATCCAGCAGCAGCACCTGCGGGTCCAACGTCAGCGCCCGGGCGATGGCCACACGCTGCTGCATCCCGCCGGACAGCTTCTCCGGATAGTAGTGGGAGAACGCGTCCAGGTCCACGGTCCGCAGGAGCTGCCCGGCCCGCTCCAGATACTGCCCCCGGCGGCCGGGCCACAGCCACCACCGCGGGTCCCGCAGCCGCAGCGGCAGCAGCACATTCTCCTCGACCGATAACCAGTCCAGCAGCACGGGCTGCTGGAAGATGACCGAGCACAGCCCGTCGCGCACCGCATCGCGCGGCGGCCGCGCGCACACCTCGAGGCGGCCTGCCGACGGGGTGCGGATGCCCGCCAGCAAGAAGAGCACCGTCGTCTTGCCGCACCCAGACGGCCCGATCACCGAGACAAACTCACCGGGCTGCACGTCCAGGCTGAAGTTGACGACGACATCCAACGCCTGCTGGATCCCCCCACCCAACAGGCCGCGTGGACGCCCGACCTCGTAGGTCTTCGAGGCCTGTTCCATGTGGACGATGGGTGGGGGCATCAGATCGCTATTTCACGCCGCTGGGAAACTGCGTGGTGTAGGCCGCCGTCACGTTGGGCGGTGCCGCGAGGATTTTCGCGGCCGCCAGATCCTTCACCAGCCGGTCCCACGCCGCCGGATCGACGAAGCCGAGCCCGTACTGCCCCGTGTCCGGCGTCATGATGATCGAGGCCAGGAATTCCATCCCCTCGACTTCATGCGCCTTGTCCAGGTTCTTGTTGTACTTGAGGAGGATGCCGGCGGCCTCGTCCCGGTACGAGAGCGCGTACTGCAGCCCCTTGTAATGGCCGGTGACAAACTGCTGCACGATCTGCGGATACTTCCGGACGATGTCCTCCGTGGTGAAGACCACGTTCTCCGGCCATCTCATCCCGAAGTCATTGGCGTAGGAGTAGACGTAGTACTTCTCCTTCACCACACGTTTGGCGACCAGCACCTCGTTGTACCCCATGGCGTGGGCAAACTGGTACTGCTTGTTGACCCAGGCCCCAAGGGTGGCGGGATCGCCCTGCTGGTTGACGACCTTGATCTGTTTGTCCCACCCGGGCCCGATCATCGCCTTGATCTGTTTGTCGTACCCGATCCACGTGGCGACGGTGCCCTTGACGTCCTTGGCGGACTTCAACGGCACCCAGGAGAGCAGGTGGATCGCCGACTTCTGGAAGTCGTGCGCGATCACCACCAGCGGGAGCTTCTGCTTTTCCCGGGCCTCCAGGATGTTGTACGGATAGTCCACGCCGAAGACGATCTCGCCGGCGCGGGCCTTGGCCATGACGCGGTCGATGGGAGAGAGCCCCGGCCCGCCGCCGATCACCTGCACCTGCAGGTTTCCGAAAAACCCCTTCTCGACGCCGACCGGATCGCCCATCGACTCATTGTGGATGAACCAGGCCTCGATGATCGAGGCCTTCTGTCCCGCCGCACCCGCCCCGGTGGCGATCGCGAGCGCCAGGGCCAGCGCGACGATTACGATACGGTGCATCATCCGCATACTCCACCTCCTCGAGGTGATATCACTGCGTCATCTGTCATTGCGAGGGGCGAAGCCCCGTGGCAATCTCCAATCACGGAGATCGCCACGCCCCTCCGGGGCTCGCGATGACACCTCTGTCACCTACGGCCTCTCTCTCGCCATACTCACGTGCCACGGCAGCAACAGCCGCTCCGCCACCGTCACGATCCCCAGCAGCACCCATCCGATCATCGTGCAGAATACCGCCGCCAGGAACACCCGCACGGTGTTGCCCACATAGCGGGAGTCCAGAATCATATAGCCCAACCCCTCGAAAGCGCCGAATAACTCCCCCACGATCGCCCCGTTCACCGCCGCCATCACCCCGCCCTTGAGACTGGTGAAGATAATCGGCAGCGCGGACGGCAGCTTCAGCAGCAGCATACGCTGCAGCCAGGACGCGTTGTACACGTCCATCAGGTACTCGCGCATCGGGTCGACGGAGATGAACTCCTTGTGCGCGTGGTACAGGACGGCGAAAAACGTGTACAGGCCGGCGATCACAACCTTGCTGGTGATACCGAGGCCGAACCAGACCACGACCAGAGAGGCCAGCGCCACGAACGGTGTGCTGTTGAGCGTCACGACGGCGCGGTACAGGAAGTTCTCCAGCGCCCGCGGCAGCCACACGAACAGCATCGCCCCCAGCAACGCCAGCGCCGAGCCGGCGACAAACCCCAGCACCGTCTCCTGCGTGGTGATCCCCGCGTAGTACAGCACCAGCGGCGCATCCTCCCGCAACGCCGTGATGATTTGCGACGGGGCCGGCAGCAGGTACGGCTGATTGTACACTCGGGAGCCGATCTCCCACGCCACGATGACGAACGCGGCGAATGCCGTCCACGACCCCAGGTCGGCGAACGGCGTGCGGCGCGGGACCGCATGGACCGGCGGCGCAGAATGCGCGGTATCCTGGACCATCAGAGCACAAACCGGACGGCTTCGTCCCGCCCATTCCAGCGCACCGTGGATCGCGCGGGCTGCGTCTCCGCGACGACGCGGCCGCGGGAGATGACCCAGCGCCGGGCGGCCATCGTTCGTACCGCATCCACCGCGGTCGGCGCGTCGAAGACGACGAGATCCGCCCGCTTCCCCGCCCCTAGGCCGTAGTCGTCGGCGCCGAAGCACGCCGCGGCGCGGGTGGTAACCAGGTCCAGCATCATCTCCAGTTCGTCGCGGCCTGACATCTGGCCGTAGTGCACCATGACGAAGCACCCCTGCAGCGGATCTCCCACGCCCAGCGGGTACCAGGGGTCCATGATGGAATCGTGACCGATGCAGACGTTGATCCCGTTGGCCAGCAGCTCCTTGACGCGTGTGAATCCGCGGCGGATGGGATAGTTGTCGAAACGTCCCTGCAGCACGGAGTTATCCAGAGGATTCGTGATGATGTGGACACCGGCCTTGCGGATCCAGCGGATCAGCCGGTAGGCGTAGGCGTTGTTGTACGAGTGCATCGCTGTAGTATGGCTGGCGGTGACGCGGCCCTGCAGGCCCAGGCGGACCGTCTCGGCGGCCACCAGTTCCAGGAAGCGGCTCTGGTCGTCGTCGGTCTCATCGCAGTGCAGGTCGGCCGGCCGGTCATACTCCGCCGCCAGCCGCAGGACGGTACGCACGTCGCGCTCGCCATACTCCCTCGTCCACTCGTAGTGCGGGATGCCCCCCACCACATCGGCGCCCATCTCCAGGGCGCGGACCATGAGCTGCTCACCGTCCGGAAACGAGTAGATGCCCTGCTGGGGAAAGGCGACGATCTGGATCGTGATGGCGTCCCGGACGTCCTCCCGCACCTCCAGCAGCGCCCCGAGCGCCGTGAGGTTCGGATCGCAGACGTCGACGTGCGTGCGCACGTGCGTCACGCCGTGGGCCAGCATCCACTTCAGTGCGGTGGTGGCCCGCTGCTTGACGTCCTCGTGGGTGAGCGTCTTGATGCGCTCGCCCCAGATCTCGATGCCCTCAAATAGCGAGCCGGTGCGGTTGTGCCGGGGCTGCCCGACGGTCAGCACCGCGTCGAGATGGATGTGCGTCTCCACCAGCGACGGGGTCACCAGGCTCCCGGCGGCGTCGAGCTCGACGGGGGCCCGCTCGCCGAGGTGCGGCGTGAGCACGTCGATGCGATCGCCGCGGATGCCGATGTCGTGCAGGCCCTCGCTGCCCTGGATCGCCGCGCGGCGAATGATCAGATCCATGCGCTATCCCACCCGCCGGAGGTGTGTCCGGAAGTGCACCTCGATCCGTTCGCGCAGGACGATCGGGTCGGCCTCCGGGTCGGTCACATCGTCGCGGGCCACGGCGAGGGGCACGCCCAGCTCCCACGTCCCGGAGACCTCCGCGTGGATGGCCTGCGCATCCTCGGTGAGATCCACGGCTGCTCCGGGGGCGAGTTGCGCCGCGACGGCGAGGACCTGATCATAGAACCGCTCAATCCCCAGCAGGTTGTGCATGACCTCCAGGGCCCGGTCGCGCGCATCGGCGGCGCTGCGACCACGCACCGGATTGCGCGTCAGCGGGCGGCCGGTCGCGACATCGGTCATGATCGCGCTGAAACGCCGCAGGCCATCGGGGCCCTCGATGGTCAGCTGGAACGTGCGCCCGTGGACGGTGATCTCCTCCGACACCGGCGGCACCCCGTCACCTAATCCCCGCGCGACTCCACCTGCTGAGCCGCACCGCCCTGCACGCGGGCCAGCAGCGTGGCCAGGGCATCACCACTCCGGCGCGGGTGCTCCAGCTCCACCCCGGCCAGGTACGTCGTGTATCCGGTGATGTCGCCGATGGCCAGGCACCCTCGTTCGACGGTCGCCATGCGCGCCTCGCTTCCCGCCGCAGGGCGGTGGGGCTGCTTTCCACGAATCGGGGAACAGCCCCTGCGCATGAAGCGTGTAGA
>Ga0209236_1000765_pt1 | contig 19081 bp, 18 predicted proteins | sample GraSoi013_1_40cm_FD_185819 | JGI IMG/M metagenome (GOLD analysis project Ga0209236, IMG submission 185819) | Grasslands soil microbial communities from the Angelo Coastal Reserve, California, USA - Sample 09_27_2013_1_40cm (SPAdes) (version 2) | ecosystem: Environmental > Terrestrial > Soil >... | reverse complement strand
GCCGCGTACGCGTACGAGTGAGCGCGGCCCATCATGCCGTAGCCGACGACGCCGATCCCGACCTCGGACGAAGCCATCACGCCGGCACTCCGCCTGAGGCCAGGTGGCTCGCGGCGCGTTCGGCCGCAGCCAGGGCCGCGGTGGCATCGTCGCCGCCGGCGCCCTCACGTTCTCCGCCGCGCGCATAAGCCGCGAAGGTTTCCGCCTGAACCTTCAGCGCCTCGAAGAAAATGTCGTCCGCGGTCGGGGGCCAAAGGAATCGGCACTCATCGGCGTTGCGCGTGCCGAAAACCTCAACCTTGCACACGTCGCCGAGAGGAAAGCGCCGGCCAAGTGAGACCAGGGCGCTGCTGCCGCCCGACAGGACGCACAGCGCCTGCGCGCTCTCGGGGTCGCCTGGCCACGGCTCGGCGGCCACGCCCGAAGCCAGCGCGCTGATATCTCCGAACTCCTGCCCGGTGAGCCAGCGCGTCTGGTCGAACTCGTGGACCCCCATGTCGACGAAGATCCCGCCGCTGTGGGTGCGGAAATATTCTCCAGGTGGAGCTCCATCCCATTGATAGCACGCGACCAGGTAGATTTCGCCCAGCTCACCCGCGGCGATGCGTTCCCGCAATCGTTTCAGCGCCGGCACGAAGCGGCGCCAGAAGCCGACCTGGAGCGGCACCGAGGCGTGCGCGGTGAGGCGCGCTGCCAGGAAAGCCTGTTCCGCCGTGATCCCCACAGGTTTCTCGCAAAGGATCGGAAGCTTGGCCACTACCAGGCGCTTGACGGTGTCAAGGTGCATCGTGCTCGGCACGCAGACCAGCACGCCGTCGAGGCCGCCCGCGCTGAGCATCGATTCCAGGTCGGCATGCAGCGGCAGGCCGGTCGATTCGAGCGCGGTCCTCGCCGCAACCGCGGGCTCGGCGATCGCGACCACTTGCACCTGGTCCGAGGCTTTGATGGCCCGCAGGTGGTTGCGACCCATCCGGCCCCCGCCCGCAAGCCCAAGTCTGAATAGCGCCACCTCAGAACCCGCGCGCCTTGAGGTAGTCGCGGTTCGCGCGCTGGTCGCGGGCGGGCTGTCCCGACGAGCCGGCCGGGTCCGGCAGCACGTCCTGCTCGACCACGACCCAGCCGGAGTAACCCGCCCGAAGCGCATCGAGCACGGCATCCACGTCCAGGTCGCCTTCGCCCAGTCGGCAGAATGCCCCCCGGCGCCATATTTCTGACACTGGCGCCGCCTCGCGCACGATGCCGTCGACGACCTGCTGACGCGCGTCCTTCAAGTGCACATGATTGATTCGCGGACCCCACTCGCGCAGCGCGCGAAGTGGGTCGCCCTGCCCGAGAAGGAGGTGGCCTGTGTCGAGGCAGAGCCCGATCGTCGTCAGCTCGAGTGCCTTCGCGATCTCCCACTCCGCTTCCAGATACGTTCCCGTCTCATGGTGCAGCGTTGGTTCATAGCCCCGATCTCTGCACAATGCCGCCGCCATCTCGACCCCTTCCGCGAATCGCTTCCAGCCGTCGGAGTCGAAACCCAGGCTGTGGTCGCGCGCCGACTGGCAGGGGCGCGCTCGCCGCAGCTCGCTGCCGGCATCGGCCAGCGTCGGCTTGGGCTTGAAGCTGCCGCCCGGAGGTGGCGCAGAGTCGAACACGTCGAGGAGGTTGCCCAGCCCCGGCACGGACGCCTTCATCGCCTGCGGGTCGCTGAAAGGCAGCTCGAAAAAGCCGCCGGACAACAACAGCCGGCGCGACTCGAGCGCGGAGGCGAGGCTGTCGCCGTCGCCGAGGTAGCCCACTGGCCCGAGGTCGATTCCCGCATAGCCCGCGGCGGCCACCTCGTCCAGCACGAGCGCCGCGTCAGGCACGCGGGGATCGGTGCCCACAGTGAGCTCGAAGGCGCCAAAGCTAACCGGGGCGTTTGCGATCAAGATTCGGTCTCGCGGAACGGCCATCCGCTCAGCGCGCAACGGTTATCGCGGGCTCGGACGGCTTGTCACGCGGCGTCCGGCTCCGATGCACCTGCACGACGGCCTCGCAGAGCGCGATGTCGTGGATGCTGTCGGCCGCCGAGGTCGTCGGCGTCCGGCCGGTGGTCGCGCATTCGTAAAAGTGAACGAGCTCCTGTTTGAAGCTTTCCTCGAACGAAGTGATCTCCTCGGTGCGCCACGAGCTGGCCGCGCCCGGCGAGCCACCCTCAGAAACTAGAATCGACGGCGCGTTTCTCAAGAAAGGCGAAGGGAAGGAAAGCGTCAGCCGGCGATCCGGCGAGTACAGGTCGAACTCCATCGCATACCGGGCAATCCCCGGAAGGTCGACCCAGGAGAGGACGCATTGGGTCGGACCGAACGTGAAGATCGCCGTGACACCTGTTTCGCGGATATCGGCGAACTCGAGCCGATCAGGCTCGCCCATCACGCCACGCATCGCGTTGAGCTCGTGCACGAGGCTGTCGAGCAGCACCAGGTGATACGCCCATCGCGACAGCGGGTCGGCGTCACCGATCGCGGCTGTGATCCGCGCGCTGTTGTCCTGGGCCAAACCTTCCGCGACATCGGGCGCAACCGCGCCGCCGCGGTGAAGGTTGTAGTGCTTCACGTATGGCTCCAGCGGCGATTCGAGGGTGGTGATCCGCAGGAGTCGAAGGTCGTTCAGCGTCCGTGACTCCTCCAGCAGCCTCACGTACGCCGGGTCGTAGCGCTTGTTGTACGCGACCATCATGGTGACCCCGGCTTTGGTCGCCGCATCGACCATGGCCCTGCCCTCCAACACCGAAAAGCACATCGGCTTCTCGACGAGCACATGCAGACCGGCCTCTGCTGCGGCGATCGCGGCCGGCGCGTGGCTGCCGCTGGTCAGAACCAGGACCGCGTCCAGCGGCTCGGCGATGAGGTCCTGCCAGGCGGCGAACTGCCTGGCCACGCCATAGTCGAGGCCCACTGCGGTACGCGCCGCCTCCGACACGTCGCAGATGGCGACGATCTCGAAGCGGTCGGCGAGCTCCCTGAGGTAGTGGAGGTGCATGACCTGGGCGATCAGCCCGCACCCGATGATGCCCACCCTAAGTCGCCTGCTCATGAACCCCCACCATAGGCGCTGCGCCCGAGGACTGGAACGTTCCAGGACGGTATACGAAAGTCGGGCGGGGTGTCAATCAGCGGTGGTTTGACGCCTGGGCGCGGCCGTCGAGCCCCGCTTCACGAGCTCGACGTCGAGCGTTCGGCGCTGCGGCGGCCCTTCCAGGTCGCCGAGCACCCTGGCGTCGATGATCTCGACCGCGATGTCGGCGAGCTCGGGCTGCGGCTGCCTCACCGTCGTCAGGTTCACGCGGGCGAGGCCTGCCATCACCACGTCGTCGAAGCCGACCACCGAAAGATCGTCGGGGACGCGCACGCCCAGCCGGTCGGCACACTCTAGGAGCTCGATCGCCCCGTAGTCGTTGGAAGAGAACGCGCCCGTGACGCGGCCGCGCAGGATGTCGGCGACCTGTTCGTCACGCTTCTGCCGGAGCAGCTCGCCAGGCTGCCGATGCCAATGGAAGACCGTAGGCTGCAGGCCGGCCTGCTCCATGACGCGGCGATAACCGTGCTGCCGATCGTGGTCGGCAGCATCCTCCACGATCGGATCCGCGAAATAGGCGATCCGGCGGTGGCCAAGATCGACCAGGTGCCGGGTGGCGAGCTCCGCGCCGGCCATGTCGTCGGCGGACACGACATCGCCCCAATCAGCAGCACAGCTGACGAATACCGCCGGCACCCGACCTGAGACGATCGATCGGGCGCGCTCCCGATCCGCCGGTTGCGACAGGAACAGGACGCCGGCGGCGCGGTACTCCATGAGGCTCTCGAGGCCAGACACCTCAGCTTCCTCGTCACCCTGCGTGTTGCAGAACATCGCCCGATAGCCACGTGCGGACGCGGCGCGCTCGATGTGCTTTGCCATCTCGGCGTAGAAGGGGTTGCCCAGGTCGCCCACCACCACGCCCAGCGTCGTGGTGCGCTGCTGCACCAGCTGGCGGGCGAGGACGTTCGGCCGGTAGCCCAGCAGCTCGATCGCCTCCTGCACGCGGGCGCGGGTGTCAGCGGACACGCCGACCACCCCACGGATGACGTTGGACACGGTCGACTTGGAGACGCCTGCAGCCGCGGCCACGTCAAGGATGGTCGCGTGTCTGCCGAGGGACGCGGTCACGCGGCGGCGATCCCCCGCGCCAGCACTCCCGCGGCTTCCTTGATACCGGCCTCAGCCGGCACGAACGGATCCTCGTGCTCGATGGCGATGGTTTGCACCTGGCTCCGGGAGCAGAGCTCGGCCACAAAGCGTTTCCACCAATCCTCATCGCGTCCGCGACCGACGACGGCGAAGTTCCACGGCATCGCCGCAGGAGGCTGCGGCCAGCGGTGGTCGAGCAGGCCGTTGAGAGCGAGGTTCTCGGCGAGGAACACGACATCCTTGCCATGGCTGTGCCCGGACCGCTTGCCCAGGCGCTCGACGACGGCGATCGCATCCATGCCCATCCAGAAAAAGTGACTGGGATCGATGTTGGCCGCGATCGCAGGGCCGAGGGCCGCGAGCCGCTCGAAAGTCTCGACGTTGTACACGACCGTGCCCGGGTGCAGCTCGATGCAGATCAGCAGGTCCGGGTGTTCGCGCCGGGCAAATTCGGCGAGCGCTGTCCAGTAGGGAACGACGTCCTCGGCCCACTGCGTCTCGTGGACCCCTTCGAGGTATGGGATCCAGCCACCGGCGGCGAAATGGGGCGTCCGATCGCCGCGCGCCGCGGCCGGGCAACCGGCCATGGCCACGATCCGGTTGACGCCGACCGCCGCCGCCAGGCGGATCGAGTCGCGCAGGTCCGCGTCGTGCTTCCTTGCCACATCGGAGTCCGGATGAAGAGGGTTCCCCCAGGCATTCAGCGCGGCGACCCGTAGGGAGCGCGCCGCGATTTCCGCCAGCCAGGCCTTGCGCGCGCCGGCGTCATGCAGCAGGACTGGAACGTCGCAATGGGTCGGGGGTGCATATCCGCCTGACCCGATCTCGAGGTCTGTGACGCCAGGCGCCTCGTGCACCAGCCAGTCCATGACCTCGAGCAGCGGACGGCGCGCCATCGCCTCGGTGACAATGCCAATCCTGGGCGGCGCGTTCACAACGGCCATTTTGGAGCGTTCCAGCCGCCGCGATGCAACTACGAAGTGGGCAAGCCCTTTCGCATCGCGGCTTTCAACGCATCGCCGCACTCGGCCACCGCATCGCGCGCGGCGTCCACCCGGCCGAGGTAGCCGATGAAGCCGTGGATCATCCCTGGGTAACGAGTCACCGTCGCATCAGCGCCATCCGCTGTCAGTTGGGCGCCATAGGCTTCACCCTCGTCGACCAGCGGGTCGAACTCGGCGGTCACGATGAGGGCGGGTGGTAGCCCGGCGAGGGATTTCGCCCGAGGTGGGCACGCGTATGGATCAGCCGCGTCGCGGGGCGTCCTCAGATAGAGGTCCCAGAACAGGCGCATGTCGTCGCGCGTGAGACCGTAGCCGGTGGCGCAGGTTGTCATCGATGGACGGGACAACGTTGGATCGAGCGCCGGGTAGATGAGCACCTGCAGCGCTATGAGCGGACCGCCGCGATCGCGCGACATCTGCGCGACAGCAGCCGCAAGGTTTCCGCCGGCGCTGTCTCCGCAGACCGCTATCGGGCCGCGCCTGGATCCGTTGGCTGTGGCATTCGCGTCGAGCCACTGAAGCGCTGCATACGCATCCTCGAGACCAGCGGGAAACTTGTGCTCGGGCGCGAGCCTGTACTCGACCGAGCCGATGAGCATTCCCGAGGCTCGGCACAATGCGCGGCACAGCGGATCCGCGAACTCGATAGCGCCAAGGGCCCAGCCACCGCCGTGGATGAACAGCACCTGCGCATGGGGTGGAGGCGCATCGGGTATGTAGAGGCGGAGCGTCACCTTGCCGGCGGGGCCGTCGATCTCGACGTCGCGTGTCGCGCCCACAGGCTGCGGGTTGCCGGAGAAACGCGGCTCGGTGTGTTCCAGCCGGCGCCTGTCCTCGATCGAGAGAGAATCGGAGCTCCGAGGTCCAAAGGCCTCGATCTCTTCGAGGACCGATCGCGCTTGTGGGTGCAGCGAGGTTCTCACGTGATCTCGATCTGGCCTATGGTATGCGACCATCGTTTCGACTCTGATCCGGAGCCGCAGCGGCGCGCTCATCGCCGCATCGTCCGTCTCGACGCTTGCGACGGGACTGCTTCTGATCGCCGTCCCGCTCGAGCTGCGCCAGCTGCGCGCGAGCCCGGCCCAGATCGGCGTCACGCTCGCGATGTTCGGCCTGGGGATGTTCCTCTTCGAATGGGCGTGGGGGGTGCTCGCAGACAGGGTCGGGTACCGCATCCCGCTCATTGCCTCGCAACTTCTGTACGCGGTCGGGATCTTGCTTCTGGCGCGAGCGGATTCCGTGTTCGTGATCGCGATCGCCTACCTGCTGGCGTCCGGGATGATGGTGGCGGTCGGGCCGATCGGGCGGTCATTCCTCGGCACGACCCTTCCGCCGCGGTACCAGGGCACCGGGCTCGCCCTCATCTCTTCGCAGTGGGTCATCGGAGAGGCAATCGGCGCGGGGGCCGGAGGGCAGCTGATCGACCACCTTCCGATTCGCACCGTCTTGTACGGGACGGCCGTACTACCGGTGCTGGCGGCGGCTCTTGTCGTGTTGGTTTTCCGTGGCTACACGGAGTCGGGCGGCCGGCGCTCGGCGCCCGAAGACGTGACGGCTTCGCAGTCCAACGGGGTCAGCCTGGTGCGAGTGATGATCGTCACGGCGTCGATCGTGCTGCTGTTCGAGATCGGCGCGGGCGGTGAGCTCGCGCTGCTTCCGCTGTTGGTTACCTCGCACCTCAACCTCTCCGCGTCAACTGCCGGCACCGCCATGTTCGTCGTCGGAATGCTCGGCGGGCTGCTGCTCGTCCCCGGGGGAATGGCTTCGGACCGTTGGGGCCGGCGCGCAACGATGGTCGCCGGCGGAGTCATCTGCGCTGCCGGATTTGCCGTGTACGCCGTCGCCGGAGCGTTCGGCGCGGTGTTGGCCGGCGCCGCCCTCCGAGCCGCCGGGGCCTCGCTTATCTGGCCTGCCGCCACGGCATGGATCTCGGAATCGTCGCCTCGCCGCAGGCACGCCCTGGTGATGGGCCTCTTCGGCGAGTTCGAGAACGTCGGCGTGACGATCGGACCGATCCTCGGCGGCATCGCCTGGTCCCTGGCCGGAATTCAGGCCGCGTTCATCACGTACGCGGTCGCGTCACTGGTGGCTGCGTTGATCGCGGCCGTCGCTGTCGGCAAGCGCTTGCCGAGTGAGGATCGAGTCAGCGCGAGCGTTTGACGCTTCGGCTCGGCTTTGCGGTCGTCGCTCGAAGTACGAGGCGTGGGGCCAGGACGTGGCGCTGCGCCCTCGCACCTGGACGCTCGATCCGCCGCAACACCGCGGTCATCGCCATCTCGCCGATCTGCCTTCGTGGCTGGTGGACCGTTGTCAGCGAGATGTGCCGAAGCGCGGCCAGGGCCGTGTTGTCGTAGCCCATCAGTGAGATGTCGCCCGGCACATCGAGGTCGGCCTCCTCGATTGCGTTCAGTGCGCCAACAGCCGACTGGTCGTTGCTGGCGAAAATGGCCGTGGGACGCTTGCCGCGACGAAGTAAACGGCGTGCGCCTTCGTACCCGCCCTCCTCGGTGAAATCGCCAGGTTCAATCCGCGCGAACCGCGCAAGCTTCGCGCTCCGCATGGCGGATTCGTATCCCGCGCGCCGCTGTGCGGCGCCTGCTCCATGCCCGCCGTCGATGAGCGCGATGTCGCGATGCCCGAGCCCGACGAGGTGTTCCACGGCGAGGGTAGCGCCGCGAGAGTCGTCATCGACGACGACGTCGACATCGCGAAGGCGCAAGTCACTGCCGACCAGTGCGATCGGAACCGAGCGGGCGAACCCGGCGATCACATCAGCCTCCAGCCTGGCGCCTGCCAGGACGACCCCGTCGGCCCGCAGCTCCAGGAGCTGTTCGACGGCGATCCGCTCAGCCGCGGGGTCGCGGTTGCCGGTGGTGATGAGCGCTCGATAGCCTCTCGCCGCCGCGGCGGCGTACAGCCCGTCAAGTACCTCCGCGAAGAAGATGTTGTGAAGATCGGAGACCATGACGCCGACGTTGTAGGTACGCCGCTGCACGAGGCTGCGGGCGACTGCATTCGCGCGATAGCCCAGCTGCTCGGCTGCCGCGGACACAGCCGCGCGACTGGACGAGCTGACCGACCGCTCGCCGCGCATCACTCGCGAGACCACCGACTTCGAGACCCCGGCGCGCCGAGCGACGTCGATGATCGTTGGTGATCTTGACATCGAAGTTGAGGCGATTATACTGACGGGAACGTTCCCATTGGGAACGTTCCCAACGACAACGTCGAGGCTGGCCAGGGGAGTAGAGCTCTTTGCACGTCGGCTTGGTGGGAACAGGCAGGATCGGCGCGTTTCATGCGCGCGGGCTCAGGGAGAGCCCCCTTGTCGATCGACTGACGGTCACAGACACCGATCAAGACCGCGCCGCGCGAGTGGCGGCATCGGTGCATGCGGAGCTGGCCGATTCTCCAGAAGCATTGGTCAACGCCGGTGTCGACGCGCTGGTGATCGCCGCCGCGACTCCCGCCCACGCGCCTTTGCTCAACCTCGCCGCCGACGCCCGGCTGCCGGCATTCTGTGAGAAGCCGATCGCGCTGGACCTGCCCGCGACAGATGACGTGATCGAGCACGTCCAGCGAGCGGGGACGTTGGTGCAGATCGGATTTCAGCGACGCTTCGACGCGGGCTATCGCGCCGCGCACGACGCAGTGCTCTCGGGAGCCGTAGGAGATGTCCAGGCGGTGCGACTCGCGTCCCACGATCCCAGCCCACCGCCCGAGGAGTACATCGCGGCGTCGGGTGGGATCTGGCGGGACCTGGCCATCCACGACTTCGACGTCGCGGCGTGGGTGCTCGGCCGGCCGATCGTCGAGGTGTACGCCGACGGCGAGGCCAACGCCGAGATGTTCGCCAGGCATGGCGACATCGACACCGCATGTGCCGTACTCAGGTTTGAGGGCGGCGTGCTGGGCGCCGTCACCGCCACGCGCAATGATCCCCGCGGCTACGACGTAAGGATGGAGGTCTTCGGCCTCAAGGACAGCGTGGCGGTGGGTTGGGACGACCGCACCCCCCTGCGATCGATCGAACCTGGTGTGCAGCCGCCACGCGCCGCCGGATACCGCGATTTCTTGGAGAGATTTGAGACGGCCTATCGCGTCGAGCTCCAGGAGTTCCTCGAAGCGGTTCGCGACCATCGCGAGAGCCCCTGCACGGTCACCGACGCGCGGCTTGCACTCGCGGTCGCGCTGGCCGCGGATCGTTCGCGCCACGAACACCGGCCCGTGCGCATCGAGGAGATCGGATGAACGGACACAGGGTGGCGGGCGCACCCATCACATGGGGCGTCAGCGAGGTAGCCGGCTGGGGACATTCGATGCCGCCCGTCCGCGTCCTTGCAGAGATGAGCGCGATCGGCCTGACCGCGACCGAGCTCGGTCCTCCCGGCTACTTGCCGGCTGATGCAAAGACACTTCGCGATCTTCTGGCCGCTCACCGTTTGCGGCTCGCGGCCGGCTTCCTGGCGGCCGTGCTCCACGAGCCCGGCCGGAGGGCTGATTCGCTTGCCGAGATCTCCGGAGTGGCGGCGACCCTGTCGGCGGCCGGAGCAGACACCCTTGTGCTGGCCGCGGCGCTGCAAGTGAAGGGGTACGACCGCCATCCCTCGATGTCGAACGCGGCCTGGAAGTCGCTTGCGGAATCGCTACGGTTCGCGGAAGAGATCGCATCCGAGCAGGGGCTGGGTTTGGCCTTTCATCCACACGCGGGCACCGCGGTCGAGAAATCGGAGGAGGTGAGCAAGCTCCTGGAGACGACGAATGTTCAGCTGTGTCTCGACACTGGCCATCTCTATCTCGGAGGCGTGGACCCGGCTCAGCTCGCGCGCGACGCCGGTGGGCGTGTGCGTCACGTCCACATGAAGGACGTCGACGCCGAGGTGGCAGAGCGCGTGCGAGCCGGCGATCTCAGCTATGGCGCCGCCGTGCGCGCCGGCCTCTACCGGCCGCTCGGCCAGGGAGATCTCGACCTGCGATCCGTGCTCGATGAGCTGGACGGCTCCGGCTACGAAGGCTGGTACGTGCTCGAGCAGGACACGGCGCTGGATGCGGACCCGGCGCCGGGGGAGGGACCAATCATTTCCGCCCGGCAGAGTCTCGAATTTTTCCGTGGGCTCCACGGTGTAGAACGCAAGCAACAGGAGGAAACAGCATGAGACGGATATTTGGGATCGCCGGCATCGCCGTCATGGGGGTGTTCGCCGCGGCGTGCAACAGCGCGCCGACCACCAGCAGCAATACGCCGGCGAAGTCGGCCTACACCTTCTACATGGTCACACACGGCGACAACGGCACCTTCTGGTCTGTCCTGCAGAAAGGCGAGAAGCAAGCGGCTGCCGACCTCGGCGTCACCGTCAACTACCAGGGCAGCAACAACGACGACGCTCAGGAATGCCAGTTCATCAGCGCGGCCGTGACCGCCAAGCCGGACGGCCTCGCCGTGTCGCCGCACAGCCAGACGGTGCTCGATTGCGCGAAGCAGGCAGCCGCGGGCGGGCTACCGCTCATCCTGATCAACAACTGTGGAGTCACCTCGAGCGGCCAGAGCTATATCGCGTACTCGGGCGCAATCACGTGTGTCGGTCAGCCAGAATCGGCGGCGGGCCAGCAGGCCGGCGCGCGCCTGAAGGCCGATGGCGGTAAGCACCTTCTCTGCGTGATCCACGAGGCCACGAGCACGAGCCTGCGCGACCGCTGCACCGGCGCCAAGGCGGGCTTTGCAGGCACCGAGACAGACCTCGTCCTCGACAACGCCAAGTCCAACGTCTCGTCGTCGACCGCAACGCTCCAGGCCAAGCTGAGCGCTGACACCACTATCGACTCCATCCTTGCCCTGGACCCAGACGTCGCCAAGAACATCGTCGAAGCGGCCGTGACCGGCGCGAGCTCCAAGGCGAAGATCGCGACCTTCGACCTGAGCGCGGGCGTCGTCGCCGACATCCAGAGCGGCAAGATCGACTTCGCCGTGGACCAGCAGCAGTACCTCCAGGGCTACCTGCCGGTCGTGTTCCTGAAGCTGTACAAGTCGAATGCCAACACTGTCGGGGGCTTCGACACGGTGAAGAGCGGTCCGGGCATCGTCGACAAGACCAACGCGTCCCAGGTGGCATCGTTGGCGGGTCAAGGCACCCGATAGACTGGCCTTCCTACCGGGCCGGACTCCGGCCCGGTAGGGCCAATACGAATTGCAGCGATGAGTGTGGCCAGCCAACCAGTCCCGGCACCGGCCCCATCGGCGAAGGAAGCCGGCGCGGACGAACGCACCGGCGGCGTGCGCCTCATCGTTCGTTTGCTGCAGCGTCCGGAGTTGGGCGCGCTCCTGGGCGCGATGGCGGTTTACGCGCTGTTTGCGACCGTCGATGCCACCCCTGGCCACAGGTTCTCCTCGATTGCGGGGATGCAGAACTGGACCGACGTGGCATCGAGCTACGGGATCATGGCCGTCGCGGTCGCGCTCCTCATGATCGGCGGGGAGTTCGACCTGTCCGCCGGCGTGATGACGGGGACGAGCGGCCTATTGCTCGGGATGATGATCACGCGCTACCAGCTCAACGTGTGGGTGGGGATCGTGGTCGTGCTCGTCTTCGCCGCCGTGATCGGAGCGATGAACGGCCTCCTCGTCATCCGGACCAAGCTGCCCAGCTTCATCATCACGCTGGCGACATTCTTCGTCCTGAGAGGTGTCGATGTGGGCGTGACAAAACTGCTCACCAATACCGTCCGGTTCGATGTTTCCGACCACGCACCGGGTTTCGCGAGCGCGCAGGCAATCCTTGGCAGCACCTTCCTGGCCCCATACAACTTCCAGGACGCCGTGCTGTGGTGGATCGCAATCACCATCATCGCGACCTGGGTGCTGACGCAGACAACATTCGGAAACTGGATCTTCGCGGTCGGGGGCGATGCCAACGCCGCGCGTGCAGTCGGCGTCCCCGTGGTGCGGACCAAGATCATCCTTTTCATGGTCACCGCCATGTCCGCCGGCCTGGTCGGAATCATGGTGGCGCTCCGTTTCAAGGGCATCCAGTCAGGCCAGGGCGTGGGCCAGGAGTTCTTCTACATCATCGCCGCCGTAGTCGGCGGCTGCCTTTTGACCGGCGGCTATGGCTCGGCGATCGGAGCGTCCATCGGCGCGCTGATCATCGGGTTTGCTCAGATCGGCATCATCTTCGCCGGCTGGGAATCCGACTGGTACTACACCTTCCTGGGTGTGATCCTTTTCCTGGCGGTGGGCGTGAACACAGTTGTGAGACGGCGTGCCTCGAGCGCGCGGCGTTGACGGTAGAGCAATGAACGATTCGAAGAAGGTCATCCCGCTTCTCGAGGTGCGGAATGTCAGCAAGTACTTCGGCAGCGTGATCGCGCTGCGCGACATCTCGATGCAGGTCAACGGCGGCGAGGTGACCTGCGTGCTCGGCGACAACGGCGCCGGCAAGTCGACACTGATCAAGATCCTCTCAGGCGTGCATCCGCACGACGACGGCGAGCTTCTCGTCGAAGGGCACAGCGTGCATTTCGGCGGGCCGCGTGACGCGCGCGCGGCGGGCATCTCGGTCGTGTTCCAGGACCTGGCCACTGTCCCTCTGATGTCCATCTGGCGCAACTTCTTCCTCGGTTCCGAGCCGACCCTCGGCATCGGACCCGCCCGCAGGCTCGACATCGGGTTCGCGAAAAAGGTGATGCGCGAGGAGATGGGCAAGATGGGCATCGACGTGCGCGACCCGAACCAGCCCGTGGGCACGCTTTCCGGCGGCGAGCGCCAGGCGGTCGCGATCGCGCGCGCCGTGTACTTCGGCGCGAAGGTCCTCATCCTCGACGAGCCGACCTCGGCGCTCGGCGTCCGCCAGTCGGGCATCGTGCTCAAGTACGTCGTCCAGGCGCGCGAGCGTGGCCTGGGCGTGATCTTCATCACGCACAATCCGCATCATGCGTTTCCGGTCGGCGACAGGTTCGTGCTTCTCAATCGCGGCCGGCTGATGGGCAGCTTCGCCAAGAGCGAGACGACGCTGGCGGAGCTGACGCAGATGATGGCGGGAGGCGAGGAGCTGGAGCGGCTGTCCAAGGAGCTGGAGAAGATGGCCACCGAGCCCGAGCTCGAACAGGTCGCCCGCGAGCTGGCGCAGGAAGCCGGCGGCAAGCCGGGGTGAAGGCACTCCGGCTCACCATGGCGCAAGCCCTGGTGCGATTCCTAGCCGCCCAGCATGTAGAGCGGGACGGCGTCGAGCACCGCTTCATCGAGGGCTGCTTCGGAATCTTCGGCCACGGCAACGTCACAGGCGTCGGCCAGGCTCTTGCCGAGCATCCGGAGCTGTTGACCTACTACCAGGCGCGCAACGAGCAGGCGATGGTGCACACTGCCGCCGGTTTCGCGAAGATGCGCAACCGCCTCGCGACGCTTGCGTGCACGACATCGATCGGCCCCGGTGCGACCAACATGCTCACTGGTGCGGCGGCCGCCACCATCAACAGGCTGCCGGTGTTGCTGCTGCCCGGCGACGTGTTCGCGTCGAGGCGCCCTGACCCCGTGCTGCAGCAGCTCGAGACTCCGTGGCGCGGCGACCTCAGCGTCAACGATTGCTTCCAACCTGTGTGCCGCTACTGGGACCGCATCACACGAGCGGAGCAGTTGATCCCGGCGGCGCTCCAGGCGATGCGGGTTCTAGTCAATCCGGCCGAGACGGGCGCCGTGATGCTTTCGCTGCCGCAGGACGTGCAGGCCGAGGCGTTCGACTATCCGTCCGCCTTCTTCGATCGCCGTGTCTGGCCGATCGGCCGGCCGCTGCCGGATGGCGCCGCGCTCGATCGAGCGACCGATGCCATCCGGGCCGCACGCAGGCCGTTGATCGTGGCCGGCGGCGGAGTCATCTATTCGGAGGCGACGGCGGCCCTCGATGCATTCGCGCGCCGCACGGGAATCCCCGTCGGCGAGACGCAGGCGGGCAAGGGCTCGCTGGCCTTCGACCATCCGCAGGCCGTCGGTGCCATCGGCGCCACCGGCACGATGGCGGCGAACCGGCTGGCCGCGGAGGCTGACGTCGTGATCGGCATCGGCACCCGCTACAGCGATTTCACGACCGCGTCCAAAACCGCATTCCAGGCCGCGGAGGTTCGTTTCGTCAACATCAACATCTCCGACTTCGACGCCCACAAGCTCGCGGCGCTCGCGCTCACCGGCGACGCGCGCGTGACGCTCGAAGCGCTCGACAAGGCATTGGTGGGTTGGGCCGTCGACCCTGAATACCGCCGCCAGACCGAGCAGCTGCGCGCCGACTGGGACCGCGAGGTGAGCCGGCTCTATCACCTCGGACACGGTCCCCTGCCGGCGCAGTCCGAGGTCATCGGCGCAGTCAATGAGCTGTCCGGGCCCCACGACGTGGTCGTTTGCGCGGCGGGATCGATGCCCGGCGACCTCCACAAGCTCTGGCGCACCCGAGACCCCAAGGGCTACCACGTCGAGTACGGCTACTCGACGATGGGCTACGAGATCGCCGGCGGCCTGGGCGTGAAGCTGGCCGCTCCCGAGCGTGAGGTCTACGTCATGGTCGGTGACGGCTCGTACCTGATGATGGCCCAAGAGCTGGTCACGTCGATACAGGAGGACCTGAAGCTCACGGTGGTCCTCGTCGACAACCAGGGCTTCGCCTCCATCGGTGCCCTGTCGCGGTCGAAGGGCACCGCCGGTTTCGGAACCAGGTATCGCCATCGGAAAGATGGCTCGATAGGCGACGACTCTGGCACGCATGAGGCCGACCCGCTGCCAGTCGACCTTGCGCTGAACGCCCAGGGCCTTGGTGCGCATGTTTTCCGCGCTCGCACGGTCGACGAGCTTCGCGACGCGCTCGTCGCCGCGAAAGCGATCGATCGCACAGTGGTGATCCACGTGCCGGCCGACCGCTACGAGAGCGTGCCGGATTACCAGAGCTGGTGGGACGTGCCGGTCGCGGAGGTGTCCGAGAGCGACGCGGTGCGGAAGGCTCGAGAGGATCACGAGCGCGGCAGCGCACGGAGGCGCTGGCTCCTGTGAGCGATAGCAAGCTCCTCGTGAGGAGCTTTCCCGAACCCCGCTCCGACGGTCAGCTGATCTCGGTGACGCCGAGGTCGGCCGGATGGGGTTACGTTGGCTTCGAGGTATACCGGCTCGTCCGGGGCACGCCGCTGGACTGGACCAGTCCCGGCCACGAGGTCTGCGCCGTCATCCTGTCGGGTCGAGCGGATCTTTCGTACGGTCGCGATGAATGGCCCGAGCTCGGCGGGCGATCGACGGTTTTCGACGGAGTGGGGGACTCGGTCTATGCGCCGCCTGGCGGCACTCTGAAGGTGTCCGCCGTGACCGACGCTTGCGAGGTCGCGCTGTGCTGGGCGCCGGCAAAGCGGGGCGCCGACCCCATCGCGATTCGAGGGGCGGACGTGAAGGTGCTCAAGCGCGGATCGGGCGGGATCGAGCGGACGATCCACAACATCCTGATGGAAGACCGGCCGGCCGAGTCCCTGCTCGTGACCGAGGTCCTCACGCCCGGCGGCAACTGGTCCAGCTACCCTCCCCACAAGCACGACACGGACGATCCGCCGCGCGAGACGTACCTAGAGGAAACGTATTACCACCGCATGAAGCGGCCGGAGGGCTTCGCGGTGCAGCTCGTCTACACCGACGATCGATCGGTTGACGAGGCGATTCGGGTCGGCGACGGCGACGTGGTGCTGGTCCCACACGGCTACCACCCGGTCGTTGCCGCCCCCGGGTACGACCTCTACTACTTGAATGTGATGGCGGGGCCGACCCGGCGCTGGCTGGTCACCACCGACCCCGATCACCGCTGGCAGCTGGACTAGCGCGTTTACGAGCGCTGGAATCCCTCGGGGCTTCGCAGCCCGAAGCCCAGGCTCCGGTCGAATGCGATGTGCGCGACCCAGGCGAGGCCTCCCGCCAGCCAGCCGGGTGATGTGAGCAGGAGCGAGACCGCGACGAGGAGACCGGGTGCCCAAAAACGATGCACCGCGTTGTACAGCGGTACCGTGCGGGGGTTGATCTGGCCGCGAGCGAGGCCTGGGGCCGCGCCGGCCAGGAGGGCCAGATCCGGCGCGATCGCCAGCACGACCAGCTGCCACCAGCCGGCATGCTGGGTCAGGACGGTGGTTAAGGCCAACCCCGCCGAGAGCAAACCCAAGAGCAGATAAGCCGGTCTTTTCACGCTCTTATGAAATCCTCATCGCAGTCTTATATATCCGTGGTCGTGACTCGCTCCCTGATTCTGGTCGTCGAGGACGACGCACGGCTCGCCGCCACCCTCGAGCGGGTGCTGGCCGCGGAGGGCCACGACGTCTCGGTGGCCGGCGATGGCACAGAAGCCCTCCGCCGAGCGCGCGAGCGCCCGCCTGACCTCGTGATCCTCGACGTGATGCTGCCGGGCCTGGACGGCATCGCCGTGTGCCGCCGCCTGCGGGCTACCGCAATATTTCCGATCCTCATGCTCACCGCGCTGGGCGGGACCGAGGAACGAGTTCGCGGGCTGGACAGCGGCGCTGACGACTACCTGGTCAAGCCGTTCGCGTACCAGGAGCTGCTCGCGCGGGTCCGCGCGCTCCTTCGCCGGACGCTGCCTTCGGACCACCTGCGCTTCGCGGATGTCGTCCTGGACGTGGCCAACCGCGACGCGTGGCGCGGTACGCGGTCGCTTGCGTTGACGCACACCGAGTTCGCGCTTCTCGAGCACTTCGTTCGCCATCCGCGCCAGGTGCTGACCCGAGAACAGCTTCTGGACGCGGTCTGGGCAGGCGAGCCGGAGAGCGACAACGTGGTTGCCGTGTACGTCGGCTATGTGCGCCAGAAGCTCGAGGAGGCAGGCGAGCCCCGGCTCGTCCACACCGTGCGCGGCTCCGGTTACACCTTGAGGGAAGGCTAGATGTCACTGCGGTTGCGCCTGGCCCTGTTTGGAGCCGCGGTCGTCGCGGTGACGCTGGTGCTCTTCGGCGCGCTCCTCTACGCGCTGTTCGCGCGAGGCGTCAACACCAACCAGGATGATGCGCTGCGCTCCAGGGCTCACGACGCGATGGTCGCGCTGGCCTCGGCGCGCCCGGAGGACCTCACCGCCAGAGCACCCCTGGCGCCCGCCGACCTCAAGACCAGCACCGAGGTGTTCCTGGAGGTGCTCGCGCCCGACGGGTCACTCGTGTACTCGACGGCCCAGCTGAACGGCTTGCCGCCGGGCGTGCCGCCTGCGCTGCTGGCCAAGTCGGCGACTACACATGGGTCGTTTGCAACGGCCGCGGGTCTGCGCCTGTACGCGCAGCCTTTTACCAGCGGCTACGTGGTCACCGGCCAGTCCACACGAGTGCCGCAGTCGAACCTTTCGGGCATCGTCGGCTTCCTGATCATCTCCGGCGTCCCCACCCTGATCGCTGCGCTGGCCGCCTCGTGGCTCGTCGCCGGCCGCGCCCTCAAGCCGCTGAAGGATGTAGCCGGCGCCGCCGACGAGATCGGCCGCGCGCGTGACTTCGGGCGGAGGCTCCCCAACCGCAGGAGCCGCGACGAGGTGGCCCTCCTCTCAATTAGCTTCAACCGGATGCTCGAGCAGCTCCAAGACTCATTCGAGTCGCAGCGCCGGTTCGTGGCCGACGCGTCGCACGAGCTGCGGACGCCGCTCACCACCATCCAGGGCAATGCCGGCCTGCTCGCGCATGGCCCGCCGGTTTCCGAGCCAGTGCGCCGCGCCGCGGCGACAGACATCGCCGAGGAGAGCGAGCGCATGGGCAGGCTCGTCGATCGGATGCTCACGCTGGCGCGTGCTGACTCGGGACTGCGTCTGGACCTCGCCCCCGTCGACCTACGGTCAGTGGTCGTCGACGTCACGCGGCAGGCGGCGGCCGTTCATCCGGAGCGTGCGTTCGAAGTCGACGTCGTCGACGCGTCGGTGGCGGGCGACCAGGATGCGCTGCGCCAGCTGCTCTGGATCCTGCTCGACAACGCGCTGCGCCATTCGCGCTCGACGATCTCCGTCGGCCTGAGCGTCGAGTCCGGCTGGGCGCGGCTCGTGGTGGGCGACGACGGGCCAGGCATCGCGGTCGGGGAACGCGAGCGAGTCTTCGTGCGCTTCTACAGGTCGGATGTCGCACGCACCGGGCAGGGTGCAGGCCTCGGCCTCGCCATCGCGCGCTGGATCACCGACCAGCACGGCGGCCGCATCATCGCCCACCAGAGCAAGGCCGGCGGCGCGGGCCTGTACGTCGACCTGCCGCTCTTACGCCCTTCTTAGCAAACAGCCCGACGCTGAGCGTCATGTACTCGATCAATCCGGAACATGCGGTAGGCGTGGTGGGCGGCCTCCTCGCTCTATTCATCGCACTCGTCGCTCTGCGCTTTCATCCGGGGTGGCGCTTGGTCCCGGGGACGGTTCGCGCCGCCTCCGTCCTGATGGCGGTCAGCGGTGGCGTGCATCTCGCCCTCATCCCGCACCATCTGGCTTCGGAGCCGCTCACGTCCCTCCTCTTCCTTCTCAATGGAGTAGCGTTCGTTGCCCTCGCGGTCATGTTCACGTGGCGGTGGTGGCGCATCGCGGCGGCGGCGCTGCTCATCACGACCGTCCTCGCGTACCTCGTCTACGTGGCGATCGGTTTCGAGGGGCCCGACCAGGTCGGTCTCGCCACGAAGCTGGTCGAGGTGACGGCGCTCGGCCTGGCGCTCGTGCCGGTCCGTGGCGAGGTGGGCCGCACGTATCGCTCGTGGCGGTGGGCGACCCTTGGCGTCGCGATGCCGCTGTTGATCGTCATCACCGGCGCGACGGTGTGGATCGTCGACCTGGCTCGGCCCGACGCCCGTCACGTCCATGCCGGAGCCTTGCTTCAATCCACCAACACGTTTCCAACCCCGCAGCAGGTCGACGCCG
>Ga0209236_1000763_pt1 | contig 19097 bp, 21 predicted proteins | sample GraSoi013_1_40cm_FD_185819 | JGI IMG/M metagenome (GOLD analysis project Ga0209236, IMG submission 185819) | Grasslands soil microbial communities from the Angelo Coastal Reserve, California, USA - Sample 09_27_2013_1_40cm (SPAdes) (version 2) | ecosystem: Environmental > Terrestrial > Soil >... | reverse complement strand
CAGGAACGTGGGTCAGGCGCTAATAATTCTGAGCGGAAACCCAAGTCCACAGTGGACCCCAATGTTATCGAGAAATCATGCCGGACGAAATAATGTAGTCGAGCCTTGAGCTATTTTGCCAGTCCGAATTGTTTGTGAAGAGATGATCGGCTCCATACTTATCAGAGCCCTCTATGGCCAAGAATAGAAGGATAGGATTGAAGGACAAACGAAATATGAATAGGGCGAGGGCCGAACTTGAGCGAGTCGATGCGGCATGGTCCGCAGCGGCCTCAGCTTCACGCGATGCGGAGCAAATTGTTTCGTTTTGGGCCGACGATGCGATCGTTATTCCGCCAGGACAGTTGCCTATTATCGGCAAGAATGCAATTCGTAACTACGTGACAGCCAGCTTGAGGATCCCAGGGTTCAGCATCCAATGGAAAACAACTCAGTTCACAATCGCCAGAGATTGTGACCTAGCCTACGGTGTTGGGACAAACCAAGTCTCATTCAACGACGAGAACGGCAATCGCGTCACACTGCGAGGCAAAGCCGTCACGATCTGGCGAATGGAGAACGATTCATGGAAGTGTGTCGTCGACATCTGGAACGATGACCCCGCCCCGAAGTGACTTCTATTTTCTATCAGAGTTTGGCCAGCAACTAATCATAAGTGCCCCAATTGTCCCTGAGTGAGCTATATCAGAATTCATGCGCGAGTGGCAAAGCAATCCTATGATGGTGGACTTTGGCCATTCGTGGGGTGGCTTGCACCTATTCGAGCGAGGCGATTCCAGAACGCGCTGAACACCGAGGACCCCTACAACAGCTGTTCCCAGCCAGAAGAGATAGTCTAGAACAACCATCACTGGATCGTAGTAATAGCCGCACCCGTTGAATGGATTGACCCTGCAAGTGATTGGGTTTGGATAGCTGTACGCGAAGGGAAAGCCCTGAAACACTCCCCAAGGTTCTCTAGTTGAGGACGCGCCCAGCCCGACCAGACCGAGCACTATGGAGATGAGAAAACCCTTGACGATCCGTCGCATTTCGAGAGACTAGCACTCTCCCTCGGAAATATAGTCGTTTATCCTTCTCAAGAACGACTGATTCTCATACGTCGTTCCCACATTCACAAGGAGTCATCAATGAAAACGCATCAAACTAACGTCCGTGTCCCTTTGCTGCTTATATCTCGGGCTAACTTTGTTACATTAGATAACTTTGAGTAAGCTGGCGTCTAGCTGCCAACCCGACATCTCAAGCATTATTTCAGGAAAAAGCGAGCTTTGCAGGAGAGACATCTGCGCGGTAATCAAAGCGGTAAGGAAGCTGGGCTCAGAGTGGCGAATCCTCATCTCATACTACCTCCTTGACAACCCCCTCCGCTTCAACGATCTATTGAGAAAGGGTAAGCCTGACGATCTGAACGCGCGAACTCTCTCTAGAACTCTCAAGTATCTGCAGAATATGGGAATCGTCGAGAGAAGAGTAACCGGCACAGAACCCTTCTCAGTCGTCTACAGTCTCACCGAGAAGGGGCGAGACCTAGGCGATATCTTGTCCGCGTACCGGAGATGGGGAGAGAAGTGGACCCCAAGTATCGTCCATCCTCTACCGTATCCGAAGGTAAAGGCGACCGCCCTCAGTCGTTGAGTTCTCGGTAAGTAGGAAAATCTGAAATTCTGAGACTGCGCGCGCTCTGCACGGTCTTGCAGCTAGAGCCAAACAATCCGGGCTAGGCTTTCTGAGCAGCGCAAGAGGCCAATCAAACTATGAAAGACCGCAGGAAGGCTGCAGATGTCGAGAAGGCTCTCCAACACTGGACGGGCTCCGTGATCGAACCTCAGCTGAAGCCTGTTCAAGCTAAAGCAAGACAGTTAGGCGAGACCGCGGTCTCCTTAGCTTCATCTCTGGAAAGTCGCTGCCGAGAATTCATTCGAAACACAAAATATGACATGTCTGGCCTAGGCGATTCCCGCCGCCTTCGAGCAGCAATGGCACTAAACCGCGTCTCTGGAGAGATCGTCACCGCATCCGGTGAGTTTCTAAAATCAAGTCCGAACGAGTCGATATCAAAACTGGAGACGAGCATTACGAGACTGTTACGAACGGCTGGTTCAAGCTACAACGAATCGGTAAAAGCGATGGCTTCACACTACGCTTCAGAGAGAGGATGGCTCAGAGCAGAGATAGAGGGGCTGCAGCGCGTCTACAACCAGACGTCCCAGTTCCGGACGAAAACCCGAGACATCACGTCGATCCGTGACCAAATACAAGAACGCTCCAAGACCCTTGTTGAGCACCTCACGACGCTGCAGAATCTTGAGAATTCTCGCGCCCAACTGGAAAAGCAACTTCACCAGCTTGCATCCAACGAGGGCTCGCTTCTAGAGACTATCGAACGGATTGAATCTGATTCTGCGATTCGGGCTCTCAATGCCAAAGAAGCGGAACTCAAAGCGCTGAGAAAGAGGCTCCTAAACGAAGAGATGTCCAGACTGGGCGGGGTATTCACGAAGGTTCTGTCATCGCATCAAAGGGGAGAAGTGCATACCCATCCACAGGCAATAGAAGTATTGATGCGGTATGTGAAAACCCCGCTGACGACTTTGGCCAAGGAATCCGATGGCTACCCTGAACTGACCGACTTGCTCGAAGGAGTCTGCGAATCCATTGAATCAAACAGGCTACCTCTCGGCGAGAAAAAGGCGAGAAAGACGCTCGAAAGGGCGAAACGAATCATAAGTGGGTCATTAAGACCAATTCAGACAGAGGCTAGAGAAGCCTTCGCGGCGAGGAGTCAGATCCTACGCTCCCCAAACCTGAGGAAGCTCAGATCTCAACGATCCGACCTACGAGCAGAATACAATAGATCCCGAGCTTCGAAGCAATCGCTAGAATCAAAGCTCAAGAGCGTCGCCGAGGAAACCTCATTGCTGAAAACCCAAGCAAAAACCCATCTGGACACAATAGATGAACTGGCCATGAAGAACTTCAACAAAGGTGTACCGCGACAACTGCGTGAAGAGGTCCTATCCTTGACCCAGGAGACTCTTCGTTAACCCCGACCAGATCTCCGGGCGCTCTCGCCAGAGACCTCCCTCCCAGATGTTAATTCAGTTCCAAAAAACGGTTGCGGTGAGACTAATCTTATTGGGACTCGCGGGCCTTCATTCGCCTTTCCAGCTCTTCCTGAGACACATCCTCGACATGCGTGGCGATCCACCACTGGTTGCCGTGAACATCTTTGACGCCTGCGGATCGGTCTCCGTAGAACTGGTTAGACGGCTCTCTTAGAGAGGTTGCGCCCGCCTTGAGCGCTCGCCTGTACGCTGCATCAACATCCTCCGTGTAAACGTTAATCACCGCAGGAAGCGCCGGGAATTCCGGGTTCGCATCGCTTAGGATCAGGATCGAGTCGCCGATCGTCAGTTCGGCATGGATTACTCGATCATCAGGACCCTTGTACACTTCCTCCTCCTGCGCGTTGAACACCTGTTTGAGAAAGTCTATCAGTTTCACTGCTCCCTCGACAGTCACGATAGGAGTGAGGGAATGATAGCCCTCAGGAATAGGTTTCACTTTGCTTGTGACAGATTGCATTGGCGAAAGATGAAATGGTCGTGGGTTGATAAAAGCGTGACTGAGAAGGAACGGCTGAACGTCGCGTTAGTTCTGGCTGGCGCCCCAAGCTGTCTTCGAATTCTAACCTGCGCTCTTTAGAGCGCTTGCCAGCTTGTTGAGGAATGACTCGATATACTGGCGAGATATTCCCCAATCGACTGGCTGAGCCAGGCCGATTCGTCCCATTATGACGCGGGTAGAATCGTCGTTGTTTCTCGTCAAGTTCGCGAAGAATGTCTCGGTCCAAGTAATCATGTCCATGACGACGTGCATCTCGATACTTCCTGTTGCCTTGTCAGCCCTGGTAACATTCCACTTTGCCTGTTGGAGAACCGATATCGCAGCATCCCAGACTCTATCAAACGAGTAGGGTAGATCCAAGCCTTCATTCAATGGCAATCCCCTTACCTAAGGTTGGATTGGTGAGAGCGGGCATTCGGTTAGAGCTTTCGGTTCTCTGTGGCCATATCTCGAAGCGTCGTGTAATTTGCTATATCATTGGTGCGGTGCTGATGTCGATTCCGTTCTCGGTCATTTCGTAGTAGTAGCCTCTCGAGGCAGGAGCCATCTTGCCCATCTTGACAAGCCTCAAGGTTCCTCCATGACTGACTCCTTCACTCTTCCGTTTCTCCATATCCAAGACGATATCGGCGAAGTTGACCATGGCATTCTCTATCGTCTCGTCCAAGACATGAGTGTGAAGCGTCGCGATACCAATTGACTTCGCGAACCGTGTAGCATACTTCAGGACCTGTCCGTACTGGAATACCTTCTTCGCCTCGACCATGAGGAAGAACGGTGTCAGCGAGTCCATTATTCCCATCGTCTTCTTACCCAGATGCTTGAGGGTGAAGCTTCGGCCCTGAGCGATAAGATCGGAGAACTTCATCGTACTGTCGACAATCTGCTCGGGCTGCTCCATAGGATACGATTCTGCAAGCCTCTCAACTCCCAGCGCGAACATGTCGATAAAAGAGAGCTTCCCCTCAGACTCATACCGACTCACGTCCACCCCCCAGGAAGCAATACTGTCCTTAACGTCCTCGGCGGACTCGTCAACAGCAAAATACTGAACTCGAAAGTCGCGCTCAAGCGCTGCAGCAGCTATCTGTTTCACAAGGGTCGACTTTCCGCTGCCCACCGGGCCTGTTATCCCGACCGCCGAGGGTCTGGGAAATCCGCCTCCTAGAAGGTCATCGAGTACCTTGATCCCGGTCGGTTCCAGGGCCGTCACTACAGAACGCGATCGGTTTCAGCCAGTTAAGCGGATTGTACCTTGAGTCCTGCTTAGACTGGAGCATACCTCGCCGTATTCTCAGGTACACTCTTATTTCGGAGACACTATGACCAGAGAGTGTTTCTCATGCCGAGACATGTGGCTCCCTACGGCTCGTGGAAATCACCCATTACCGCAGAACTCCTAGCCTCGACATATGTCGGGCTTGACGAGCTAAGAATTGACGGAGATGATGTCTACTGGAATGAGCTTCGTCCTGCTGATAAGGGCCGGAACGTTATCGTCCAGAGGAAACTGGATGGCGCGCTGAATGATATTACCCCGCTAGGCTTCAGCGCCCGGACAAGGGTTCACGAGTACGGTGGCGGATGCTACCTCGTCCATAACGGAACAGTCTACTTTTCCAACTATACTGATCAGCGTCTCTACCGCCAAGACCTAGGCTCAGATCCCAGTCCTCTAACCCCGCCGGTGGACATGAGATATGCGGACGGCATCATTGACCATGCAAGAAATCGTATCATCTCAGTGCGCGAAGATCACACCGTCAAGACAGGGCAGGCTGTCAACACTATCGTCAGTCTTGACTTGGAGAAAGAGGGAGAGGGCAAGATCCTCGTCTCCGGAAACGACTTCTATTCAACACCCCGCCTGAGCCCCGACGGGTCCAAGCTGGCCTGGCTTACCTGGAACCATCCCAACATGCCCTGGGACGGAACAGAGCTCTGGACTGCCAACGTCAAGCCCGACGGTTCTCTGGAAAAATCCGAGAAGGTGGCAGGAGGATTGGAAGAATCCATCTATCAACCCGAATGGTCCCCAGACGGCATCCTATACTTTAGCTCCGACCGGACGGGATGGTGGAACCTCTATCGCCAGCACAACAATCAGATCGAGCCGCTCTACCCGATGGAGGGCGAGTTCGGCCTGCCCCAGTGGGGGTTCGGATCTCACACCTTCGTCTTTGACTCTTCCAATCATGTTATCTGTGCTTACACGAAGGACGGGCTCTGGCATCTAGCCAGCCTCAACCCAACAAAGAAAACACTCAAACCAATAGAGACAGCCATCAACCAGATTATCTGGGGAAATCTAGCCGCGAAAAACGGACATGTCTTCCTCATCGGAGGATCAGCCACCGAACCCTCGTCCATAGTACAGATAGACCTCGAATCCAAAGAGACGGAGATCCTACACCGATCACGAGAAATCACAGTCGACAGAGAATATCTTTCCATCCCAAGCTCGATCGAATTTCCCACGGAGAATGGGCTGACCGCTCACGCGTTCTTCTACCCTCCAAAGAACCCTGAATACGAAGCACCCAAAGGCGAAAGACCGCCTCTCCTCGTCGTGAGCCATGGCGGTCCCACCAGCTTCAGCCCAGCGACCCTACGATATGAAATACAATACTGGACCAGCCGTGGAATCGGGGTCGTAGACGTCAACTACGGCGGCAGCACTGGATATGGCAGAGACTATCGGTTGAGACTTAACGACCAGTGGGGAATCGTAGACGTCAAAGACTGCGTCAACGCTACCCGATACCTGGCCAGTCGCAGACAGGCGGATGGAGAGAGACTTGGAATCCGGGGAGGAAGCGCCGGAGGCTACACGACCCTCTGCGCCCTCGCCTTCACGACCACATTCAAGGCGGGAGCAAGCTACTTCGGCGTCAGCGACCTAGAACTACTAGCTAAGGACACCCACAAGTTCGAATCGAGATACCTGGACAAGCTAGTCGGACCTTATCCTGAACACCGGGACATCTATCGCGCGAGATCACCGATAGACCATGTCGATGGAATATCCTCGGCTCTGATCCTTTTCCAAGGGCTCGAAGACAAAGTCGTGCCTCCAGATCAGTCAGAGAAAATCTTTGAAGCGGTCAAGGCGAAGGGTCTCCCAGTCGCGTACATCGCCTACGAGTGGGAGCAACACGGCTTCCGGCGAGCAGAGAACATCAAAAGATCCTACGAGGCCGAACTGTACTTCTACTCGAAAATATTCCAGTTCAGCCTAGCTGACCAGATAGAACCAGTCGCGATAGAGAATCTAGCCGTGAGAGAAACAAAGCCCGCTCTCCCGGCCGTGGAAATAACAGAAACACTCTAGATATGAGGGTTGAAACGCAAACACTATTGCATCGAGACGATGGACTCGCCACGACTGCCACCGCCGGGGAAACCATCGCCGATCTTGAACTCCTAGTAATCGCACATTTCTTACGGCAGATTGGTACCGTCCTGGACATCGGATGTGGTCGTGGAAGAAGTTCCGTTTACCTGAACCTTCAGGGATTCGACACGGTTGGGGTCGAAATAGACCTGCCGACCCTAGCCCAGGCGAAACAGTTGAACAGAGAAAACAATGCTTCGTGTGAATTTGTTAGAGCAGACGGAAGAAATCTCTGCTTCCGCGAAAAATGCTTCGACTATGCCGTCTCTTTCGGCTCCACACTCAGCGAGAAATACAGGCTTTGGCTCAAAAAAGAGGACAGGCTAGAAATGATCTCCGAGGCTGTTCGAGTGACAAGGCCGGAAGGAGTTGTCATAGTAAATTTTGTCCACCGATACTGGAGCCTTAGACACCTCCTCAGTTTCATGAAATACTACGTGAACTGGGCTAAGGAAAAGCTCCTAAGAAAGAGAACAGAGCTTGGCGACTACACCGAAGTCATCGGGAACATGCCAATCAGGTTCCACGCATTCACAATCAGAGAGGCCCTACAACTCTTTCGCAAGAGAAGCATTAAGCTATCGGTATGGAGAAAGAATGGCGGACTCTTTTCAGATTGGTTTTTCGTTGTAGCGCGGAAAACTGCCGAAGGCTAGATTGGCCATAGCACCTGTAATTACCTCCTCGTTCCCTTTGCTTGTGCGTTCAGTCGCAAAATGAAACAAAAGTGCAGAGTGGCCGGGAAGAGTCCGTCAAGTGATCTTAAGCGAGTGATGTATCTCGCGCCCCTCCCATCAGCGTTGGATTTCGTTCTAGATCATAGCACCAAGATAGGAAACTGCAATGGCAAGTATACCTGCGGCAGGTAGGGTCACCAGCCATGGCAAGAGCATCGATTTCAACGAGGATTTGATCACACTCCCTCGTCCACCGATCCCCGCGTTCGATCCTTCGTGAACCTGGGTCGTGGACATTGGCGCTCCAAGAAACGCCCCGGCAGACACGACTAGAGCTGTGGCCGCTCCAGCCTTGGACCTCTGAACCTGATCCAGCGAAGCATGTCTGCCAATCGCAGTCACGACTACCCGATGGCCCAGTATTAGTGAGCCGAGCAAGACAGCTACGGCAACAATCGAGTATGGAACCCAGGCTGCCTCAGAGGGATTGGCGAGGAGGAAGAAGGCTCCCAGAGCCGCCATCTTTGGAGCGTCGTTAATCCCTCTCGCGTAGGAAACAGCGGCCCCGGACGCCCAGTGTTCGATGCTGGCAAGCCTAGGCCGTGGCTTACCAGAAGCAGGCGCTCCTGTTCGACGTGTCAGTCTATCAATGATGTAGATTCCCACGAGCGCGGCTATGGGTCCCCCTGCCAAGGGCAATACAACCCTGTACAGCAGGAACTCCCATTGCACCACTGATACTCCAAACAGGTAGACTGCCAATAGCACTAGAGCGCCTATGATCGCATGCGTCGAGGAAACCGGCAGCCGCAGAAGAGTGGCTGCAAGAATCCACAAAGTCGCGCCAGCGAGCGCTGCCAAAACGAAAGAAGACTCCGGCGTAGAATGTAGAAGGCTCTGCGGCGTGAAAACTGTGAACAGTCGACCTGAGATCAGGATTGCGGAGACACTTCCGATGCCAGTGAAAAAGCCTCCCCAGACTAGCGGCTTGCGCTTTTTCGGAGGCGAGCCTGATGGTCCGGGCATCATCAACGACGCCACGCTCTTTCCCGCATCGTTAGCCCCGTTCGCGAAGGCCAATGCGAATAAAGCCGCGAGGCCTAATTCTTCAATAGTCACTATCAAGGGATTTAAACTCCAGACTGTTGTTTCACGATCATTATTGTCGAACGCATCTAGTTGCGTGAACGATATTTCGTTCCGTTTTCAGTAACGACCACAGTTCCAGAATTTGAAATTTCGTCTAATTCTGTTCATTATTCTCCTGTTCTAAACTAGGTATAGGCCAGCGGGCAGAATATGGTCCTAGTGCCCGGGCGTTTCTGGCCGGCTGACTTTTCCTAGTTCTTTGAGCCGGTTCAGCCTGCCTTGTTCGTCTGCGAGCCGGGGATCCTTTGAAAGTTCCTCGTAGGCGGCTGCGAACCATCCCTGAGCCTCTTGTTCTTGGCCCATTACTGTCAGACATTCTGCGATCTCCTCGTAGACGTATCCGCTCCTCCTACCAGCCGCCTGATACTGCTCATACAGGTCTCGCTGCATTTCCAACGCCTCCTCGGTATGATCCATCATCCGGAGAGTCTTGGCAACGCACCATTTCGCTATCATGATCTTGGTTGGATCGCCCTGTCGTTCCTGGAACTCTCGAGCTTTCTCGAACATGAGAAGGGCCTCTTCGAACTGTCGTTGCTCGAAATAGGTCCAGCCTAGGTTGTTGTAGAGACTACCCTTCCATTTCCTCGCCTTTTCATCGGTCGAGTTCTCGGCGAGGTCCAGGGCCTTCAGGTTCCATTGCAACTGTTTCTCGGTTGGCTCGACTATCGCCATCATGTGAGCCGCGTCTACAGCATTGAAGTCGTCTTTGGATTTGACGGCGAGATCTAATGCTTGAGAGAACAAGGGCCGAGCCTCGTCCCGCTTTCCCGACGAGTTGAAGACCCTTCCACGTTCAAGCAGATACCGGACCCTTGTCTTATCGTCCGCATCTGCCTTGAGTAACGCCTTCTCGACCCGGTCCAGAGTCGAATGCGCGTCCTGGAATTTTCGCTGCAGGCCCTCCGCCCTTGCTATCTGGGTTAGGAGCTGCGTCAGATACGGGAAGTCTCTCGAGTCCAGTGCCGCGGGGAGAAGCTCGCGAAACCTCCTCTCAGAAGCGCCCGGATGGTCGTAATCCCAGAGACTGTCAAAGTCCGGAAGCTTGCTTTTCGGCGCGCTTCCATCGGCTACTTCGATCTCCGACCACCCTTGTGACAACCAAGGCTATGCAACTGTAAGATATTCCTGTCGAGAAGAGCATCCAACAGGTCGAAGCTACCATCAACCATATTGCCTCCGAATTCGGAGGAGTTGGTGTTCTGGTTGAACAATGCAGGCGTTGCAAAGCGAGCTCCTTTCCTGAAGTCATCATGACTTCAGCAATGCTTAAGCGAACCCGAACAGGTTCCGAATAGGAGATCGTCGATTGCTCTGGAAAAAGCGCAGAGCGCATCTGTCCGCGTCTTTCCTAATTATTTCGGTTACCATTATAGCCTTGATAGGTTTCGCTGTGCCCCAAGCCAAGGCCGCAGGCACCGTATACGTGAGTCCCTCTATGATGCAGATTCAGAAAGCCGGCACGAACATAACATTTGCAATAATGGTCGGCAATATGCCCCATTTCAAGAGTTACGACGTCTATATGAGGGTCAACTCGACAGTTTTGGAACCTGAGAGCATCAACATAACGGGCAGTGTCCTGATCACTCTCTCTACTGAGCTCGTCCATTGCATCAATGGTGCCGGAACTGGCTGTACCTCTTCCGACGGTCCCGGGGTTATCCACTCCGCATTGACAACGAGCTGGCCTCCACCAGTCGACACAATACTTGTGGGGGAACTCTTTACGATCACTTTCAAGGTCAGGGCCGCTGGGGGGACGTTCATCAGTATCTTCGACGATACCATAATTGATAGTGCGACGGGCCTTCCGATAGGACATACTTCGACCCCGGGCGTGTATGGGACTCCGGCGGAGTTTGGTTTCTCCACTCTCGGGCCCTTGGTTGTTCCAATAAACGGTTCCAACCAGTCGCAGGTCACTCTAACCAGCCTGAACGGCTTCTCGGGAACTGTAGGCATAACGGCAGCGGTTTCTTCCTCTGCTGCATCCTTCTTCCTCCATGTATCTGTTCAACCATCCCAAGTAGCAATTACTCCGCAGCAATCAGCAACGTTCACTGTCATAGCCACGAGCGCAACACCGCTAGGAGCGGCCCCAGGTTCGTACGCAGTGAATATCGTTGGCAGTAGCGATTTGGCCTACAACTCAACATCGCTGACGGTCATTATCCCGGACGTCTATCTTCAATACAAGATGGTCCACCCTGCGCAAGCCAGCGCGGGACAAACAGTCACCCTGCAGAACACATTCGAAAACCTAGGAGTTGTTCCCATCAGAATAGTGAGCATCAGTCTTGACTCGGATTTCGGATCTCTCTCCTTATTCTCCGCCCGGCAAAATGGTATCACTCTATGTGGTGAAGATTACACTGGAGCAATTGGTGTAAGTGGGCAAACAGTGCCCTTGACTCTCTCAATCCCATCAGACACGCGCCCAGGATCCCATAGCTTTACTGTTAACATCGGGTGGCAGTACCAAGAGACAACAATAATCTACAACAACCCAGTGCTCCTTTGGTGTGATACAACGCCTTTGGTCTTGCAACAGTCAATAACGATTACGAACGCATCGCTCAATCCTCAACCAAACTCGACATCATCTAATCACCCAGGCCCAACAAGCTCAATCCTGAATGTTGGTTCATACTTAGCGAGCCTAGCTCAAGGAAAACTCCCCTATGTCATAGGACTATACGCTGGCCTAGTGGTGCTGGCAGCAATTCTGCTTGTCAAGCGAAAACGCAACCCTTCGCTACCTTCTTCAGATTGGAATCGACAACCCTAAACCGGGTTCGGAAAGCACTTCAGAAACCCCCTTGGTGAGCAGTACATTTTGGGACTCCCTCATTAAGAAAATAAGCATGCTTTTCTCGACCCCCCGGGGGGTCGATTTTCCCGCGCCCCGCCCTTCGTGAAACGCTGAGTTTCCCACGTTCACCATCCCTTGCCGTGGCTTAATTAAGAAACCGTATGCCGGGACCCTTACCAAATGATTGTAATCGAATTCTTCCTAATATTGTTCATCGCTTCCATCGCGGCCGGTGCCCTTGGTTCCATCGTTGGAATCGGCGGGGGATTGATAGTCATACCAATCCTCACACTCTTCCTAGGCGTAGACATCCACTATGCCATCGGAGCGAGCATTGTCTCGATAATAGCAACTTCCAGCGGCGCCGCAGCCACATACGTCAAGGACCGGATCACAAACCTGAGAATTGGAATGTTCCTCGAAACAGCCACGACCACAGGCGCCATCATCGGCGCAGCCATCGCCGCATACCTCAGCGCCACAGTGCTCGAAGCCATCTTCGGAACCATCCTGATCATCTCCCTCGTCCCCCTCGTACGCAAGATCGGCGAAGAATATCCCCCAAAACAGGAACTCAAAGGACTAGCAAAGAAACTCAACCTGCGAGGCGACTACGTAGAACGTGACGGTAGAAAGATCGAGTACGATGCCACAAACCCCGGCAAAGGTCTAGCAGGCATGCTCGTAGCCGGATTGATATCCGGGCTCCTCGGAATAGGGAGCGGAACTTTCAAGGTTCTCTCCATGGACATCGTGATGAAGCTTCCGATGAAAGTCTCGACGACGACCTCCAACTTCATGATCGGAGTCACCGCAGCCGCGAGCGCCGGAATATACTTCGCGCGCGGAGACGTCAACCCGCTGATAACAGCGCCTGTCGCTCTAGGCATCCTCATCGGAGCATCTTTCGGAACACGCCTCCTAGTAAAGTCCAGAAACACAGCGGTCAGAAAGATCTTTGCACTCGTGCTAGCAGCCACAGCCATAGAAATGATCATCAAAGCACTAGGATTCTAACCAAATGCCAGAACGGAACACATGGAGAGTAAGACGGTGAACCTGAAAGACCCTAATTCAATGAACAAGATCCTCGGAATAATACTGAGGGCCGGCGTCGTCCTATCCGGCATCATAATCGCCATCGGAACAATACTATTCGTCGCGAACCATTCCCTTGACGATACGTCCGTATATCTAGCGTACAATCCTGGCTTGATTCCCCACGGCAACTTCCCGGTCAGCCTTGCCAGCATAGCTACAGGACTTGGATCTCTCGACCCTTTTTCAGTCATAGAGCTAGGCTTCCTCGTACTTCTCGCCACTCCCGTCGCGAGAGTCGCACTCTCCCTGCTCCTTTTCGCCGCAGAGAAGGACAGGATGTACGTCTACTTGACAGCAGCTGTTCTAGCGATTCTTCTCTTCAGCATACTGGCGACGCCCCTGATCCCACTCTTCAACGGTTGATCCGAACAATCCCTAGTTCAGAGCTTTTCGTTTCTGGGACCGCCGAGGGCATTTCTGTAGAAGGCTTTCACATACGGCCTCGTAAGATAGATAATCGCGATAATGGATGTCGGAAACTCGATACCGTTCCCTGTGAGCAATCCAGAAAGCAATTCAGGACTTGTACCCAGCGAGGATGCATCCAAGAAAATCGAGGATATGCTTGTTGCTATTCCAAGACTCCAAGCCCAGCTCTTGCCTGTCCGGAGCACCAGCCCCGCCAGAATCTTGAGAGAGCCTAGACCCAATGCGACGAACGCCAGAAGCAAAAATATTGTTGAGATTAGTCCAATAGTTCCGGACGAGAGACCTGCTCCTGCAAGGTCAGACACATTAACTGGCGGAAAGAGAATGTTTCCGACCCCAGCAAGTATGAGGTTTGCCCCGCCGAGAATGGACAAGGCCGCGATGACGGTGACGCCTCTAGGCATTCTACCTTCAAGAACGGTGTCGTGCTTCACGAACACTTCTCTCAGAATGACGATAATCCCAACAAGAGCGAGAGGCGTTCCAAAACTCAACGACCCGAACGCAAAGAGGATGAAAGAGAATCCTGTAACGAACACGCCTAGAAGAGCCAACCCTTCACGAGTCATCAGATACGACACCTCCCTCCACAGTAGACCGCGATATCTGATGACCAACAGAAGCAGTATACTAGCAGAAATTGCTCCGATGAAGAAATCGTAGGTTAGCTCAGACTGGTAGTTGCCGAGGGTAAGCAGGAGTCCAACCTCATCGCCGATGAACCCAGCTCCGAGACCATACATGACCGCGTAGGCCCTGTCGAGCCGCTCACTCTTCCAAGTAATCGCAAGCCACCCTGCAATCCCCATCAAAGCTATCCCATACCAGAAATGGTGGAAGTGGATTCCCTGTTGTTGGATCACGATCGTCGGATTGAGTGTCGCAAAAAGCCGTGACCCGAAGAAGCTCGTTATGAACGACAATAGACCGATGAAGGACAGGGCCGGACGGAATGTGCCTATGCGAAACCTTCGCAGCATTACTAGAGTCCGCGAGAACTAGTTTGCGATAATAGGGTTTAGGAGAAGGACCATTTCAGCCGGTCAGCTCAGCGCCAGCGATAGTTCCTACTTCCAGCTGTGTAGGAAGTAGCCTATGACCCAGCCCCACGCGTAGTTGTAGTACCATCTGGCCAGTGTTAGCCTGTAGACCCATTTGCTTAAGCCCTTGGACAAAACGCCACTAAATCCCGAGTCGAGTGTGAACCCTTTCGTTTTCTGGGTGCGCTACTTTAGCAACGCAGAACCAGGACTCTGAAATAGCAGGCTCAACTCCGCCTATCTTAGCCACCAACATATATCCAAGACTCATGCGGATGTAACTGGAGTAGTCGATCCAATTCGGTATGATTGAGTCTGGATCAATAAGGATGAGACAAGTTCTGACATAGTATGCGACAGGAGACTCGATTCTGTACAACGCCTGACAATGTACGCATCGCTTATGCGGCTATCGGCAAAGGACCCCCACTGGTCAAGGCTGCGAACTATCTCAGCCACTTGGAATTCGACTGGCAAAGTCCTGTATGGCGTCACTGGCTCGAAACATTCTCAGCAGACAGCAAACTGATCAGATATGATGAGAGAGGATGTGGATTATCCGACTGGACAGTTTCCGACTTCTCTTTTGACGCATGGGTCCGAGACCTAGAATCAGTCGTGAACGCGGCCGGCCTGGAACAATTCCCGTTACTGGGAATCTCTCAAGGCGGAGCGGTCGCAATCGAATACGCGGCACGGCATCCAGAGAGAGTGACTCAGCTCATCGTGTACGGAGGTTATGCTAGAGGATGGGGTAAGCGGGGATCTACGAAGACAATCGAAGAGCGACAGGCGATGATGACCCTGATAAAGCATGGCTGGGGCCGCGATGACCCAGCTGTCCGTCAATACTTCACTTCAATATTCATTCCCGATGGCACGATGGAACAGATGCGATGGTTCAACGATCTCCAGCGAGTTTCCTGCTCCCCTGAAAACGCGGTTAGATTTCAGGAAGAGTTTGGCAAGGTAGATGTGTCAATGAATCTTCCCAGAGTAAAAGCCCCGACCCTGGTAATCCATTGTCGAGGAGACTTATCTGTCCCGTTTGAGGAGGGCCGACTGATCGCCTCCAGCGTTCCAAACTCCCGCCTTGTGACGCTTGAAAGTAGGAACCACCTGCTGCTGGAAAACGATCCCGCCTGGCACAACTTCGTCTCCGAGGTCAGGAACTTTCTTGGAAAGCAAGAAATTATCCCGTCCGTGAGTGATAAGGCCCGGAAGAAACCTGGGCTAGGAATATCGGGATGGATCAAGGGACCTAAGACATAGTCCGACCATAATACCCTGTTGCGCCAAGCGCCCGCCCGTTCAACGCTTATATCGGATTTCTCCAATATTCATTACGTGAAATCATCTAACCGAGTTATCATTGGACACATAAACCATAATCCGCATGGAAAGGACACTCCTGATAAGCTAAACGAGGAATATGTTATTCTTGAAAACGAGGGCGACGAAAAAATCTCCTTAGCGGGATGGACTCTGACGGACGAGACTGCTACTGGAGCGAGACGCCACGTCTACAAGTTTCCGCAAGCAGTCTCCCTTTCCTCACGTGAGAAAGCCTACATTCACACAGGGCCAGGAGAAGACTCGTTCGAAGAAGGTAAACCTTCAAAGTGGATCCTACACTGGGGAAGGCATGCTTTCATCTGGAACAACGAAGGGGACACCGCCACGCTTTTCGATACTGAAGGAAACAAAGTGGACTCGCTCCAAGTGGTCACTCTGAAAGCGACCTAGTCTATGTCTAGCGAGTGAGAGTCGGCGTTCTCGTTCTGACGCTCCTGCGTATCAGAGAGAGGGAGACGAGAGCTGTCACAACCCCGTAGACTAGATGGAAGACAAAGCTTCCTCCGTCAAACATCAGGTTCGACAGGTCAGCTGGAGCGAGAAGATCCGTAATCGGTACGTAGACCAGTATCCAGACGGTTATTCCTCCAAGTAGGCCTACCCAAAAGCTCTTCCGGGTTGTATCAAGAGCGAACCGTTTGAACAGAGCAGTCGTTGCGATGAATATTCCCCCGGCGACTATGCCAACAACAAAGTGTAGTGCCCATCCGGACAGAAAGGGAGAAGGCAAGCCTAGTTTCCCGGCTATGGTCACGTAGAACACTTCTTGGTCGAGAACGAACGCGCTGAGGCCTGCCAGAATGCCCAGAACTAGGGCGCCTACAATGCCGCCTATCGCCCCTGCCTTCAAGCCTCGAGATGTGGAATAACTCGGGAACTGCATAGAACCCTAGAGAGGAGCTTTGCTCGATTTCAGCAACTCGCACCCGTACCCCAGTGACCAAGGTACATCCTGAATGACCCCCGCGTCCCGTCATTATTTCTTAGCACGCAATTCTCTCCCGGTTTCAAAAGTAGCACGATGAATACAATAAAGGTCAGACTTCATCGAGATGGAGGCGTTAGGTAGTGGCTGGTAGCGTTGACTGTAGACATAACTGACCCGGTAGTGCTGAGTACTATCGCTCAGACGGCCGTTTTGACTCTCACCCTGTTTATTTTCATAATGTCGTTTCGAAGTCAAAACAATGCCAACAAAGAAGCTGCGTATCAGAAGATCCTGGATGATTACACTGACGCGTTCAGAATGCTTGTCGACAAGCCTGAGCTGGCCAAGCTTCAAAAGCGAAATGGCGAGGGCGGCCGTACCAGGTTCGAGCACCTCGTCACTCTCACCGGAAGACATGACGGCTCGAAACTATCTCATGCTGCTCTATGGACTTTTTGAGAGAACACACCTTCTCTACAGAAAGAAATGGATCGATCAAGAAACTTGGAATCAGTGGTCTACTTTCTTGGAGGTAGTGGCGAAACACCCCCTGTTCAAAGATGTTCATCGGACAGGGGAGGGAATGTATGACAAGCCCTTCATGGAGTACGTCTCCAACATTCTGAACGCCAAGAGCTAAGACTAGAACCGTGATCAACCTCTTCCTGATCGCTGGGAACAGCGCTTAGCTGAAGAACGGTTGTTCAGTCATCATTCTCGGGTTCTTGACGCGCAGAGCGATCAAAAGTCCGATTCCACTAATGATTGTGGAGGCGAGGAATGCATATTGGAATCCGGTAACGACACCTGTCAATGACCCTAATTGACTCGCTGCTCCGACGGGCGGAGGATCCGTAACAGTTGCAATGGTCAGCAGTATCGCGAGTCCCAGTGGGAAGCCGACACGCTGAGAAGTACCAATTATTCCTGAAGCAAGGCCTTCCTCTCCCGGCTTCGTTCCCGCCAGTGCGGCGATATTCAGCGCGGGAAATCCGATGCTCGCTCCAAGCGACCAGATAAGCATGCCCGGCAGTACGCCGACATAGCCACTATTGACGGTGATCTGAGTAAGCAGAGCAGAACCCAGAGTGATAAGGGTCATTGAGGTTACGAGGACGAGTTTCAACCCGAAACGGTTTACGAGGCGTGATGAGCCAAAGCCTCCCACAAAGAAGAAGATCATTGCGGCCGGGACAAATTCGAGGCCTGCGGCCAGGGCAGAGTAGCCGGATACTTGTTGAAGGAAGGTGGTTAGTATGAAGATTACTCCTCCAGCGGATGCGGTTAGCAACAAGGCCAGGACGTTCGCGGTAAAGACCGTGCCACGTCGCAGGAAAGCCAGCGGCATAAGCGGCGACTGGGAACCATACTCTATTGCCACAAATCCAGCCAGGACGACGACAGAAAGTCCAAGAGGCAGAATCGTCTGAACTGATAGGAAGCCATCGGTTGCAGCATTTGTCAACGCGTACACAAACAGCACAAGTCCACTCGTTACAGCCAGGGCTCCCGGTAGATCCAGGTGCTTGTCCACTGCTCGCCCGGGATGATTTACCAGAAACTTCTGGGAGAGAACAGCGGCAACAATGCCGATCGGGACGTTGACAAAGAGGACGGACCTCCAGCCGAACGCAGCTGTGAGGACTCCTCCGGAGATGGATCCTGCAGCGAATCCCGCTGAGAGTGCTGCGACGAATATGCCTAGAGCGCGGTTTCTTTCTCTTCCCTCGGGAAATGTTGTTACGAGAATCGCGAAGGCTGTGGCGGTGGAGATGGCGGCTCCTACGCCTTGAATTGCTCTAGATACAATTAGGGATAGAAGGGATGGGGCCAAGCCTCCTGTAAAGGAGGCGACTGTAAACAGGACGATTCCGAAGACGAAAAGTTTCTTTTGCCCATAGATGTCTCCTGCTCTGCCGCTGAGCAACAGGAAGCCCGCCAATGTGAGTCCATATGCTCCTATGATCCACTGGCTCTCCGCGAGCGAGACAACTAGTTCTGTCCGTATAGTGGGCAGTGCCACTTGGACAATGGAGAAGTCGATGACGTCTAGGAACCCGGCAGCGATGATCAATATGAGAATTAGTCGAGTGCGGGACTTATTGAGAGCGGAGACTCTAGGTTTGGCGCCATCGCTCTTCTGAATTGTTACCTGTTCCAAGCAGTCTCACCCGATAAAGTGTGGAATCTTAGTTGAATCCTGCAGTGTCGGCGGAATGTGGATGCTGCTTGTTCGGTTCCAGCTCTTCAGAGAAAAGTTTTCTCAGCGTGGAGATAATCGAGCGTTTCTCGGTTAGGTTTTTCTTCTTGTTGAGGAATGATTGGTAATTCTTGGCTGATTCCTGCACGACTGTCAGGTGTAATGATTCGTGAGGCTCTGAATGTTCCGACATATCCGGCTATGTGCGTAGTAGACATATAAACGTATTGATGAACGTCTATGTACGATGCTACTTCATTCTTGGAGCAACTGTTATGGCTTCCAAGCCTAGGCGTCGCTGCAGCTCTGTTACGTAGGCGGACAAGACCTCCGCCTTCACCTGGTAGAAGCAGAATTGGCCCTGTTTTTCCTTATCCA
>Ga0209236_1000762_pt1 | contig 19122 bp, 16 predicted proteins | sample GraSoi013_1_40cm_FD_185819 | JGI IMG/M metagenome (GOLD analysis project Ga0209236, IMG submission 185819) | Grasslands soil microbial communities from the Angelo Coastal Reserve, California, USA - Sample 09_27_2013_1_40cm (SPAdes) (version 2) | ecosystem: Environmental > Terrestrial > Soil >... | reverse complement strand
GGTGAATGAAGCGCCCAAAGCGCCGCACCAACGGGATGCCGCCTGCGCGCCCGATCCAGTAGCCACCGTTGTCGCCAATGATCGCCGCGGCGACCGCGGTTGCCACGACCGCATAGATCGAGAGATGTCCGCGAGCGGCGAAAGCGGCCGCCGTGACCAGGGCAGTCTCGCCCGGGAGCGGGATCCCGAGGCTCTCGAGGCCCACCAGGAAAAAGAGAACGACGTAGCCGTAGGATGCAACGAGCCCAGATACAGTCCCCTGCATCGTGCAAACCTGCAAGGCGCGGGCTCGGGTGCCTAGGAGCGACCTGGGAATCGTCTGGCAGCCTCACGCAGTCAGAAAAGCGAGCGACCCCTGAGCTGCTTGCAGAGGGGTACCGTGCTGTGAGTTCCGCTGTGCAGCTTGGACCCTCTGTACGTGCATCAGGCCGGCGGCTGCCGGCCCCGCCGCAAGGTTCCGCCGGACTGTAGCCACGGTAAGCAAGAGGGGGTAGACCCGTTTGACCCGACGAGACCGTTGGGAGTGAACCTGGAGCGAGTGGGCAAGGCGTTCCGTCTCGTGGCGCGCGACCGGGGCGTGGGGATCGCTGCCGAGCATCCCGGGCGCATACACGCTTCGGGCCTCGACGTGCTCGCCGTGCTCAACTGCCATCGGGACGTGTTCGGACATCCCGTCAGCCGGCTGTTGAGCAACAGTGTGTAAATCCCCTCGCGTTCACATCGATGAGACTCCGGAGCATCGTCACCCACACCAAGCCCGATCTGCTACGTCATCGACAACCCTTGCCCGCCCAGGCGCTGCTCGTCAGCTGGGTTGCCACACCACCCGAGCTGCGGGGACTGCCCGGATTTGCCCACTCGAACGCTGGCGATGTCGGCAAAGCCACAAGCTAGGCGACGCGGGAACATCTTGCGGCGCCTCGCGTTCGATCCGTCGCTCACGCAGAACTCTCCTGACCAGCACGAAAAGAGAGTTCGAAATGGTCGAAGCGCGACACGACTCAACGTCGCATCGCGCTGCGAGTTGCCCCTCCTGGGATCGAACCAGGACTCTCCTGATCCAGAGTCAGGCGTGTTGCCAGTTACACCAAGGGGCACCGTACCCAAAGACTATACCGTCGGCTCGTCCGGGCGAGCGAGGGTCAAAAATCAAAACCGTGGGGAGTGGGGAGTGGTACTTTGCGGCGCGGTACCGAACGCCCGGTTCGCACCGTCGGGTACCACTCCCCACTCCCCACGCCCTTACGCGGCTCGGACCTCGGCCAAGGGCGAGAAACGGTGTATGGAGCTGAGGGGGCTCGAACCCCTGACCTCCTGGGTGCGATCCAGGCGCTCTCCCAGCTGAGCTACAGCCCCGTCGGGAGGCTGAACGTAAATGTGGCGCCCCCCACGAGCAACCCTCTTGAACCTAACGTCTCGGTGCCGCGGCCAAAACCGTGGGGAGAGGGGAGTGGTACGTTGCGGCGCGGTACCGAACGCCCGGTTCGCACCGTCGGGTACCACTCCCCACTCCCCACGCTCTTCGAGTACCACTCCCCACTCCCCACGCCTTTGAGGGGTCGTTGTCAGGAAAAACCCTATATGCCTGCGTCGGCCCCCGCCGTACCTTTGAGCCCCCCCATGCGCTCCGTCGCCATCACCCTCTCGGGCATCGTCGCCGCCCCGATCGATCGGGTCTTCGACCTGCTCACGGACCCGCACCGCGCCCCCGACTGGCTCCCGGGCTGCCAGTCCGTCCGCGTCAACGGCTCCCCCGGCCGCAAAGGCGAACGCTGGCACCTGCGCGTCCGTACCCCCCTCCGCCTCGCCGACCTGCAGATCGAGATCCTCGAGTATACCCCGCCCACCGGGTTCGCCTGGCACGAGATCGTGCCGCGCTCGGGCTCCAAGACCTACTTCAAGCTCGAGTTCCAGGGCGGCACGACCGGAGTGATGATGAAACACGTGTGGACGCCGCCGAGCTTCAGCGCATGGCTGAAAGGCGTGTGGTTCCGCAGGAGAAAGCTCGGGAGACAGTTTGATGGGGCGCTGCAAAACTTCCGAAAGCTTCTAACCCGATAAAAACCGTGGGGAGTGGGGAGTGGTACCTTGCGGTGAACAATTAGGGGACGGCGCGGCGAGGCCGGCCGAGTAGACCGTGAAGAGCCCGCATCGTGCCGCCGAGTAGACCCTCGAGCTCCTTCACCACCGGCTCAGGTAGGTACCTCAGCTCACCAGCCAGTCTTGCCAAACACTCCGCCTCGGCGGCCGAGCCCATCGCGATCCGCAGATGGCGGCGGAACAGCTTAGACGTCCCCAGCGCGTACCCCTCCACAATGTTGGCCTCTACCGAGACCGCAGCTCTCCTCAACTGATCAAACACCGCCCAGTTGCGTGGCTGCCGAGCGCCATCGGTAGCGGTTAGCGCGAGGACCGCCGCGGCATGGGCGCGCTTCCATGCCTCGAAGGACTGGTACTTGTGCACGCGAGAAACCTGTCGCGCGGGCGATGGCTCCGCCGTACCATTTCCACTCCCTCACCGTCACTTCCCCGCACACCGTCAGGTACCACTCCCCACTCCCCACGGCTCGCTTGATGTGTACCACTCCCCACTCCCCACGCAGTTTCAGTCCGCGAAGGGGACGTCGATCTCCATCCCATCCTTCGCCACCACCGTCTCCCGAAACACCTCGCGGGCTTCTTTCACAAGCTCTTCCGCTGAGACCGAGTAGCGGGCGGAAACGTGAGACAGGACTAGACGTTTCGCATTCGCGGCGAGCGCCACCTGGGCGGCTTCGTGCGCCGTCGAATGCCCGGTCTCCTTCGCCCGATCCTTCTCCTCTTTCCCGAACGTCGCCTCGTGAATGAGCAAATCCGCGCCCTTCGCCGCGTCCACTACTGCCGCACAGGGCCGGGTATCCCCTGTAAACACCACCAGCCGGCCAGGACGCCTCGGGCCGACGAAGCCGTCAGCTGTCAGCTTTCGGCCGTCAGCCAGCTCGATCGGCTCCCCCTTGTGCAGCTTGCCCCACAAGGGACCTTCGGGGATGCCCGCCGCCCGGGCCTTCTCCGGATCGAACCGCCCCAGCCGCTCGTGCTCCTGTATCGCATAGCCGACGGAGCCGCCCCCGTGCTCCGTGCCGAACACATGAATCTCGTAGCTTTGCCGCTCCCCGCTCCCCGCTCCCCGCTCCCGCAACACCATTCCCGGCTTCACTTCCTGGATCTCGATGGGAAAGGGCACCCGCTCCACGCCGAGCTGCATCGCCTGCCCCAACAGCTTCTTCGCCCCGCGCGGGCCGTACAGCCGCATCGGCTCCTCCCGCCCCTGGAGCCCGAGCGTGCGGATCAGCCCGATCACGCCGAGGAAGTGGTCCGCGTGGAAATGGGTAAAGAAGATGTCCGAGAGCGCAAACGACACCCCGTAGCGCATCATCTGGCGCTGCGTCCCCTCGCCGCACTCGAACAGCAAGGTCTCCCCCTCGCGCACCAGAGCGAGGGCGGAGACGTTTCTCTCCACCGTAGGCCGAGCCGCGGAAGTGCCCAAGAAAGTGACGGATAGCATGGGGGCGAATATAAAGGCGTGGGGAGTGGGGAGTGGTACGGCAAAAGCGTGGGGAGTGGGGAGTGGTACCCTGCGGTGCAGTGCCGGAGAGTCGGCGCGCACCGTCAAGTACCACTCCCCACTCCCCACTCCCCACGGTTTTTAGAAGACTTTAACCGTCAGATACCTTCCGGGCCGTTCCTTCAGATCTTTCAGTAGCTCCGACAGCGAGCCGAGCGTCTCGGTCAGATTCTTGTATAGCATCGTGTCGGTGGCGACCTTGCCGAGCGTCCCCTCGCCCCGGTCCATCTTGTCGAGCAGCCGCTTGAGGGACCCGGTCGCGTCGCTCAGGCGATTGGTGAGCTGGGTGAGATTCACGCTCAAGGTGTCGAGCCGCTTCCCGGTGGTGGTGGGATTGGCGGCGCCGAGCAGCGTGTCGAGCCGCACCATCACGCGCTCGAGCGCGGCGAGCGTCTGCTGCGTCTGCTTCACCGTCGGCCCGTTGGCGGCGTCGGTGAGCGCCTTCATGCCGCGCTGCGTCGCGATCAGCGTGGCGTGGATGTCGCCCGCCAGCTGGCCCGGGTTCAATCCCTTGTTGACGTTCTCGATCAGCTCCTTCGCCGAGGTCGCGGCCCCCGCGGCGACGTCCGAGAACTGCTGCTCGGTCACGCCGGGAATCGGCTTGCCCTCGGCCAAGAGCTCGGGCGCCGAGCCCGGATCGTAGGCGACGTACATCGCGCCCAGGAAGTCGGCCGCGGCGACGGTGGCGGTCGCGTCACGGTGCGGCCGCACGTCGGGAGAGAGCTGCAGCGTCACCGTCACCCGCCCCACCCGCTGCAGCTGTACCTGCTGCACGCGGCCCTTCTTGACGCCCGACACGCGCACCGGGTCGCCCTCCTTCAGACCCTTCACGTTGGCGAACTCGGCCCGCACGGTGACCCCGCTCGACGTGAGCGAACGGCCGGTGAGCCAGAACATGCCGATCGTGAACACGACGAGCCCGGCGATGACCATCACGCCGACACTCACTTCTTCCTTATAGCTAAGCTCCATGCTGCTCCCCGCGCTCCGCCTCTCCCTGGTCCGCTTCGGACTGGATGAGGGCCATCTCGAGATCGCGCTCCAGGAACTGCTGCACCGCCGGGTCGCGCGATGCGAGGATCTCCTCGGGCTTCCCCACGGCGCGGATCTTCGTCTGCCACAACAGCGCCACCCGGTCCGCCACCCGGAACGAGCCGCGCACGTCGTGCGACACGACCACGCTCGTGACGCCGAGCTCCGATTGCAGCCGCTCGATGAGGGCGTCGATCACGTCGGCGTTCACGGGGTCGAGCCCCGACGTGGGCTCGTCGTACAAGAGGTACTTCGGCTGCCCCGCGATGGCGCGCGCGATGCCGACGCGCTTGCGCATCCCGCCCGACAGCTCCGCCGGATACTTCTGCGCCACCTCGGGAGTCAGGTTCACGAGCCGCAGACACTCCTTGACGCGGTCGCTGCAGAAGCCGTCGTCGCGGTAGCACTGTTCGTCCGTGATGCCGAGGCGGATGTTTTCGAACACGTCCATCGAGTCGAACAGCGCGCCGTTCTGGAACACATAGCCGATCTTGCTGCGCAGCTGGGACAGCTCCTTGCGCTTCAAGTGCGGCACCGACAGCCCGTCCACGATCACGTCGCCCTTGTCGGGCTTGATCAGCCCGATGATGTGCTTGAGCAACACGCTCTTCCCCACCCCCGAGGGGCCGAGCAGCGCGACCGTCTCGCCGTCCCGCACCTCGAAGTCCACGCCGTCCAGCACGACGTTGTCGAGGAAGCGCTTGGAGATCCCGCGGAGCTCGATCATCCGCGAGAGAGCAGCACTTTGGCGAGGAGCGTGTCGAGGAAGAGGATCGTGACCGACGAGGCGACGACCGCCACCGTGGTCGAGCGGCCCACCCCTTCGGCCCCCTGCTGCGTGTTGTAGCCAATGTAGCAGGGGATCATGGTGACCGCGCCCGCGAAGAACACCGCCTTGATCATCGAGTACCACAGGTCGAACGGCCGGAAGAAATAGCGCGCACCGTAGATGAAGTCGGCGTTGGTGATGCCGATCGACGACTTGGCCGCGATCCACCCGGAGAGGAACCCCGTGATGTTCGCGAACATCACGAGCGCCGGGATCACGACGAACCCGGCCAGCACGCGCGGCAGGATCAGGTGGGTGACGGGCGAGCGCCCCAGACTCTCCAGCGCGTCGATCTGCTCGGTGACGCGCATGGTGCCGAGCTCGGCGGCGTAGCGGGCGCCGATGCGGCCGGCGAGAATGAGCCCCGTGAGCACCGGGCCGAGCTCGAGGATGATGGACTCGGCGATGACGGCGCCGTACACGTACAGCGGCACGGTGCCCGTGAACTGGTAGCCCGCCTGGAGGCTCGTCACCGCGCCCGTGAACCCCGCCACCAGCAGCACGATGAAGAGGGAGCCGTAGCCGACTGTCATCGCCTGCCGGAAGGCGAGTGGCAGATAGACGCGCCACTCGGCGAGCCCGCGGCACATGTCGAGGATGAGGTAGGTGAAGCGGCCGGCGTGGCCGGCGGCGCGGAGACTCCATCGCCCGACCAGCCGCCGCAGGTCCAGCGTGATCTCCGCACCGCGCGCCATGTGGCTATATCTTGTGTACGCATGCCCCGTTCGTCTACCCCCCGCGGCGCTAAACCGAAGGGCGCCCAAGCATTTACGAAGCAGCTCCTCGCCTGGTACACCCGCGCCGCGAGAGACCTGCCGTGGCGCAAGACGCGCGATCCGTACCGCGTGCTCGTCTCGGAAGTGATGCTGCAGCAGACGCAGGTCAGCCGGGTCACCGAGTACTATCCGCGGTTTATCGCACGGTTTCCCGATCTGGAGACGCTCGCGAGCGCCAGGCCCAAGGCGGTGCGCGAGGCCTGGGATGGGCTCGGGTACTACGCGCGGGCTTCCAATCTCCACGCGCTGGCGCGCGTGGTCAGGCAGGACTTCGAGGGCAGGGTGCCCGACGATCCGGCGAAGTTGGTGGAGCTCCCGGGAGTGGGACCTTACACGGCGGGAGCGGTGGCGAGCTTTGCGTACGAGAAGCCGGTGGCGGCGGTGGATACGAACGTGGCGAGGGTGATCCGGAGAGTGTTCCTCGAAAAAGAAAGGCGTGGGGAGTGGGGAGTGGTACCTGACGGTTCACAGCGGAAGTCCGGTTTGCACCGGAGGGAACCACTCCCCACTCCCCACGCCTCACGAAACATCTGGAACCTCGCCCGCGCTCTGATACCGAAGGACGGCAAGCGAGCGTGGAAGTTCAATCAGGCGATGATGGAGTTAGGGGCGCTTGTCTGTACGGCGCGCAGGCCGAAGTGCGATGAGTGCCCCGTTCAACAGGGGTGCAGGACAGGGAGACGATTGGGGAGACGCTGAGATGCCCAGACGCTAAGTGGATATGGGGAGCGAGGGTCGACTTAGGATTTGCCTTACTAACAACTAGCCCCTCATATCCACTCAGCGTCTCGGCATCTTGGCGTCTACCTAAACGTCTGGCATCTCGCCGTCTGGCCTTTCGACCTCGAACCGGTATCATAGTCCCGATGCCCGAACTGCGAGAGCGCCTCCAGTCCGCCCTCGGCCCCGCCTACCGCCTCGACAACGAGCTCGGCGGCGGCGGCATGAGCCGCGTATTCCTCGCGGAAGAAGTGCGGCTCGGCCGCCAGGTCGTGGTCAAAGTGCTCCCGCCCGAGATGGCGGCCGGCGTGAACGCGGAGCGGTTCGAGCGCGAGATCCGCCTCGCCGCGAAGCTGCAGCATCCCCACATCGTGCCGCTGCTCAGCGCCGGATCGCAAGGGGACCTGCTGTACTACATCATGCCGCGCGTCGAAGGGGAGTCGCTGCGCGCGCGCCTGGCCCACGAGCACGAGCTGCCGATCGGCGAGACGGTGCGGATCCTGAGAGACGTGACGGACGCGCTCGCCTACGCCCATGGACACGGCATCGTGCATCGCGACGTGAAGCCCGACAACGTGCTGTTCTCGGGGAAACACGCCCTCGTGGCCGACTTCGGGGTCGCCAAGGCGGTGGCTGAGTCGACCGGGAAGACGGCGCTCACGTCGCTGGGCGTGGCGCTCGGCACCCCGGCGTACATGGCGCCCGAGCAGGCGGCGGCGGACCCGAACACCGACCACCGGGCGGACATCTACGCGGTCGGCGCGCTCGCCTACGAGATGCTGGCGGGCCGGCCGCCGTTCATCGGGCCGAGCCCGCAGTCGGTACTCGCCGCGCACGTGACGAGCCAACCCGATCCCGTCACGAAGTACCGCGACAGCGTGCCGCCCGCGCTAGCGGCGCTCGTGATGCGCTGCCTCGCCAAGCACCCGGCGGACCGATTCCAGTCAGCGGGAGATGTCCTGGAAGCGCTCGAGCAGATGGTGACGCCGAGCGGAGGGATCACGCCGACCGGCTCGGCGCCGTACGATGCCGTCGCGGCGGCGGCGGCCGCGCGGGCGCATCCGCTGCGCGTGGCGGGGCTGTTCGCGCTCACGTCGGTGGCGGTGCTCGGCGTGGTCTACTTCCTGATGAACCAGCTCGGCCTCCCCGGCTGGGTGATGCCCGGGGCGCTGGGGCTGCTCGCGGTCGGCCTGCCGATCGTGGTGACGACGGGAGTGATCGAGCGGCGGCGCGCGCTGGCACGCACCACCGGCCGCGTAGCGCCGCCTGCGGGGGCCGGGGGCGGATGGCACGGCTGGCTGACGTGGCGCAAGGCGCTCGGGGGCGGCGTCGCCGCGTTCGCCGCGCTCGGCCTGGGCGCGGGCGGGTACGCGGCGATGCGGGTGCTCGGGATCGGGCCCGTGGGGACGCTCGTCGCAAGCGGGGTGCTCGAGAAGCGCGACCGCATGGTGCTCGCTGACTTCGAGAACCGTACCACGGACTCCACGCTCGGGCCGTCCCTCACCGAAGCGCTGCGGGTGGATCTGGCGCAATCGCCGGTGGTGCGACTGCTCGACGGGGCGGCGGTCGGAAAGGCGCTCGGTCGCATGGGGCGGAAATCGGGGACCGCTCTCGACGTCGCGCTCGCGCGCGAGCTCGCCCAGCGGGAAGGCGCGAAGGCCGTGGTCCACGGCGAGATCGACCCCGTGGGGCGGAGCTACGTGCTGTCGGCCGACCTTCTCTCGGCCGCGGACGGCACGGTGCTCGTCACGCTGCGCGAGAACGCCAAGGACGACGGGGCGATCATCGAGGCCGTGGACCGGTTATCGGGGAGGCTCCGGGAGCGGATCGGCGAGTCGCTCAGGACGATCCGTGCGAGCGAGCCGCTCGAGCAGGTGACGACGGGATCGCTCGAGGCGCTGCGGAAGTACTCCCAGGCCCTGAGGGCCAATGACGCGGGGGAGATCGATCGCGCGGTGGCGCTGCTCGGAGAGGCGATCGCCCTGGATACGACGTTCGCGATGGCGTACCGCAAGCTCGCGGTCGTACTCAGCAACTCGTTCGCCGCGCCCTCGCGCATCGCCGAGGCGGCGACCAAGGCGTTCCGGCATCGCGACCGGCTCACGCCGCTGGAGCGCTACCTGGCCGAGGCGTACTACTACAATGTAGCCGAGTTCGATCGGGCGAAGCTCCAGAGCGCCTACCGGGCGGTGCTCGAGGTGGATCCGGAAAACCTTGTGGCGCTCAATAATCTGGCGCTTTCCCTCAGCGAGGTCCGCAGGTTCGCGGAGGCCGAATCGCTGGCGCTGCGGGGGATCGCCCTCTACCCCAACGACGGGCCGTTGAACCTCAATACGACCGGGGCGCAGGTTGGTCAGGGTAAGCTGACGGAGGCGGCGCGAACGGCGGGCCTGTTCGCCCAAAAGGCACCGGGGAACCCGCTCGCATTCTTTCTGCGCGCGCATGTAGCGAACGCGCGCCGTGACTTCGACAGCGCCGAGGTGCAGTTCCGGGCGCTGGGGCAACTGACGCAGGACCCGGCGTGGCAGCAGGGCACGGCCTACAGCCTGTCTCAGCTGAGCCTAGTGCGGGGGAAGCTGGCCGAAGCCGAGAGCCATGCCCGCAAGGCGATGACACTCAGCGAGCAGCGCCGCTTGCCGGGAGCGTACATCGGAGGCGCGGTCGGGCTCGCCATAATCGACGTGTTCTACCGCAAAGCACCCGAGGCCGGGCGGCGCAGAGTGGAGGATGCGCTGCGGCGGTATCCCTTAGCCTCCATTCCCGCGGCGGACCGGCCGTACCTCGTCCTGGCATGGCTGTACGCGGAGGCGGGGCGGCCGGACCGCGCGAGGCAGCTGCTCGCCGAGTACGAGGCGACGGTGCCGGAGGCGCTGCGGCGGGGCCAACCGTTCCGGCACGACGCGGCGGCCGCGGTGGCGTTCGCGGAGGGCAGGGTCCAGGACGCGATCAAAGGCTACCAGGCCTGGTACGACGAGGACAGTTGCGCCGTGTGCGGGCTGTTCGAGCTGGGGCGCGCCTACGAGCGGGCGGGCGAGCGCGACTCGGCGCTCGCCGTGTACGAGCGCGCGATCACGACGCCCGGCCTGTTCCGCCTAAACGAAGAAGCCGCGACCCTGGGACCCACCTACAAGCACTTGGGCGAGCTGTACGAGGAGCGAGGGCAGCTCGACAAGGCGCGCGAGTATTACGGCAGGTTCGTAGACCTATGGAAGAATGCGGATCCGGAGCTGCAGGGAGTGGTGAGGGAGGTCAAGCAGCGACTGACAAGACTCGCAGGTGAGGGTGGGAATAGACGACAAGACGACTAGGTAGACGCCAAGATGCCGAGACGCTCAGTGGATATGAGGGACGAGGGTTGACTTAGGATCGACTTAACAACCGGGGGTTTGCATGCGTGGTCTGTGGCTCTTCATCCACGTCATAGGTTTTACTCTGTGGTTGGGCGGCGGCATCGCCACCATGGTCGCGGGCGTTTCGGCGAAGTCGTTCGAGCCCGGCCCCCGTCTCGCCGGTTACAAGCTGATCGGCAACATCCAGCGTCTGCTGGTGGGCCCGGGCGCGATCGCGGTCGTCCTTTCGGGGATCGTCCTCGCCATGCCCTACATGCGCTCCGGCGCGATGCCTGGCTGGCTCAACCTGATGATGGGAGCGGGGCTGCTGGGCGCGCTCGCGGCGGTGGGATTGAGCGTGCCGACGGCGGCGCGGATGGGAAGGCTGGAGCTCGATGCGAGGGGCGAGCTGCCGGAAAGTTTTCAGGGACTGAGGAAGAGACAGATACTCGCGGCCTCAGTTGCTGGCGGACTAGGACTCGTTGCAATGGCAGCGGCGACGATTCTGAGGAGTTAGAGCGTTGGTAAGGCAATCCTAAGTCGACCCTCATCCCTCATATCCACTCAGCGTCTCGGCATCTGGGCGTCTCCCTAATCGTCTACCCCCTCACAACCTCCGGTACCGGCTGTCGGCCGGCGTATCCGGCCTCCAGATCATGCCAGTGGTCTATTCTGTCTTCTCCCTGCTTCCAGCACCAGAAGATTTCCCTGCCGTCCAGCTTGCCGTAGAAATCGACCAGCCCGTGCTCGAACCCCTTGAACACGCACCCGATCTGCTCCAGCTCGAGCAGGTAGTCCTGGATCTGGTGCGCGATCGTCTCGATTGCGCCGCGCAAGTCGAGCTGCTCTTTCGACTCACCCCAGTCGGGCCGCGCCTGCGCGGCGGCGAGCTCGTACTTGTAGACCAGGTCGCGCCACTTGGGATGGAGCGCGGTGATGTCTGCAACCACTCGCTTAACGAGCGGCAGCGTACGGTTGGCTTCGGTGAGCGAGAAATACTTACGGAGCACGCCCAAATCTAGGCATAAGACGCCGAGAGGACGAGGTAGACGCTGAGATGTGAGACGCTGAGTGGATGTGAGGAGCGAGGGTCGACTTAGGGTTTGTCCTAACTGCTAACCACTCAGATCCACTCAGCGTCTCGGCATCTTGGCGTCTCCCTCAACGTCTATCCCACCTTAATCCCTTCAACCTGCTCGGGATGCGGGATAAATCCTACGACGCGACGGGTGTGGTCTACTACGACGATCGTGGAGCGTATATGCGTGTCCTTCTCATCCAGCCTCTCGATCCGGAACCCGTCGAGCTCCGTGTCGGGCGTCACCACCGCCGTGTCCGTGCGCACGTGGTCCTCGGCGGAGCATTCCTTCGGGTCGTGCCCCGCGGCGACGCAGCGCGTCACGATGTCGCGATCGGAGATGGTGCCGAGGTAGCGGCGGTCTTTCGGATTGTCCACGACCGGCACGACCGAGATGTCCTTCATGCGCATCAGCGCGGCCACCTCGGCGCTGGTGGCGCCGGCGGCGGCGACGTAGGGATCGGGAATCATCACCTCGGATGCGCGCAACCTGACCTCCCAGGGGTTAGACCCGACCGGGGGTTAGACCCGAGACGTTGAGGTAGACGCCGAGATGCCGAGACGCCGAGTGGATGTGAGGCGTGAGCTGTCAGTAAGGCAACCCTAACTCGACCCTCATCCCTCATATCCACTCAGCGTCTCGGCGCCTTGGCGTCTACCTCGCCGTCTGTGCGTCTAATGTATCGCCCAACGCACGTTTCGCCTCCCGGTAACCCGCCTCGAGATACCTGTCCATCTCCTGCACCGCGAACGTCGCCTCTCTCTCCGCGACGGGCCTCACCACCACCAGCTTCGCCGCATCGCGCGGCCACTCCGCGATCGCGCGCTCCGCTTGCGCCGCCATCATGATGCGCTCGGCCTCGCCGTGGGCGCGGATCAACGCCGGTATGGCGGTCCGGCGGTCAGGCGGTAAGACCTCGTCGAAGCCGGGGCCGACGTGCACGGCCACGACCAGATCCGCTGGGATGCGCTGCGTCGGCTCGAGCGGGAGCACCGCGCGCAGCCCGCCATCCGCGAGCCGGCGGCCGTCCAGCCGCGCCGGCGGATAGTAGAGCGGCAAGGCGCAGGAGGCGTACAGGGCGTCGTGCAACGGCACGTCCTGCCCCAACGCCCCGAACAGCACCAGCTCCCCGGAGTCGAGGTCCGTGGCCGTGACCGTCAGGGGGATCTTCAGATCGGAGAATCGCGTCGCCCCGACGAAACGGCCGACGGTGCGCCGCAAGCCGTCGGCCTTGAGAATGTGGGAAGCGAACACGCCCTTGAGGAGGCTCGCGGCATCGAGCGGCGCCACGTCCTTGCGGGAGAGCGACCGCGCCGCGATCGCCACCTCGTCCGCAGTCGCCCCGGCAGCGAGCGCCGCGCCGATGACCGCGCCCATGGACGTCGCGACGACGTGAGTGACTTCGCCGCCCGCTTCCCGGATGGCCTTCCAAGCGCCGACGTGGGCGATGGCCTTGGCGCCGCCGCCGGAGAAGACCGCCGCAACCCGCACCGCCGCCCCTCTTAACGCGGAACGCGGAACGCGGAAGGCGGAACAGTGGCGGGAAGTTCAAGCGGCACGACCTTCCACTTCTGTTCCGCGTTCCGCGTTCCCACTTCCGCGTTCACTCACCGGCTCCAGTGTCGTATCTCCGGTCCATGACCCGGCTCGCGCGCCGTTTCGCCGCTCGCTCGAAGCGCCGCTTCTCGTCCGGCGTCTCGGGCACGACCGGCGGGACCGCGGTGGGCCGGCCGTGGTCGTCGAGCGCGACGTAGGTCACGTAGCACGAGTTGGTATGCCGCCGCTCGCCCGAGAGCACGTTCTCCGCGATGATCTTGACGCCCACCTCCATCGACGTGCGGCCGGCGTAGTTGACCCGCGCGTGCGCCGTGAGCAGCTCGCCCACGTGGATCGGCTCCTTGAAGTCCACCTTGTCCACGGACACCGTGACGCACGGCTTGCGGGCGTGGCGGATCGCGGCTACGGCGGCCACCCGGTCGACCAGCGACAGGATCACGCCGCCGAACACGTTGCCCATGATGTTCGCGTGCTGCGGCATCATCAGCTCGGACATGATGGCCTCGGATTCGCGCGGATGGCGTGGCTGCATCAGTAGTCCACCGGTCTCAGGTAGAACTCCCCGATCGCCGTCTGCGACATCACCGCCACCGTCGGCAGCCGGCGCTTCCAATGAGTCGAGTCGAGGCGCCCCCGCACGAGCTCCACTTCGGCGCTCGTAAAGCCGCGCGCCACGATCTCCTCGGGGCGCATCCCGCGGATCAGATAGTACAGGATGCGGTCCGCCTTGGGATAGGAGATCCCGAAGTCCCCCTCGTCCGTCTGGCCGTGGATCAGGTCGGCGGTGGCGGGCTTCGTGACGATCACCTCGGGCACGCCGACGTGGCGCGCCAAGGCCCACACCTGCGTCTTGAACAGGTCGCCCAGCGGGTTCACAGGCGGCGAGTCGTCGGCGTGCCAGGTGAAGTAGCCGAGCAGCCGCTCCGACTTGTTGCCGGTGCCGAGGGGGAGCGCGCGGTATTTCGCGGAGAGGTCGAACAGCACGATCATCCGCTCGCGCGCGATCACGTTGCCCTTGCGGTGCGGGTCGTCGCCGCCGACCTGCGCGAAGTAGCCGTCCACCGCCGCGCTGATGTCCACGGTCACGGCCTCGATCCCCAGCTTGGCGATCACGAGCTGCGCGTGCTCCAGGCTCTCCGGGCTCGAGCTGCGATACGGCATCCGCAGCCCGATCACGTTCTCCCGGCCCAGCGCCTCCGCGGCGAGGAACGCGGTGAGCGAGGAGTCCACGCCGCCCGACAGCCCCACGATCCCCTTGTTGAAGCCACGGCGCACCACGACCTCGTCCTTGAGGAAGCTCACGAGCCAGCGGCGGGCGAGCTCGGGGTCGATGGCGAGGGGATCTCCTTCCTCGACGCCCCGCCCAACCACGTGAATCGGGGACAGGGGACGAGGGACGGGGGACGGGTGTGAACCGTTGGTGGCGGCGTCGAACTTCACGGCCCTGCGCCTACCCCTCCCCCGTCCCCCCTCCCTGGTCCCCAGGTTTTTCACCAGATGCGGCAGATTGACCTCGAGGTCCGCGAGCAGCGGCGCGTCGGCGCGCGCCTGGGTGATGAGGTCGAAGTCGAGGTCCGCAGTCAGCACCGCTTCCTCGAAGATCGGCCCGCGCAGCGCGATCTCCCCCGACGGCAGCACCACGAGCGAGCCGCCGGGGAACCCCTTCCCTCCCTCGAACCCGACGAGGCTCGCGTACACGACGAACACGCCGTGCTCCTCGGCGATGTTGCGCACGATCCGCTCCCACCGCACCACGCTCGCGGGGAGCGACTCTCCCTCTCCCTCCGTCTTGCCGGTGCCGCGGGCGGGCGAGGCGCTGGGTAGGATGAGGAGCTGGGCGCCGTCGAGCGCGGCGATCGTCGCCGTGAGCGAGTGCCAGGCGTCCTCACAAATGAGTATGGCGGCGCGGCCGAAGCGGGTGTCGAAGGCGCGCACCTCGTGCCCCCGCTCCACGAAGCGCTCTTCGTCGAACACGCCGTAGGTCGGGAGGAAGACCTTGCGGTGCACGTGCTTCACGCCCGCGTTCTGACCGCCGAGCGTCGCGTACAGGCAGGAGTTGTAGAAGCGGTTCTGGAACACTTCGTAGAACCCGACCGCTACGTCGATCGGCCGTTTCGCGCCTGCGGCGTCCTGCCGGGTCGCGAGGTCCTTGAACAGCGTCCCCGCCGTCACCGCGACGTCGCGCACGCCGCCTTCCACGAAATAGCCCGACGTGGACGCTTCGGGGGTGATGAGGAGCTCCACCGGCGGGTCCAGCTCGGCCACCCGCGCCAGCACGCCGCCCAGCCGCTCGAGGTTCGCGGCGTACTCGCCCTTCACGGGGCGCAGCTGGGCGATGGCGATGCGGGGCATGGGGGGAAAATATACCGCGTCGCCGACGAGGTTTTCGTCCGCCCGAAGAGCGCGAGTGAACTCGCGACCGTCAGGGAGTCCTTTAGGGCGGCTCGGCGTCTGCCCGTAAACGGGCACTGCACCGCCGCTTTAGCGACCGGGCCGAGCCGCGGCTTCAGCCGCGACCCCCGAGCGCACGACGGCGTGAACAACCCGCACCGCCCGGCGCGAGTGTGAGGAGGCTGCTATCTTAGGCGGCCATGATCCGCCGCCTCGTCTGGCCGCTCATCGCTATCGCGTTGCTCGTCGCCGCGGCGACGACGGCGCCCACCACCCGGTCGCATACCTCCAAGCCGGACCGCGCCGCGCTGCCCCCGCTGCCTGAGCTGCCCGAACTGCCGCACGCCTCCATGCTGGTCGACTCCGCGCGTAGCGAGATGGTGCTCGAGCTCCCGCCGACCGACGTGCCGGCCGCGGGGATGGTGCGGCTCCCCGTCTTCCAGGCTGTCATCCCGGTAAGCGCCGCGATCTGCCACTTCCACATGGAGGTGGTGGACCTGGCCGGCCGCCGGCTGCCGCAGGCGATGCTGCACCACTTCAACTTGAGCGACCCGGAGCGCCGCGAGCTGTTCCTCCCGATCGGGCTGCACATCATGGCCGCGAGCAAGGAGACGCCCGCCGCGACCGTCCCCCGGCTCCTGTTCGGACTGCCGCTCGAGCGGGGGCAGCGCTTGATCGCGAGCGGGATGCTCGGCAACGAGACGGCCACGCTGCAGCGCGGCGTGCGCGTACGGCTGGTCCTGGGCTACGTGCCCGCGAGCCGCCCCTGGCCCCTGTTCCGCGCATACCCCTGGGTGATGGACGTGCAGTTCCCGCTGGGCCGCCGGCCCGGCGGCAGCAAGGCGTTCGACCTGCCGCCCGGCCGCACCGAGCGTCATTGGGAGAGCAGCCCCGCCGTCCCCGGGACGATCCTGGGAATGGGCGGCCACCTGCACGACCACGGCGTGAGCCTCGAGGTGAAGGACGTCACCACGGGCGAAATCCTCTGGCACGTCGAGCCCGTGAAGGACGCGCGGGACCAGGTGACGTCCATCCCGCTGGTGCTCTTCTATCGCTGGTACCGGCTCGGCATCCACATCACGCCGCGCCAAACCTACCGCTTGACGGCGGTGTACGAAAACCCCACGGGCCGGGTGCTGCGCGACGGCGGTATGGGCGCCGTGGCCGGCCTGTTCGTCCCCGATCGCGGAGCCACCTGGCCGGCGGTCGACCCTGCGGATTCCATATATCGCGCGGACCTCCACGACACGCTGTGGCAGACCGCCGAGGAAATGATGGGGGGCATGAAGATGCACGGAGATCACTGAGAGGCGCTGCCGTGTCATCTTGCTGACAGGTTGTCCGCATAGCTTTGCCGCGTGGTGCGCACTTCCCTCTTCATCGTTGTCGTTGGCGGCATGGCGGCGGGCCCCCCCCTCCGGGCCCAGCAGCCCGTGCAGCCCGTCACACGGGCGCAGGCGGTGGCGGCGGCGCTCACCCGCGGCACGCCGGCCGCATTCGGGCGCGCCGACACGGCGGCGGCCGCCGGGGTGCTGCGCGCCGCGCGGCTCTATCCCAACCCGTCGCTCGCGGCGAGCTACACGAAGGACCTTCCCCACTATCACGTCCTCGCCGATCTGGCGCTCGACCTGCCGTGGCTCCGCGCGGCGCGGGTCGGCGCCGCGGCGTCGGCCCGCGACGCCGCGCGCTACGGCTTCGCGTTCGGGCGCGCCGCGATCCGGTTCGACGTGGACACGACCTATACCCGGGCCCTCGCCGCGCTCGCCCACGCCCGGCTGTCGCGCCGCACCGCGAGCGATGCCGACAGCCTGCTCAGGATGGCGCAGCTGCGGCGCGAGGTGGGGGACGCGAGCGAGTTGGACGTGCGGCTGGCGGAGGTGAACGCCGGCCAGCTCGAGAACGTCGCCGCGGACGACGCGCTCGCCGCCGTGGACGCGCTGCTCGCGGTGCAGCTCGCGATGGGACTCCCCGCGGAGACGCCCACCATCACACTCGCCGATTCGCTCGTCCCACCCCCGCCCCCGCTCGACAGCGCGCCGGCACCGGCGACCGAGCCGCTGCGCGTCGCCGCCGCGGCGGCGAGCCTGCGCTCCTCGGAGCGCGCGCTCACGCTCGCCCACCGCAGCGTGCTCCCGGCGCCGAGCCTCCAGGCGGGGTTCGACCAGGGCGACCCCACCGGACCGAGCGGCCTGCTGCCGATGATCGGGGTGTCGCTGTCGCTGCCGCTCTTCAACCGCAACGGCGGCGAGATCGCCCAGGCGACGGCGGCCCGTGACCGCGCGCAGGCGAACTTCGATCTCGTAGGCAGGGAATCGGCGGCGGAGCGCTCGCGCGCGGAGCGCGGCTTCACCGCCGCGATGGCGCGTCTCGAGCGCAACCGGCGCTTGCTCGCGAGCGCGGATCGCGTCGCGGGGATGTCGCTCCAGGCCTACGCCGAAGGCGCGGTCCCGCTCGCCAACGTGCTCGAGGCCCAACGCAACGCGCGCGAGGCGCTGGGCCGCTACATCGACGACGTCGCGGCCGCGAACGACGCGGCAGCTAGCTTGCGGCTCCTCACCGGCGCGGACCAGCCGTGAACCGCGTCGCGCTGCTCGGCGCGACCGCCGCGCTGCTCGCGGCGTGTCGGGCCGGCGCCCACGGCGACGCCGAGCAAACGGCTGCCGGCGCCCAGACCGTCGTCGGCGCGGCGACCGCCGTGGCGACGGTGCAGCCCTTCCCGCAGATCGTGCGGGCCATCGGCACGGTGGTGGCCCGGCCCGGGCGGTTCGCCGAGCTCGCGGCGCCCGCCCCCACGCGGGTGGCGGCGATCTTCGTCGCGCCCGGTGAGCGGGTCGCGGAAGGCGACTCGCTCGTCGCGTTCGAGCGCGCGCCGTTCGACGCCGCGGCGCTGAGCGCCGAGGCCGCGCTCGAGAGCGCGCAGCACGCCTACGCGCGGGCGCTGCGGCTGGTGCAGGCCGGGATACTCCCGCAGAAGGACGCCGACCAGGCGGCGGCCGACCTGGCACAGACGCAGGTCGCCGCGGTGACGGCGCGCCGCTCCCGCCAGCTCGCTACGCTGCGCGCGCCGCTCGCCGGCGTCGTCACCCGCATGACCGCCGTGCTCGGCGCCTCCGTGGACCCGAGCCAGCCGCTCGTGGAAGTCGCCGACCCGGCCGCCCTCGACATTGTCTTCAACGTGACGCCCCCGGAGGCGGGCGCGATGCACGGCGGCGACTCCGTGACCGTCAAGGCGGGCGAAGGCGCGGGCGGCGAGTCGCTCGGCGCGGGGATGGTGACGACGGTCGGCGCGGCAGTCGATTCCGTCTCACGCGCCGTGCCGGTGCGAGCCCGGATCGCCCGGCCGGCACGGCCGCTCCGCATCGGCGAATCGGTGTTCGGGAGAATCGTGACGGCCGTGCACGCGCGCGCCGTGACCGTGCCCATCGAGGCCCTCGTGCCGGCGGGCGACGGCTACCAGGTGTTCGTCGTGGACTCGGCGGGCATCGCCCACGCCCGGCCCGTGACCGTCGGCGCCCGCAGCGAGGCGCTCGCCGAGGTCGTGACCGGGCTCGCGGCTGGCGAGACCGTAGTGACGAGCGGCGCCTACGGAGTCGCCGACGGCGCGAAGATCGCCCGCGTGGCGCCGTGACGCTGTTCGACGTCGTCAGCCGCCAGCGCCGCTTCGTCTACCTCCTCGTGGCGCTGCTCAGCGTCGCCGGCGTGTGGGCGGGTCTGGTATTGCCCTCGGCGATCTACCCGGAGCTCAACTTCTCCCGCATCAAGATCGTCGCCCAGGGCTCGACCCTCGGTGCGCGGCAGGTGGTCT
>Ga0209236_1000756_pt1 | contig 19175 bp, 16 predicted proteins | sample GraSoi013_1_40cm_FD_185819 | JGI IMG/M metagenome (GOLD analysis project Ga0209236, IMG submission 185819) | Grasslands soil microbial communities from the Angelo Coastal Reserve, California, USA - Sample 09_27_2013_1_40cm (SPAdes) (version 2) | ecosystem: Environmental > Terrestrial > Soil >... | reverse complement strand
AACGGCAGCGGTGTCGCCCATCACCACTTTGATCGAGTCGATCGGGATGCCGAGCTCATGTGCCGCGACCTGGGCGAGCACCGTGCGGGCGCCCTGACCCATGTCCGATGTGCCGGCCAGGACCGTCGCGCTGCCATCCCAATGCAGCCTGACGATGGAGTAAGACGCGCCCGTGGTCGCGGATGCTTTGATCGCGACCGCCAGGCCTCGTCCGCGCCCAGCCGCAATCGGCGATCCCCACTCGATCGCCCCGGCCGCCTTGCGCACCGACTCCGCCCAATCGCCGTCGCATGGGGTGTCGCCAGGCACGAAGGCCTCTCCCTTTCGGGCGAGGTTACGAAGCCGAATATCGACGCGGTCCAGCCCCAAGCGGCGCGCCGCGTCGTCGAGCTGTGATTCATGCGCCCACGACACTTGTGGCGTACCGAAGCCGCGGAAGGCGGTGCTCGGGGTGGTGTGGGACAGCAAAGCTCGAACCGCTATGCGCGCATCCGGAACGCGGTACGGACCGCAGGCGAGGTAATTGGCCTTCGTGATAACGCGCTCGGCAACGTCCGCATACGCACCCAGCAGGAAGTCGCTCTGAATGTCCTGGAACGAGATCGTGCCGTCGGCCTGAAACCCGGTGCGGACATGAATCTCACACGACGTCCGGCGCACTTCCTGGAAGGTCTCCTCGAGGGTGAGGAGCAGCCGGACGGGCCGGCCCGTTCTCAGTGCGAGGAGCGCGACGAGCGGCTCGTACTTGGGGTGCTGCTTGCCGCCGAAGGCGCCGCCAGGATCGGGAGCGATGACGCGGACCCGGGCCAGCGGTAAGCCAAGCACCCTGGCGATGATGCGCTGCGTTTGAAACGGGTTCTGGGTCGCGGTCCAGATCACGACGCCACCGTCATCTGGAGCCGCGATGAATGCGTGAGGCTCGATGGCGAAATGCGTGACCATCGGAAACGCATAGGAGTTCTCGACCACCAGGTCGGCCTTCGCCGCCTCGACATCGCCCCACCCGTAGTTCAGCTCGCGCAGCACGTTGCTGTGTCGCAGGGGATCGTCGGGCCGGAGCCCTGGTTCCAGCACGAGCGGAGCGTCGGGGTCGAGCGCGGCAGCCACCGTGTATACGCCAGGCAGCGCTTCGTACTCCACCCGCACCAGCTCGGCGGCGGCCTCAGCGGCTTCCTTGGTCTCGGCGGCGACCGCCGCCACCGGCTGGCCGTGATACTTCGTCTCCCCGACCGCGAGGATCGGCCGATCGTCGTGCACCGGCCCAAACCGAGGCACGGGTTGGGGCAGATCGGCCGCGGTCAGGATCGCGACGACGCCATAGACCTCAGATGCCGCCGCTGTATCGATCGCGACAATCCGCGCGTGGCCGCAATCGAGGTGGACGAGCTTCACGTGGAGCGCGTGGTCCAGGTTTATGTCGGCGATGAATTGCTGCCGCCCCGTGACCCGTGCCAGCCCGCCCGCCCGCGGTTGTGACGTTCCGATCACGTGCCTGCCTCGCTCGCAGCCAGCACCGCTTCGCAGATCTGCACGTAGCCTCCGCAGCGGCACAGGTTTCCGGACAGGCCTTCGCGAACCTCGGCCAGCGTCGGATGCGGGTTACGAGACAAGAGGTACCGGGCGGCCATCACCTGTCCCGGAATGCAGAAGCCACACTGCACCGCGCCCTTCGCGAGGAACGCGTCCTGGAGCGCGTTCGGCCGTCCGTTCTCTGAAAGCCCTTCGATGGTGGTGACCTCCCGCGCGTCACCCTCCACCGCGAGCATCAAGCAGGAGTTCACGGCTCGGCCGTCCAGCAGCACCGTGCACGCGCCGCACTCGCCCAGGTCGCAGCACTCCTTGGTCCCGGTCAGTTGGAGGCGATCGCGCAGAAAGTCGAGAAGCGTGGTGTTGGGCGCGACCTCGACCTCGCGCTCAGCTCCATTGACCGTCACACGAATCGGGGTCGATGACATTCGCGATTACGCCGCTCGCAGTCTTTCGAGGGACGCGCGCAGCGCGCGGCGGCTCATGACCAGGAGCATAGCCTCGCGATACTCGCGACTCCCCCGCACGTCTGAGATCGGGCTGGCTTTCGTGAGCAGCTGCCGCAGCACCTCGTCCTTGGCCCCATCACGGGCAGCCGGGTCTGCGAGCAGCCCGCTCTCGTCCGCGACCATGAATGGGCGTGGACCCACCGCCCCATACGCAAGGACTGTGCGCCCCGCCGACTCGACGACGCAGCAAATGCTGATGGTTGCGAGGTCCACCCCGCGTCGCCGAGTGATCCGCGCGAACGCGGCTCCTCTGCGCTCAGCGGCGATCGGCAGATCGATTGCCGTCACGAGCTCGCCGCGCTGCAAGACGGTTTTTCCAGGACCTACGAAGAATTCGTCAAGGTCCACCCGCCGTGTGCCGCGCGCGCTCGCCACGTTGACTCTCGCCCCATAGGCCAGAAGGGCCGGCGCCGTGTCCGCCGCCGGTGACGCGTGACAGATGTTGCCGGTCAGGGTCGCGCGATTCCGAATCTGGGCCGAGCCGACAGTCGCGGCGGCTTCGATCAGAGCCGGGAAGCGCGCGTGGATTCGCTGATCCTCGTCGATGCCCGCGAGCGCGGTGGTGGCGGTGATCGTCAGCCAGGACCCCTCTTCGCTAATCGCAGGCTGGAGCTCGGCGACCTGTTTGAGATCGATCACCATCTCAGGTCTGAGCGTCCGATTGCGCAGCCCGACGACTACGTCTGTGCCGCCGGCCAGCAGGCACGCATCGGGGCCGTGCTCGTCGAGCAGCGCGAACGCATCGGCAAGGGTGGCGGGCCGGGCATAGGCGAATGGCTGCATCGAATGCCGCCGTTAGAGCATCGGCTAGCGGGGTTGCGCCATGCGATCGGCGGCGAGCGCACTGGAGCGGGGCGCCGCCGCTTTGCTTCGCTCGAGGATATCGACCACGCCCGTGGTGCCATTGACCCGGATGCGGTCGCCGTCCTTGATCGTCCTGGTTGCGAGGGAAGTGCCGATGACCGCGGGGATGGCGAACTCGCGAGCCAGCACCGCGGCGTGGGAGGTGAGCCCGCCTGCGTCTGTGACAAGGCCCGCCATCTTGGTGAACAGCGCGACCCAGGCGGGGTTCGTCATCTGGCAGACCACGACGTCGCCCTTGCGTACGTGGTCGAACTGCTCGACAGTGAGGACCACGCGCGCGATCCCCTCGACAACCCCGGGAGACCCACCGAGCCCTTCGATGCGGCCTTCGACCTTAGACGCTTTGCGATGAAACTTTTCGGGGAACCCCCAGTTGGCCAGATACGGGACGGCCAGCTGGGTCGCGGTAACGGTTCCAATCCAGTCGGGCGGGCGCAAACGATAGGCCGCCTTCCGCTCGGCGCGCCGCGTCGTGATGAGGCCGCGCGTTTCTATTTGTTCCTTGGCCGAGGGGTCGCCCATGAAGATGCGCAGTTCGTTGTACTGGAGGAACATGACGTCGTCCGGCTGGTCGAGAACACCCATCTCGACGAGCTTGGCGCCGATGGCAATCAGGACCAGACGCAGGTGCGCGTTGGCTCCCTGGTCGATGTAGAAGTGGTGGTCCGGCGTCAGTGGTGCCATCTGCAGGTTGATGTCGTTGAGCCTCGATATCTCGTCCAAGGCGTTGCCGGTCAAACCATGCAGCAGCTCGTCGGCGGCTGATTCGATATCGGCCTTCACGGCCGCGATCGTCTTCGGGTAGTCGTAGCCGGTCTCCACGTATCCCCTCACCAGCTCGATCACCGGCTCGACCTGCTCGCGGACCGTAGGGAAGATGAACTCATGGCTCCAGACCGCGTGATAGCCGTACTCGCGCTGATATGGCGCGACCCGATCGGTCAGGAACCGCCGCCCGCGGTCCGACTCATGAAGGTGTTCGAGGATGTCCTTGGCGGTTTCGCCCTTGAAGGCCGCCGTCAGCTCGGGGTTCTTCCTGACCTCTTCCTTCAGCTCCCACAGGGCCTTGATCGAGTCCCAGTTGCGGTCACTCGCTGAGTTCTGCAAGCGGCCGACGACGACCTCGTCGACGCTGCCGCGCCACTTCTGGATCGCGGCGCGCAGGTTGAGCGTTGCGGAGAACTGCGCGAAGTTGAGCATCCAGTGAATCTTCCAGTGGCGGTCGTGGATGTCGATCGCGTCTTCCAGAAGGACGGCCAGCTCCATCAGCAACATTCGTTCGGCTTCGTCGAGCTTCCCCTCGAGATAGGCGTAGTTTCGCGTCATCTCCGGGACGAGGCGGTCTCGCCACCAGGCGGCGAAATGCCGGCCATACGTCGGCAGGACTGCGAACCCATACTTCGAGATCGTGGCCGCGTAGTTCGGGTCTCGCGGCACGCGGGCCGCATATCGCGACCCGTATCGGGTCGAATCGATCTGGACATTCGGGTCCGCGGGGATGACCGCGGTGTACACGTAGCCGTTGACGAACTTGGCCAGCCAGTCGGACGCGAAGTCGGTCCCGAAGCGCCTGAACATGTGGTCGCAGCTCAGCCACCACCCCCCGATGTCGGCGAACATCGGGCTCAGCGGGTTCGGGCAATGCAGGTCGTCGAAGACCCAGAAGAGCCGCTTCTCGGCTTCTGATTCCCAGTCGACCGGGAACGTTTCGTCACCGAGGAATTGCCCGAGGATCTCTTCCTTTGCTCTCGCCACGCTGGGATTATCCGCCGATATGATGATCTGGCCGCTCGAGCGGCGTGGAGCCATGAAAGCATCCATCCCGCGCGTCGCGTACAGGAGCCTTCTGCATCAAATGACGCAGACGACCCCGACCGCCTTATGGAACGACTCAGCGTCACTCGAGGAGCTGACGCAGTCGATCGAGGATGGGGCGGTCGGAGCTACGTGCAACCCCGTGATCGCCGCGTCGATCCTCAAGAAGGACATGACGAGCTGGCGGCCCCGCATCGAGAGCCTGATCAAAGAAATCCCCAGCGCGACCGAGGACGTCATCGCCTGGAAGCTGGTCGAGGAGCTCTCGGTGCGGGCGGCGAAGCTACTCGAGTCGATCTTCGAGGAGCAGGGCGGGCGCAACGGCAGGCTCTCGATCCAGACCGACCCCCGGCTCTATCGCGACCCTGACGCGATCGTCGACCAGGCTGTGGCTTTCAACCGCCTCGCGCCGAACATGATCGTCAAGATCCCGGCGACGCGCGCGGGAATCCAGGCGATCGAAGAGTCGACCTATCGCGGCATCAGCATCAACGCGACCGTCTGCTTCACGCTCCCTCAGTGCGTCGCCGTCGCGGAGGCCATGGAGCGAGGCCTGCGGCGACGAGAGGCTGAAGGAAACGATGTCTCATCGATGGGGCCGGTGTGCACGATCATGGTCGGCCGCCTGGACGACTGGCTGAAGGTCGTGATGGAAAAGGAGGGCATATCAGTCGACCCGGGCTACCTCGAATGGGCCGGGGTTGCCGTATTCAAGAAGACCTATCAGCTCTTCCGCGAGCGCGGCTATCGGGTCCGGCTGCTCTCCGCGGCGTTCCGCAATCACATGCATTGGAGCCAGCTCATCGGCGCCGACGCGGTGATCTCACCACCCTATGCGTGGCAGGTGCGCCTCAACGCCAGCGCAATCGAGGTGAAGCCTCGAATCGACGACCCGGTCGACCCGCACGTGGTTGGTGAGCTCGTCTCTCACTTCCCCGACTTCCGCCGGGCGTACTCCGAGGATGGCCTCACTGTCGGCGAGTTCGACCAGTTCCCGCCGACGCGGCGCACGCTGCGCCAGTTCGTCGGGGCTTGCGGAGACCTGGCCACCTTGGTGCGCGACGTCATGATTCCGAACCCCGACCAAGGCTGAAGAGGGCCGCGAGTTGAAGCTGGGCCTTCTCACCGCGGCCTTCCCTGACCTGTCCCTGGAACAGGTGGCGGGCTGGGCAGCCGAGAACGGCTTTGAAGCCCTCGAGATCGCGTGCTGGCCGGCGGCAGGTGCAGAGCGCCGGCGCTACGCCGGCGTCAGCCATATCGATGTCGAATCGCTGGACGTCTCCGCGATCAAGCGGGTCCGCGAGGTCGTCGAGGGCCGGGGGCTGACGATCTCTTCGCTGGCTTACTATCCGAATCCGCTCGACCCAGATCCGGCCGTGCGCGCCCACTCCCAGGAGCACTTGCGCAAGGTGATCGACGCCGCCGCGCGGCTAGGGGTGAACCTGGTCGGCACCTTTATCGGGCGCGACCAGAGCCTTCCAATGGAGCCGGCATTTGCGCAGGTCCTGGAGCAGTGGCCGCCACTCGTGAAGTTTGCCGCCGACCATGGGGTCCGGATCGCGATCGAGAACTGTCCGATGATCTTCTCCGCCGACGAATGGCCGGGTGGTCGCAACCTCGCGTACTCGCCGGCCTTGTGGCGGCGCCTATTCGAGGCCATGCCCGGCGACACCCTCGGTCTGAACCTTGACCCCTCTCACCTCGTCTGGCAGCTCATCGACATCCCGCGCGCGGTGCGCGAGTTCGGCCGCCGGATCTACCACGTGCACGCCAAGGACCTGGAGATCGATCGCGACGGCCTCTACTCGAACGGCGTCATGTCGCTCGGCATGGGCTGGCAGGTACCCCGAATGCCAGGTCTGGGCGAGGTGCACTGGAACCGCTTCATCGCGGCGCTGATCGCGGCCGGCTACGACGGTGTCGTCTCGGTGGAGCACGAGGATCGTTCCTTCGAGGGTGACCTCGACCTGGTCAAACGTGGCTTCCTTCTCGCCCGCAACACGCTGCGCCCCCTGCTCGTGTAGCCCCATCCAGTGCTTGGTTTGACACCGTGCAGGGCGGCCCTTACGATCTCTGCCATCCAATTGGCAAACGATTTCCGTCCTCGATGCCCTTGGTTGAAAGATAGGAGGTGCATGTATGTCGAAACGTAGATGGCCAACGGCCATCGGGTTGATGCTTGTCGCGGGGTTGCTCGCAACTGCCTGTGGCGGGGGTAACACCTCGACCGGCGGCAGCAAGAAATACGTGGTCGGCATCTCCAACACGCTCACCGGCAACGGCTTCCGCGAGGAGATGATCTGTTCTATTAAGGCCCAGGCCAAGGCATCGGGCGTCGTCTCCAAGATCATCACCGCCAACCGGACGACCGACCCCAGCGGCCAGATCGCCGACGTTCGGAACCTGATCTCGGCCGGCGTGAACGTGATCGTGATGAACCCGTCCGACCGAAGCGCGCTGGACACGGTCATCAAGGAGGCTTCTGACAAGGGCATCGTCGTTGTCACGGTCGACCAGGGCGTCACCTCGAGCCAGGCGTACCAGCTCTACAACAACCAGGTCAAATACGCGCAGCTCGGCGCCGACTGGCTCTTCAAGACGCTCGGCGGCAAGGGCAACGTGGTCGAGATGCGCGGGATCAACGGGGTCTCGGCGGACGCCGACCGCCACAACGGTTTCATGCAGACCCTGGCCCAGTACCCGAACATCAAGGTCGTCAAAGAGACCTTCACCAACTGGTCGTTGGACCCGGCGGCACAGCAGATCAAGGACATCCTCGGCTCGGGCTTGAAGGTGGACGGAATCTGGACCTCGGGCATCGACTCGACCGTCGTCGACGGGTATACGACGGCAAAGAAGCCGTACGTACCTACGATCGGCGCTGACAACGACGGCTTCATCGGCCAGCTCATCAACCTCAAGGCGCAGGGCCTCGGCGGCGCCGCGGTCACCAACCCCCCGACCGTGGGGGGCGCGGGCCTCTCGCTCGGCCTGGCCGTTCTCCAGGGCAAGTCGGAGCCGCACCTGGTGAACCTAGACCCGCAGATCTGGGACAACGTCAGCAGCTCGGGCTTGTCTGAGCTCCAGAACCACTACGACCCCACCTTGAACGCGTACTACAGCGTCTCCTACCAGGTCGCCCCCTGGACCACCTACACCAAGGCGGACCTGATCGCCTGCGCGGACCTCTAGGATCCATCGAACACACAATCAGGCAGGGCGTGGAGAGATCCACGCCCTGTCTTTTTCTCCGAAACTGACAGCGCGTGATGAGCGACGCGAACGTGCTGCTGGAGACGCGCGGGCTCTCTAAGAACTACGGAGCCGTGGTCGCCCTGCGTTCGGGCGCCCTCAGCGTTCGAGCCGGGGAGATCCACGCCCTCATGGGCGCCAACGGTGCAGGCAAGAGCACGCTGGTCAAGGTCCTGACGGGCGACGTGACGCCCAACGCGGGCGTGATCCTGCTCGACGGCCATGAGGTCCGGTTCGCTTCACCGGCCAGCGCGAGAAAGGCGGGCCTCGCGTCCGTCTATCAGGACGTCAGCCTCGTCCCTCTGCTGACCGTGGCTCAGAATCTCCGCCTCACCGGCACGGCCATGCCAGCGATAAGGCCCTGGCTGGAGGAGCTGGGCCTCGAGGACGTCGACCTCACCGAGTACGTGCGCGACCTGCCCGCGCCCACCCTTCATCTCCTCGACCTCGCTCAGGCGCTGGCGGCCCTGCCGCGATTGCTCATCCTCGACGAGGTCACCGCCACCATGCCGGCGGACCTCAGCGAGCGTGTGTTTCGCGTGGCGCGGCGCTGGCGGTCCGAGGGTCGGTCCGTGGTCCTCATCTCGCACCGAATGACCGAGGTGAAAGCCCTGTGCGACCGCGCGACCGTGCTGCGGGACGGAACCACGGTCGGCGTCGTCGACATGGCGTCGAGCGGCCAGGAGGAGATCGTCTCCTTGATGCTCGGCCCGGCGGCGGCATCGGTGGTCGTGTCCGAAGGTGCGGTAGCCGACACCGCGCCCGCCCCGAGGGTTGAGCAAACCGCGGCTCTCGAAGTTCGCGGACTTCGGTCCGGCGTCTTGCAGGACATCTCGTTCACCCTTCGTAGGGGCGAGGTGCTGGGCATCGTGGCCCTCGAGGGGCAAGGGCAGGCGGACCTGTTCGAGTGCCTGAGCGGAAACCGCCGTCCTGACGCCGGCGAGATCCTCGTCCAGGGGAAGACCCGGCGATTCCGTCATCCGCACGACGCCATCGGCGCCGGACTCGTCCTGGTACCCGCCGATCGTGCCCTTGCGCTGCTGCGCCAGCGCTCTGTGCTCGAGAACATCGCCCTGCCGATGGTCAACCGCCTGTCGCGCTGGGGGTTGATCAATAGTGGCGCAGAGCGTCGCCGCGTCAGAACGGCGATCAACCGGCTCGATATCGATACCCGTGCCGGATCCCGCGTGATGCGGCTGTCCGGTGGCAACCAGCAGAAGGTGACCATCGCCCGCTGGCTGGCCACCGGCTTCCTGACCCTCCTGTGCTTCGATCCGACGCGGGGCATCGACATTCGCACCAAGGAGCAGATCTATCGGGTCCTGCGCGAGCTGGCGGCTTCAGGGTCTGCGGTTCTGTTCTTCACGTCCGAGATGCCCGAGATCCAGCTGGCAGCCGACCGAGCCCTGGTGATGTTCGCCGGCCGCGTGGTCGCCGAGCTCTCGGCGCACGACGCCACCGAGGCCGCCCTGTTGAGAGCCGCTCATGGTCTCAGCCGTGCCGCTGCCGCGGAGGCGTCGTGAAGGCGGCTGCTCGCGTCAGCCGTCGCATTCCGGTCGGCCCGGGAATCGCCCGCTTTGTTCGCCGGAACGCGTGGACGTTGGGTATCTACGGCCTGTTCGTGGCGGTAATGATCTTCACCATCTCCATCCATCCCAACTACGGTCCGTACGAAATTGAGTCCCTGGTGGTTGGAGCGCTGCCCCTGGCCTTTGCCGCCGCTGCGCAAGCATGCGTCGTGATCGGCGGCGGGATCGACCTGTCGATAGGCGCGATGATGGCGGTGGCGAATGTGCTGGCCGCGCGCTACATGCTTCACCACGATTTCCAGACGGCGGTCCTCATATCGTTGCTCATCCTCGTGGGCGGGATCCTCGCCGGCAGCCTGAACGGCCTGATCGCCGTCCGCACAAGAGTGCCCGATATCGTGGTCACCCTGGCGATGTCTTTCGTATGGGGTGGCGTGGCTCTGCTGATCCTGGCCAAGCCCGGCGGCGGCGCGCCCGACGCATTCATGGCTCTGTCGTCCGGCAATCTGTTCAGCCCCTGGGTTCCGAACGGACTCCTCCTCCTGATCGTGGTGGTGTCCCTCGTGTGGGTCCCACTCAGGTTGGGCCGGCTGGGTCTGGCGCATTACGCCGTCGGCAGCGACCGGACCGCCGCGTTTCGAAGAGGGGTCAGGGTCGGGCCAACCCGTGTCTTCTCGTATGCGCTCGGAGGCTTTTTCGCCGCCTGCGGCGGCCTCGCTCTCATGATGAGCACCGGCATCGGCTCACCGCTCGCGGGCACGATCTACACCCTCAGCGGCATCTCGGCGATCGTGCTCGGCGGGGTCAGCCTCGCCGGCGGCCGGGGCGGTATCACGGGCCCGATCGTCGCGGCTTTCGTGCTGACGCTGGTGCCCGCGGACCTCATCCTGACAGGCACCGACCCCAACCTGGGGCAGGTCATCCAGGGCGTGCTGCTTGTGCTGGTCGTGATGGCCGGCGGCCTGGCACCGCTGCTCCGCGCGCGAGCAATCCAACGCAGGGTGCAGGCTGGATGAGCGCTCGGGCGACCGGCATGCGCAGCGGCCGATGGACCGTGTTGCAGGGCCAGCTGCGCGACCGGCCTTCTCTGGTGCTCGTCGGCGTGCTGCTCCTCCTGGTGCTCGTGATCGGCGTCACGCGGCCCGGGACCGTCGGTCCGACCTGGGTGGCCAACACGATCCTGTTCGCCGCGCCGCTGGGGATCGTCGCCGCCGGACAGACCCTTGTGATGCTGACCGCCGGCATCGACCTTTCGGTCGCGGCTGTGATGACCGCCGCGGCGTACGTGGCGGCCAGCCAGTCCTATTTCGGCTCGATTCGTGCGGTGATCCTGGCCCTGGCGGTCGGGCTGGTCGTCGGCCTGCTCAACGGAATCGGCGTGGCCATCTTCCGGGTGCAGCCCCTGATCATGACCCTCGGCATGGGCCTGGTCGTGTCCGGCGTCCTCCTCGTCTACAGCCTGAAGGTGAGCCCCGAGGGGCCTCCCAACGTGCCCGACATCGTCCGCACCCTGGGCTCGGGCAAGGTCCTTGGGTTCGTGCCCAACAGCGCCCTGCTGTGGGGGGCGATAGCAACGATCGTGATCGTCGGCCTTCGCCAGACCGGATACGGCCGGCTCATCTACGCGATCGGTGACAACCCGGTCGCCTGCCGCCTGGCCGGCGTCCGAGGCTGGCTCGTCCAGCTGGTCACGTATGTGATCTGCGGCTTCCTGGCCGCAGTGGCGGGACTCGTGCTGACGGGCGCCATCAACGGCGCCGACCTCTCGCTGGGAGACGTCTACCTCCTGCCATCGGTGGCCGCCGTTGTCATCGGAGGGACCTCGATCTACGGCGGCAATGGCGGCTACGCGGGCACGCTTGTCGGCGCGCTGATCCTCACCGTACTCAGCAGCCTGTTCACCCTTCTCGACGCCCCCGATCCGCTGAAGCAGATCCTTTACGGCGCGATCGTCGTGCTGCTGGCGGCGGTGTACGTCCGGACCGCGGGCGACACCGGCTGATTCAGAGCGGGCGGCTCTCGCATATCCGGTAGGCGTCCGCCCACGGCCGCGCCCGTTCGAATGCGGCACTTGCGGCCAGTACGTCCGTATCGGCTTCGCGGCGGCCGATGACCTGCATCCCGACCGGCAATCCGTCCACGAGTCCAGCGGGGATCGACGCGGAGGGGTGTCCTGAGAAGTTGGTCAGGTACGTGAGACACCAGCCGATAAGGGGGTCGACAGCCTCGCCATTGATCTCCGACGGCCCGAGCGTATTACCGTCGGTTGAGTTCTTGACCGGCATGCACGCGAGGGTGGGCGTCACCAGCAGGTCATACCGTTGAAGCACCGACTCGATCGCGTCGTAGATCTCGGTGCGCACGATCTGATCGTTCCAGACGTCCATCGCCGAGAGCCCATACCCGACCTCGATCCAATGGCGGTATTCCGGCGGCAGGTCGTCGGGGTGGTCGCGCATCAGGTCGATCCCGCCGCTCTTCAGGCCCTCGAGGCCCGCGATGTTGAGCGGCATCATCAGCCGGTTCCAGACATCGCTGAGATCGTGCTGTGAGCGCTTGATGCCGACCTCGACCTCGTCAACAGTCGCCCCTGCTTCGACAAAACCGTGCACCGCCTCGGCGACAGCGCGGGCGACGGCCGGCTCGACTGGGAAGACATCGAAGTCCGGGCTGTAGGCGATGCGCCACCCACTGATCGGTCGCGTCAGCGCAGCTGAGTAGTCGGGCGTATCCAGCAGTGAAAAAGGATCGCGCCGGTCCGGCCCCGCCATCACCTGAAGCCCGAGCGCCGCATCCTCGACAGTTCGCGTCAGCGTCCCCTCGAAGAGAAAAGGCGTAACGCTCGCGAACGCGTTGGGCCGGCCCGTGAACGGCACCCGCCCGTACGAAGCCCGGTAGCCGTACACGTTGCACCACGCGGCAGGGATTCGTATCGAACCACCGGCATCTGTCCCTTCGGCGATGGGCACCAGGCCGTCGGCGACCGCGGCCGCGCTTCCGCCCGACGACCCGCCCGGGTTGCGGCTGAGGTCGAACGGGTTGTGCGTCGGCCCGAACAGGTAGTTGTCGGCGATGCCGCGCAGCCCCATCACCGGCGCGTTGGTCTTACCCACGAGTATCGCGCCGGCGCGCTCCATGCGCTCGGCATAGGGGCAGTACGCATCGATGACCTGGTTCCGGAGCGCCCGAACCCCGCCGAAAGTCGCCGGCCATCCCGGTTTGAAGTCGAAGAGATCCTTCATCGCCACCGGCACGCCGTGCAGCGGTCCCAGGCTCTCGCTCGATGCGAGGGCAGCCTCTGCGGCGCGCGCTCTCTCCATTGCATGTTCGAAGTCGAGAAAGACGAATGCGTTGAGGCTGGGGTTGCGCCGTTCGATGCGCTGGATGGTGAAGGTCATCAGCTCGACCGGCGATATCTCATGACGGCGAATTCGCTGCGCCAGGTCCGCGGCGGAGGCCCAGGCTGCGTCGCCGGCGTCCGTCATGGCCCTAGTCTATTGGCGCCGGTGACTGCACCTGTTCTGAGTGAGCTTGGCGCTGCCGTGGTCGGCACGGGCTTCATCGGCGCCGTCCATGTGGACGCTCTGCGCCGGCTCGGCATTCAGGTCCATGGCGTGGTCGGATCCAGCGCCGCGCGAGGCGCGGAACGAGCCCGCGCCGCCGGCCTGCCTCCCGCGTATGAGTCGATGGAGGCGATGCTCGCCGACGAACGCGTCGACGTGGTCCATATCACCTCGCCCAATCACCTTCATCACGCACATGCGAAAGCCGCCCTCGCCGCCGGCAAGCACGTGGTTTGCGAGAAGCCCCTGGCGATGACGTCGACCGAATCCGCCGACCTGCTGCGGCTGGCCGAGTCCAGCGGGCTGGTCCATGCAATCAACTTCAACATCCGTTTCTACCCGCTGTGCCAGCACCTTCACCAGCTGATTCGGGAAGGCGGGCTCGGCGAGGTGCGGCTCATCACCGGGCACTATCTCCAGGACTGGCTGCTGCTCGACACGGACTGGAACTGGCGGCTCGACCCGGCGCTCGGCGGGTCGCTTCGTGCAGTCAGCGACATCGGCTCGCATTGGCTGGACCTCACCTCGTTTCTCACCGGATCGCGCATCGCCTCTGTGTTCGCAGACCTCGAGACTTTCATAAAGGTCCGCCACCAGCCAACCGGCCCAGTCGAGACTTTCGCAACGGGTCGTGCGAAGGAAACCGTGGACCGCCAGATCTCGACCGAGGACTGCGCCACCATCCTGGTCCGCTACGAGAACGGCGCGTTGGGCTCACTCGCCGTGTCGCAGATCAGCGCCGGGCGGAAAAACTCTCTCCGCGTCGAGATCGACGGCGCGAGCAGCGCAGCCGCCTGGTCTTCCGAGCAGCCGGATGAGCTGTGGCTTGGGCACAGGGAGCGTCCCAACGAGGTGCTCCCGCGCGACCCTGGCTTGATGAACGCGGCGGGCGCGGCTGCTTCATTCCTGCCGGGCGGACACATCGAAGGTTTCGCAGACACCTTCCGGGCGCTGTATCGAACCGTCTATCAGGCCGTGATCGACGGGGGCCCCGCTGTGGGCCGGTATCCTACTTTCGCCGACGGACACGACGAGATGCTCGTTTGCGAAGCGATTGAACAGAGCGCGCGCGAAGGCAGGCGAGTCGTCATCGATCGCACTCGAGTCGGATGACAGGAGGACCCATGACTTCGCTTTTCGACCGTCTCACGTATGAGGACGTGGCCAAGACAATCGACCACTCCCTTTTGCGCCCCGAGCTCGATGACCAGTTCATAGAAGACGGCTGCCGTCTCGCTGCCGAGTACCAGGTGGCCTCGGTCTGCTGCCGCCCCGCCGATGTCCCCCGCGCGGTCGAGCTGCTTCGTGGAACCGGCGTTGCCGTAGGCACGGTGATCGGGTTTCCTCACGGTGGCACCACGACCGAGGTGAAACTCTTCGAGGCCGAGCAAGCGCTGCGCGCCGGCGCCATTGAGCTCGACATGGTCATCAACATCGGCGCCTTGCGCTCTGGCCGCGATGCGTACGTGAGAGACGAGATCGCCGCTGTGGTGGCGCCGGCTCACGCCGCCGGGGCCATGGTCAAGGTCATTCTCGAGAACGCCTATCTCGACGATGACCAGAAGGTGCGTGCATGCCGGCTGGCCGAGGCGGCCGGCGCCGACTTCGTGAAGACGTCGACAGGCTTCGCCCCGACGGGCGCCACGCACGAAGACCTGATGCTGATGCGGCGGTCCGTGTCTCCGCACATCGGCGTCAAGGCCGCGGGCGGGGTGCGCACGCTGGACGGCCTGCTGGCGGTCATGGAGCTGGGCGTCACCCGCATCGGGGCGACCCAGACCGCAGTGATCCTGGACGACTTTCGAGCTCGCAAAGCGGCTGCCGCCCAGGCTCGGCCCGCGGCCGCCGGCTAGTCCTTGGTTACAGGCCGGAGCAGCGCCCCAAGACGAGGATTCACTGCCACGAACCTCATGTCCTCTGAGATGCGCGCGACGCCGAACGGGGCATGCTGGATCACCTGGCTGACTGGACTGTGCATGGTGAGACGCGGCCAGCGTCGGGGAATCGGCACCGTATTCGAGGTTAGCTTCACTGAGAGCGTGGGATTCGCGCCGGTCGGGTCAAAACGCTCACCGTCCGGGTCGATCTGATACCCGACCGGTCAGCGCTCAGACGGCGCACGCTACGATCTTGTGATTCGTGAGGCTTCGCAGCCTGCAGCATGTGTCCACTCCTTTCACGCCGGGCCGGCAGAATGTCATCCGGACGTTCTACGGCGGCCTGCTCGGGCTGACCGAAATCACTCCACCGGCATCACTCGCGCACCTCGACCTGGTTTGGTACGTGGCCGGTCCGGGCCTCGAGCTGCACTTCTTTCCAGGTGAAACCGATCCGCGCGCAGCGCGGCACTTCTGCCTCGACGTCGACGACCTCGACGAGGCGAGGCGTCAGCTCGAGACCGCAGGGTTCGGGCCGTACGACGACACTCCGATCCACAACCGACCGCGCTTCTTCTGTCGGGACCCGATCGGCAACCTGATCGAGTTCACGAGCATCCAGGGCCCGTACCAGAGCTGACGCTGTGAGCCACGCGGCGGAAAAAGGCGACCTGTTCCTGGCTGAGGATCTACAGCGCCTCAGCCAGTCGATTCTCGAAGCGGTCGGCACCCCGGTAGACCTGGCCGCGATAGTCGCCGCGTCCCTGGTCGACGCCAACCTCGCTGGACACGACTCCCATGGCGTGATCCGTCTTCCGTCGTATGTCGCCTCCGTGCGTGACGGGCGGGTGATCGCGAGCGCCCGCGCCGAGCGGCATTCGCTGGGAGGCGCGTGCGCCCGAGTCGATGGCGGTCGAGGATGGGGTCAGCCGGCGGCGCGTCTGGCCGTCGATACCGCCCTCGACATCGCGTCGAACGAGGGCGTAGCTCTGGTGGCGATTGGACGGTGCAATCACATCGGACGGCTTGGCGAGTACGTCGAGAGGCTCAGCCAACAAGGAAAGATGGGCGTAGTCATCTGCAACTCGCCGGCGGCCGTCGCCCCATACGGCGGCTACACGCGCTTGCTCGGCACGAACCCGATCGCGTGGAGCGCCCCGACCCGACCCGGAAGTCCGCCGGTGATGGTGGACTTTGCAACCGCCACCATCGCGGAGGGCAAGCTCAGGGTCGCACAGGCCTCCGGTGGCAAGGCGCCTGCGGGAGCTGTCGTCGACAGCGGAGGCCGACCCAATGAGGACCCCGCCGCTTTCTACGATGGAGGGGCGCTAACCACGTTCGGGGGACACAAGGGTTTCGGTTTGAGCGTCATGGCCGAGCTGATGGGCGGCATCCTCTCCGGCTCGCAGCCGTCGTCCCTGCCCGGTTACGACAACGGAAATGGAACGGTGATGCTGGCCATCGACGTCGAGCGGTTTGTGCCGCTGGCTGACTTCCTGGATCAGGCTGAGGCGTTCAGCGACCGGGTTCGCGGGGCACCGCCCGCGCCCGGGTTCAGCGAGGTCATGATGCCGGGTGAGCCGGAGTCGAACTCGCGCAAACGCCGGCTGGCGGAAGGGGTTCCGGTGCCTGCCGCCACGTATCAGGCGATCATCGACACGGCGTCAGAGCTCGGACTGAACAGGGTTTGACGACGCGCCGCACGGTGCGGGTGATCGCGCGTACCGGCGTCGGCTACGACGCCATCGATGTCGGGGCCGCCACCGACCTCGGCGTGGCCGTGGTGACCACACCCGGCGCCAATGCGGAGGCGGTCGCCGATTTCACGCTGGCGCTCATGCTCGCCAGCCTGCGACGCATTGTCGAGGCTGACGCCGACGTAAGGGCGGGCCGTTGGCGGCCTGGACCGCCGGCCCGCGACCTCTTCGCGGCCACTGTCGGACTCGTGGGCTTTGGGAAGATCGGCAGGGCAGTCGCGCGCCGCTTGCGGGCCTTCGACTGCCGCATCCTCGTGGTCGAGCCGTTTCCCGACCACGAGGCCTGCCGCGCGCTTGGCGTGGAGCTGATGACGATGGCCGAGATGCTCCCGCAGGTGGACGTGCTTTCGCTGCACGTTCCCCTAGGAACCGAGACACGGCACCTGATCGCAGAACCGGAGCTGAGGCGGATGCGGAGACACGCCATCCTGGTCAACGCGTCGCGCGGCTCTGTCGTCGATGGGCCTGCGCTGGCGACCGCGCTGCGTGATGGCGTAATCGGGGGGCCGCCCTCGACGTATTCGAGGTCGAGCCCCTGCCCCAACACGACGCGCTGACCACACTCCCTGGCGTCGTGCTCACCGGCCACATCGCCGGTTTCAGCGAAGACGCGATCTCGGGAGTCGTGAACGCGGTCGTCACCAGCCTTATCGACCTGGCCGAGGGGCGGCGACCCGCCGGCTGCATCAATCCAGAGGTGTTGAAACGGTGATCGTAGGATCCGGCGGCTTCCGATTCCAGTGGATCAGCGGCTGGGGCCGGCTTCCGGCCGGCGTGACCTTGAACGATGTGCCAGGTGTGGCCGTCGATTCCCACGACCGGCTCTTCGCGTTCCATCGCGGCACGCCGCCGGTCCTGATCTTCGATCGAGACGGAGAGTTCGAGTCGTCCTGGGGAGACGGCGTTTTTCAGCGCCCTCATGGACTGTTCATCGCGCCGGACGACTCCGTCTATTGCGTGGATGACGAAGGTCAGGCCGTCCGGCGGTTCACCCCCGATGGACGGCTCGAGATGGAGATCACGGCGTCTGACCAGTCGGTTGTCACGGGTTATCGCCGCGGCTTCCACCGCAGTGTCGTTCGCTCGGCCCCTCCGTTCTGCTATCCGACCGGGGCATCACCAACCCCCGACGGAGCGCATTTGATGGTGACGGACGGCTACGGAAATGCGCGGCTGCATCGATTCGACCCGGCTGGCGAGCTGTTGAGCTCAATGGGCGACCCGGGCTCCGGGCCATCCCAGTTCATCATTCCGCACGGCATCCACATCGAGCCGGACGGAAGGATGTTCGTGTCCGACCGCGAAAACGAACGCGCTCAGATTTTCAGCGCCGGCGGTGAATTCCTGGGTTCGTGGACAGACATGAACTGCCCCAATAACATCGTTCGTGGCCCCGACGGCTACTACTACGTGGCTGAGCTGGGGCGTACGGTCCAAGGCCCTCCGGGGGCCAAGCGCGTCGTCAAAGATGCAATGCGGCCTCGGATATCAGTGCGTGACTCGACCGGAGCGATCGTTGCCGAGTGGGGCGCTCCCGATCCCGAGGGCGAGGGGGTGTTCTTCGCACCGCACGGCATCGCGATCGACTCGCGCGGCGACCTCTATGTGGGAGAGGTGTCGGCCTCCAATAGCGGCGGGCTTGCTCCGCCGCGTGCGACTCTTCACAAGTTCGTCCGAACTTCTGACTAAAAGCCCGGGCCGACCTGGACCTTGAGCCCGCTCCCCTTGCGAAAAGTGTCGATCGCGGCCGAGTACTGATCCAGCGAATATCGGTGCGTGATCATGGCCTCGGAGTCGATGACGCCCTTCGCGAACAGCGCGAGCGCTCGCTCGAAGCTGTGGAGGACGGCCATCGAGCCGATGATCCTGATCTCGTCGTTGTAGACGCGGAAAGGCGAGAACTTCGCGCTCGCGTCCGTGTTGGCGACGCCGAACATCAAAAAAGTGCCGCCGCGAGCGACTCGCCGCAGACCGTCCTCGATGGCAGGCACCACCCCGGTGGCATCGATGACGACATCCCAACCCTGGGGCCGGTCGAGCTCGTCCGCCGACACCGCGACGCGGTCCGCCGCCAGCCGTTTTGCCAGGTCGTGGCGCGTGGGATTCGTCTCGACCATGTCCAGAGTGCTGGCCCCGCTGTGCTTTACCAGCTGTCCCAGCAGGAGGCCCATCGTCCCGGCTCCGTAGATAAGGTAGGCGTCGGCCGGCCTCGGATCCACCTGGTCCAGGCCATGGACCGCGCACGAAAGAGGCTCGACCAGCGTGCCCCAGTTACGCGGGGCGTCAACGGGCAGCGGGAATGCATTCGCCGACGGGACGCGGACGAGCTCCGCGCAAGCGCCGTTGACGCTGCCAACTCCGATCCCATTCCAGTTCTCACAGAGATTGAAGCGGCCGGCGCGGCACATACGGCACTGCCCGCAGTACAGGGATGGATCGACGGCCACGAAGTCACCGGACTTGACATTGCGCACTTCGGACC
>Ga0209236_1000754_pt1 | contig 19186 bp, 18 predicted proteins | sample GraSoi013_1_40cm_FD_185819 | JGI IMG/M metagenome (GOLD analysis project Ga0209236, IMG submission 185819) | Grasslands soil microbial communities from the Angelo Coastal Reserve, California, USA - Sample 09_27_2013_1_40cm (SPAdes) (version 2) | ecosystem: Environmental > Terrestrial > Soil >... | reverse complement strand
GTGCATGTGGTCTCGGCGGCTGTGGCGACGCCGCTTAGGGATTGGTAGATGTAGTGGTTGGCGGGGTCGATTGCGATGTTGCCGATTGCGTTCTGGAAGGCTGCGAGCCAGAGATGATTTGCGTCAAAAGCGTTTCCTGTCTGTGCGAATGTTAGTCCTGCGTCGTTGCTACAGGTGACGAAGACGTCGTTGGTGGCGGTAATGCTATGATAGGATACGCAGACCTTGCTTGATCCTTCAGCGGCGATCCATGGTCTATCGTCGCCGGGCACCGAGGCTCCTGTCGGGTTTAGGAGCCATGTATTGCCTCCGTCGGTGCTGGTGCTAACGTAGACGTTTGTAAGAGCTAGGCTTGCGACGTATACGTTGTAGAGTCCGTTGAGGTTGGTTTGGGAAGCGACGGCGAGGTCTGTGTCTCCTCCTGCTGGCGAGAACTGGTTGCTGGCTGCGGAGGCGCTGTTCGGTGAAGTTAGAGTAAGGTAGTGTAAGCCGCCGTCTGTAGATCTCCAGGCGTCGGTTCCGCCTGTGAGTCCGTTCTCAGAGGATCCGTAGAAGTTGCCTGCCCCGTCGGCCCGGATTGCTGGTTCGGCGGCGTTGTTGTAACAGTTGCCGTTGGAGTTTGGACACGTGATTCCGGCGGTTCCCGCTAGTCCGCTAGTTGTGAACGCGATGGTCCCGGAGGTTGGAGCCTTGACTAGGGCTACTGGCGAGACTGTGATCACTGTCATCATCAACAGCGCAAGACTGAACGTAATTGAGAGGTGTCGTAGAGGGTTTTCGATATTCTTTGATTCCGTCAAAACATATTTCCAACGGACCCAAGAGCCGTCTGAGGCTTTATTCTGCACGTGTACGATTGCTCACATGAAAACACAACTGCAACCGTTTCTCGAATAATTACGGACTCCGGCATCACGGGTAGCTGGTTTTTTCGATGCCCAGAATTGGTCTCCTCCGTCCCAAGCTTGCGCTGGTATGATAACGGTGCTTGCCACGATTAACTAGGTTGTCGATGAGACGATCTTACCAATATTTCCTCATTCTGATTTGTCGCTTCTTGAATAACGCGAATTCTTCTAACTTTTCTGAGGTAATACAGTACTAGTCTCGCTCGTCTTCAATGGATCCTTAGGAGAGAGTTAGGATAGAAGTGAGTCGGAGATCGGACTGACGAGAGCGTGCTTGGGAACGGATGGGATCGTTTTCGTGGAAAAGCGTCCACTAGGTTAAAATACGCAGCGACCCGAGAATACCATGTTTTAGGAGCAAGACATCGAAAAATCTTGCCGGATGATGGAGGGTGGACGTGATTGACTAGGATTGTTCTTACTGCTGATTCTACTCAGATGAGCGAGTACTGGGGCATACCGCTGCTGCCCTTCTTTAGTTGTGCTCCAGCCGAGAAGGTTCCACGGTTCGTCTTCGACTTTCTAGCCCCCTCAGTCCGACACTTTGACGGGGTGGCGGAGAAGGCGCCTTATGGATTGCGGAAGCTAGAGTCGTCGCTTCTAAGAAAGTACGGTGCGGACGAGGTGGTTGTCGCCCATCCGGACCATGTCTCCAAGTTCGTAGACGACAAGACGAGCATTATCGGAATATCGACTATGGACCCGATGGGTCTGGGACCGGTGAGCATGATGTTCACCGATGGTGGAAAGCTGACGGCGTACACGAAGAGAAAGTTCCTGGAGCTTGTTGGAGAGATCAACAAGACCCGGAAGAAGTATCCGAAGGCGAAACTGGTTCTGGGTGGGTCTGGGGGCTGGCAGATGGAGGTGCGCGACCGGGATACTAAGGCGCTAGGCGTCAACCATGTGGTGATAGGCGAGTGCGATCATGTGATTGGAGACATCTACAACGATATCGAGTCGGGCAATAGTCCTGAGTTCGTTCATGTTCCTCGCGGGCCGAAGCTGGAGGATATTCCGGACATTCAAGCTCCTTCAACTCACGGGCTTGTCGAGGTTATGCGGGGATGTGGCCGCAACTGCCAGTTCTGCGAGCCTAATCTTAGGATCGCGAAATATTATCCCAAAGACAAGGTTGAGCGAGAGATAGCGGTAAACCGGAAGATCGGCAACCCTAACGTCTGGGTCCACAGCGAGGACATTTTCCTCTACAAGCTGGAGGACAAGAAGGGCTTCATGCCGAACCACGACGCCGTGGTTGATCTATTCAACACGGTTATGTCGCAGAAGGGGATAGGGTATGCTAATCCGACTCATGGTACTGCCGCGCCCGCCTGGGCTGATCCTGATCTGATCCGGGACATTTCCGAGACTGTTCTAAAGGGATCCAAGCGGCACATTGGAATCCAGTCGGGTCTTGAGACGGGTTCGAGTGCCCTGATCAAGAAGTACATGCCGTTGAAGGTGAAGCCTTTCAGCCCTGACGAATGGCAAGATGTGATCTATAACGGGACGAGGATATTCAACGAGTACTACTGGTTCCCGGCCTACACGATCATCGTCGGGTTGCCCGGGGAGACGTCTGAGGACGCGGTTGAGACTGTCCGTCTAATAGATCGGATGGAGCATGGGCTGAAGAAGGAGGTCGGTGTCAAAGCACACTTCACGGTGACCCCGCTAAGCTTTGTCCCGTTGGGGGTGTTGAAGAAGAGCGGCTTCTACAATATTGACGACCAGGTCGATGAGGCACGCTTCTGGGTCATATATCGGAGCTGGAGGCACACGGTGCTGGAGCTGCACACGATGCCGCCAACGCTGCTACAGTTGAACCCGGTGCTCAAGGGCGTCTTCACGACACTCTGCTGGTTCGGCTCAAAGAAGATTCTCGACGGGATCAAGGCCTGGGGACGGCGACGGGGCTTCGACGCCGACAAAAGCCTACGACTAAACTAGAAACCGCTAGGCTGGTCGAGTCTCAAAGAGCACTTTTGCGTCGCGAGGACTAACGTTTTTGAGATTTCTGGAGAGGGGTCTCGCCGGTTGAAGCTGTTCTGGGCGAGTCTCACACTTCAGGGGCCATAATGCATAGATCCGACGTTTTCGAGATCGCGGATTAAGCGCAGAGGTCAACGCGAAAAAGCCGCGAGCTCAAATCGCATGCCCAGATTTCGGATCAGGGCTTGTTCCTGGCCGGTCTCGCTGAAAAACGGTGGAGTCCTACGGTTTCCGGAACCTTGCAGGGGGAAGGAAGATTCTGTTCTGTGTCGCGGGAAATATTTTTTTTGTAAATTCTAGGGAGGGGTGTTCTTGCTGTCTGAAACAGTTTTGGGCGAGATTGTAGACTTGTCCCGCAGAACTGGCTGATCAGCCGTTTTTCTGGAAGTATCCATCTGTATCGTTGCAAGCGTGAACTGGGCGTCATATGAAATGCCCGTGCCAGATCCCAGGTCAGGGCTGATTCTGCGCCCATTTCCATGAATTCTCGCTTGATGATGGGCCGGGTTTCTATTGCGACGGGGATATCGGGCAGATGAACCAAGCGGTCCTCTGCTTCTCCACACTGCTAGGTCTAGTTGTCGGGGCCGCTGTTGCCAGCCGATACCCTCTAGACCTTTAGTATGGCGGTTTCTGGTTGACCGGCTTCATTATCTCGGTAATATTCTACCTAGCTCTGCAAAGATGGCACAAGACCCTCAAGTGGGACGTACGACGCGCTAGCAATCTGTCCCTCTATCATGATCTAGCGGACAACGAGGGTTCGGGAATATATTTTATCGAGCGAGTATGAAAGTCATACTTCGTAGAAAATGGAAGAGCCTGAAATCGCCGTAGTAGGCACGAAGGGGCAGATGGTAATACCTCAGCGGATCAGAAGAGAGCTAGGGATAAGCACTAAGACGAAGCTGGCGGTCTACATGAGAGGAAATAAGTTCGTAGTAACGAAGCTGGAACTTCCACCCTTGGGCAAGGAACTGAAGGAACTCTTTCGCGAAATCGACAAGCGCTACAGGAGAAAGCGGAGACCAACGGAGCGGGAGATACTATCATCAGTCCAATCGTACAGGGACGAGAATCGGAGAGACTAAGACCTAGCAGATTCCGCGGCCCGACCCAAGGGATATCGTTTCTTCTGTTCAAGAATATTGGCAATCATAGACAGAATCTTCTCCTTGGTTTGTACAGGATCTAAAGTTGTGACCACCAGATCGACACCGATTTTGTCTGCCCATAGTGTGCCTACAGGCGACCTTGCCCCAGGAGTCAGATCAGCCCAGGCCTCCCTTGATGCCTTCACGATTTCGCTCTTGACATCGTAGGGGCCCTGTCGAACCTTCTCTGAGGCGATTAGTCGTCTGGCGTATTCTAACGCTTCTGATATTTCGTCGTCCCGCAAAAGATGAACCCGAAGACCCGTTACGCGGGCCACGATGGAAACCGCGTCAGAAACCGGGATTTCGTTCCCAGGATATTTCTGAAGCTCTCGCTTGGCATTGGATAATTCATTGTCCAATTAGCGACACCATAATTCAAGAAACAGTTGCGGGTCTTAGGTCGATGTCCTAACGAAAAGTACCCAGGAATCACATTAGCTTAGAACCGGAAATAGGATCTTCCTGATCTGCGCCGCGAGACTAGCACGCATACCCTAACCTTCTAGAGGCTTGTTAGCTGACCGGATTTTTGACGCAGACCCATCAACCTGCACATATCAAGGATCTCGGAACTCTCGCCGACCTTAACACCGTCATGGACCCTCAGCCGTTTTCAAGGCGATTCCTAGGGACAATCAGGTCGTTGCCCGTATCATCTGCCATCAAGGGACACAGATTGAAGGTGCAACCCTCCCTCTCCGAGAACTTCCCGAACACGAGACTTGCGTCACGAGACTCAAGTGCAACTGACATTTCACGATTGGTAACGGGTCTGGTAACCGTAAACGTTGGCAGAATCCCCGCTTAGAGTTGGAAGCCCTTTGTGAGGTTCAAACCTTGAAGATTTGTCTGAGGCTTTTTTCCTCGCTTTCTATCCCATAGATTATCCAGCATGATCAAAGCCATTACAGAGATCAAGATTCCTATCGCAACCAGAGATTGTGTTTGAATTACGGGTCCTGGAGGAGACGCTGTCGACTGGGGCCAAGCTGACACGTGATATACTAACTGATGAGACTTCGATCGACTTGCAGTCGCCGTTATGGTGACGTTGTAATCTCCCAGCTGGACCCCAGCAGTATCAACAGTCAGCAACACTTTAGCCCACTTTTGGGGAGTAATAGACACCTGCGTTGCGTTGAGAAATGCTCGTGGTCCTGGCTGAGAAACCGCTATTGCTAGGGTTATGTTGCCAGAGAAGCCCCATGTAGGAATCACTCTGAAGGTATCATTCCGCGAGGATCCTAGAGGCACCGGCATGTTCGTTGTTCCGCTCAGCTGAAAATCTGCTACAAAGACTAGAGTCGTGACACTCGCGGTCTGGGACCCTGTACCATCAGAACCAGTCAGTGTGACATTGTACCTTCCTTCTGGGGTAGAAGCGCCTGCGGTCAAGTTGAGCAGGGTGGTCCCAGGCGTTGACGGACTTACTGAGACGCTCGACTTGGAAAGGGTTCCCGTAATGCCTGCAGGGCCGTTCGGTGGAGAGAAGTTCACTGTGCCAGAGAAGCCGTTAACACTTGAAACCGTGATTGTAGTAGAGCTCGTCTGGGAACCATGGACTATGACGGCCAACCACCAGTTCGGGGTGATGGCAAAGTTCGACCCAGTCGGTGGCGCAACGATGAATGTGCCGTGCATGGTCGCAGGGTAGTTTCCGTCGTAGTAAGTGTACGTCCCAGGCGCAACATAGCCCAGCGTAGTCGTCGAGGCGGGCGGGGCCGAGTCTGCCATTAAGTCTAGGGGATAGTCTCGCATACCGTTGCCGTCCACATCCACGTAGAATTGATGCAGTTTGCCATCACCGCTGGAAGTTGTTATGTTCAAGAGTTCTCCATGCGGTATGGTTATTGTCGGATTTACTGTGCCGTCACTGCCTACCCACCCAGTACTCTCGTATCCTACTAGTGAAATAGTTGCTACTGCTGCGTTTGCTTTCTGAATGATAGGAATTTTCAACAGGCCAATAGGGAATAGAATTACCAGAAGGAGAAGGATGATAGGAAGGCTCCATGACCTCAAGATGTCAGAAAGCTAACTCCCTCTCAACGAGAAGTAGTCTCATCCATAAAAAGTAGGCTCTTTCATTGGAGGCTCTATCATCTTCTTCGTATGTGCGTGAAAGCCAGCTCGACGCGCACTCTAGTTACGGTACCTTCCCGTCTGTCCGGATGTTTCTCGAGACAAGTAGCAAGCCGATTCCCGAAGCAGTCATGGCCAATCCGGCATGAAACTCATCCCAGTACGGGGCGTAGTAGGATGAAGATATTGGGGGGCATCCGTTGATTGCACACGGGATGGCGCTACTCTGAAGGCCATTTATTCCAAGTATGAGGAATAATATTCCCGTCGGTGCCAGTACGATGCCGGGGAACCGAAAGGATAGTCGTCTGTTCGCGGTGCGATTCGCGGCAACAGCTACTGCGGTTGTAGCAGTAAGCAATGGTGGAAGTATTGCGAATGGTCGATATGGATCTATACAATCTACCCTCTGCTGTCCCGTCGACGGGGTGTACTTGTAACATCCTACCTGGCTATTTTCCCCAGCTAAAGCGACCAGAACTGAGACCTCCAGTGCAAAGCCAACAATTGCTACGCCAAGGAACAGAGGGGCCAAGACTGCCGTTCCCCGCTTCATCAAAATCCTCTTACCCCGCATCGTAGTTTGAGCCTTTCCATGATCGATACCAGCATCTCTACGAATATTGTTTCAACTGCGGGGTTGGATGAATGAACGTCGTTTGAACTGCGGTAGCCTTCTTTCTGTGAGGCCATCCCTTCTGGCTCACGGGTTTCGTAACCGTGAATGGTGACAGAATCGGGCTAGAGAGTTAGAAGCCGGGGTCTCTTCAGCAATACTTTCTCTTCCTGTCTTACGTTTCTACTTCGAAAACCTCCACCTCGGAGCATGCAGAGCCTAGACCACCAGGTCTTCTGTCAAACCTGCCGTGAACTAACGTATCGCGAGATCCGATACCGCTCCGACTTCCAGTTCGTAGGCCGACTACTAGTCTGCCAGAACTGTGGCGAAACAATCCTAGAACCAGTCGGAACCGGGACAGAGTGCCAAGACTGTTGACAAGCCTACAAGCAATGTGGCTACTAGACCTACGCGAACCTCCAGACGAGACCCGTAATAAGCGCAAACGGGACGATCGGATCAAGAAACCCTCCCCTAAATTGCGCAGTCACCGAGCGTGAGCGTGTCCAGGCTAATCCAGATAGAACCTTCGGCCAAGCGTTCAGCCAGATGCACAGAAGGCGGTTCTGCATCGCGAGACACGCACGCATACCTTATTTTTCTCGATCCTCGCCGGCTAACCGGATCCTAACACGGACCCATCAACACTCCCCTATTACAGATCACTGGTCTCAACTGAGATTAACATCGTAATGGACCCCAAGCCGTTTCCAAGGCGATTCCAAGGGACAATCAGGTCGTTGACCTCTACTATCTGCAATCATGGGACATAGATTGAAAGATGCAAACACTTCTTGCTGACGCCTTTCTCAAACACGCGGTTTGCGTCGCGAGACTCAACTGCAATTGACATTTCTTGGCTGGTAACGGATCTGGTAACCGTAAATGGTAACAGTCGCTCTGCCAACGGCGAGAACACAGAGAGAAGAACACGGCTCCACCCCGCGGTTCGGACGGAAACTACACCACGACACACAAAAACAAAACGATCAACACGCTACAACAACTCAATGGAGACGGCGCAAGAACAGTCGGATATTTTGAACCCATGACCGTGATCCCGACCGCAGGTGACTTGAGTTAGGGTCTGTACCAGAACTAGGGCTGAACTTCCATTCCATGCTCTCTCCACCTTTATATCTTTGACAGGAACAAGGTGGTGAGGCCTGATTCCGTGCCGGCCCCAAAAATCCTGCTATTGGCACCAAACTCTCCGGCGGGCGCACATGCAGAGAAATTGCTCCAAACCAAGGGTATACAGTTTCTTGTTGTCAGACCTGTCGAGGCTATCGACACGGCTGATGATGAAGAAGAGATAGAGCCTGTCCTCATAGCAGGGAGTGAGCGTTACCCAGGAATCAGTGAGATAAAACGGTTCATTAGCAATTATTCAGAAGGTGTAGACGCAGAGAAAATCGCCCGAACTCTTCGCGTTCTGAGTGAGCTGGGTATCAAACCAGTCATGACGTCCTTTTCAACAAGACTCCGCGTGCAGAAGATACTCTATCTTCTCCAAGAACTTGGTCTTCAGACTGGATGGAAGTTCAGTTGGTACATCAGAGGGCCTTATTCGCCCGACCTCGCTCACGAACTGTTCGAGCATCGCGAGAAAGCCGCGAAAGATCTTAAGGCGGACGACAATGAAAACAAGGCAATACGAAAATTCCGGGACAAATTTGGCGAACTACCTCTCAATGCTCAACAGCTTGAAGCCGCCGCAGCAGTCATGTATGTTGCGAAATCCACAGGTTTGCGTTCCGCGGCTCTTGCCACGAGGGTTTCGAAGGAGAAGCCTTACCTGCCAAGACAGCTCGTTGAAGACTGTGTGAAAAGACTTTACCCGTCGTGAGCTGCATACAAATCAGATACATTGACAGCGTCGCGTCTGCGCACAATCACACTATGCGGTTCCATGCAAGTGCTTCCCCAGTTCATCTACTGGCGACACAGACTCACACAGCAGGGCTTTCATGTATATTTGCCCGCATTAGTCAATTACCGCGAGCGCTATCGTTCCAAACGTCAAGCGTTGCGCGTCAAACGAAGGGAAAACCGCAAGCACTTTCGAAAAATAAGGAAGTCAGACGCAATACTAGTTCTAAACTACCCAGTCAGGGGGATTCCAAATTATATCGGTGGTTCAACTTTCGCAGAAATCGCCGTTGCGTTCTCGATGGGTAAGAAAATCTTCCTTGCGAACCCGATACCCGACCGATCGCACTTCAAGGAAGAACTCCAAGCGTGGGGCGTTGAGAGATGGCACAACTTAAATCGCACACGACCAAGAAAATTAGTAAATGGAAAAGCCCTTTGACCTAGCCATTATCGGTGCGGGGCCGGCAGGGCTTTTTGCTGGTTACCAACTCGCTCGATTATCACCCTCGCTAAGTCTTGCGATTTTGGTCAATACACGTAGACCAACGAACGCGTTTTGGCATAACAAAACAAACCATCGCAACCCGGTCGGTGTAGAAGGGCTTGGCGGCTCCGGATTGTTTTCAGACAAGTTGTACTTCGATGCAGCTGGGGGTTGGTTAGAGTCACGAGATAAGGAGTACTCTCAGATCATCATGGCATACGCGGCGGAAATATTCGAGAGATACGTGGGTGTTTCAGAGCGAGGTGCAGTCCCACCCAAACCGGATGTGCCAGAATTAGCTGGATTCCTGATCAAACCGCATCCGATGCTTGTCCCGATTACTGCCGTGAATTATGTGAGGTTTGTGAAGAGTCTAGTTCAGAAACTGGAAGGATTTGGAGTCAAATTCATCTACGATGCGTCCGTGGAGAACGTGGCAAGGTTGTCTTCATCCTTCAGACTGACTCTGGGTACGAAAAGAGTGGTGTCAGCGAGAAACGTTCTCATTGCTTCGGGAAGAACGAGCGCAGCGTGGTTCGAAAGAATTGCTTCAAGACTTCAACTGAAGTTGCGAAAAGGGCGGCCATACTTCGGAATAAGACTGGAGACAAAGGCTGAGTGGATTCGCAATTTTCGCAAATACGGCGATGACCCGAAGCTTGAAAGACTCTCGAATGTACCGACGTCTTATACCAAGACTCATTGTGTTTGTTTCAATGGAAATGTAATTTCGTGCGAATGCGGGGAAATGGTCCTTGTCGACGGAACAAAATTTGCAATGCCGTCTAAGAACACAAGCCTGAATATTCTGACTCGCATCCCCCGCACCCTTTCGTCTCAGCGGTGCAAAGAAATCATCGGGAACATGTTGCAGGTCGGAGGAGGCAAACCATTGGTCCAAAGGATGGAAGATTTCAAAATAGGCAGTCCTACGGTTAGCAGTGCACTCAAAGGTAACATAGTTCAGAGAACTTTGAACGAATCTACGCCCGGCGAGATAACTCACCTTCTTCCACTTCAAATGCAGAAGAATCTAGTAGACTTCCTAGAAACTATACGAATCAGCTATCCAAAACTGGCTCATCCTGACAATCTCATCTACGCTCCGGTGTTTGAGTGGTTTCAACCGAGAGTCCCAATTGGACCATCTGGCCAGACGTCCATCCCTGGACTGTTCGTTGCAGGAGACATTGCAGGTGTTTCACAAGGGGTAGTGCCCGCGGCGGCCCATGGCCTGCAAATGGGCACAAAGCTCGCTGACCTTCTCTAGTGATTCATCATATTGTTCAAAAACGGGGCTGCCACGCCTCTCGAAACTGGGTCCGGTCAGTAGTCCTATGCAAACGCCTCTTGGCGCCGCCATTTCAATTCGAACGGACGACAATCGAGTAATTCAAGGACGGCCGCTGGGCGAAGACTTCTTTGACAGACCAACGCCCTTAGTCACGTGGGACCTCCTCGGGAAAGTATTGGTCCGTTGTTCTCGCGGGAGACCTTTAGCTGGAATGATTGTAGAGGCAGAGGCATACTTGGGTGGCGACGATCCTGCTTGTCACGCCGCTGCGGGGAGAACTGAGCGGAATGAAATTTTCTACACAGAACCGCCGCATGGAAGGGTGTATGTCTTTGTCAGTTTTGGATTGCATCATTGCGTGAATATCCTAACAAGTGGTGAGAAACCGGCGGGCTGCGTGCTCCTGCGTTCAATTGAGCCTCTTGCAGGAATCCGACGCATGAAAGCGAACCGACAAACTAGCGATGTTAGACAACTCACAAGTGGGCCGGGAAGATTGACTGAAGCTCTCGGAATCACCAAAGACCTTAACGGAACTTCCATCGCAGAGGGCCCGCTTCTGGTCGTCGATTGCGACGATTTCGGTCCCTTCGTCCCCACGGCTGATGTTCGAGTCGGGCTTACAAAGGATCGAAATTATCCCTTGCGCTATTTCTTGTTGAACAATCAATACGTCTCCCACCCAAGAACCAAGCTCTTTGCCAAAGCCGAATAGTATGTTGTTCATTTCAATAGAAGGAGTCGACAACGTCGGAAAAACCACTATCTGCAAGACCTTAGAAGAGAGGCTGTCGAAATCTTTCACCGTTCACATGATAAGCGATCCCCCAAACATTCCGCCGTGGAGCTCGCTGCGAGACGTAATCCTAGGTGATAATCGAATCAGTGCAACAGCTCGGGCCGTGGTGTTACTTGGAATGCGGGTCGATTCTTTCAATAGGTCAGTAAGGCCGTGGATCGCAAAGTCTGGACTATTACTCGCTGATAGATTCTTTGACAGTTGGTTTGCGTACCAATTACCAAGGGCCACCAAACACTTCAAAACGGCTCGGAAAGCTCGAACATTTCTTGAATCTCTGAACAAGATTTGCTTAGACTACGGATTGCTGGCGGTTCCTGATAGAACCTTTGTGATAATCGGAGACGTATCAGAAACCACGAAGAGGGGCAAACAGAAAACCCATTCTGTTTATGGCTCAATCAAGACGCAACGGCAGGTTCAACGAAACTACTTGAGACTCGCGAAGGAGTCCGCGGGCAGAATTGAAGTTGTTGATTCAAGGAGTCTTTCAGTTGCAGATGTCGCGAACATTCTGGAAAGGAAGATCCGACGGCTCATGAACAAGGCTTGCGAATAAAATTATTGCTTGTTTTTGCCTGAAGCTGTTGTGATTGCGTCCTTCTCAGCCACTTCAAAACCAACATCAAGTTTAGGGAAAGAGAACTTTGGAAATGGGACAAAATCCCAGCACCGTGACCTTGCCGAAGGAAGGCGGGTCAAACGAGATTTTCACATCCTTGAGCGCGTAGCCCTTCTCCTCGACCGCCTGACTGCTTATCCACAACGGTCCCATCAACCTCTTCTCTGCTTCGGAGCTTTGCATTGCTAGATTCGAGATTCACAGCAGCTTCTCGCGAGGCATTATTGCGCCAGCATCAACTCTGACTCCCTCCTTGAGTTTCTCATAGTAGATTATTGGAATCCGAATCGACTCCGGAAGTCCTAGCTTGGACTTGTAGGTCTCGGGCTTTATGGAAACCTTCTCTTGTCCAATGTAGCCATCAATGCCTTTCGATTCTTCATCGGGCCGAGCGATTCGAAAGGTGGTTCTCTTCATTTTGGCTACGCGGCTCAAGATTGCCTGTTGAAAGTGAAGACCGGTGAATGACTTCGCGATGACCAAGTCTTCCACCCACGCTTTGATCATATCGTCGTCAATCAGTGAGATCGCATCTTTGAGATTGCCTACCATCGTCCTGATTCTCTGTGTTGCGTCAGCGATTGCGTTGGGTTTCTTGGAAAGGTACCACTGCCTCCATTCCTTGTAGGTCCTGTACGGACAGTCTTGAACGAGTTCACTCATTTGTCCCACAACAGACGGCCTCGTTCCTTGAGCGTTCTGGTTGCAGAGGTTGAGGATCTGGGTGGTATATTTCGGGAAAATCTTTGTGTCTCCTAGGAGCTCCTCAGCTATCTTTTCATTTGAGATTGTGAAGATGCTTGAGTCCTTCAATTTGGTCCTCCTTCGAGCTGAGAAGCTCTCAGCAGAGAGAAATGATTTGCGTGGCCCTAACGAAGAGAGTTAGGCTATCGAAATGACGACAGAGACTTGTCACTCAGGTTCCGAGTCTTTGAAGTTACAAGGGCTCTGGGAGCATCCTGCGCCGTCTCATATATTCTGAACAAGTAGTCCACCACTTCTTCCGGTCGTGGTGGGGAAAAATCAACATTCCGATCAATGAGCGACTTGAGGGAAGAATTCATCTCGTATCCAATCCCTTTTCTCCCCAGCAGGCGAGCCACCTTCACCGTCGTCCCAGTTCCTAGAAAAGGGTCCAACACAGTATCGCCAATGCAAGAGAACATTCGGATCAGGCGGTAGGGTAGCTCTTCCGGAAACGGAGCAGTCTCTGCATGGTTCTGTCTTTCACCCCGAAGATCCCATGTCTGCGAGAACCATACGTCCCTCTCTGCTTTCGCGTACTGACTCGCATATCTCAATGGGTCCTGTGGTTTGATGACCCGCTTCGCCCCTTTGCGAAAGACAAGTATGTATTCACAGTCGAGGGTCACGTAGGCGTTAGGAGGAAAGAAACCAGACCCAAGGAACGCGTTGGGCTTGTTAGTTGGTTTGCGCCAAAGGATGGGCACGAGCGATTGAAAGCCAATACGTTGGCAGTGCTCAGCTACTCTAGCATGATTCAGGTAGCATTGGAAGCTTCCATTGAGCGTTCGTGTAGCATCCCCGACGTTTACACAGAGTATGCCTCCCTTGTCAAGCACCCTGTAGCATTCTGACCATACTCGATCCAGAAACTGATGGCTTAGCTCGAATGCATTCGTCTGCTGAGGAAACGACCCATTTTGGATGTTCAGAACCCGTTCGAATAGGCGATCCCACATCTCGATCATCGGATACGGCGGCGAGGTCACGACGAGCTGAGTCGAGTCTGTTTCTAGCTCGTCCATCTGTTCAGCCGAACGGTAGAAAACCCTGGGAGTCAAGTCTCTGACAACGAGAGCCGAAAGGACCTTCGAGCGATGCTCAGTTAGATATTCAACAGGTCCTTGCATCCCTGTGTTCAGCCGGCCTAATTTCACCCTATCCTACATAAACTCGGTCGCTCTCACTGCCAATTTCTCAATACTTTCAGGTATCTTCAAATTTTCCATGTGCAATAATCCAGCGAGATATGCTGCAAATGGTCGCGCAAGCCATGAGGCACATGACTGACTCACGTAATTCTTGACGCTACTCTCGTCCGCGGATCGATTATCAGTTCGTCACCTAAGACCTGCCGTTCCAAGGCTGACTAGGATTTCTTCGTAAAGTTCGTCCCGCTTCTTGTCCGAATAGTTGGTGTAACATAGCTCAAGGACCCTGTATCCTTTCTTTCGTAATAACGACCTTAGCTCTTCATCCTTCGCCATGTGCGCTGTTCCCAGATGCACTCGTCCGTCGACAAACACAAGCAACGGTCTGGTCTCCAGCGGGAAGTAGAAATCTGCCGTGGTTACTGGAATTTCGATCTGTGTCTGATACTGAATCCTATCGTTTTGGAGTTTGAACGCGAGTTCTTGTTCCATCTGTGAGGGGTTGGCGTGTAGTCGTTCGCGCCAGTCGCTCCGCCGACTCGACATCTGTAGGGTTGACCTGTCTATCAGCTATTGCTCCGACACGAGAGCGAAACTGAGTAGCAGCGAGACTCGCCACCTGGGACTCAATTCCGCGAAAGGTCTGATTAGAAATGTGGGCCGGAGCTTCCCGGACTAATAGCCGACGAGCAAGAAACCATCGAAGGGAAGCCGTAGGCGCCCACTCGTGTAAATAGCGTCTACGATTCGAAGTGCATTCTGGTACGGGTGCTCCGTACCTGATTTGTATTGGTATCGAAGGGGTACAGCTATGGCGGCATATCTAGCATCTACCATCAGAGACATTTCGACCAATGCCTTGTAGAGCGCGTTCCCTCGGATTGTTCTTACTGCCTCTACCTCTAAGACGATGTGATTCTTACTATGATAAGCATCGATGTCATAGGACACTCCAACCTCGCCCATTTCTCCGAACAATACTGGACGAAGAATTTTCTGAGTCTTTGTTTTTCCCTTCTCCACCTCGAATCCGATTTTTTCAAGTTCTGGCCTTAGCTGCTCGAGAACCTCATTGCTCTCCATTTGCAGGCCTGCCTGCTCTGTATCGATTTTCGACTTTACTGTGGCAAAGGCCGCTTGGACCTCTTTTATCCAGGAGGGCGGTAGCACTGAGCGTGGAAAGAAAATGTGTCGGGGATACTTCGAAACCACGGCGTTAGTCCAGATGTGTTCCAAATAAAAAGGGCGACCCTAGGAGAGCGTTCGTATTGAGGAGTTGCGAGTTTTCAAACGGCCATAGATTTTTCGAATTTTCTTGTCTATGCTGTTCCGCCTACTATGAACTAGGATACCACTACGTCGAGGATCGTTCTCATGGATATTACTCCTAGGACTACGTCCACCTTGTTCTCAACATTAATCACATACGCCAGCCGAACCCCTTTCTGCTTCATCAGATCTTTTACTACTGACAGGGGAGTCTCGGGATGTACCTTGACAAAATTATCTCGGACGTCCTGGTCGTTTTTCCACTCTTTCGTGTCGATCATTACGGCCAGTATCTCCTCTTTCTCAACATCAGCCAAACTTTTCCCTTCCCCAAGACGCTTGATAATATATTCCTCGACCTCATGGTCGTTAAGCACACCCAGAGGTCTCAACTTGTCATCGGCGATCAGTAGGTATTCGAACGGGTAACCGATGGGGTTGTCCTTCAAGAAATTCTTGAATTCGCCAATAGTATCATGAGGCTTCTTGTAGTAAGGAGGGGTCAGCATGTGGTCCTTGGCAAGTTTCTGTCGGAGTCGTTCTAGCGGCGACAACAATTCGATCGTTTGCAGGGTGGCCTCGTTTGCCTTTTCTAGATTCTCGGAGCTGAAATAGAACGCTACTATTGCACCGACCCATACCCCAACAACTGCGAGAACGGTCTTGAGAGCGTCCTCTCTAGCTCCAAAATTAGGCACGACTGAGGCAACTTGCGTGCCATTCGGGAACCGGGTAACTTCCTGAGACCCTGGCCAAAACAGGATGAAGCCCACTAAGACGAATGTAGGGATGACGATAATCAGGGCCAGGCTGAATCTTCCGCCGATGTTAGTCTTACTGGGGACTCTGGGACGCTTGGCCATAGGAGATACTATTCGAGAAATGGCTATTTATTCTGTGCCATTTCCGTGGGTGTTTACAGAGAAAAATTGAGGCATTTCAATACGGGCACTAGAAAGGTCAAGACCGTTTTCATAAACGCACCGCTTTCAACTATGGCAGAGGGACGACTGAACGATGAAATCGACAGAATAGTGAAGGGAATAGGGTTTAGGACATATCTTCCTCAGGCAAATATCCCGCCAGGCCTAGACGTTGATCCGTTAAAAGTCATCAGAGCTAACATTGTTGCAGTCAGGAAAAGCGATCTCGTTCTAACCGTCTTAGACAAGCCTGGACTAGGAGTTGCTTTTGAGTTAGGATATTCAGTTGCGTGTAAGAAGAAAGTGATAGCATTTCGTACGGACCCCCAGGACTATCTCGGCAAGGTAGTTGAGGGTTTTTGGAAAGATCTTCCGAAGGAATCTAAGGCGACAACCTTCATGGAATTGGAATTAATCTTGAGAAAACGGGTTTGAGAGGTCTCGAGATTGGATGCGCGAGGTGCCCTCTTGTGTTGGAAGTCACCTTTTGAAGATGGCGCAGGTCATAAGCGAGATGCCGAGTGAAGACCACGAGCGGCTGAGGCGTGAATGGTCAGGCAAGGTTCAGATGTCGAATCATTCAGCTGTTGCTCAGACACGAGAGCTAAACAGGCCTATCTTGTAAGTTGGCTCAGAAGGGCGAAACTAAGCCACAGTGAACTTGACTATGCCAAGACCGGCTAGTTCTTTCATCAAGGCCAAGCCCTTAGCATCGAGCCTGTTCTTCTCGAAAGTTACATAGCCTAGTTCCTTGAAATCAGACGCGAAATCGACACCTTCCTCTCTGAACACAACTATCTTCTGACCGTACAATACGCTCCCAGCGCCTAATTCATAGACCACATTGTCACTAGGCGCCCACGCTTCATGGCCATCGACGTCTACGATTTTTTCATCTGCAGTGAAAATGAAGATTCCAGCCGTGCATTTCTTCATCTCCTCAGCTACTTTTTCCCCGATAGGTCGACCTCTATTCGGTTCTTCGGTCGCCACGATATGTGGTATGCCGTACTCTTCCAGTATCTTTACTGCTTGGTCAGCTGGTTTCTTGTTCTTTCCGTGAGCAACGAATATGTGCTTCTGCACCAGTTTCTCCGTTGATGAAGGCTCGGTTCTGAGCTCCTCGGCGATTTCCATTTCATGTTCTTCAGGAGACCCAGAGGGTGCTGCAGGCGCTTTCTGAGCGACTCCTTTGCCTAGGTTGTCTAAGTAAAGTAGCGTGGTATCTCCGGATGTTACAGAAAGGTCATGGTCCGTAATATTCTGCATGAGAACATTGTAGCATGCATCTACATCCACTCTGGGTATACCAATCTCTTTTTCCAACACAGCTTTGGCTACTTCTTCTCGGGGGAGATTCTTACGATCGTATCTGACGTAGAACTGTTCGAACACTTTGGGCGTTAGCAGAGCTTGTCGCAAACTGGGTTTTACTGTTTCATCGGTCGGTGAAACTATGGCCCCCGCCAGCTCTGTCATAGGTATCTTCTTGGCAAATACCCCTCCTTCTGTCAAACCGTATCTTTCCGATGCGGTCAACAGAGTCATGAACGAGCTACTCCTAATTGTAGTCCCGAGACATTTTGCTAATAATATCGGATCAAATGGCTGGCCACCGTTCTCTTTCCAGATGGCCGCAGGGATTCTCAATGCATCCTTCAGAGGATTTCTGGGAAAGGGAATCCGGCCTGCAATGCTGCGTGTAGATGGTTTGCCTGCCTTCGGGTCAACCTCTACCCTTGACTCCTGCTTGCCATTTGATCTTTTGGACCGTTTTGTTTTTTCGACACTCATCATTTGGTAAGGCAACCTTCGTTGTGAATTGTTTCAGCCACGTCCTCCCATGATATCTATGAGAGAGGGATGAAACTAATCCTCTACACGCGACGGATCTTGACTGACACATGTTGCACCTAAATCCGACCAATGGCACACATTTCGTTCTCAGTGACTAGAACGACGTTCTTTCAGCTGATGATATTTAATGGGCAAAACGCCAACTGACAGACTCTGCTCTGCGCTGTATCTGCCGTCAAGACCGGTCAGAGGACCAGTATGTTTCGTATGACAGCTTGGGACGCATAAAAATGGGTTTGAGAAGTAGTTCTGAACACGCAGGCTTCTTTAATCATGTGACCGACATTTTGACGGACTCACATTGTGCTCCAAGCAGCGATTCCGTCTTTAAGGGGGAGTTGAAGCCTCTGGAAGCGGCGTTGACCTGTTTTGGCTGTGACTTGTGGTTTTAGGTTTGAGGTTCGGCCTGAGGATGAGGTTGTTGTGTTGGAGGCTGATCATCATACTGTTCATGTCTGTGTGGACTGTCTTACGTTGTTGACGGTTCATCGTCGAGTTCATCATATGAAGGTGGAGAAGGTTATTGTTGAGATGGCTGAACGGCGACCCCTCGTGGCTTTCGCCTAACCACTCTGCCCCGACGAAGAGTGCCGAGTATTCTGCTCACAGCGTTCTTGGGTCGAGTGCACGATTCTCCCTCTCTCTCGGTCATATTACTAGACCTCTAACAATCTCTCGTGCCAGCGGGAGTAGACCGCTTCTTCCCCCATAGCCGACGTCTCCGACCAGGAGCCAGAAATTCTCGTCAGGACGATCCCCTGGACTGAAGAAATCAGACTTGATTCTCATCCCTCGCCTAGTGAATAAGCCCACAGTATCGATCCAGCCTTTGGAGCTTCTTCCCGCAATATGGGCGAACCGGGAACATATTCCACAATCATTGTCGTAGAGAAGGATCGGCCGCGCAAGTGGCAGAGAAGACTCCTCCACCTGGATCTAGGCTGACAGTAGACTGTAAGTCTTTCCGAACGGAAGAGCTCTCTAGCAGAGCCTAGGCTAGTTGTTCGCTTACTTGGCGCGCCGCGGCCGCTTTGGCGGCGAGTGCCGCAAATTCTTGGCGTCCGAAGGCTGTGCCTGAGAGTCCCCAACCGCCTTCTGCTGCCTCGGTGAGTATCACCCAGGTGCGAGTGGCTTGGGTCGGGTCGCCGGAAATCCTGGTAATAATCTCGGTGATCTCTTTGACGAGTTGTTTCTGGCCTTCGCGGGTTAACGCGGCTGGGGGCGTGATGACCTGTACGCGCACGGTGCGGGCGGAGTCGGTGGCTGCGGTGTGAACCGCGTGTGGGTCCATTCGGTGGATAAAAGCGGCAGTATTGTTCAGATGGAAGGGACCAGGGGTGGCCACGCCCTCGGCGCGGAGAACGGCCATGGTGAGCTCCTTGCCAAGCCGACCGTCGGTTCCGACTG
>Ga0209236_1000751_pt1 | contig 19216 bp, 15 predicted proteins | sample GraSoi013_1_40cm_FD_185819 | JGI IMG/M metagenome (GOLD analysis project Ga0209236, IMG submission 185819) | Grasslands soil microbial communities from the Angelo Coastal Reserve, California, USA - Sample 09_27_2013_1_40cm (SPAdes) (version 2) | ecosystem: Environmental > Terrestrial > Soil >... | reverse complement strand
GGTGCGCAGGCGCCCCTGGTACGCCTGGTAGACGGCAGCGAGCGCTCGTAGGCGATCGCTTCCGCCCGCTTCGGTTGCCAGCAGCAGGGCCGCAGGGTGAACGAGGTTCTGCTTCATCAGGGCGACGAAGCCGAGCAGGTCGCGGGCAAACGCGTCCGATCTCTGGACTCCAACCAATGCCCCCAGCACTTCCGAGTCGATCTCGCTCAGCACCTGGCGCATGACGATCGACTCCTGGAAGCTGTTGACCAGCATCCGCCTCGGATCGGGCGCGTGGTCACGAAGCACACGCCAGCAGAAGCTGTGAAACGTGGAGATCCACGCTTCGCCGAAGTCGTCCTTCAGGCGTTCGTCGATGCGCCGCGCGATCTCGTCCGCGGCCCCGGTCGAGAACGTGAGCGTGAGGATCTGTTCCCGGCCGGCCACGTGTTCGAGCACGGCCTGCTCGTACAGGTCGACCAGCATGCGCGTCTTTCCGGTCCCCGGCCCGGCGAGCACCCGCAGCGGGCTATCGATGTCGTAGATGTCGATTGGCAAAACGTGTGTACCTCTGGTAGGCGGGCCCCTCGATTATGCCGGGGCCGGTGTCCGCGGTTCAGCCTCGCCTGTTAACGGTGCCTCGAGCCCTCGCGCTGGGCGCCACGCCTCGAAGACCAACGCCGCGAGCAGCGCGAGCTCGAGCAGCGGCCAGCGGTTGAGGCGCAGCTGCACCGCGCTGGAATCTACGAACGGACTCGAAATCAGCCAACCCACGGCGAGCGGGAGGCGCCAGGTCAGCGCCGGCCGCTCCTCCCACACGAACCACGCCGCCGCACCCAGCAGGCACAGGTCTGATCCGTGGAGGTATGGCGCAAGGAGCAGCGACCCGAGCGTTCCTGAAGCGATGACCAGGCCGGGCGAGCGGCGCAAGCGGAACGCCGCCGCGAGACTGGCGCCGATGATGAGGACCCGCAGTACGGTGGCGACTGCGCCGCCCACGCCGAACGCGCCTTCGAGGGTGAGGGAGCTTGCCCCCGGCGGGAGCGGCCCTGTGACCTGGCCGACGTAAGCCGAGATGCCGCTTGAGCCAAGGGTTGCAAAAGCGACGCCCGCGATGACGATGCCGGCTGCGGTCAACGTCGCGAAGGTCCGATAGCGGCCTGCGGCGAGCAGCGCGAACGGAACTAGAAGAGCCGTGTTCGGCTTCAGTGACAGCAGCACCAGCGCGATGCCCGCCGCCACGTCGCGACGTTCACGAACGAAACGCCAGGCAAGAATCACGCCGGCAGCCACGAGCGGAACCACCTGGCCCAGGTGAACCGCATGCAGCACCCACCATGGCGCCAGCACGGCGCCGACCACGACCCAACGCACCAAACCACGGTCTGGCGAGGCCCAGAACAGCGCCAAAGCGAGGGCGATGAACGTGAAAACCGCCCAGACGTAGTACGAGGGCCAGTAGGGCAGCCATGCCACAGACGCTGCCAGCCACGCGGTCGTCGGTGGGCTCAGGAAAGGTTGAGTCCGTTGCCCCGGAACGAGCTGTTTCTGCTCGATCGCCACCACGGGCTGGTCATAGATGTGCGACCACCCATGCTGCAGGCCGGCTCGTGCGGCGGCCTCATACGTGTGGAAATCGATGCCGATGGGCTCGGTTGGTTTCCATAGGTCCAGCGCAAGCGCCAGCAGCACGACAACGAAGGCGAACGGCACCCCGAAGCGCCGGGCGGCGGTCACCATCCGACCGTACAGCAATATAGGTGGGCGCTATGTCGATGCCCGCTCTGACCCGCTGCGCCCCCCGTGCGCTGGTGTTGGGAGGGCTGGTCGCGGCGACGGTCTTCATCGCCCACCTCCCCTCGTTCTTCCACCGGCTGCTCGACGGCGATGAGGCCATCTACGGATCGATCGCGGCACTCATGAACACGGGCCTTCCCCTTTATGCGGAAGGCGGGGTCGACAACAAGCCGCCCGGGATCTTCTGGATATATGCCACGACCTTCCGTCTGTTCGGCACGTATCAGATGTCCGCCGTTCACGCCGTAACGCTGCTCGCGATCGGCGCCACTTGCGTTCTTGTCTTTCTAATAGCAAGCAACATCGGGACGATCAGAGCAGGCGCGCTGGCGGCGATCTTCTACGGCGTCATGACCGGCGCCGGCAACCCGCGATTGCTGGCAGCCAACACCGAGGCGTTGATGATGCTGCCGCTCACAGGCTCCGTTCTCCTGATGCTGCGCCGCCAATGGCTGTGGTCGGGGGTGCTGCTGGCCGCGGCGGGAGCGTTCCGTCAATCGGCCGGGGTCGACATCCTGCTGCTGCCTCTTGCAGTCGTCTACCTCGAGGCAGGCGACTCGCGGCTGCGGGCATCGGCGCTGTTCGCCGCCGGCCTGGCGGCGGGCCTGCTCGCCGGCGGCGTATTGCTCGCGCTGACGGGTTCGCTGTCGGGTTTCTGGCATTGGACGGTCGGGATCCTCGGCCAGTACGCGAGCACCAACTGGACCCCCGACCTCGTATTGATCCGCACGAAGGACAGCGTTATCCCATTCGTGCTCGACATGGCGGTGCTGTGGGTGGCCGCGATCGCATGGTCCATACGCTGGCGGCGCCTGGATCGCGCGCAGAGGCTGATCGTCGCCTGGTTCGCCGTGTCGCTGGCAGGCTCGCTCGCCGGCGTTCACCTCTCATGGCACTACTTCATCCAGGTCATGGGTCCCCTGGCCCTGCTGTCGGCGTTCGCCATCGACACCGCGCTGCGGTCGCGTCTTCGGAAGCAGGTGGCTGCGATCACGCTGGTTGGAGTCGCCGTGCCGGCGCTTGCGTGGGGAACGTACGACTTGGTCGCGGACCCTCTGACCTATGACTGGAGCCCGCCGATCGCCAAGCATGAGCTGGTCGCGGCTTACATCCGCGGCCACACCCAATCGCAAGACCGCGTGTTCGTGTGGGGAGACTGGCCCGCCCTATACGTGGAGTCCGACCGGTTGATGGCGAGCCGTTTTCCAGGATTCCTGCGGGGGTTTGCGCGAGGCTCGGGCCGGCCCCCGCTCAACTGGGACACGACGCCCGATATCTGGCCCGAGCTGCAGGCAGATCTGGCCCGCAATCCTCCCGCACTGATCGTCGACACGGCGTCCGCGGGCTGGAGCGATTTCGCCATGTATCCGCTGCGTGACTTTCCAGTGCTCCAGAGCCTTGTCGACACGAAATACCACCAGGTGGCCAGGGTCGACGGAGTCGCGATCTACGCGCTCAACAGCTAGGGCTTCGGCAGTGGGGGCAGGCTGGTCGGCGGAGTGGGGACGGCGACCGGCAGGTCCACGGGCACGGGCAGGAGCACCGGGAGACCGGGGATTTTGGCCGCTGGGGGTTCGACGGTTGGCACCTCGGGCGACACGACAGGCAGCGATCCCGCTGCTGGGACCGCCGGGACTGCCTGCTTCGCGGCATCGACCGGGCTCGACCCAGCGGGCGCCGGCTGAGCCGATTGGACGCCGCCGCCAGTCGCCTGGTCGTGCTGGAGCGGCGAAACCGGGCTCGCGACCAGCACCGCGGCCGCCACGATGGCGACCGTCACCGCTGCTGCGGCCTGCATCCCATGCTCGGCCGCCGGCGTCGCCGATCTCTGCGCTCCGTCCAATAACGCGCGGGTGGTGAGCCACGCCGCAATCGCGTAAACCGCGCGACGGGCGGCCACGCTACCTCGCTCGACGTGCGTGCTGACCGCAGCCAGCGCCTCGCGCAGACGGCGGCGAACACTACCCTCGCCGACGCCAAGACGCTGAGCGATCTCCCGGTTGGTGAGGCCGCCGAAGTACGCCAGCTTGACGGCCTGCTTCTGGTCCGATGGCAGCTCGTTGAGGGCTTCATCGACAGCCTGGCGGACCATCGCGCTCGAGAAATCATTCCAGGGCTGAGGGCCTTCGCCCGGGCTGCTGGTCCCTTCGATCAGCATCTTCTTGAGGCCCTGGTGGGCGCCCCGTATCCGGCGGCGATGGAATGGTCCCCGGCGAACACCCGTCATCAGCCACGTGCGCCAAGAATCGCTCGCCGCCGGCGGCAGCACTATGAAGTCCGCCTCTTTCATCGGTGCGTCTTCGTCTTCGCCACCATTGCTGCTCGACTGAGAGCGGGGCGCCGCGAACCATCGATTCAACATCGATTCCCCCCCGTAAAGCCCATTAATCCGTAACAGAAACTTCCGGCAGGCGAGTTCTACCCGGCCCGGGTAAAACCCCGTAAATCGTAGCGCTCAGTCGAGCGACGGTTTCGTCGGGCGCTTGATCTCGAGAATCCGCGGCTCGTCAGCCGCGACGGCAAGCAGGCTGTCGTACACGTGCAGCGCTTCGGCGCCGCCGGGCGCATCGCCCAGGCGTATGTACGCTGATGCGCCATTGGGAAACACGAACGTCGGCGTTCCGAACACGCCGTGCTTGGCGACGGCGTGCCGGTGGTCGCGCGCGAGCGCCTGCAGGATGGTCGGGTCACCGATATCGCGGCGAAACCGCTCGAGATCGAGACCGGACTCAGCCGCGACCTGCTCGACCACCTCAGGATCGTCGATGTCGAGCCGATTGTGATGCCGTGCATGCAGCAGAGCCGCGTGGTAGCCATCGAACCTTTCTTGCCTGCGTGCAGCCTCAGCCGCCTTGAACGCGAGCCTTCCCCGCACCTTCTCGCCGGCGGGCGCGTCCCAGACGGTCCAACCCGGTTCGGTCGAGTTCACCTGGGTGAGCGAGAAGTATCGCCATCGGACATCCGGCGTACGCGCTCCGGCCACGTTGGTGAGAAGCAGAGATGCCCGGTACACGTACGGACACACGTAGTCGTAGTAGAGCTCGAATTCCATGACGTCTGATGTCTCAAAGGTTCCAACGCGAGCCGTGCTCACGCGTATTCCCGACAGCTGGGCCTGGATGGCGCCTGATCTCCTTCGCCGCCTGCTGCCTTTCGGGCTGCTCGTCGCCGTGGTCGAAATCGGATGGCGCCCGCCCTGGCTCGGCCTGTCGCCAGGCCGCGTCGGCGCTCAGCTCGTCTTCGCGCTGATCGCTGCACCGCTGCTGTTCGCGGCGGCCACCCTGGTTCAGCTGCGCCTGGCGCGGCGCCGAGGAGCGCTGAGCGTTCCGGCCGGCGGAGGCGACGCATGGTTCCAGGCCGGTTTCTATGCCGTCAACGGCCCAATCGAGGAGGCCCTCTTTCGTGGGCTCATCCAGGGCGGGATCGCGATCGCTTTCGGCGCGCCGCTTGGTTTCATCGCCGGCACCGCCACATACGTCCTTTATCACCGTCTCGGCTGGCCCTGGGCCGAAACGCTGGCGACCGCGCTTCTCGGCATTCCGGTCGGCCTGGCTTTCTGGCTCCTTCCAGGCCCGCCCTCTCTGCTCGGGGTGTCGCTCGTCCACATCGCCGCCACGTGCGGCTTCCTCGGCCCGGGCCCGTACCTCCTGAAGAAGCTCGGGTTCGTCTAGGTGCGCCAGCTCGACGTCTTACAGCGCCGAACGCTGACGTGGGCGGGCCTTGCGGTGGTGCTCACGGCCTTCGACGGGTCGGTCCTCGTCCTGGCGCTGCCGGCCATCGCCGGGGACTTTCACGCCCGCGTGCCCGCGCTCTCGAACCTCGGCTCCGTGCTCGCCCTCGGCGGGTTGGGAGCGCTGCCGCTAGCCACGCTCGCCGACCGCTTTGGTCGCCGCAGGCTGATCGCGGTCGGGGTCGGCGGGTTTTCAATCGCCAATTTCGCAAGTGCATTCGCACCCTCGCTGGAAGTCCTCGCGCTGCTGCGGCTGGTCGCCGTGTGCTTCGAGGTCCTGGTCGGCGGGGTCGCCACCGCACTGATCGTCGAGGAGGCGCCGCCGGGCCGCCGCGGCCAGGCCGTGAGCGTGCTGGCGGTGCTCAGCGGGGCCGGAACAGGTATCACCGTGCTCGCGTACCCAGTGGTGGCGCCCCACTGGCGCTGGCTGTTTCTCGCCGGAGGAATCGGGCTGGTGGCCGCGCCGCTGATATGGCGAAGATTGCCCGAGGGGCGCGTGTGGCAGCACGCCCGCTTCAGCGGCTCGGCGCTGCGGCTGCTGCTGCAGTCGCCGTGGCGCCGCCGCCTCGTCTTGATCGCCGCGACCACGGCGCTGCTCGCCGTCCTCCTCGAGCCGGCCGGCCTCCTCTTCACGTTGTTCGCGAGCCAGGTTCTCCGCTTGAGCCCGGTCGCGATCAGCGAGCTGATCGTGGTGTCAGGCTTGGCAGGCGTCGCGTCGTACGTCGCGGGTGGTTTTCTCACCGACCGCTACGGGCGGCGCATCCCGGCGACGGCGCTCACCGGCGCGACCGCGATCTCGGCCAGCCTCAGCTTCGCGAGCGGGACGCCGGGGTTTGTGGCCGGCAACGTGCTCTGGAGCTCGGTTGCGAGCGCCGCCACCCCGGTGTTGGGAGCCTGGTCAGCCGAGCTCTTCCCGACCCGGGCGAGGGCGACGGCGGAGTCGATGAGCTCTTTTGCGGCCGCTCTTGGCAGCGTCGCCGGGCTGCAGGCTGTGGGGGTGCTCTCGCAGTCGGTCGGCCTCGGGCGCGCGCTCGAGCTGGCGGGCGCGGTTGCCCTCGCCGGGGCCGCCCTCCTGCTCCTCCTGCCTGAGACCCGCGGCTCGCCGCTTCCCGACTGACGCGAAATTTGACGGGCGTTCGGGCCGGTGCTACCTTTGCCACCGGTATATCGGCCGCATATCGGTCGATCGCCCGGTTTGGGGAGGGTCAAGAGGGTTGGCTTCTCAGGCTCGCGAGCTGGCGGCGCGGCGCACGCGGGGCTCGGCCCCTGACATCGCGCGATCCCAGAGCGAGGAGGCCTACCTGCGGATACGAGACCGCATCGTGTGCCTCGACATGCCGCCCGGGTCGGTGGTCGAGGAGGGCCGGCTGCGCGACGAGCTCGAGATTGGCCGGACCCCGATCCGGGAAGCCCTCCAGCGCCTGGCCTGGGAGAACCTGGTGCGCAGCGTGCCTCACCGTGGAACGTTCGTCACGGACGTCAACATCACGGACCTCGCCCGCATCACCGAGGTCAGGGTCGTGCTCGAGGGCCATGCCGCGCGGCTGGCCGCGGAGCGGATTGGACCCAGCGAGAAAAAGGTCATCGGCGACCTCCTCGAAAGGCTGGACGGAGTCGAGCCCACCAACACACGCGAGCTCATGGAGCTCGACCAGGAGATCCACCGCCACATATACCGCTCGGCGCGCAACTCGTTTCTCGAGAACACGCTGGAGAGGTACTTCAACCTCAGCCTGAGGCTCTGGTACCTCGTGCTCGATCACGGGGTCCGGCTGCGCGAGGCGGTCGAGGAGCACGTCGAGCTGCTGCGGGCGGTACTCGCGGGCGACGGGCAGCGCGCCGAGGACTGCATGCGGCGTCACGTGATGGGGTTCGAACGCGAGGTCCGGAAGGTTCTAGTGGAGCGATAAGCCAATGCCGAGAGTCTTTTTCGCGACCGACCTGCATGGCTCCGAGATGTGCTGGCGCAAATTCCTGAACGCCGCCAAGTTCTACGACGCCGACGTCCTCATCTGCGGCGGCGACATGACGGGCAAGGCGATGATTCCGATCGTCGAAGAGAACGGCCACTACACGGTGACGATCGCGAGTGAACGCCAGGTGGTCGGCGGCGATCAGGTGGCGGACATAGAGAACCAGATCCGCCGTAAGGGCTACTACCCGCTGCATGTGACACCCGCCCGGCTGCAGGAGCTGGACCAGGATGCGGATGTGCGAAAAGCGACCTTCCAGCAAATCATGCTGGACGGCGTACGGCGGTGGATGAACATGGCCGCGGAGAAGCTGCGCGGATCGGGGGTGCGCATCTTCGTATGCCCGGGAAACGACGACGAGATGGAGGTTGACGACGTCGTCCGGGAATCAGACATGGTGGAGCTCGGCGAAGGCCGGATGGTTGAGATCGATGGCTTCACGATGATCTCCACCGGTTGGTCCAACCACACCCCCTGGAACACCCACCGCGAGGAGACGGAGGAGAAGCTCGGCGAGCGCATCGAGGCGATGGCCAGGCAGATCAGCGATCAATCGCGCGCGATCTTCAACCTCCACTGCCCCCCTTTTCGATCGGGCCTGGATGAGGCACCGGCCATCGATGCGGACTTGAAGCTGCTACATGGTGGGCGCGCGCTGCGACCGGTCGGGTCCACGGCCGTCAAGGAGGCGATCGAGAAACACCAGCCCTTGCTCTCGCTTCATGGCCATATTCACGAGAGCAAAGGCGCGGTCAAGCTTGGCAAAACCCTGTCCATCAACCCAGGGAGCGCATACGAGGAAGGCATGCTGATGGCGGCCATCATCAACCTCGACGCGAAGAAAGGAATCAAGAGCTACCAGCTCGTCAACGGATAAGCGGACAAGGAGAGGGAGAACAAAGACATGGCTGAAACTACGATGGGCTCGGCCGGGGCGCGGCCGACACTGTTCCTTCGCAACGCGACCGGGCTGGTCAAAGCCTGGTCGACGTTCGACGCATTCGTCTATTCGTTCTGGTCCGTCAACCTGATCACGCTCGGCCTGTACGGCATGTCGTTCGCCTACACGGTGCCCAACGGGCAGCTGCTCGCTGCAATCTTGATATTCGGCCTCCTGACAACGTTCCTCGTCGGGACCTACGCCATGTTGGTGAGCGTGATGCCGCGCACCGGCGGGGACTACGCGTGGCAGAGCCGCGTCCTCGGTGGCGGGTTGGGCTTCGTGCTGTCCATCACGGGGTGGTGGTTCACGCTGTTCCTGTGGGCGCCCATCTACGCCAACATCCTGGTCGTCCAGTTCTTCTCACCTCTGGCCTACACGCTTGGCTGGACAAACGTCGCCACGTTCTTCACGAGTCAGAACGGCATTTTCGTGTCGTGCTTGATCGTCCTCGCTTTTGTCAGCGTCGTCGTGACTCTGGGCATGGAGGTCTACGCGAGGATCCAGAAGATCTGCTTCTGGATCGGGCTTGTGGGCCTCGCCGTCACGTGCGCTCTGCTGCTGTTTGCCAGTCAGAGCGACTTCCAGAACGCCTTCAACCGCGAGGCCACATCACTTTTCGGTGCGCCGGCCAATGCGTATCAGGCGACGATCGACGCCGCCAGCAAGACCTTCTCCGGCCAGGACTTCGGTTATTTCGCTTTCGGGCCCATATTCCTGCTCCTGCCCTGGCTGGCTTTCTACCTGCTCTGGCCCAACTGGGGCGCGACCCTGTATGGCGAAGTGCGCGGGGCCAAGGACATCCGCAAGCCTTTCTGGAGCATGTTCTGGGGCCTGTGGGTGACGGTTGCGCTCGTGGCGCTCGTCATGATCCTGATCGTGAAGACGATGGGCTGGAATTTCTATCAGTCCGCCAACGCCGCTTACTGGAACAACCTGTTCGCGGTGCAGGGCGCGGTCGCTCCGCCCGTGCCCATATGGCCCTACCCGGTGATGTTTGCCGGCTGGCTCGTCGACAATCACCTCTTCCAGGCGCTGCTGATCCTCGTGATGGGCCTCTGGTTCTTCGGCTGGGCCGGGACCCTCTTCCTCTCTTCGACCCGCGTGATCTTCGCCGCCGCCTTCGACCGGGTCCTACCCGCATGGGCGGCCAACATCTCGGCGAAGCGGCGCGTTCCTTACGGTTCGTTGATCTTGATGATCGTGCCCTCAGTTGTGATCAGCGCGGTCTACGCGTACAGGCCGACGTTCACGAGCGTTTTCCTTGACGCCACTGCGGTCCTGGCATTGACGTTCTTCGCCACGGTGGTGGCGGCGATCATCCTCCCGTGGCGGCGGAAGGATCTCTACGATGCGTCACCGATCGCGCGCTACAAGATCGCGGGAGTGCCGCTGATCACTGTGGTTGGTGTGATCACCGGTTTGTTCTTGCTCTTCATGCTCTACCAGTGGTCCTTCAATGGCGACAACCTCTATGGGACGTCGTTCCAGAAGACTCCGAACTCCGTGTACTACTTCCTGGCGACATACATCGTCGCGGTCGTCATCTACGTCTCGGCGCGGATATACCGAAGCCGGCAGGGCATCGACCTCCGGCGGATCCACCACGAAATCCCGGTTGAATAGCATTTCCATAGCCGCCGGGCGCAAGCCCGGCGGCTCGCTTTCTCACTGATGCTCGAATACACCCTCCGCACCTACCAGAGTCCGACGCGCCTGGTGCAGCGCCTGGGCGCGATCCGAGAGCTGGGAACGGAAGCCGGATTGTTGGGCATCCGGCGGCCTCTGCTCGTCACCGATCCCGGCGTGAAAGCCGCGGGCCTGCTGGACACGGCCCTCGAGGTGCTCCGCGGGTCGGACTGCGAGCCGGTCGTCTTCGACCGCGTGCGCGCCAACCCCGGCGTCGAGCTGGTCGACGCCGGCGCCGCGGAGTATCGATCTCAGGGCTGCGACGGTCTGGTCGCCATCGGGGGCGGCAGCTCGATGGACACCGCCAAGGGCATCGGCGTCGTCGCCGCCCACGACGGCAGCATCCTCGACTACGAGTGGGGAGGGAGCCCGATCAGCAATCGCATCCCGCCCATGATCGCCGTCCCCACCACCGCGGGGACTGGCAGCGAGGTCACCCTGTGGGCGGTCATCACCGATCCGAAGCGGAAGATCAAGTTCAATGTCGGCGGCACGCCCAACATCGCGTCCTGGGTCGCGGTCATCGACCCCGAGCTGACGGTAAAGCTACCGGCTGCGGTCACCGCGGGGACCGGGATGGACGCGCTCGCCCATGCCGTCGAGTGCTACACGATGACGTACCACCAGCCGTTCACCGACGCGGTCGCACTGCTGGCGATGGAGTATGTCGCCCGATATCTCCGAGTCGCGTTCTCGCAAGCCGCCAACGTCGAGGCGCGCTACCACATGAGCGCGGCCGCGATGCTCGCGGGCCTCGCCTATGGCACCGACTCCGCGGGCGCCGCGCACGCGATGAGCCAGACCGCAGGCGGAGTCCACGATGCCCCACACGGCGCCCTCACCGCACGCCTGCTCGGACCGGTGATGGAGTACAACCACGCAGGCGAGCCAGAGCGCTTTGCCCGGATGGCCGCGGCATTCGGCCTGGATGTCCGCGGAGCGTCCGTCTGGCGCGCCGCTGAGATGGCGGTCGAGTACGTGCACCAGCTGACGGTGGACGTAGAGATACCGGGCCTCGAGGACCTCGGGTTCGGCAGGGACGAGATTCCGATGCTGGCTGACAAGGCCGTGGCCGATCCGCAGAGCATCGGCAACCCGCGCGACGTCGACGCCGCGGCGTACCGTCGCATCTACACCCGCGCTTTCGACCTGGGGTCGCACCGCAAACCAACCATGGAGAGGACCACATGACTGTCGACGTCGCGAAATCGATGAAAAAGATGTTCGTCGATGGTCGGTGGGTCGATTCCGAAAGCGGGAGGCACTTCGAGGCGAAGAGCCCGGCCACCGGCGAGACGATCGCGCAGGTGCCGCAGGGAACGCGCGCCGACGCGCGGAAGGCGATCGAGGCCGCGCACCGCGCCCGGCCTGCGATGGCGTCGCTGAAGGGGTTCGAGCGCTCGAAGCGATTGCATCGCATCGCAGAGGCGATCGAGCGCCGGCGCGAGGAGCTCGGGCGGATCCTCACCCTCGACCAGGGCAAGCCGCTCCTGGCCGAGGCGCTCATCGAGGTCGGCGAGGCCGCCGAATACTTCCGCATCGCGGCCGAGGACCTCAAGCGGCTCGAGGGCCGCGTGCTTCCATCGGCCAGCCCGAGCAAGCTGGTTCTCGCGCGCCACTACCCACGTGGGGTCTACGGGATCATCACGCCCTGGAACTGGCCGCTGACGATGGCCGCCGAGCTCATCGCCCCCGCCCTCGCGGCGGGCAACACGGTGGTCTGGACCCCAGCTTCGTCGACGAGTGTGATCTCCGTGGCGCTCATGGAGTGCATCGCCGAAGCCGACCTGCCGCAGGGCGCGATGAACCTGGTCACCGGGCCGGGGGCCGAGGTCGGCGATGAGGTGGCAGGCCACGAGCTCGTGGACGGCGTGGGGTTCGTGGGCTCGACGGAGACTGGCGCATCCGTCGCACGCCGGGCAGCCGGCAAGCACGTGATGCTCGAGCTGGGCGGCAATGGCCCGATCATCGTGTTCGAGGACGCCGACCTCGGGAAAGCCGTCGACGGCACGATCGTCGGCTGCTACCTGTGTGCCGGGCAGAGCTGCACGGCCGGCGAGCGGATCCTGGTCCAGGAATCCGCTCATGACGAATTCGTCGAGCGCCTCGAGGGCGCCGCGCGCACGCTGCGGCTCGGCGACCCGTTCGACCCCGAGACGACGCTCGGTCCGCTCAACAACGAGGGCGTGGCGACGAAGATGGACGAGCACATCGCCGATGCCGTCGGCCGGGGCGCCCAGATCGTGATGGGCGGCAAGCGCGCCGACGGCTTTCCGACCCGCCTTTACTACCCGGCCACCATCCTCGACGGGGTCGATCCGAAGATGCGGGTGAGCCAGGAGGAGACGTTCGGCCCGATCGCGCCAGTGATCAAGTTCCGCGACGAAGCGCAAGCGCTCGCGATCGCCAACGATTCGCCGTACGGGCTTCTCGGCGCCGTCTATACGAAAGACCTCTCGCGCGCATTGCGCTTCGCCGATGCGCTGGACACCGGCTGGGTCAACATCAACGAGTCGTCGAACTACTGGGAGGCCCACCTACCGTTCGGCGGTCGGGCCGGCAAGCGGAGCGGCATCGGCCGCGTCGGCGGGCGCTTCGCCCTCGAGCAGATGACCGACCTCAAGACGATCGTCATCGAAATCGAGGCTGCGCCTTGACGGCGAGCCCACTCGCGGACCCTATCGAAGAGGCCGGGCGAATCGCGGCGGCGGCCCGGGCTGTCGGCGTCAAGGCCAAGCTCCTGGGAGGCGCGGGAATTCATATCAGCTCTCCCAGTGCGCGCAAAGCTCCATTGAAGAGAAAGTACGGCGACCTCGACTACGCGATCCGCAAGAAGGACCGCCAGGCGGTGCTGGCGCTCTTCCCATCGCTTGGCTATGAGGCCAACGACCGCTTCAACCTGATGCAGGGCGACCGGCGCCTGTACTTCTACGACACGGAGCACAGCCGCCAGGTGGACATCTTCATCGACATCATCCAGATGTCGCACGTGATCGACCTTCGGGGCCGCCTCGACGGCGATGGGCCGTGTGCAAGCCCCGCCGACCTGATGCTGAGCAAGCTCCAGATCTACGAGGTCAACCAGAAGGATCTGGTCGACCTGACGGCGCTTTTTCTGGACCACCCGGTCGTCAACCGCCACGACGATGACCAGTGCATCGACTGCGCATACGTCGCCAAGGTCACCGCCGACGACTGGGGTATGTACCGCGCGCTGCAGGTGAACATCGAAAAGCTCCGAGCGTCGCTCGACGGTCTCGAGGTCGACCGCGACCTGGTCCGTTCGAGGCTCGACGAGCTATGGTCGGCCATCGAAGCGCAGCCGAAGCCGTTGAAGTGGAAGCTGCGGGCTCAGGTGGGCGATCGAGTGCGCTGGTATGAGCTGCCCGAGGAGGTCCGCTCACCCTACCAGCCGGACTGAACAAAAGGGAGATCATCGATGAGCAACCTGCCTGCCCACGCCCGAGCTGTCGTCATCGGGTGCGGCATCGTCGGCAACAGCGTGGCCTACCACCTGTGCCGCCTGGGCTGGCGGGAGGTCGTCCTCATCGACAAAGGGCCGCTGCCGAATCCGGGAGGGTCCACGGGCCATGCGTCGAACTTCATCTACCTGGTCGACCACTCGAAGGAGATGACCGCGCTCACCGTCGAGAGCGTGAATCAGTACAAGGAGATGGGCGTCTTCACGCAGTCGGGCGGCATCGAGGTCGCGCGCACCAAGGAACGGATGCAGGAGCTGAGCCGCCGCATGTCTTCGGCGGCCTCATGGGGCATCGAGCCGGTTTCGCTGATCAGCCCGGCTGAGGTCAAGGACCTCGTTCCCTTCATCAATGAGACGATCCTTCTCGGCGGCTTCTACACGCCCGGCGTCGGCGTGGTCGACTCTCTGCGCGCGGGCACGATCATGCGCGAGCGCGCGCAGGCCTCGGGCGCGCTGCAGGTCGTGGCCAAGACCGAGGTGGTTGCACTCGACGTCGAGCGAGGTCACGTTCGCTGCGTGCGCACGACCACGGGCGAGATCGAAACGGACACGGTCGTGATCACTTGCGGCGTGTGGAGCCCGCGACTCGCCCGCATGGCCGGCACGCGAATCCCGCTCACGCCCGCGGTGCATCAGATGATCGATGTCGGTCCGGTGCCCCGTTTCTCGGGGGCCAAAGGCGACATCGAGGTGCCGATAGTCCGCGACATGGACACCAACATGTACGAGCGCCAGGCAGGCGGCGACCTGGAGATCGGCTCGTACGCTCACCGGCCGATCCTCTACGACCCTGAGGACATTCCCCCCATCGAGCGGGCGGCGCTGTCGCCCACGGAATTCCCCTTCACGCAGCCCGACTTCGAGCTGCAAATGCAGCACGCGCTCGAGCTCGTGCCGGAGATCGTCGGCGACGAAAGGGTGGGCGTGAAATACGCCATCAACGGGATCCTTTCACTCACTCCCGACGGCATGCCCGTCCTTGGCGAGTCACCCGACGTCGGGGGGCTGTGGTCTGCCGCCGCCGTCTGGGTCAAGGAGGGGCCCGGCACGGGCAAGGCGCTGGCGGAATGGATGGTGCACGGCTCCTCAGAGATCGACCTCCACTCGTCGGACATCGCGCGGTTCCACGAACATCAAAGGACGCGCGCGCACGTGCGCGCGAGAGCGGCCGAGGGTTTCAACAAGACCTATGGCATCGTCCACCCTAGCGAGCAGTGGGCTTCCAATCGCAATGTGCGCCTGGCGCCTTTCCACGAGAGGGAGCGCGAGCTGGGCGCTGCGTTCTTCGAGGCAGCCGGCTGGGAGCGCCCCATGTGGTACGAGTCCAACGCGTCGCTGCTGGAAGAGTTCGGCGATCGGCTCACGCATCGCACGGCGGAGTGGGAGTCCCGATGGTGGTCGCCCATCATCAACGCCGAGCACCTGGCCATGCGCGAGCGGGCAGGTCTCTTCGACCTGTCGGCCTTCACGATCTTCGACATCAAGGGACCGGGAGCGCTGCCAGCGGTGCAGCGCGTGACCCTGCGGCAGATGGACGTTCCCACCGGTCGCAACGTCTACACACCTGTGCTCAGTCACAACGGAGGCTTCAAATCCGACCTCACGATCATGCGGCTGGGCGACGATCACTTCCGCGTCGTCACCGGCGGCGCTTCCGGTATGTCCGACAAGAAGTGGTTCAGCGATCATCTGCCGGCCGATGGATCGGCGCAGCTGTTCGACCTGACGTCGGGGATGGCCACGTTGGGCCTGTGGGGCCCTCGCGCGCGCGACATTCTTATGTCTGCCACCGACGACGACGTCTCCAGTGAGGGTTTCAAGTTCGGTACGTGCCGGACGATCGATGTCGGCACGGTGCGCGTCCTGGCCTCGCGCATCTCCTATGTGGGCGACCTGGGCTGGGAGCTCTATGTGTCCATCGACCAGGGCCTGCGCCTCTGGGACATGCTCTGGGAAGCGGGCAAGCCTTTCGGGCTGGCCGCGTGTGGCATCGGCGTGTACGGCACCACCGGGCGCCTCGAGAAGAGCTATCGCGCCCACGGCAACGAGCTCGAGACCGAGTACAACGTGGTCGAGGCCGGCATGCAGGCGCCGCGCGTGAAGAGCGAGGACTTCGTCGGCAAGGAGGCCCACCTTCGGCATCGTGAGGAGGCGCCCGCGACCATTCTCTGCACGCTGACGGTGGACGACCACACCTCGAAGAGTGGTGAGAAGCGCTATATGCTCGGGCGCGAGCCTGTTCTCACCCGTGATGGTCATGCGATCACGGACCGCCGGGGCCGCCGGTCCTATGTCACGAGCGCAGGGGCCGGGCCTTCTGTCGGCAAGCACATTCTCATGTCATACCTGCCGCCGGAGCATGCGGTGCTCGGCAACGGTCTGGCGGTCCAGTACATGGGCGAGCGCTACCCCATAACCGCAGCAGTGGTGGGCGCGACTCCGCTGTTCGATCCTGAGAACATCCGCATCCGCTCGTGAGGGTCCTGGTCTGCGTCAAACGAGTGCCGTTCACCGGCGGCAAGATGGTGCTCGCCGCCGACTCGATGTCGCTCGAGACCAAGCACCTCGGGTTCACCATCAGCCCGCACGAGGAATGCGGTGTCGAGGAGGCGGTGCGGCTGATCGAGGCCAACGGCGGCGAGTCGGTCGTGCTCACGCTCGGCCCGCCCGAAGCGGTCGAACAGCTTCGCGATGCGATGGCGCTGGGCATCGACCGCGCGATCCATCTCCAGACTGAGGGCGCGGAATGGGATCCCGAAGCGACGGCGGCAGCCATCGTCGATGCGATTCGGGCTGACGAGGCTGCGTCAGGCCCATTCGACCTGATCTTCTTCGGCAACGAGTCCGCTGATTCGGGCGGGTTCCAGGTCGGCTTGCGTGTGGCGGGTGCGCTTGGCCGGCCCGCAGTGACGGGTCTCAAGGGAGTGCGGCTGGACGGCGCCTCGGTGCGCTGCGAGCAGGAGGTGGATGGTGGCCGAGACGTATATGTCCTGCTTATGCCGGCGGTGCTCGGCGTCAAGGAAGGCTTGAACTTGCCGCGCTATCCATCCGTGCCGGGCCGCATGCGCGCCGGCCGCAAGCCGGTCGCGGTCTCGACGCCATCCCGGCCGGCAGCGCGACTGGAGCTCGTTCTGCTCGTCGTGCCGCCGGGCCAGGGGAGGCGTGCTGAGGTCTTGGGCAACGGAGCCGCCGCTGCGCCGGCCGTCGTCGAGATGATGCGGAAGATCGGGGTGGCCTAGAGTGTCCGGGCCCGGACACTGATGGTCCTCGTCCTGATGGACCAGAGCAAGGCGTCGATGGAAACGCTCACGCTTGCGCGCAAGTTTGGCCGCCCGCAGCATTCCGTACGGATGGACGCCATCATTCCGTTTGCCCCTGACGCCGTGGCGGCGATCCTGGCCCTCGTCGCGGACGACTTGGACGCGTCGGCCATTTTCGCGGCCGGCACTGAACGTGGCAACGACGTGATGGCGAGGCTGGCGGCCCGGACCGGCCAGCCGTTCGCCGCAAACTGCGTCGACGCGGAGCCCGGGAGCCCGGTTTCTGTGACCCGGCTCCGATGGGGAGGCAGCCTGCTGGAGTCGGCTCTCCTGCACAGCCCGCGGCCTCTGATCACCGTCGCTCCGAACACGCTCAGCGTCGAGGCCGAACCGGCGCCGATCGAAGTCGACGCGAAGCCGTTTATCGCGCACCTGGAAGAAACAGACCTCGCAGTGCGAGTCTCGGACCACGTGGACACCACCGGAGGCGGGGTGTCGCTCGCGGAGGCCAAGGTCGTCGTCAGCGGAGGCCGCGGGGTCGGCTCGAAAGAAGGATTCGCCATCATCGAGGAGCTCGCCGGCCTGCTCGGTGGCGCGGTGGGCTGCTCGCGGGTGGTGACCAGCGCAGGGTGGCGGCCGCACTCCGACCAGGTCGGCCAGACCGGCACCAAGATCGCTCCTGATCTGTACATCGCGTGCGGGATCTCGGGGGCGACCCAGCATATGGCCGGCTGCAAGGGCGCCAAGCGCATCCTGGCCATCAACGCCGATGCGGAGGCACCGATCATGCTCAACGCCGACTACGCGGTTGTCGGTGACCTGAAGGAGATCGTGCCCGCCATCTCGGCCGAGCTCAGGAAATCCCGTTGAACGCGGCGGCCGCGATTGTGCTGGGGGCCGCCCTGGTCATCGCGGGCGGGCTCTTCGGCCGCCGCGCGTGGCTTCTCTACCGGCTCATCCGCATGGGCAAGCCGGTCGCGCGCTTCGACGACCTCCCCGCGCGCGCACAGGCCGAGGCTAAAGTCGTCATCGGCCAGAGCAAGCTGCTGCAGCGCCTGCTGCCTGGCGCGATGCATGCCGCGATCTTCTGGGGCTTCATCGTGCTGTTTCCGACGATCTTCATCGCCATGATCGGCGTGGTCGACCAGCACGCAACGCTCCCGTGGCTGGGCCGGCAGGGTTGGTACGCGCTGCTCGTCGACATCTTCGCGTTCCTGGTGCTCGTGGGTGTGGTCACAGCATTCGTCATCCGCAAGGTCCAGCGTCCGCGGCGATTCGCAGGCAGTCACGTGCGCGAAGCGGACGTGATCCTGCTACTCATCGCCGGTATCGTCGTCTCGCTGTTCTTGTGGCATGCGAGCCAGATCGCGCTGGCCCTCAACGAATATCCGGCCCAATGGGCGCCGATATCGAGCCAGCTGGCACAGGCGCTGCATCAATCGTGGACGCCATACGTCGAGCGCGCCGCCGTTTGGGCGCACGTGCTGATCATCCTCGGCTTCCTCGTTTACCTCCCTTACTCGAAGCACCTGCACATCTTCCTGGCCGCGGTCAACGTATTCTTCGGCCGCACCCGGGCGCGCGGGCGATTGGAGCCGATCAACCTCGAGGCGCCTGAGGACCAGGTGCGCTACGGCGCCGCCACCGCCGCCGACCTCACCTGGAAGGAGATGGTCGACACGCTGTCGTGCACGGAGTGCGGGCGCTGCCAGGACGTCTGCCCGGCGTTCAACACCGGCAAGGAGCTCTCGCCGAAGCTGCTGATCATGGCGATGCGCGATCAGCTCTTGAGCGGGGCCTCAACGCCAATCGTGCCGAACGCTGTGACCGACAACGTCGTATGGGACTGCGTCACTTGCGGCGCATGCCAGTACGAGTGCCCCGTCGGCATCGAGCACATCGACCACATCGTCGACCTGCGGCGCAACCTGGTCATGGTGGAGTCGCGCTTTCCCGCGGAGGCGGCGCCGGTGCTGCGCGACATCGATCGCGCCTCCAATCCCTGGGGCAAGCCGCAAGCGGACCGCGCGCATTGGGCGGACGGTCTCGGCATACACGTCCTCCAGCCGGGGGAAGAGCCACCGGACATCCTCTTCTGGGTCGGGTGCGCGCCTGCCTACGACGAGCGCGCGCGCAAGGGGGCGATCTCGACCGCGAAGCTGATGAAGGCCGCACGGGTCGACTTCGCAATCCTCGGACCCCGCGAGTCGTGCACCGGCGACCCTGCGCGCCGGATGGGCGACGAGTACACCTTTCAGCAACAGGCGAAACAGAACGTCGGCACCCTGAACGACGCCAGGGTCGGGAAGATCGTGACCACATGCCCCCACTGCTTCAACACGCTGGCCAACGAATACCCCGACTTCG
>Ga0209236_1000749_pt1 | contig 19232 bp, 11 predicted proteins | sample GraSoi013_1_40cm_FD_185819 | JGI IMG/M metagenome (GOLD analysis project Ga0209236, IMG submission 185819) | Grasslands soil microbial communities from the Angelo Coastal Reserve, California, USA - Sample 09_27_2013_1_40cm (SPAdes) (version 2) | ecosystem: Environmental > Terrestrial > Soil >... | reverse complement strand
GAGGAGTCGAAGTAATCGCGCGACGAACCAGCCATCGGGCATCGCAAGTCGGGTAAACGCGAAAACTGCTTCCACCACGACGCCTGCCAGATCGTGAAGAGAGGGAACGGTTGTGACATTCGGTGTACCGTTTGGCAACGTGGATTCCTGACAGAACGAGGGCGTGAAATTCCTTCGTTGAGTTGGGTGGAACGGTGAAGACGCCCCAATTGGTCGGGAGGCAGACAGGGAGAGCACTCGCCAGGCGAGGCGTTAGCCCGTTGGCGGTCCTCCGGACCTGCGTCGCCGTCTGCTCACGAGGAAGGCGGTAGCTGCGGCCACCAACACGACCACGACTCCAAGTCCCGCGATGAGGGGGAGAGGCAAGCCCGAAGCCCCGGTGGTCGACGTCACCACGACCGTAATGCGCGTTGTCGCCCGGTTGCCGGCCGCGTCCGCGGCTCGCACGTAAATCGTGTTGGAGCCGAGGTGGAGCGTGACGTCGGCATTCCATACGGTCGTACCCGACGCGGTCGTCCACGTCACACCGTCCGTGCTCACTTCGACCTTCGCCACGGCGACGTTGTCGGCAGCGGTGCCTGAAACAGTCACGATCGTCGACGAGACCTCCGTATTGTTCGCCGGCGACGTGATCGTAATGGTGGGCGGCGTCGTATCCGGAGGCGCGGTGGGCGTGGCCGAAGCCTCGTTCGACTTCGGTCCCTCGCCGACGGCGTTCACGGCGCTCACCTCGTAGTAATAGGCCTGGCCGCTCGTCAGACCTGGATCCGTGTAACTCAAGACCACTCCGACCGTCGACAGGAGCGTTTCGGCACCCGCGGACGTCGCTCGATAGACTTTGTATCCGGTGATCGGGGAACCGCCATCGGAAACCGGAGCCGCCCAGGTCAACGTGGCTTCATTCAAGCCGGCGGCCGCTGCGAGGCTCCGCGGCGTCGTCGGAGCGGTAGCCAGCGTGGCCGACGCCTCGGTGGACTTCGGTCCTTCCCCGACAACGTTGACCGCGCTGACCTCGTAGAAGTAGGTCGTGCCGGGCGTCACGTCGCCGTCCGTGAAGGCCAAGACAGGTCCCACGGTCGTCAGCAACGTCTCCGTCCCCGCAGACGTCCCGCGGTACACGTTGTATCCCGTGATCGCGGAACCTCCGTTCGAAACGGGATCCGTCCAACTTAACCCGACCTGTCCAGAGACGCCAGTCGCCGTTAGGGCTCGGGGCTCGGACGGGACATCCGCGGGGGTTGCGGCGGCCTCGCCTGACTTCGGTCCTTCGCCCAGCCCGTTTGTGGCGGTGACCTCATAGTAGTAAGTCTGGCCATTTGCCAAACCGGGGTCCACATACGTGAGGACGGTCCCCAAGCTGGTCAACAGGGTCTCGCCTCCCGAGGACGTGCCGCGGTACACCGTGTAGTTCGTGATCGCTGACCCGCCGTCCGACGCCGGGGCCTGCCAACTCAGAGTGACTTCGGCGTTCCCGGCGACCCCTGTCAAGCCCCGGGCCGCAGACGGAACGCCGCGGGGGGTCGCGAAGGTCTCGTTCGATTTCGAACCTTCCCCCGCCGAAGAGACGGCGCTGACTTCGTAGTAATACGTCAGCCCGTTCGTCACCGCACCGTCGGCGTACGTCAGGACGTTGCCAACGGTTGTCAGCAGCGACTCGCCTCCTGGGGCCGTGCCGCGGTAGATTCGGTAGTTCGTAACCGGGGCACTTCCGTTCGATGAGGGGGCTTCCCACACGAGCGCGACGTTGCTCTCTCCGCCCGAAGCTTGCAGGTTCCGGGGCACCGAAGGCGGGAAGGACGGTGCCGGGGGTACGTATTGGAACGCCCACGCGTCGTCATACGGGATGCCACTTCCGGGAGCCCCGCCGAACATGATGGTTCGGTCTGTGATTGGGTCGTATGCCAATGCAGAGAGGACGCGCGGCGAAGGCGAGTGGACCGGCGTGACGTCCGACCATGCGTTTGCCGTCGCGTTGTACGCCCAGGTGTCGTTGAAGTAGCCGGTTGGAGTGTTCGCGAACGTGTTCGCCCCGCCGAAGAGGAGGGCGACATCGGAGACGGAGTCGTACGCCATCGGAGCACCGCCTCGCGCCGATGGGCTCGTTGAGGCATGGGTGTTCCTCCATGTCTTGTCCGCTGTGGACAACGCCCAGGTGTCGTTCTTCCAGACAATCGTCGTCCCGAAGATGGCGCCTCCGAAGAGGAAGACCCGGTCCGCCGCCGGGTCGTAGGTCATCGAAGCAACGACGAGGGCCCCGGGTGAATTGGCATTGATGATTGTCCAGGTGTTGGACGGGTAATCATAGGACCATGTGTCGCCGTACGGGCCAAAGCTGCCGGCACCACCAAAGAGAATCGTCTGGTCCGCGCCTGAGTCATAGACCATATTGGGGAGCCCACGCGCAGCCGGCGCCGTTCCCGGAGCCCGGTTGGTCCACGTGTCGTTCGAGTAGTCGAAGACCCAGGTGTCCCCGACACTGCCGGTGCTCGAGATCACTCCGCCGAAGAGAATCACCCGGTCTGCGGGGGAGTCGTACGCCATGCCGGCCCCGGCCCGAGGGGAGGGGCCGACGCGCGGGGTGATATTCGCCCACGTGTTGTTCGCGTAGTCGTAGGACCAGGTCGAGTTCGTGAACCCAGTCGCCGTGATCGCTCCCCCGAATACAATGAAACGCTCCGCTTTCGAATCGTACACGAATCCATGACCGTCGCGACCCGGAGGTTGGGACCCGAGCAAGGTCCAAACACCGGGCGACGGCGACGCGAGAGGAGCGGAATTGGATTGCAGTGCGAGTTTCACGGGAACCGACGTTGCGAGCGACGGCTTCAACGGTGACCCTCCCACAACGACCGAGTTTACGAGGATCAAACTTGCGGCGCAAACTACGAGGAAAAGTCTTGCGATCGAGAGCCTCCCTCCCCCGACGCCCGCGATAGGCGTGTCTCACGATGAAGCTATAGGGTCGGAGCGCGAACCGACTTTCGCTTTCAAATTTGATAAGCTAGACTCCCGTCGCCGAAGCGGAATCGTATCCCTCATCTCATACGGAGATTTGAGGCGACATGTCTCCGCACGTTCGGCGGGGGACAATCGGAGAACCGGGAGTCATCGGCGCTTGGCTTGAAATGGACTTGGCTCAAGCGAGGCAAGCCATCTTGAGTCCGCTCGCGCTTTGCTCTATCTGTGGGAATGGATCCGGCGGTACGACGCAAGATTCGAAACCGAGCCCTCCTGCTATGGGCGCTGTTCGTCGGTCCATTCATCGTCTTCTCGATTCCAACCGGTCCTCCGCCTTCCCCCGAGGCCATTTTCCTTTGGTTGGCGGGTGAGGTTGTTGCCGCTCTCCTCGTTCTGCCTCTGGCGTTCGCCCTCACGTACGCCGGATACCGGCTCCGGGTTTGGCGACAGAAGCGAATGCAACCGCGGCTCGCTTCCGAACGAGCGCCTCCCGGGGTTACTTCCCCTTTCCGTTTTGCCGGCAGGCGATGGAAGCCATCGGTTGGCATCCTCCTGTTCATCCTGATCATCATCGTCCCGATCTGGTTTTTGCCAGCGCCGAGCCAAGCGATTCCCAACGCAATGGCTCAGGTGGTTCGGTGGCTCGGGTTGGCACTCGCTGCCATCGCGGTGCCCGCTGCATTTCTCGGGCTTCGCGACGTCACGTATCAAGTCGACGACCGGGGGATTCAAGTGCGACGTGCGGTACGGAGCAGGAGTTTCGATGCATCGTGGGAGACGATCAGCCAGGTAGAATCGCCGCAGCTCCACGCATTTGCCTCGACACTCCTTGGATCGTCCGCCCCGAGAATGAAGACATATGGGTTGCGAACAAAAGACGGTGTCCTCCGCGGAATCGTGAGACCGTCTGCGGAACTCGGGCCTGTCCTAGGCGAAGCATTCGAGTCCTCGTTGTTGGGTTTAGCCGCGGAGCGCGGGGTTCGGGTTGTCGAGGTACCCTGGCGAGCAACGATGAAATGGAAACAAGGTCGATGACAAGTGGCAGTCCGGCAATCCATGCGTAGAGCCAATCCCGTGCGGGATACCTAAACCCGGCGTTGAGGAAGAATTGGCCGCGCAGGATTTGTATTGCAACCTTACGGTTTACAAACGCCTAGCGGCTTTGTCCAATCCCTCGCGTCTTGAGAATAGCGTCCCCGGTGGCACGATTTTTGTTCTATGTGCACGTCATGACTTTCGAAAGGGTGTAGGTGAGCGCGACCCGACGACACCGGAAAAGGCGTTACGCCGGAGACTTGAGAAGAGTTTAGCGCGCTTGGCTTTCATCGTCAATTAGCCGTGCGATCGTGGGTTCGGGGCTCAATCAACCACACAATCTTCGAAATCAAGAATTGCCGTGTCGCCATGACGCAAGCGCCCCCCATGGAACCTCTACGACGGGAATTCCGTGTGCGCTGGCCTCCTTCAATAACGCATCCTCGATTAGAGGACTCCGAGAACGTCCGAAGTCTGACGTTGGATTCAGCAATGCGAGGATTCGGTCATCCCTGCCCCGCAGGACGAAAATTCTTGGTAAACGCCCTCCGATTCGTGAAACAAGCAAGAACGGAGGCGAAGCGACTTCGATTCGGACGACCTCATTCCAATGGGCGCTCACACTCCGGCCAAACCGCACTTCTCGGCGAATCCCCTCGGGTCCCATCTGCAGCGACTTGATCCTTAGTGACGAAAGCGACGCGCCGGTTCCCACCAGAAAGGCGCCCACAAATACCCAGCGGACCGACGTCAAATAGGGCACGTCAAGTACGAGAGGACTGAGCGCATATCCGAGGCTCGCGGCCAAGACTGAACCCATTACAAGTGGGCCGAGGACCTGTTCCCTTAACATACGGACGTACCGGACGCCAGTACTCTCATCGGCTTTCCCAGGAGCTGGCAGACAGACCACCGTCGTCCGGTTTTGTTAGGCGACGCCGACCGGATCCGGTCTGGGAGCTCCCATTCCACGACGGTTCAACATTTCGCGCTCCAGACCTCGACCAGAGGCTCATCGACCCTCAAGTATGTTGCTCACGATAATCCCTTCGGACGCCGGAAGGTTCTTTCGACATCGATCAACTTTTGCATCGTGGCCGGACGAAAAGGTCCGAATGGGTCCGTGGGTCACCGGGATCCGGGAGCATAATCGTGCTGCTCGCCTTACCCCTCGATCGACAGCTAGAAGAAACCGCATGAGGTGCCCGTATAAGCGCAGCTGTCGAACGAAAATAGGGTACATAGCAGTAGTGCCAGAAAGACTGCCCACAATGTCAGTTCGGCACAGACCTGAAAGAGTGCCAGAGAGGCCTCTACGCCGGCCCACACGCAGCCGAAGTACGCCTCCGGCCCCGCGAACAGGGTTGGGAGACAGATGAGCGCGAGCCCTATAACAAAGCCTGCCAGACAAACGAAGACCCCGAGTTCAATCGCCGGCTCGACGTTTCGCGCGCAGTTCGCAAACTTCGCGATGCTCCAGCCCCATTGGCACACGTTGGGATGGCAATGCCATGCCCCCCATTCCCAATCTTTGCCAGCTGGGTCGATTCTGTTAACGGGATTGTTATCGACGTAGACGTAGCGATTTGAACCACCGCAAGCCCCGATCGGGTCGGCGCTAAGGAAGCGCCCTTTGGCAAGATCGTAGAATCGGGCGCGATTGTAATCGAGGCCAACAGCAGCTTCGGTTTCGCGCGATGTGAATCCATATGTGTTGGTCGGCCCGGTCTGCGATCGGGTTGCACCGAATGCGTCGTACCGATACGCCGAAGACGTAGCTCCAGATGAGTCCGTGATTCGCGTGACGCTGCCGAGGCCGTCCCGTTGGTAGGAGGACCAAGTAGTTGTCTTGAAACCGAGGAGTTCGTCTGCGCTAGTCCCGTGCAGGTACGTGGCCGTCTTCGTTCCGGTCGACGCGTACTCCTCGATCGTGTCGTCCATTCGGCTGGGGCTCACGGGGTCGTTGCCGAAGTACGTCGTCGTTCCGCCCGACGCTCGCTTCAGGCGACGGCCATCCGCCGAGTACCCATACGTCGTTGTGGAGGACGAAGTCGTTACCGATGTGAGGCGGTTCTCGATGTCGTACGCATACGTCGTCGTGGCCGAGCCGGTGACGGTCGTCTTCTGATTGCCGTTCTTGTCGTATGTGTAAGTCGTCGCCGCGCCCGCAATCGCGGCTTTGAGGAGCTGGTCTTCCTTCCCGTAGGTGTACGTCGTGACGACTAGGGATCCACCCACCTTGATCTCCCGAGAAGTGAGCCGATTCCCGTCCGCGTCGTACGTGTAGCCAAGCGACCGGCCGTTCGAATAGCTTTCGTTCAGAAGCCGATATAGGTTGTCGTACCGGTAGTTCGCCCACGACCCATTCGCCTCCGTCATGCTCAGCCGGTTACCTGCTTTGTCGTACGCGTACGCGAACGACTCGAGGACGCTCCCACTCCGGTTTGTCCACATGTTCGTGACGCGGCTCGCCTTGTCGTACTTCGTCGCGGTGATGGCGCCGTTCGGATAGCTCTCCGTGATACGCCGACCGTCATTGTCGTATCCGAAGGACCACGACTGACCGTCGCTGTGATTCTCATAGGTTTGCCAGCCGGCGGCATTGTAGAAGTACGTGGAGTAGGAGCTGTCGGAGTACGTCAGACGGGTTCGGCGCGAATCCGCGTCGTACTGGTAGCCCTGGGTCTTCGTGAAGGACCCATAGTTATCGGCCGTGGACGTCGCCCGGTCGCGGGCGTCCCACGTCTCCGTCCGGGTGTATCCGAAGCCGACGACTTGGACGACATTGCTATTCGCGTCGAATCCCAAAGTCACGACGACCGAACCGGGGTAGGTGACTTTCGTTACTCGGTTCAGTCTGTCGTACGCGTACGCGGTGAGGTTTCCGTTCGCATCCGTCCGGGTCGCGATGTTCCCGTTCCGGTCGTACGTGATGCGGGTGACGTTCCCTCCGGGCGTTGTCTCGTTGGTCCTCCTGCTGTACGCGTCATACTGGTCCGTCGTCGTGAACAGACGGGGATTCGTGACGGTGACCAGATTCCCGCGCGTGTCGTAGCCGAAGAGCGTGGAATTGCCACCCGCTTCGATGGTCTTCGACGTCTTGGCCAGCGTCACGTTGATCTGGAACTGGGTCGCGAACCCGTTTGGATCGATGACCTTGGTTAGGTCGCCTCGCGCGTTGTAGACGTTGCTCGTGAAGTCGCCCATCGGGTCCGTCACTTTCGTCCGTCGATCGAGCGAGTCGTACCCGAACAGCGTGCGGAAGCCCAGCGAGGTCGTGACGTTGATTTGTCGGCCCAAGGAATCGTAGCCATACGTCGTGACGAAGCCGAGCGGATTCTTGACCTGGGTCAGCCAGCCGTGACTGTCGTACGTGTAGTTCGTCTGGTAGTGGCGGAAGTCCTGCGATGTCTTCAGGAAGCCCGACGAGTCGTACGTCCGGGACGAGGTCGAACCGTCGGGCATCGTGATCGTGATCAGGTTGCCCTTGGCATCGTATGTGTAGTTAGTCGAATATCCTCGAAAATTCGTCGACTGGATCCTCAAGGAGACGAGCAGCGTCCCGGTGTCTACGTTGTTCCACACGGACACGCTCGTGTTGCCCATCGGATCCAGCCGGCTCTTCTCGTTCCCCCGGAAATCGTAGGTGAAGCGCCATCCATAGCCTTTCGCGTCGGTCGCCACGACCTTGTTCCGCTCCGCGTCCCATTGGCTCGCCACGCTCTCGCTGCCAGGGCGACCACAACAGGCACCGGAGCCTCCCGCGAGGGGTCCGGTCATGTTTTTCGGCGTGCCACGCTCGTCGAGCGTAAACGTCGACGCGACGTTGTTCGCGTCCGTCACGGTTCGCGTGCGCGTGTTCGCGTACCCGGAGATCGTGTACCAGCGGTACTGCCATGTGATCGACGACGTCGTGCGGTTGTACAGGCCGAGGTACAGGTCCGTCACGCGGCTCGACGCGTCGTAGACGATCCGCGTCATCTTGTTCGCCCGGTCCACGACCGTTGAGATCCGGTTGCTCGCGTCGTAGATGTACAACGTCGAATTCGAGAGCGGGTCCGTGACCGACGTGAGCCGGTTCGATGTGTACTGGTACGTCCACGCTCGAAGCGTCTCGTCGCGCACCGTCGTGATCCGGCTGTTCCCATCGTACAGGAACTCGAGATACTGGCCCGAGTCCTCCGTGACCCTCGAGAGCCGGCTGCTGCCGTCGTACGTCAGCGTGAGCTTGTTCCCGTTCCGATCCGTGATGAGGGCGAGCCTCCCCGCCGACGTGAAGTTCCAGCGTTTCCCGTCGGACCAGAACAGGCTGTACGTCGAATCGCCGTTCTTCACCAGTTTCGAAGCCGAATAGCCGACAGGCGACGAGTACAGGTTGGAACCCAGAGACGTGTAGACGAATCGCGATCCGTCGCGGTCGTACATCGTGATGTCCGTCGTGCCGGAGAGGGAGACGTTGTAGTTGTGCGTCCATCCCAGCCCCAGGGTCCCGCTGTACGTCTGGAGCGAGTTGTACGCGCGGATGAACTCGATGGGGAAGCCTTTCCCATGCAACCCGAAATCACGCTCGGAGAGGAACAGATTCCCGTCGACGATGTGGGCGAGCCCTCCGGCGTAGTACTGCCATCGCTCGTAGCCGAGGACGACCGTCGGCGTGGGCGTCGTCGGCGTCCCCTCCGTCGTCGTGATCTCACTGAGCGATGGCGTGCTATCGTCCGTCGACCGGACCTCGACCTTGACTTTGTAGTAGCGGTTCTGGTCGCCCTCCGCGATCGCGTAGTCGAGCGCCGATTTCGGGCCAACCTTGACGTAATGGGAATCCGACCACGCGACGTTGTCCGTCGATGAGAGGATCTGGGAATCCGCCCAATCGAACGTCCCGCCGACGTAGGTGATGCGATCGAGCAGCGGGCGGTTCGTCGCACCGGCGTCCCGCGCCGCCGAGGTGATCGTGCCCGAGGTGGTGTTCCATACGCGGACGTCGTCCACATTAAGCGTCGTGGTCGTCGTATGAGTCCAGAATTGGATGTAGCCGCTGATCGGCTGCGCGGGCGGTGACGGATCCGTGACGGCGATCTTCCGGACGCCTTGCCACCACACTTCAAAGTAATTGACCAGGGCGACGATCTTGACCGAGTACGTCGTCCCGGCCGTGATCGTCGTCGTGAAATGGCCGAGCGTGGTCTCGACCCCGCCGATCCACTTTTCCAGCGCGACGTATCCGGTGCTCGGGTCCATGAACAGGTGGTATCGATTGTTCACGTCGATGCGCCGGAAAGCGAAGCCGGCCGTGCCGAGGGTCACGAAGTTGACCGTGAATGCGTCCCGCTGGTTGTACCACGGTCCACCCGCGTGGACCGACGAGCCGGGCGATAACTGCATCACCCCGCCCGTGAAGGCGACCGGGCCGGCATCGATCGTCCAGATCTCGTTCACGTTGTCGTTGAAGTTGTCCGCGAGCCAGCCGATCTTGATCGTGTGATCCCCTTGATCGATGACCGCATCCTGGAAGACGCTCGCGCCCCAGCCGAGGGTTGAGCTCAGCGTCCACGTCGGATCGACGTACAACGGGTAGAGCGCGTGGGCGAGCATGTCCGCATTCAACGTGACGTTCAGAATGCCATTCGAAAAGGCCAGGGACGAAACGGCTTTCGGCCACATTTGCGGGACGGGCGACGAGTCCCACGCGTGGAACCCGCCAGCCGACCACATCGTAGGGCTGCCGGTGATGCTCAAGAGGATCGTGTTGTTCGCGATGTTGACGTTCAAGGCTGTCGTCGTGAGCGCCACGGAGATCACGGACGTCGGCGGAGCCATCGGAATCGCGATCGTCTCTTTGACGGCCTCGGGCCGGAACTCGTACGTCGCGCCGGGAACCTTCGCTTGGACGAACGTCGCCCCGAGCCGGGTCACCGAGAATCGCGGCTGCGTATCCGTCAATTGGTACGGCCAATCTCCGGTCGACCGATTGAGCGAGCTGACGGGCCGCCATACGCCATCCCACCGTTGGAACGTCGGCAGCTGGTGCATCTCGACCGTGCCGTCGGGATTGACGATGCGTTCCCAGCCGGGACCGTACGTGACGGACTGTGAGGCGAGGGGTTGAGCGAGCGGTTGAACGGTCCCGGCTCGCACGTCGCGGGGAATCACCGCGAAGACGACGAAGACCATGAGCAAGGCGGCGGAGACTGCGAAGAGGCGCCGGGTTCGATACGGCCGCGAGGGAAGAGGGAATCGGTCCGAGCGGCGAGACGGTGGTGCCGGGCATCCCTCAACCGTCCCAGCCTTCCCGTTCCCGGAGGTTCCGGATTTAGCGACCACAATTCTTGACGAGCTAGCGGGGGTCTTCGAAGGAAAGTCGGTCATGGGGGGGATCCTTCAGGGGCTGCGGCGCATCAGGGTCCGAGAGGATAACCGTTCAGAACCCAGGGTCGGGACCCTGAGTCGGGACTCTGCGTCCGGACGCTACACCCCGAAATCCGACTGAAATGTCACACTAATTCTAACATGACACCGCGCTCACTCTTCTCCATCAGGAAAGTATCTCAAGAGGAAGGGTTCTACCTGCTTCTTGTAGTCCAAGCAATAGTCGTATCCACGTTTCGTGATTGCCCGATTCGCATCGACGAAGCCGAGCGTAACAAGCTCGCGCAAATGTTTCTTCAGCCGATTGTTCGGCACGCGCGCTCGATGACCGATGTTGGACAGGGTCGTCCTCTCCCCTGCCCTCTGTATGAGGTGAATGGCACTGAGGATGTCATAGTAGACCTCGATTGTCAGCCGGTCCCCCGCGACTGCAAGGATCGCGGCGAAACCGGCGATAATGAGCGCTCCATAGGGCATCGGCGGCTTCCTTCGCCCTCAGGAATCCCCGAGCCGCTACTTAATCAGAATACCTAAAACGTTCCGTTTGTGATAATTCAGGTCTTTGGGCGATGTTTCCAGAGCGATGACAAACGGACTGCCGATTGTCCTTCGTTAACCCAGTTTCGGACCCAATAAGATGGATAAAGACCCTCCGGCGGGTGTTTCACGGACGACCAGGTTCTGGAGCCGACCGCCACCTACAGCAAGAGCCGGGACTTCCATCTCATAATGTTCATCACCTTTGGAATTCATCCAGGCCATAGAGGAGCGCGTCGTTGAAGATTGCCGCCACGGCATTGGTCGTAGGGCTTGTCCTGCTCCTGACTCCTCTTCCCGACGGGTTAACGAGCGCCACGAAGACTTCGGCTGTCCTCGCAGCTGCGACCGACCTCCGAATCGGTAACCTGCAACGCGTGGAAAGCCTCAACCCATTCCGAGGATCCAACGAACCTTCTCACGAGCTGTACGGATGGATTTACGATTATCTGTTCTCGTTCGATCAGGACGGAAACCTACTTCCCAACATCGCTGTCAACGCCACCCCCGACGCCTATGGCGCCAACTGGTCCTACATCATCCGACAAGGCGTGCCGTGGTCCGACGGCACAAACCTGAGCGCCTCCGATGTGAACTTCACGATTAACTACAACATCCAGGATTTGCTCGTCCTCCGGGCCTTCGAGCCCTACGTGAATCGCATCGTCCGGTGCACCGCCTTGACCGAGCCCACCTGTGGCGCGGTCCAGACAGGCCCGGACCAGGTCACGGTATATTTCGATCGACCGTTCAGCGCCGGCAAGTCGCTATTCGTCCCAATCCTCCAGAAGGCCCAGTGGCAGGGAATATCCGCTCGGGAAGCCCAGTATTCCTTCGACAACCCGAGTCCCATCGGTACGGGCCCTTTCATCGCCGACCCAAACATCTACAATGAGTGGCTTAACGGTCAGCCGCTCCACTTGCTGCGGAACCCGAACTACCATCCTGTCGGTGATCGATCCGGGGCGGCCCAGATCGACAATTTGTATGTCCGGTCGTTTCCCGACGAGAGCGCGTTGTCAACGGCTCTCCGGGCGGGGGAAATCGACCTCGCTGAAATGACCCCGGATGCAATCGGGTCCGTCCAAGGCCAGCCGTTTATCGAGACGAACGAAGGACTCCAGGTGAACGAACTCTTCGATTATGTTGGAATCTCGCAGGCGGACGCGGCGGGGCCCGACAGCCGCCTAAATCCCGCCCGATGGGACGCCAACGTTCGCCGAGCGCTGGCCATGGCGACGAACAAGGACGAGATCCAGCAGTCGATCTACAACGGCACGGGTGTCCGCGGGGCCTCCCTCGTGTCTCCGGTCACTCCGCAGTGGTCCTACGACCCCTCCGGCGACCCTGCCGTCAACCTGACCTACAGCCTCTCGACCGCTAATGTTCTTCTGAACAATTCTGGGTACAACGCATGGTGGACGGACACGAACGGTGTCCAGTACCGGATGGCGGGGACCGACATAGTCATTAGCATCCAGACGGCCTCCTGCGGATGCCCTGATCCCGTGAATGTCACGAAGACAATCCCCGCCGGCACTCATCTCGAATTCATCGTCGCCGTCCGGGAGGAATCCGCGGAGGAACAGCTGGCAGGGCAATTCCTGCAATCCGAGTATGCGAAAGTCGGCATCAAACTCGACCTGAAAGTCGAATTGGAGGCGTCCCTCTCGGCCGACGTATACAGCGGCAATGTCGAAGTGTACATATGGAATTGGTGGGCGGACCCAGAGCCCAATTACCTCCTCTCCATCGAATCCGCGTATACTCTCGACGGCTGGAACGACAACTACTGGGACAACCGGACGTACAACGAGCTGTACGTGCGGCAGCTCGCCGCCTTCAACCTCACCCAACGAGAGGGAATCGTGCGGGCGGCGGAGAAGCTCCACTACGAAACGGCAGTCTATCTGATCTATCTCTACCCGTTCGGGGCATGGGCTTGGCGGACCGACAACCTCACGGGCTGGGGCAACTGGACGGCCCATCCGTACCGCCAACCCGACGCGTACTGGGGCGCCAACCCTCTCTTGTTTGATCTACATTCAGCCACGATGACGGTCTCTTTGTCCGGAGCGGAGGGCCGCCCGGGTAACACTCTCAACGTCACGGGCGTGATCCACGCGAAGACGAACGGCACATGGACGCTCGATTGGGGGGACGGCAACGTAACCACGGGCACGTTCCGAAGCGGCAACACGAGCCTTTCTCTGTCTCACATTTACTCATCGCAAGGAACCTACGTCGTCCGGCTGACGGGCACTACCCTGTTCGACACCGCGTCGAGCTCCAATACCGTCATCGTCGATGGCACGCCGCCCGCAACGCAAGCCTCCTTCTTAGGTGTCCTAGGCAACGGATCCTGGTACCTCTCTCCCGTAACCATTAGGCTCTCCTCCTCCGATGACTTGAGCGGCGTCGCGTTGACATCGTATCGAATCGACAACGGGACGTGGCAGACCTACACCGCGCCTTTTCCTGTCACCGCCGACGGGCGGCATGAGGTCGACTACAACTCGACGGACAACGCGGGCAACGCAGAGCCCGCTCACGCTCTTGATTTCGGCATCGATGCCGTCGCGCCGATGACAACCGATGTCGAATCCGGGACAACGGGCGCGGCCGGATGGTACACGTCGAACGTGACCGTTGCGCTCACCGCCAATGACGCGACAAGCGGGATCACCGGGATGTATTATTCGCTCGATGGTGGGTCGTGGCGCGCTTATGACGGCCCTATCCTGTGCCGGGACGGCGTGCACACCCTCTCCTACCGGGCCACGGACGTCGCAGGGAATGTGGAGGGTACGCGCTCGATCACAATCAAGGTGGACACGACCCCACCGATCCTGCATATACACGCGCTTCCTCCAACCGTAACAAGCTCCACGATTGAGATTTCCTGGAGCGGTGTCGACAACGTCTCGGGAATCGCGGGCTACTTCGTCAGCGTGGACTACGGGATGTTCCAACGCGTTGGCATGAACGAGAGCGCAAGCCTCCGGCTATCCGACGGGCTCCATGTCATCCAAGTCCGAGCGATCGACGCCGCCGGGAACGCAATCATCCAAAGCGTGTCGGTCTCCGTGGACACGAACGTCTTCAGCCCGAGCGGCCCTTACGCTGGAGCTCCTACATATACGATCATTGCCATGGCGATTATCGGCGTCGGCTTCTTCCTGTGGCGCCGGCGTGGGAGACGGCCTCCGAAGGGAGAGTGACTTGCGTCTTCCTCTTCGCGGTCGACGCCGAGAGTTTTAGGACCGGTCAAAGTCCAATTCTGTAGACTGGTTTCGAACCTTGTCGATTCGGCCGAGGGCTGATCACAATGGTCTACCGACGGCCATCGCGAAATCCGTGGTCCACTGGGTACTTCTTCTTGATGGCGCCGAACGAAGACTCAAAAGCCTCCTCCAGGTCAAAATCGTAGGCGACACAGAGCTTCAGCAAGTGGAAGAAGCTATCTCCAATGCTGTCGAGGAGTGCAGCGTTTTTCTGTGCAGTCGGGGTGGCGAGACCTCTCCGGTGCGGCTCTATCACTTTGTCTTCGAGATTGATCACAGCGCGTGCAAGTTCCCCGATCTCCTCTACTAGGTGAGTGACCAAGTAGTAGCGCTTGCCCAGGCCCGACCATGCCGGTCCCTTGGCGGTCAAGTAGGCCGCCACTTCGTCTTGGGCCTGCCGGATGGAAAGGTTCTGTTTCAAATTCTTACGCTCCCGAAGTTACGGGGGGGAACTGCATCCGTGTAGAAAAGGGCGGCGCGGTCAGTCGGCTCACCGAGTCTCCCGGTTGCGCTCGGACCCGTTTCAAATCGGAAAGGATACCCTGGGCGACACGGCCCACCGCCCAGGGATCGTCAGACTACGGATTGATGCCGAGCTGGTTCAGCAACGCCAGTTGATCCGAGTACACGGCGAGCTCGGTGAACTCGCCGCCCTCGATCTTCACGAGAGCGGCCATCGGCACCCGGACACGCTTGTTGGTGGCTGGAATCGTCCGGCCTCCGGGCCCCACTAAGGGTCCCTTATGGGTTCCTGTGAACACGCCCTCCGCGGCGACCCAGTCGCCTTGCCCAAAGCTCCGTTCCTTTCGAAATCGGATGTCTGGGAATGCTGTTGCGAAGGCTTGGTTCCACTCGCGAACCGCAGCCCGGCCCTTCTGTGGCTCGGGCTGCCCAGCGCGCAGAATAATTGATTCCGCATTCATTCTGTCGAGGCGATCAAAGTCATGGGCCTCGAGCGCTTCCATAGCCTCATCGAGCTTGCGCAGGTTCTCCTCTACGCTCGTTTCATTCACCTCCTCCCGAATCCGAGTCTTGGGTATTCGGCGCGCCCCTCCTCGGCGCCGGGATCCGGTGTTGCCCAGATCCCTTGCTAAGATATGACAGGGCGGCAGGCGCACGGCACAGGAAATACCTTTCGCCCCCGGCAGAAAATCGCAGCGGTTCCCTTGTGCGTTCGCACCGGAGGAATCCGCGTAACCGACGCCGCCGTTTTCGAGGGAGAATCGCCACGCCGCTTAGCGTCGATCACCTCTTTATGATCCGCTTGCGGGCGACGAAGACAAGTTCATCTGCGAGCGGTTTCTGCGGCGGCTTCCGCTCCCAGTCTGGATAGCATTGAATCCCTCCGAAGCCTGCGGCGCGCAAGTAGTTGGCGAGGTCCCAATAGGTGAAGAGCCGAACGCGTTCGCGGTCACGGAACGTGCGCCGGCCGTCGGAGGCTTCGATTGTGCTCGTCTCTTCGATCCAGGCGACGCCAAGGACGGGATCAACGTCACCGAGTCGCTGGATGTTCGTGATGCGGAGGCCGGGGACGCGGGACGTTTCGGTTCGATGTCCGCGTCGCAACAGGGTCGAAAGCCATCCCTTTCGAGTACCGAATGGGTTCTCAATGTTACAGACGATCAAACCGCCGGGGCGCAACGCGCGGTGGATTTGACGCAGACACCGTTGCACATCGTCGTCGTCTGGGAGAAGAAAGAGGATGTTCAGGGCAAGGACTGCATCGAACTCTGAAACAAAGCGAAGTCTCGTTGCGTCCGCCCGCTTCAACCGGACCGAAACCTGGGCGCGGTGCGCCCGTGCCTTCGCCATTTCCACGCGCTCGCGTGTGAAATCCTGGCCGACGCACTCGTATCCTCGGCGGGCCAAGCCCACGAGGTGTCTCCCACCTCCGCACGCAACGTCTAAGACCCGTTCGATCCGGCGTTGTGCGTGCGTCCGGAATGCGTGTTCCAAGAAATCGAGTTCCCGATCGGTTCCGGGATCCCGCCGCCGGCGCTGGTCGAACAAATCTCGATAGTAGGCGCGGTTCGCATAATAGCTCCGGGAAGACCGAAGGACCGCATGCGTGTCGTTCCTGGTACGTGTCATGGCTCAGCGACAAACGGCAGGTCGGTATTTGGCTCATTCGCGACCGGCTGCGGCGCCTACGATCCTCAGGGGATTCGCTGACCCGCCAACTCCTTTTGCGCCGCTCGAACGTACGCGTCCATGGTCTGTTGGCTTCCCTTCCTGGCCACGCTGCCAATCAGTCGGCCCAATAACGACAGGGGCTGGGACACGACCGTCGCCCCGACATCGGCCCCATTCGGCGACTGCGTGAACGCGTAGTGTCGCGTCTCGCGCAGGAGGCCTTTCACCCCACCGACCACATCATAGGTCAGGTTCTCGGGATGAAGGGTGATGTCGAGCGACATCTCGATCCGGCGTTTCCTCCATTGGACTGCTTGGTCGATATGGACCTGATCTCCCTCCTTCGTCACGTTTCGATAGAGGGTCTTGGCGCCTCGCATATCGACCCCCTCGCGATCCAAAATCTCGGAGTCGTCGCTTCGGAAGTCCGTATACCACCTCCAAAGTTCCTGGACCTTCACTCCCTTGGCTTCCCCCACGATGGTGTAGTTCGACATAGGCCCGACCTATACGTGAGCGCCGTGATATGTCTTTCCGATTCGTCCGTCGGGGACATTCGGTACACCGACTGTCAGCATCCACGACAATCTCTCGAAACCGTCATGCCAGGTGGTGGCAATAACGGAGGTCGACGATGCCATTCAGATACAAGGGATGGACGTTATACTCGGTCGATGTTACAGACAAAAACGAGATCGTCACGATCTATTTCTTTCACGAAGGGACGCCGGAAAAGGGCAGGCCCGTGGAGAGACTGCCTGTCGGGATGGAAGTGTCAACCGATTCGCAAACCGGCCTGCCCGTACTGCGAGAGAATGCAAAGATCTCCGCTCTTCGGAAACTTGACCCGTTCGAGTTTCAGGAATGGGTATGTCGCAAGCTCTCCGCCCGCCCATCAAAGTCGCTGCGCGGAGACATGGGCTTGGACGGATGGCTGCCGGATGGTCGGCCGATTCAGGTGAAGCGGCAGGACGCAGTCGGTCGCCCCCAGATCGACTCGCTCATAGGTGTCCTCCTGCGTGAGCGGAAAGAGGCCGGAATGCTCATTGCGTTTTCCTTCACGAAAGGTGCGTACCGGGAGGCCCAGCGCCTGGAGGGCGAACACCAAATTACCGTTGAACTGAAAACCATCGCAGAGCTCATAGAATAGCCCGGCCCTCCAGCCCAGAGCTTCACTCTGTCGCATTATACAGAATGTAACGGGTCATCTGGAAAGGAGATCGTTGACAATCGGCTGTCCGATTGTCCTCACTCAGATCATGCTAGAGTTCGAATCCATTTGAGAGAATTGAACTGCTCTCCGGAAGCTTGGTTCGGCCTCGAACTGATCAGCTTCCTGCTGACGACCTAGGGTGCTGGACTTCCCGCCTTAGTGCATTCGGTTCGTGGTTGCACGAACCTCTGTGATCAGTCCCGTTACTTGAAGGAGGATCCTTTCGCTTTCTTCTTGGGTGAACCTCTTGTCGGGGTGTTCCGCTTCATTTCGCTTGTCCCTCAAATAGTCGAGATAGCCGAGCAGGGGCTTCCTTAGCTTGCGGCTTTCCTCGAGTGGCTGAAGCATTTCGCCCCAGCCTAGGCCCGACGGATCCGACCCCAGGATATCGCGATACAGCCCCCGGACAATATTCTCCCCTACTCTGAAGAGGATCATGGCAGCGGGGGTTGGCAGTAGGTTGAGGATCGCCTCTACACCGTCGGCTAGGTCATTCCGCGTCGCCTCATCCAGCTCGTCGAGGAGTTTGTCGGGAAAGATAGCCTCGAGGCTGTCCTTGCTGAGGATTGCTGTTCCGGGATTGTCGAGTTCGAGCAGGATCGTCTCAAGCCAGCCCTGGCATTCCTTTTCCAGTCTCACTGCATCCGCAAGTTCCAAGTCGACTTTCGGTTGCGGCAGACCTAGGTTCAACATAGGATTCCAGGTGAGGGGTGGCTTTTTCGGATAGGTTTTGTCTAAGTATTCGACCCATCGATTCACTTGGTTTCTTACCGCTGCTAATTTCGCCATTTCTTGAGACAACCCATCAAGAATCCCGATATCGCGTAAGAGCACGCTGAGTAGAACGCCCTCGCCCTTTACTCTGACAGGAATCATCTTCGCCACTCTGCATCTCTCAACGACAAGCCGGAGGTCGATACCAAGCCGGACAAAAAGTGCGACGCGTTTTCTCGAGACCATGCCTAGAGCCAAAGCGTGTAGGACCCATCGAACTATGAGGATTGCCGCGAAGGCTCCTGGGCAGGACCGGCCTTGGACTCCGAGGAACTCCCAGAATCCACGTTACTTCCCGTCCGAAGTGACCTCGTTTACCTGTCTCTTGCAATTCCCCGGGTGGGCTTCGAACTCTCTGGGTTAGTCGGAGAGTGGTTGTCATCGAGAAACTTGCGAGTTGCCCGAAAGGTTAAGGGAGGAAATGTTGATTGCTCCCCGGATAGGGGTCCTGAATAATGGAGGCAATGCCCAAGGCAGCGCGGCCTCTCGACCCGATCATACCTCCTGATAGTCCTGCGATGAATCTAGCGTGGCGGGCGGGGGTTTCTTCCCACGAAGATTCGTCGAACCTCATACAGAATGAGTGCGTAAACAATTGCGATCAGCAAATAGAGCACCGAGTCCGGAACCACGTCGGGCACGAGACTAGGGATTGGGAACGCGGGGCTGGTCCTGGCTGATCGGGCCAAGAAGAGGACCCCTACAATGATCCCATCGAGTGTAATCCCCGCGACCAGCCATGTCTGTCTGAATCCCCGATTTTGGACTCTTACCCGCAGATAGCCAACAAACGAGACCATGAATGCAATCAGAGTATGGCCCGCCAGCACGACGAACCACACGACCACGGCGGTGATGACTTCCCGTCCGAGGTATCCCACTCCGAAGATTCCGGCAAGAACGAGACCATTTGTCTCTAAGCAGAGCTTCAG
>Ga0209236_1000744_pt1 | contig 19302 bp, 12 predicted proteins | sample GraSoi013_1_40cm_FD_185819 | JGI IMG/M metagenome (GOLD analysis project Ga0209236, IMG submission 185819) | Grasslands soil microbial communities from the Angelo Coastal Reserve, California, USA - Sample 09_27_2013_1_40cm (SPAdes) (version 2) | ecosystem: Environmental > Terrestrial > Soil >... | reverse complement strand
CCGACGGCCCGAAACCGCCGAATCCTGTTGCCGCCAGCGAGCCGCCTCGGCAATGGGTCCCTCGGGTCTACGCAATCGTGGGACCGGACGGCGCCGGCAAAACGACGATTGCCCGGGGGGTCGTGCACCGACTTGCCCGGCGCGGGATCAAGACGCGGATCGTGTGGATGCGGTCGCCGCGGATCGTCACCCTCGGAGTCCTCGGAGTCCTCCGGATGTCTAGGCTCGCCAAGACGGTCCGAATGGGCGATCACGATGACGTCCACGTCGACCTGCGTCGGCATCCTCGGCTCTTGCATCTGTACGCGTGGTCCGTGACGTTCGACTACTTCCTCGGCTACTTCGGAAAAGTCACCCTCTCGAAATGGATCCTGCACCGCACGGTCCTCTCCGATCGGTTTGCCTGGGATACGCTCGTGGACTTGGGGCTCGCCTCCGGGGTGGATGAAGCCTTCCTCGACCTCCCACCCGGACGGATCCTGCTAGACCTGGCGAAGAAGCACCGGAGCGTGCTCGTCACCGCGTCGAGCGAAGAGCTCATCCGACGAAAGCCGATCCTTTCGCTGGACCCGCGGCTCGCGCGGCGGCTCCGCCTCTATGCCTGGTTCGCGGACCGATTCGGATTCGGTCAGGTCGACAGCGGGACGACCTCGGAGGCGGAGAGTGTTTCTCAAGTTTCGGAATACCTGGGCATCGGTCCCGAGTGACCGGTCCGACGAATTCCGATGGTTGTGTTACTCAACACTCAAATAGAGGCGCGATAAATATCTTCTAGCGCAGGAGGGCGACGCGTCTCGTTGAGGCGCGCGGGGCCCGTGGGTTCGGGTTCCGCGACGTCGACGACGCGAGGTCCTCGGCGCCGCGCATTGGTTGACAACCGGGAACGGGAGGGACCAGGAAACGAAGATCGCGGTGGCCGCCCCGGAATTCGGGCGAATCTGGGGCGGGATCGGGACGTACCTCGGGCAACTCCTCCCGGGCCTCGTGCCTCGACACGATGTGACGATCCTCTGCGGCCAGACTCCGTCGTCGGACACCGGCTACCGCACGGTGGCCCTCGCCAACGGGGGCGGCGTCATGGCGAACTACTACCGGTTCCAGCGGGCCCTCCAACGACGATGGCCGGATCTCGTCCGCGAATACCGGCCGGACCTCCTCATCGTCCACCACGCCCAGATGCCCGACCTCTGGACCGATTCGACGTCGTGCCCGACGGTCGTCACCACCCACACGACGATTCTCGGGCAAGCTCGCGGGATCCAGAGTGCCGTCCGGCACGGCGGCCCCTTGGACGATTCGGAGCGGACGACCTTGGCCGTGCTTCCGGCCCTGCTCCCGATCGAGCTCTACTATTGGAACCGAGTCCGTCACGTCCTCTTCGTCTCGGACGCGGTCCGCCACGAAGTCCTCGGCACCTACGATCCGCGGCTCCGGACCTCGGCGCTGATTCCCAACGGACTCGGGCTCGACGAGCTGCGCGGGGCGGGCGGCACGGCGGATTCCCCCGAAGAACCGGGGTTCATCCTCTATACCGGACGTCTGCTCGGATGGAAGGGATTGGCGGTCCTCCTCCGCGCCATGGTCCACGTTCGGCGGACCGAACGGCTGGTCGTGACGGGGAGCGGGCGGGTCGGCGCGTGGCGTCGGTACGCCCGGTCGCTCGGCCTCGGACCGGACCGCGTCGAGTTCCTGGGCGCGATTCCGCGATCCGAGTTGCTCTCGCGGCTCCGGCGCGCCACCCTGGTCGCCCTCCCGAGCTTCATGGAAAGTTGTCCGTACTCGCTCATCGAGGCGATGGCGTTCGAGAAACCCGTGGTCGCGACCGCGATCCCGGGCACCGTAGACATGGTCGAGGACGGGGTCTCCGCGCTCCTCGTCCCGTCAGGAGATGCCAGGGCCCTCGCCGAGGCGATCGAGCGCCTCCTCGGAGACGAAGCGCTGAGACGGCGGCTCGGCCGGACGGCGGGGGCGGTCGCCCAGGCGCGGTTCTCTTCCGTTCGCATGTGCGCGGAGACGCTCCGTTATTTCGAAGACGTGCTCGCTGCATCGTAACGCAAGGAGGATCGAACCGGTGAGGGGAGAGGGGGCGGTGGGTCAGAAACGGCTTAGGCCGTACTTCATCAACGAGTGGCCGGAGGGATTGTGATGCGCGTCCTCTTCATCGGAGCTCACGTCGGCAAGGGGGGAGGCCTCGCCCTCCAGACGTTCCAGGTGTTCACAGGCCTCCGTCGGCACATCGAAGTCGACTTGCTCTGCCTCGATGCGCTCGGCGTCCATCGGACGATGGCGGAGATCCCGGGCGTCCGTTTCGCGGGACCGTTGGTGTTCCCGAAGGGCATCGCCTATCTGGAGCGGGCGGTCCGCGAGATCCGGGATGATTATGACCTGTTCCAAGTCCTCGATCCGTACTTCTCGCTGCCGGCCGCATTCTGGGCCCGGGTGTTCCCGCGGGCGGTCTTCTTCGGCACCGACCCTCGGGCCGAGGTCGGATGGCGATACGGGCCCCACATGAACGCGTTCATGCGCCTGGCCATGGCCCCTCTCATTTCCGGAACCCCGCTCGTCGTGAACTCGCAGGCCCTCGCCGCGAGGTTCCGTCGGTACCACCCGCGCGTGATCCTGGGCGGCGTCGACACACGCCGGTTCGATCAGCTCACTTCGAAATCCGCGGCCCGGCGTTCGCTCGGGATCCCCGAAGGCCGAACCCTCCTCATCACCGTGGGGAAAGTGATCCCGGTGAAGCGGTTGGAATGGCTGATGGAGGTCGTGCGCCGCGTGCCCGGAGTTGACGCGATGGTCATCGGCGGATACTCCGAGGAGCATTACAGCGACGGGTACTATCGAACATTGCTCGCGACGTATCCGGACCTCCGCGAGCGAGTTACCTTCACCGGTGAGGTGACGTGGGATCAGGTCCCCACGTATCTGGCCGCCGGCGACATCTTCGTCTTCCCATCGAAATTCGAAGGGATGCCGAATGCGCTGCTCGAGGCGATGGCGGGGGCGCTGCCCGTCGTCGTCTCGGACATCCCGCCGCACCGGGAGCTGATCCAGCATGGACGCACGGGATTCCTGGCGCGGGATCCGATTGAGATGGCCCACCAGGTGACGACCCTCGCGAACCACGAGGACCTGCGACGCTCCGTGGGCGACGCCGCCCGCGTGTACGTCCGGGAAAACCTGGACTCCGAGGCATGCACCCAGGCGTTCCTCGAACTCTACAAGCGTCTCATCGCGGGCGAGTCGGGCGGCGCCCCGGCGGAGGAATCGGTGGACGTCTCGAGTATTCACCGCGAGTGATCGACCAGCGCCGACCACATCTCGACGTACTCGTCCTTCGACCGGTCGACGGAGAATCGTTCGACGGCCATCCGCCGCGCCCCATCTCGGAGTCGTCGCTGCAACGTCGGGTCCGCGGCGATCTCGACGAGGCGGTCGCGGGCCTCCTCGGGCGAGCGAACCGCAAAGCCGCTCTGACCGTCGACGACGGCCTCGTCGCTCCCCGGGATGCTCGTCGTCAAGATCGGGACCCCCATCGCCATGACCTCGGGCCAGACGAGCGGCGGCGCGGCGGTCGATCGGGCATCCTGGATCGGGGACAGGAAAACGTCGGCGGCAGTGCGGGCCGCGTGGAACAACTCCGCGGAGCTCACGACTTTCAGACCGGGTCGCTCGAAGCTCCGGAACGCTTCTTTGAAGTGCTCCGGTTTGAAACAGAACACGAACTCCGCGCGACGATCTTGCAGCACGAGCTCCGCCGTGCGAATCGCGGAGTGCAAATCCGCTTCGCTCGTCTGTTGCGTAAATCCGGTCCATAAGACGACGAACGAGCCGGGCGTGAGGCCGAGACGCGCTCGCGCGGCGTCCCGCTCCGCCGGGGTCGGAGGCGTGAAGCGGGTCGTGTCGATGCCCCAGCGGATGCGGCGGATGCGTCCCGGGCGGACGTTCAGCTCGAGGAGTCGACGATAGTACGCATCCGAAAACGGCACGATGACGTCGAAGCTCGCGAAACTGGCCAACAACATGACGTCGTACAGCGGTCGGTTCCGATGGTACGTCGGTGCGGAGACCGTCAAGGGGACGCGACCGAACAGCGGGCGCAGCCCGATCATGCCGGGGCCGAAGTTGTCCGCGAAATGAATGACGTCGGGACGAAACGCTCGTTGGCGCCGTCGGACCTCCCGGACGATGATCGGCAGGGTGGTCGTCTTGCTCGCGTAGTTGTTGACGCCGCCGTAGGCTCGATGCCCGGGATTGAAGCGCGCGTCCGGCCGGAAGTATACGGGGATCTGCGGGACATGGCGGATCGGGAGGCCGTCCGTCGGGGTCGCCTCCAAGTCGACGGAGAGCGCCTCGACTTCGTGGCCCGAGGCGAGCAGTCGCTGGATGATGTCGAGCCAGAAGTTCTTGTCCCCGGCGTGGCGGAACGGCAAGATCCGCACGCCGACGATGATGACCCGCAGACGGTTCTACCCGAATTCACTAGGCGGCGAGGACCTATTTGAAAGTCTTGCACGCAACGAGTCGGAGGGTGACCGTTCCCGTCTACCGATAGCGGAGCACGTACGGGATCGCGCTCGGGATGAAGCGGTACCGCTTGCTATCGATGAGCGTGACGTCGCCGACGCGCGAGATCGTGTGGATGCCGTCCGGGAACGGGCTCTTCGCGAACGGCTCAACGACTGCGGCGGGTTCCTCCGCGAATTCGGTCGGGGTCAGACGCGAGACCCGGTTGATCACGATCCGGCCCCCGTAGATCCGGGAGCAGTCCTGGGCCGGCCGGTAGAGGCTGCCCTCGTGAAGGAACGGCGTCCCCGCGGGCCGCGAGGAGCGCACGTCCGACTTCACCGGATTCAACGGGTGGGGCTCCCATGATCCTTCGAGGGTCGATGCGTACCACAGAAACAGATGGACGTATTGCCCGGCGTCGCGATCAGTGTGCGCCAGCCACCATCGACCTTCGTGACGGAACACGGTGCCGTCCAGAGCCGCGACCCCGGTCAGCATCGTTGAGGCCTTTTCCCATTTCATCGGGAACTCGACCGCTCGATAGAGCGAGACCTCTCGGGCTTCGCTCGTCTCGGGCACGCAATAGATCCTGCCGCGGTCCTCGATGATGTACGGATACGAAGCCGGGACGGGCAATTCAATGGCGACCCGGGGCATACGCGGGGGGCCCTCCATGATGGCCTCCATCGTCGCGATCAAGCCTTTCGAGGTCGAGTATCGGAAATCCTCGTAGACGATGTGAACCGCATCATCGATGCGGGCGCCGAACGGGTCCGCGATGAACCGGCCGTCTCCGGGAGGACGGAGCCATCGGACCGGCTTCTCTCGAGTCGGATCCAGGAAGTCGGCAATTGGCGCGCCGACGATGCCGATGCACCACTCCTCATGGCGGGTGAGGCCTCGTCGCGCCCTCCGCACTGCGTGTCGCGTCTGCCTGGCGAGGAGGCGCAGCGTCTGAATGTTTGAAAGAGATCGCTTCTCGAAGGCTCGCGCCGGTGACTCCGGGCCAACGAGGTAGTCCGTGTGGCCAAGCTGGATGTCCCGGCAAACGCTCGCCGGCCACGAGGCCGATCCGAAACACACCTCGTCGATGTTCTGCCGTAGAGAATGAAGCGCCGTTCGGAAGAACCCGCTGCGGAGAACGATGCCGCCGTCGCGGCGATCGGTGACCCGTTCCAGGAGTGCGGCCGTGACCGGGTCGTCGTCCAAGATGGGCCAGATGGTTGGGGAAACCCCCGGATACGGGAGTTCGGCGGAATGACGGAAAGACCAGACGCCGTACCGACCGGCGTTCAGCACGTCTCCCCGGAGGAAGCCGAACCCGAACTGGAGAAGAAAGTCCAGATCATGTTCCCGGATGCGGCGGACGTCGGTTTGGTCGAAGGATTGCAACGATTCTTCCTGAGTGATTTCGCGGCACCGCACTGAAGGGATCTTCTCGAAGACCGCGGTCATGTCCACCGGCCGCAGCGCCCTTGGAGGGCGGAGTCCCAAGTACGCGCGAAAGGGGAGTGGCGCCGCCGGAACCGGACGAGAGACCGGATGGTCCGGGGGTGATGCCTCGGGAAAAATCAACACCGCAAGGATGACTCCCGGGACCCTCAAGAGCGCCTCGACGGATCGCGCCTGCCACGCGAGGAGCGTCGGGCCGTCGCACAGAATCCCGAACCGAACCGGGCGGGAAGGGATCGCGGTGAGAGCCCCCTCGGACATTCTTGTTGAGACACGGTCCCGAGATTATTTAGCCTATTCAGGCGAATCCCAACTGCGCCCGGCTGCCGACGCGGGCCGGGTCAGAGCGTGGGCTGATTCTTGGAAACCCTTCGGATCGCGATCATCACCGAGACGCTCCCACCTGCGGAGTTGAACGTTCAGCCGTGGCGGTACCTGGGCGATCTGGCCCGGGCGCTCCTGGCCGAAGGACACGAGACCTCTGTCATAACGAGCGAAATGGGCGCGAAGAGATGGAACGAGGTGCCGGTCCGGTGGCATCGAAACCCGACTGATTATCGATCCGCCCTCGCTCTTCGCCGGGTCCTCGAGACCGAACGATTTGACATCGGCGTGTGCCGGATGACGGCAGGCCTATTCTTCTCGACGCGTGGTGTTCCAAGCGAGGCATCCTTTCGCGGGCGGCTAATCGGAATCTTTCTCCGCCCTCTCCATAGCGGGGCGGACCTGGCGCGACGATTTCTTGATCCGACGATGGCAGCCGAGATTCCGCACGACCGGCATCACGCCGCGTTGTATGTCTCGCGGCTGCTCGGCACGTGGCCGGACGCGTCCACTGTGGTTAACAATTTTGTGTTCCTGTGGGAAAGCGATCGGGACACGGCCACCACCGCCGGCTTGCCCTCTTCGTCGTGTGCGGTCATTCGCCATCCCTTCGATCCGTTTTTCCTCGAGCGGGGACCACCAAACTTGAGACCGCGACTCTTGGAGATCCTGGGTCGCGCCGGCCGACGCGTGGTCTTCACAGGGCCTCCCGAGGGCTCTCGCGGCGTCGACGACATGCTCCGCCTCGCCCATTCGCTTCCGAGGGATCCACCGACTCAGGTGGTCCTGTTGCTCCGTGATCGAAGGTTTTCTGATCCGCGCGTCGAGCGGACTCGAATCGCATCGCACGAGCTACTCGTCGTCCGCGGGCTCCTCTCACGACAGGATCTGAGGGCCGCCTACCGGGTCTCTGACGTGGCCGTTTTCCCGTACCGGTTCGTCCGCACGGGACTTCCCCTGGTTGCGCTCGAGGCGGTCGCGACCGGATTGCCCGTCGTGACGACCCGTGTTCATCCGATTCGTGAGTTGGAGCGACGCACGGGTCTGGTGTTTGCAGAACCTCGAGATCCGTCCGACCTCGCAAGGCACATTCAGGAGGTCTTCGAGAACGACGCGCTCATCGGGATTCGGCGCAGAAACGAGGAATGGATGAGGACGACTCCGGACTGGAGGGCGGTCGCGCGGACTTTCGTCTCCCTCTCGGAAAGGTAGTCTCCCTGCGCGACGTGCGCGAAGGTTCTTGAGTCTGCGGACTTTTCCATCCTGGAGATCGCTGGATGATCCCCGATACCGGAGCCCGTGGGAGAGCGCCGTTCCCGTATGTCGGGCTCGCGGCGGTCGTCCTCCTACTGCACGGCATCCTCGTGGCCTTGGTCCCCGCGAACCCATACCGCGCGGCCTTCTCGTTTGCAGCTTTGTTCGCGGTGGGGTATTGCACCCTCGCCCTGATTGTCGGCGATTCGATTCGGCTGAGCGCGGCCGAGATCCTCGCCTTCTCCACCGGGCTGACCATCTTTGTCACCTCGTTGTCCGCGCTCGGCGTCTCCGTCCTCGGGATTCCGATCACGATCTTCGCCATCGTCATCGTCGGATTGCCGATCGCCATCCTCGCTTGGTTTGCTCGTCGCTCCGATCGAAGGGCGCTCGCCGCGATTACCTCCTTTTCGAGAGGACTTTTTGATCTTGCCGGCTACTCGAACCTCGAGAAAGGGATTGTCGGTGTCCTCCTCGGCGGAATAACGGCGGCCTTGATCGTCTTCGTCGCCCTCGCGTTAGTGCATTTTCCGGGTGATCTCTCCCCCGGACTCGCGATCTACGGTTGGGACGGGACCACTGGAAGCCTTAACCACACGTTTCTCCAGGGCCAGCCACAGGAAATTGTCGTCTCCGCACTGGGTGGTTCGACGCCGGGCGCCTTCGTGGTTCGGATTCGCCTGGTCCCTCAAAATGCAACTGGAAATGAATCTTTCCACACAGTGTTCCTAACAACCTCCCCCTTGAGGTTGGACGCCTTCGCGGAATACAACGTATCGCTCGTACTCGGGGCCGGCGAAAGCTGGACCCGGCCGTTTTCAATCTCCGTTGAGCAACCCGGCGCGTTCAATTTGTACTTCGCGCTGCTCGATTCCTCCTCCTCCGTCGTGGCGACCAACCGCTTGCCGGTCGTCGTGACGTGATCCCTGCGTTCGTTCACCCACCGAGGAACAGGACCTGATAGACCGAGAACGTCGCGTCTTGGTACACTAGAGCGAAATGCGGATCGGTCGCGAATTTTGCGAGTTCCGCCGGAGCCGCCGGGTTGGGGCGTAGCCCTTCCTGGAAGAAGTTGGGACGCAAAATCGTCATCCACCGATTCACCGCGACATAGTCGCCGGCTCTCATGTCAATGGCCTTGAAACTCGCCCACACCGAGGCGTCGAGACTCGTCCCGTTGAAGATGCGGGCGCTTCCGTATCTGACCGGCAGATCTCCGAATCCCGCGAAGACATCCACGGCCAACTGATCGCCCCAGATGTGACCGATGGCGAAGTGATCCGCCGCCCAATCCGCAGCTCGGAGGGAGTTCACGTCAAGGTACAGAGGCGAATCGGTGGTCCGCTGGAGGAAGGGCTCGAAGTACGCACGCATCGTGAGGGGGGCCAAATTGCCGCCCATGACGACAACCGCAGAAGTGGCCACGACCAGTGCCTTCGGGAGCCACTCCCTCTCGCGAAAGACTCGAGGCGCGCGACGAAGGGACTTCCAGAAATCGGATCGAGCCCACCGGATGAGGGTCGCGGCGGCGAACGGCATGACGATGAAGCCCGTATATTCATTGATTCGGAGCGGGACGTAGTTCAGCGGGGTGAAGAGCAGGGGGAGGGTGATGAAGATCAGGAATGCCGCGACAATACCGTTCGTGACGGCGAACGGGTGGTGCCGGGTGACGCGATAGCGCCAGACCGAGAGCAACGACAGCAAGAAGAGGGCGATCAGAGACCCGGCGAGCCATCCGATTTCCAATTGAGTGAAGGTCCGACCCAAATTCGAGCCGGAGGTGCTGCCTGGTGCGCCTTCCGGCCCAACCAAGTTCGTCAAGACGGTCTGCAAGGTCAGTTCGTGACCGAGGAAAACCGGTTTCGTCAGGAAGTCGATGTATACCAGCAAGAGGACGACAAAGTAGGCGAACAGGACGGTCAACAGCAAGACGGGCAACGTCGTTCGGGCTCGGCGGCGCAGGATGAGTACCCCGAGGGCCGCGAGCCAGAATGCGGCCACGTACGAAGACAGGTGATGGGTCACAACAATCGCGGCGCTCACGACGGCGAACAGCCCGGCAGCGCGAATTTGCGCGCGGAACTCCACCGCCTGGGTCAGCATGAACAGCGAGAGCAGCGAGAGGCCGAAGAAGATCGTCCCGAAGCCCTGTTGGATCGGGAGGTTGAACAGGATCGACGGGGTCCCGAGATACAGTAGCAGCCCGACCGCGGCGGTCCGGGGACCGAAGAGTCGTCGACCGATGGAATACACGGTGGCGGGAATCGCGAGGAGCCGAAGCATCGGCTCGATCCACAGGTACCCGATGTCCGGCTGAAGGGGAGCGTTGAGGATGACATACCCGACGAACACGTTTCCGACCGGATAGTAGGAGTAGGTGAGTGCGAAGGCGTTGCCGCCTCCCGGCGCCCAGAATCCGGTGTCGAGGAGGTCCTGCGTGAACGAGAAGTTGAAGATCGGGTCCGTCGAGTAGACGACGCCGTGGGGGGCCGCGATTGGGTACAAGAGGAAGATCGCGACGACCGGGGCGAAGAGGAACGGTAGCTTCGGCGTTTTCACAAACGCCAGATAGAACGGCGCGCAGATGGCGCCCAGCAGGAAGACGAACAGAGCTCTCGGGGTCCCGCCGGCTCCCGTCTTCATCCTCCAAACCACGAAGATGAGCCCGATGAAGCCCAACAGACATACGATCAGGGCGGTGATGTCCAGGGTTGCCGGGCGCCAGACTCGCTTGGCCAACAACTCGTCTGAGCGCACACCTCATCTTAAGCGTTAGCGCACCGAGCTCTCGATCGCTCGGTCCTAGCCGCAACCGTGACCTCGCCGAGCGAGATGAAACCGCGCTCGGACGGATCGCACTCGAAAACCCGGAACGGAGACGATCGTTCCCTGGAACAGGTCACCGTCGGCCGCTGACGACTCGATAGGAGGCGCCGTGGCGCCGGACGCGGCCAGCCTTCTCGAGGCATCGGAGATGATAGGACGCAAGCTGTCGGCTGATTCCCAAGACCTTAGCGATCGCGGCCGGTTGCGCGTCGTCCATCCGCTTCAAAGTGAGCAGCACCCGAACGCGGACGTCGCGGTACTCCCAGTGGCGCGCATACAGCCGGTTCATCTCCGCCGCCCCTCCGGACACGTAGTATCGAGTGCGGCCGTTGACCCCCTGTTTGTAGATGAGTCCGTCCTGGACCAGGCTGTTCAGGTGGTAACGCGCCGTGCCGACCGCGAGGCGCAACGACCGCGCGACGGATCGGAAATGGTCGCCCGGGAGCAAACGCAAGTGGTCGTAAATCTGCCGACGAACGGGGTGCTTGAGCCCCACGAGCAGGCCGAGGCCGATCAAGAGCGAGCTCCCTCCATACGGCAGTTCGCGCGCACTCGTCCGCGATGCCGTCCAAACGAGCATGCTGAGCGCTCCCACCGTGCTCGCGAGGGCGTAATCCGTCTTCTGCCTCCCCTCCATGAAAACCCGAACCCCGTCATCCATTCAGTACGACGTATTTCAATCCTCTGGTAAGAAAGAATGTCGGACACGCGGCCGCGCGCTCTTGGTCAATGTCGCGCTTCGACCTTGGCGGATCGAGGTTCCAGAGGCTCCAGAGTCGTTGCCGATGCAGCGGTGAGACGAACAACGAGTTCGCGGACCGCTTTTCGAACGTACCGTTGACTGACCATTTTCGGCGCGACGACAAGCAGAAACGCCTGCGACCCGACCTTCGTCGCGACGATCTGGCGATCGCCGCTCGCGACGGAGATCGAGCGCGAGCTCGGACCGCCGAGCGCCTCGACGATGGTGTCCACCGAGGCGAGCAACGTCGCCGCCATCACGCTGACGACGTCCAGACGAATTCCCTCTCGCGTCCAGGAGGCGAGGACCGACCCGGTCCTTCGTAGGAAGAGCACCGCATCGAGCCCGCCTTCCGTGTCGATGGCCGACAGGAACGAAAGGGACGCGTTTTCCAACGCGGATAGTGACTTCCGGCCCAGACCGACCCCTCCCCTTCCCAAGGAGGACGGACCTATTGGTCTGCCCCCTCAAAAAGGTAGCCCTGCGTGACGGAAAGGAGGGGTGCAACGTCGGCCGTTCGATCTCGCGTTCCGCCGTTGGCTCTTTTCCCTCTGACATCGGCAATTGCAACGTGCAGAAACGGCGTTTTGTCTCCCGCCATCGTGCGATCGCGTCGCGAGGCTCCTCGGCAAAACGTGTGCCAGAAATCAGATAACATACCGGCAACTGAATACCGGCAGAGATCAAGGGCCGTGAACAACAGGGTTCGAGGTGGGGCCGAGCGGATCGAGGGTCCGGCCTCCCAGGATGCAGAGGCGAGTTCGCACGCTACGTCGAGGTCTCGTTCGGATTCTGGCGCGCGGTCCCGGGGTCGGTGCTCGCCGGGTCGTCGGTCATAAGGAATCAGGAAGTTGGTGGAGGGAAAACGTCGGATGGGGCAACCCGCGGAAGAATGGCCGTTGTCGGGAGGTTCGGTGGGAGCGCGAGCCCCCCTCGCGCCTTCCATTGGCCCATTCCCGCTCTCCCCGCTGCCGCCCGATCCCGCCCCGGAAGTTCCCTGGGGAGACGTGGTGAATCCCGCCCTGGCGAGCCTGTCGATTCTCCTGCCGGCTTTGAATGAGGAAGACGGCGTCGCCGACGTCCTCAACCGCATTCCTCGGTCGAAGCTCCAGCAGAAGGGCTACGTATATAGCGTTCACCTGCTGGACGGCCGTTCCACGGACCAGACGCGCGCGGTCGCCAAGCGGCTCGGAGCCGAGATCTTCGTCCAGAGCGGAAATGGAAAAGGAGCCGCGTTCCGGGAGTTCGTCCCGAAGATTCGCGATCAGTTTGCCGTGCTGTTGGATAGTGACGGCACGTACCCTCCGGAGATTATCCCCGAGCTCGTCGGGAAGCTTGGCCCGGGGACTCCCATCGTCCTGGGATCCCGCCTCCGGGGCTCGATCGAGGATGGCGCGATGTCCCTCGCGAATCAGGTCGGAAACCGCATGCTCAGCTGGTTTGCTTCGTTCCTGTTCCGGACGCCGATTTCCGACGTGTGCAGCGGGATGTGGGGATTCGTTTCCGATCAACTCAAATCCCTTGACCTGACCGCGATCGGGTTCGAACTGGAAGCGGACCTGTTCGCCGAGTGTGCGCTGAAGGGCATCCCGATCACCGAGGTTCCGATCCGGTACGACCGGCGCATCGGGCAACGCAAGCTCCACCTGCGTGAGGGCGCGCGGATCGCCTTCGCGTTGCTCAAGAAACGACTCGGCTCCGGTGCGGCATCCCCGACGAAGGAGCCCAGGTTCTCGATTGGGCGCCTCCTCGCGGAGCAAACCGACCGGTAAGCACCCCATCGCAGATGACAAGCGATGAACCCTGTAATCGAAACCTCTTTAAGCACGAATTCCCTCGATGCAACTGAGGGTTGGGTCGCATGAACCTCCTTCGTCCTCGATACTTAGCCCTTGCATTCGCCGCGTACTTCGGGGCGGTCGGGTATTACGCTTGGCAGGCGGCACGTCGGGCGGGCCCCGCGGCGTATTCTCCGGAGATCGCCCAGGCCGTTTTCCAGACGACGATGGTGGGAGGCGTTTTGATCCTCCTCGGCATCTTCATTACGGCCTCGATCTCGCCGCACATCAAAGGCGGTCCTCCCTCGCGTCAGTCCTTGAGCTTCGGAGCGGCCCGGGTGATTCGGCGGATTCGGGGAGATTCGACGCGAACCCTAGACGACTTCCGAATGCGGGGGGGCACTGACTCGGCCTGGCCGGCGGGCGACGAATTCCTGGAAGAACCCTCTGACTCCGAGACGTCCGCGTACCGGGACCTCGAGCAGGCTCAGGATGCCGCGGCCGTATCGGCTGCGTTGTCTCGCATGGTCCCAACCGGTGAGGCTCCGGCGGCGGGGACGCTGGCGGAGCGCCTCTCGGGAATGCGCGCCCGGAGCACCGCGGTCCTCATCTCCGAGGGGAGGGAAACGGCGGGGGTGTTGCTCCGCCTTGTCAACGACATGAAACCCCTCTTGGCCGCCGCGAAGAAGGTGGGTCTCGACCTGCCGGAGCTCAGGCGCCTCGTCGCGGAGGCCGCCGCCGGCCACGACCAAGATCTCTCGGCGCGCGTGCGAGTCGTCGAGCAGGTGAAGGGTACGCTGGAAGCCGCCCTCGTCGAGCGGATCGCGGAATCGCTGCAAGGCGTACTTCTCGACATCGAGCGAATGAAGTCGACGGCGCAGCAGGTCCACGCGGCTGAGATGACCGCCGCCGAAGCCGTCGCCCTGCTCGACACCGGAAACTACGCCGCCGCGGTGGATCGGGCGGCGAGGGCGCGCGAGACTTTGTCGAAGCAGATTGGCATGATGCCTTCGAAATTCGAATCGAGCATCGGGCCTAGTTCGTTCGTGGCGATGGCCGGTCCGTCCCTTGTCGCGGTGGCATTCGTCGCCGTGTCCTCCATGCTGCTCCCCGGCGTCAGAGACTTCTTGGTATTCAACTACACGCTGAACACAGGGGCCATTCTCGCCCTCAGCTACGGATGGCTGGGGCTGGTCTTGTACACGCTCGTTTCGATCTACTACATCTTGCGCCCGCCCTCGATGAAAGCTTCTGCGATGGATCGGCGGACGCCCGGACGATAGCCGGATTCGTCGAGGGCGATGCGAGAACGGATCGCCGCGATCGATCCTCGAATTGAAAGCGGCCGTCCGATCGCGTTCCTCCCGGGAACCTGGCCCGATTCTGAGACGCGTGATCGGCGTCGTGTTACGTACGAACAGAGGGGCCTCTGCGGCAAGTCGAAGCGCATTTGCGATTCCGAATCAGTGGTGTTATCTCTTCCGATTATCGCCGCTAAACATTTTGAAGAATACCATCATCGACGCCGCTTGACATCTGGACGCGCCCCCGGGGAAGGTAATGGATTCACGGTCTTGTCGCGCGTTCATCGCCCTTTCGGCGTCCGTCCTTCTCGTCCTCGCGGCTCTGGTCGTCTCGGGGATTGTCCCCTTCAGTGCTCCCGGTAACAGCGTTGGCCTGGGACCGATTTCTTCCAGCGCCACCGGGAACTTCGACCAGCTTGTCGTCGTCCTCATGGAGAACCACAATCTGAACGAGATCTACGGCCCCGCCCCGTACATGACGCAGCTCGCCGACCAATATGCGTTCTCCGAAGGTTGGTCGAGCATCACGAACCCGTCCCAGCCGAACTACATCGCCATTTTGGGCGCGAGCACCTTCGGCGTCTCCGGCGACGGGAACCATCCGAATCTGAATCACCCCACCTTGGTCGACCTGATCGAGAACTCGGGCCACACGTGGAACGCGATCGCGGAAGGGAGCGGTTCCGGTTGTTCCATCAACCCGGATCGAGGCGAGGACCACTTCCCATTCCTGTCCTACACCACGATTACCGGAAGTCCTGCGCGATGCGCGAACCTCCACTCCGGCGGCTCGACGGACGTCGTCGCGGCGCTGAACGCGGGCACGAACTTCGTGTGGTTCACGCCGACGGACCAACACAACATGCACGACAACTCCGTGTCGTCGGGCGACGCGTGGCTCCAGAGCTGGGTGCCCGGTTTGCTCACGGCCATGGGGAGCAAGAAGGCCGCGCTCATCATCATGTTTGACGAGGCGTACACGAGTCCTCCGTACATCTACATGTCCTTCAGCGGTCCGGCGACGAAGCTCGCCTACAAGTCGACGGCCTCGTACAGCCACTATTCGCTCGCGAGGCTCCTGGAAGACGTCTGGAGTGGCGGGAGCCTCGGGCAGGGCGATGTGAGCGCTGCCTCTCCACTCGAGTTCTTCAATGCCGGCGGGCCGGATTTCACGCTCTCCGCGAATCCGGCGACCGTCTCGTTCGTGGCCGGTCTGTCCGCGACGTCCACGGTCAGCTTGACTGCGAGTGGCGGCTTCACGGGGACGGTCGCCCTCACCGCGGTATCGGTCCCCGTAGGAGTCACGACGTCGTGCGCGCCCTCCAGCATCAGCGGGACTCAAACGTCCACATGCACCCTAAGCGGGACGAATGCGGGCACGTACGCGGTCACGATTACAGGGACGAGCGCCTCCCTCGTCCACACGACCCCGATTGCGACCACGGTGACGGCGCCGCCCACACCCGATTACTCTCTCTCCGCGAATCCAACCAGCGTCTCGTTCCTGGCCGGTCAGTCCGCGACCTCGACGATCTCCCTTCACCCGACGGGCGGGTTCACTGGGACGGTGGCACTCACCGCGTCCTCCGCGCCCGCGGGTGTCACGACGTCGTGCGCGCCGTCCAGCATCAGCGGCACCCAGACATCGACCTGCACACTGAGCGGAACGAACGCAGGCACGTACACCGTCACGATCACCGGGACGAGCGGAGCACTCGCCCATACGGCTCCGGTGGCCGTCACGATCACCGCGGCCGGACCCACGGCCCGGTTCACGTACTCGCCCACTGTGCCGTCCGTGAATGATACGATTACGTTCGACGCGTCCACCTCGACGGACTCGGATCCAAGTGCGACCTTACAGGCCCGTTGGGACTGGGAGTCCGACGGAACATGGGACTCCTCACTCTCGACGACTCTGACCGCGCAACACGCGTTCGGGGCATCCGGTACGTACACAGTGAAGTTGGAGATCCAGGACTCGAAGGCACTCTTGGACACGGACAGCAAGGCGATCTCCGTCTTCGCATCGGGCGGCGGAGGCGTCGGCGCTCCTCCCGGCTACGGCTTGACGAATCCGACGATTCTCCAGGCCCACGGACCGATCTACATCGGGAGCGATGCGCAGTTCACCGCCGCGAACGGCGTGCGCAGCGGGATGGGCACGATTACGGACCCGTACATCATCAGTAACTGGTTCATCGACGGGAACCTGTACGCGGGCTCTCAGGCGATGGTGTGGATCGAAGGCACAAGTTCTTACGTCGTGATTCAGAACGTAAGGATCTCGAATCTCGTCGGCACGAACCAGTGGGAAGCGTTCCAGCTCGGTCACTGGCCCGCGACGATCAGCACGCAGCACGTGACGATCCGCCACAACGAGGTCGTGAACGCCCAACACGCATACGGCATCGCGATCCGCGAAGGATCGAGTGACATCCACATCGAGGCGAACTACGTTCAGCTCGAGGCGAACTTCGACTGGGTGTACGGCATCGCCACGGACCGAGGGGTCCACGGCATCACGGTCTTCGGAAACTACGTGAACGCGCACACGAGCGGCACGTTCCACACCGTGGGCATTCACCTCAGCGACTATCACGTCACGGACGCGCGCCGGTCGACCGGGATGGTCGCGATCCAGAACACGGTCGCGAACGCGACGGCCGGCGGTATCATCTCCGAGAGTTCGGTCGGCACGATCATCGGATGGAACCTGGTCTACATGGACTACCCCGGTTCCAAGTCCGTCGCGACGGACTATCCTCGCGGCATCGAGACGGAGTGGTTCTCGAACGGGACCGCCGTCGTCGGGAACGTGGTTCACACGTTCCACTGGGGGATCCAGGTCGGATCGGACCAGGGAGTCATCGCCTCGAACACGATCTTCGATGTCGACTATGCGATCTACGTGCTCGACAACGCGGCGTGGCCAGGAATCAGCACCGCGGCGGACACGATCTACGCCACGACGTACTCGTCCGTTGCGATCACCCCGATCCGCCTCCCGACGGGCTTCCAAGGGACCGTGGTCGATCTCGGACCGGGAATCAAGAAGACGGACCTGACGCCGGTCCTGTTTGTCACATCACCGGCCGCGACGAGCACGACCTTGGACTGGTCCGGCATCTCTCTGAACCTCTCGGCCATCGTCGGCGGCGTGGTGGTCTTCGACACGGCCAGCACCGTCGATGCCCAGTCGTTGCGTGCATCGTGGACTGGCACCCTGACGAATCTCGATGTGACCAGCCTCTCGGCCGCGGGCGTCTCGTTCCAACTCCAAAGCGCTGCGCCGGTCGTCTTCGACGGCACCGGCTTCACCCCGAGCACGATCTACAACGTGACGCGGACCAACACCGGCGGCACGAGCCGGATCCTCAGCGCTCAATCGACGCCTCTCGGCGGCCTCTCGTTAACGATTCCGAGCTCGACGCCCTCGACGTACTCCGTCTCCCCCGGAAGCGTGAACGACGTCACGCCTCCCGTGACGATATACAGTGCCTCGGGCACGGGCGGCGGGAGCAACTGGTACACGTCCGCGGTGACAGTCACGTTGTCCGCCACCGACGACTCGAGCGGCGTCGCGGTGATCCACTTCCGGACGGATGGTGGGGCGTGGCAGAGCTACGCCGGCCCGTTCACCTTCCAAGCCGACGGATCCCACGCGATCGACTACTACGCCACGGACTACTCGGGGAACAACGAGACCCTGCGGTCGGTGACCGTGAAGATCGACAGCGCCACGCCGAGCTCGTCGGTCCAGCTCGCCGGCACCCTAGCGGGCGACGGATCGTACATCTCAACGGTCGATGTGACCGTGACGTCGACGGACGCGACGAGCGGAGTCCAATCGACCCAGTACCGGGTGGACGGGGGCGCGTGGCGCTCTTATGCGACCGCGTTCCCTCTGAGCGGGAACGGGACCCACACGGTCGATTACTACGCGACAGACGTCGCGGGAAATGTCGAGAGCGCGAAGAGCTCCGTCGTCCGAATCAGCGGGTCATCGTTCGGGCCTCCCGTGACGGTGTTGAACGCCGCAGGCACCGCCGGCCAGAACGGCTGGTACGTCTCCTTGGTGAACGTCACGTTGACGGCGACGAGTCCGAGCGGGACCGGGATTTTCACGATGTACAGCGTCGATGGGTCCGGATGGACCCAGTACGCACAGACGTTCATGTTGACGGAAGGCCGGCACACGCTCGACTACCAATCCTGGGATTCTGCCGGGTTCGTCGAACCGAAGGCGTCCACATCGATCGACGTTGACCTGACACCTCCGACCCTCGACGGTTCTCCCACCGGGGTCGTCACGACTCCCGACGTGACGATCACGTGGACCGGCACCGACGGTTCCTCGGGCATCGCCCGCTACGAAGTGTCCATCGATGGAGGGCCGACGGAGTCCGTCGGCATGACCACGAGCCTCACACGCCGCTGGTCCGACGGTGACCACACGGTCCGAGTGACGGCCTACGATGCGGCCGGGAACCAGGACGCAACGGTCATCCACTTCACCGTGAGCCCGCAGTCCTCCGGGGTCTTCGAGGTGCTCCAGACGCTCCCGCTCATCCTGCCGGCGGTCGCGCTGTGCCTTCTCTTGTTCGCGATCGCCTTCTGGCGCCGACGTCTCCGCCGCGACGAAGACGAGGACCGAGGCGAGCCGGATGCGGACGACCTGCCGTCCGAGGACTACGATTCCTCGGACTGGTAGCATCGACCTCGACGGTCAGTACTCGATTCGCCGTTGCCTTGCCCAGATCAGGGCGATGGCCGCCGCGACGATGCCGCAGAAGAAGAGGGCGACCACGATGTGCTCGTGATGCAGCTCTCTTGTATCGAACAGATCCTGCAGGGAGAAAAAATCGATGTCGTTCAACATCACGAGGAACGCGAGTCCCCAGAATACGGCGAGGAGCGCGACGCTCAGCGAATACTCTTGCAGTCGCGTCGGTTACGCCTCCGGCGCCGGAAACGAGCCCACCCTTTCAACCTTTCCCGAGGGAATCGACCGATGGGTTCTCTGGCAGGTCCGTGGCTCTGATGCGCCTCGGGTGTTCATTCGAAGTGGGTCGTGTTCCGCGATGCGGGAACCACTTTCGATAGACGT
>Ga0209236_1000743_pt1 | contig 19314 bp, 20 predicted proteins | sample GraSoi013_1_40cm_FD_185819 | JGI IMG/M metagenome (GOLD analysis project Ga0209236, IMG submission 185819) | Grasslands soil microbial communities from the Angelo Coastal Reserve, California, USA - Sample 09_27_2013_1_40cm (SPAdes) (version 2) | ecosystem: Environmental > Terrestrial > Soil >... | reverse complement strand
GAGGAGAGACGGAGAATAATGAAAGACCACGTGCAAGCCGGCCAAAAATATCCCTCAGTGACGATACACACTTCGTACTCTTTCGGAATAGATGACTACGAGTTCATACTCTCCTTCGAGACAGATCATCCAGAGGACTTCCTCAACCTAGTCATGGATCTCAGAACCACTGAGGCGAGCAAGTATACCGCCCTGGAGACTCCGATATTCACCTGTATCAACGTTGAACCCGAGAAAATGCTAGATCTCCTCGGACCATAACTCCCGAGCGAAGTGTCCAGACTTGGCTGATTTCGAGAACGACAATTTCCTAAGAGCTTGCTGGAAGAAAGAAACCGAGTTCACTCCGATCTGGTTCATGCGACAGGCGGGGAGATACCTTGAGAGCTATCGAAAGGTTAGGGCGAAAAACGATGTCCTCACAATCTGCAAAACCCCAGAGCTTTCTGCCAAGGTCACTGTTGATGCCACAACCGAGCTAGGAGTTGACGCTGCAATCATCTTCGCTGACATAATGCTCCCTTTGGAAGGAATTGGCCAACGCTTCAAGCTCGTAGATGGCGTAGGTCCCGTGGTTGAGAAACCGATAGGACGAATGGAAGATGTAAAGACGATTGGAAAATTCTCTCCGAAAGATCACACTCCTTTCGTCACTGACGCGATTGAACTCGCGATCCAACAGCTGGACGGACGAACGCCTCTAATCGGCTTTTCAGGAGCACCCTTCACCCTTGCCTCCTATCTGATAGAGGGAAGCCCCTCTCGAGACTTTACGAAAACCAAGACGATGATGTATGCTGAGCCGGAAACGTGGAAGCTCCTGATGGCAAAACTGTCCAGCATGGTCTCCGATTATCTCCTGGCGCAAATTCGAGCTGGCGTGGACGCGGTCCAGCTCTTTGACAGCTGGTCAGGCTGTCTTTCTCCCTCAGACTACGAGGAATTCGTGTTACCCTTCAACAAACAAATATTTGACCGGCTGAAACCTGGCGCAGTTCCCCGGATACACTTCGGAGTAGGAACTGCTGGGATATTGAAGGCGATGAGGGAGGCAGGCGGTGATGTGTTCGGTGTTGATTGGAGAATCTCGATAGACGAAGCATGGTCGATCCTCGGCCACGTAGCTATCCAAGGTAACCTCGATCCAGCGATACTGTTGGGTACGAACGATCTTGTTCATGCTAGGTCCAAGGATATCTTGGCAAGGATTGGTGGCCGTCCCGGCCACATTTTCAACCTAGGCCACGGAGTCCTTCCAGATACGCCACCGGAACACGTCAAGAATCTAGTTCAATTCATTCACGGAGCTACCAGAACCAAACGATAGACGGAGTCGAGCACATGGACAAACATCCTGCAGTTCTACTAATGGCCTACGGCAGCCCCAACTCGCTAGAGGAGGTCGGAGAATATCTACGCCAGGTTAGAGGAGGCAGACTGCCCACGCCTGAGGAGGTTGTACGGCTACAGGATAGATATCGCCAGGTCGGTGGCCAGACTCCTCTTCTGAAAATGACTCTCGCCCAGGCGAAAGCACTGGAGGAAAAACTCCAGTCCGAGCGAATCGATTCAAAGGTGCACGTTGGAATGAAGCACTGGCACCCATTCATAGAAGACGTTGTCGAGAAAATCGTGACTGATGGCGCCGCAAGCGTCATCGGATTCGCCCTCGCTCCCCACTACTCCAGGCTGAGCATCGGAGGGTACGCTGACGCTGTTAGGAGAGGGTTGGCCAGGACAGAAAGACCTGTCGCGTTCACAATGGTTGAGAGTTGGCATGATCAACAATCCCTCATCACCGCCTTGTCTAGACGAGTCTGTGACGGTCTCGAAAAGTTCGACGAACCATCCAGGGCGCTCGTCCTGTTCACAGCGCACAGTCTCCCGAAGAAGTCCGTTGCAGACAACGACCCCTATTGGAGCCAGCTTCAGGAGACGAGCCAGCTCGTCGCCAGCAAATCAGGAATCAAATCGTGGGATTTCGCCTTCCAGAGCGCCGGACACCCGATCGATTCTTGGATGGGACCCGGCATCAAGGAGAAGATAACTGAGCTATCTGGGAGGGGATTCCGCGAATTGCTAGTCTGCCCTGTCGGTTTTGTCTCAGATCACCTTGAGATACTCTACGATCTCGATGTAGAGGCGAAGGGCTACGCCGCATCTCTCGGTACGAGACTAGAGAGAACTGCCTCGCTCAATGATGACCCGGAATTCATCAACGCGATAGCATCGAGACTAAGACCTCTTCTATCAAGAGAGACTGTAACAGTCTAGGTCCGAACCCGGAAGCTTCTACGAGAACGCTTTAGCTAGTTTCTGACAGTCTTCGCTGTCTAGCTTCCAGTCAGCGACTTCAGCATTTTCTTTGACATGGTCTATATCATCTGCTTTTGGTATCGCGACCACGGAATCATGTTGCAGAACCCAGTTCAGAGCAACCTGGTTTCTGCTCTTGCCCAGTTTTCCCGCTATCTCGTCTAGGACTTTGAAGGATGATCCTCGACCTCTCGGAATCTTTCCCTGACCAAGGGGACTGTACGCAATCAGGGTTAAGCCCTCCTTCTGGCAGTATTGCAGGATTCTCGGCTCCACGCTTCTATCGATCAGACTGTACTCGACTTGGTTCGAGACAATTTTCTCGCGAGACAATGATTGCTCCGCTTCCCTCATCTGCTCAACTGAGAAGTTGCTTACTCCGATGTGGCGGGTCAGACCGTCTTTGACAAGCTTCTCCATCGCCCTCATCGTTTCCGCGATAGGAATCTTCGAGCTCGGCCAGTGCAACTGGTAGAGGTCCATTTGCTTCAAGCCGAGCCTCTTCAAACTCCTTTCCGCAGCTGCCAACACATCATCGTAGGCAAAGTGTCTCGGAGAAACTTTCGAAGCCACAAAGACCCTGTCACTGCGACCTTCGAGAACTCGGGCTACAACCTCCTCGGTGTGGCCTGCCCCGTACATTTCAGCCGTATCGATGAATTTCATCTCAAGGTCCAAGCCGAGCCTTAGAGCCTCTATCCCAGCCTCGTCCCGGGAGGAGTCCGGTCCCATCTCACCCCCGATCCCCCAAGTGCCCAGCCCAACGACTGGGATTAACTCATGGGTTCGTCCTAAGGGTCTGAACTGCATAATGTCTCACCCTCATGGGTCGAGAAAGTGCCTTGCGGCGTCAAGCCTACCTAGGTGGCACGATGAGAAACGCAGTATTATGCGTCACGAAAATGCGCCCATTCCAAGCCTCGGACAGGTAAGAAGCGCCCGAGAGAAGCAACTGGGGTCAACGAGACCACAGGGGACTAGCCAGAAAACCCCATTTTCAGCCCTGATCTTGAAAATGGGAGGGGGTCCCTAGATTACCCCGTAATCGTTCGGGTTGCACCTGACGAAATCCCATTATCCGCCCTAGCATCCAAGCCCAGTCTAAGCCCTGAATCAGGAGACTCGCCCGGAAACCATGCCAGACAGCAAATGACCTCCCTAGACCGGGGGGGTCTAAGCGACTCGACCTCGCGACGCAAGAGTGGTTTCCGGAAGGTCTTACTCGAACGCACTTGGTTTCGCGAGTATTCTCTACGAAGGCTTCTCTATTGTACGTTCGTCGGCCTTCTTCACGAGATCGGCGATCGCGTCCTCGATAAGATATCTCCCCGGCACGGTCGGGTCAACACCCAGTCCCCGGAGCCTCTCGGCTGTCGCGGGACCAATAGCGCCCACTACAAGTGACCTCAGCAATTGGATAAGTTTCGATTCTGGAATTTCACGTTCGGCGATGCTGAACAGGTTGGAGGCCGAAGTAGCGCTAGTGAACAGAACAGCCTGGAACTGTCCCTTTCCAAGCCTGGCGAGGAAATACAACACACTCTCCCTGTTCGATGGGAGAAGCGACTCGTAGATGGTGATCGTTTCCACAGTTGCCCCTCTCGAAGTCAGCGACCCCGCAAGGCGCTCGTCAGCCGCAGAGGATCTAACCAGAACTACCCGTTGCCCCTTCATTTCGAGCTTTGACAGATGATTCGCTATCCCAGCAGAGCTATACTTCTCCGGGACCACAACATCCTGAACACCTTGACGTCTCAGCGCCTCCCTGGTCTTCGGACCCACCGCCATGATCCTGATCTGGCCTAAAGCGCTTGGGAGAATGCTAGAGTGCGACTTCAGCATGTCGAAGAAAGCATCAACGCCGGTGGGACTCATGAAGACAAGCCAGTCAACTGGACCCTCACCGATAATTCTCGAGAATTCATTGAGGATACACGACTGTTCTAAGGGTCTCAGCTCGACGGCGTGGACGATGAACGGCGTCCAGCCGAGCTTTCTCACAAACCTGGAGGTCTCCTCTCCCTGGCCGACTGGGCGGGTTATCGCGATGGATTTTTTTGCGGACAAACTAGACGTAGACAGTTCTCCAGCTCGCCTCGATCTTTTTCGCTCCCTTCTGGATGAGTTCCTCTCCGATCTTTCTAGCCAGCACCGTACCTTCCCGGACACTTCCTGACCGTTCAACTAGGAGTTTTTCCCTACCATCAATTGAGAAAATGCAGGCCGCTATCCTGATCCCGTCACCGTGAGCTCTAGCTAGGGCTCCCACGGGAACCTTGCAGCCGCCCTCGAGAATTCGTACCAGCTCTCGTTCAGCCTCGATCTCGGCCCTCGTCTGTGGATGCTCAATCGATCTCAAGATATCAATGACCCCCAGGTTGTCGCTTCTAGCCACAACAGCAAGTGCTCCCTGTCCTGGGGCAGGCATGAAATCTTCGACCAGTAGCTGCTCCGAGATTCTTCCAGTCATTCCCAGCCGTTCCAGTCCAGCTTCAGCAAGTACAACCGCATCGAATTCCCCCTTGTCCACCCTCCGGATTCTTGTCTCCACGTTTCCCCGGATGGGCTCCGGATCCAGATCAGGTCTCACTCGTCTAAGTTGAGCGACTCGGAGCAGACTGCTCGTCCCTATCCTACATCCCTTTTTCAGATCTCTCAACTGCGCGTCTCCCTTGCTCACAAGCACATCGGCAACGGATCCTCTCTCGGGCACGCTAGCTATCAAAAGCCCACTGTCTTTGTCGAAGACAGGGATGTCCTTCATACTGTGAACAGCGAAGTCAACCCGGCCATCAAGGACTGCTTGGTCGATTTCTTTTTCGAAGATTCCTTTCTGATCGAGCGAGAAGAGGGGTGTTCGTTGGTCCATATCACCCGCGGTAGTGATGATCTTCCGTTCAATTCTTAGGCCGGGATTCTGCTGTCTGATACTATCCGCAACTAGTTCCGTCTGAACAAGTGAGAGCCTGCTTCCTCGAGTCCCAACCTTGAGTATTATTATCCGATCACCATGGCAAGGTTTTCACTGCAGTGCCGATCGCATCAAGGGTGGCATCTAGCTCGTCCTCGGTGTGAGCAGTAGAGAGAAAGCAAGTCTCGAACTGTGAGGGCGGAACAAAGACTCGGGACGCGAGTAGCGAGTGGAAGTATTTCTCGTACGTGCGTATGTCAGCCGATTTTGCAGAGTGGTAATCCGTCACTGGACGATCCGTGAAGAACAACTGGAACATCGATCCGAGACCGTTAACCTGAGCGGTTATCCTAGCCGACTCCAGATGGTCACCTATTCCCCGCCGCATCACGTCTCCCATCTTCTCCAAGCGAGAGTATAGCTGCCCTGCCCGTTTTTTCAGCGATTGAAGGATCGCCAACGAGGCGGACACGCTGACAGGGTTACCGCTGTAGGTCCCGGCCTGATAGACCGGGCCGAGGGGAGCGAGTTTTTCCATAACGTCCCTTCTGCCGCCGAACGCAGAGAGAGGAAGCCCGCCGCCGAGGACCTTGCCAAGGATTGTCAAGTCGGGACGAATCTTGTAGTATTCCTGAGCACCGCCTATCGACAGCCTGAATCCCGTTATCACCTCGTCAAAGATCAGTAAGACCTCGTTTTCTAGAGTGATTTCTCTGAGAGTTTCAAGAAACCCGGGTTTAGGCAGGACAGGACCTACATTTCCAAGTACAGGTTCCACAATTACAGCAGCAAGCTCGCTCGAATGGTCGCGAATAATCTTGCTAGCTATCTTCTCATCGTTGAACCGGCTCACAAGCGTATTCTTGGCGACATCGCTCGGGACACCCTCCGAGCTAGGGCTTCCGAGCAGGGTGGCCCCTGATCCTGCTTTCACAAGCACCGAGTCATGCGACCCGTGGAATCCCCCCTCAAACTTCAGGACCTTTTTCTTTCCACTGAACGCCCGCGCGAGACGGATAGCGTGCATCGTGGCTTCGGTCCCGGAGTTGACGAGACGGACCATCTGGAGTGATGGAACCAGTGAGACGATGAGTTCGGCGAGCTCAACCTCCATCTCCGTCGGCTGTCCGTAGATGGACCCTCTCTCGAGAGCCTCCTCGACTGCATCGATGACTTCGGCCTGGGCGTGGCCGTCGATCAACGCACCATACGCCATGCAATAGTCCAAGTATTCCTGACCGTCAACTGTCTTGAACTTCGAGCCTTTCGCTGACGCCACAAACAGAGGATAGGGAGAGTAGCTTCTAACCGGACTGTTGACCCCGCCCGGTATCACTTCTCTCGCTCGACGGTAAAGCTGATGGGATCTGGAATCTAGCCCAGCCATTCAGCCGCTTCCAAAGCATGGTACGTCAGTATCATATCGGCACCAGCTCGCTTGATGCTGGTTAGAACCTCGAGTATAGCCGATTTTTCGTCTATCCATCCTTCGCGTGCGGCTGCTTTGAGCATGGAAAATTCTCCGCTCACATTGTAGGCTGCAGTTGGCATCTGGAATCTTTTCTTCGCACGATAAATGATGTCCAAGTAAGCTAGCGCAGGCTTTACCATGATCACGTCCGCGCCCTCTTTGATATCGAGCGCTATTTCGCGGAGGGCTTCTTCAGGATTGGAGTAGTCCATCTGGTAGGTCCGTCGGTCTCCAAACTTCGGCGTGGAGAAGGCGGCCTCCCGAAAGGGACCGAAGAACGATGAAGCATGCTTAGCCGCATACGCCATCACAGCCACGTCTTTGAATCCGTTATCGTCGAGGGCCTGCCGTATCGTCTTGACCTGCCCGTCGATCATGGCGGACGGTGCCACCATGTCAGCGCCAGCGCGGGCGTGGCTTACCGCGACCTCAGCAAGCTTCGGAAGCGTCCCATCATTATCTATTCGTCCATCTCTGACGAGACCACAGTGGCCGTGGCTAGTGTACTGGCACATGCAAACGTCAGTGAAAACAACCAGTTCGTCCCCGAACTGATCCTTTAGATCGCGGATCGTCTTCTGGATTACCCCGTTCGGATCATACGCAGCAGATCCGATTTCGTCCTTGACTGTTGGAATGCCGAATAGAATTACGGATTTCACTCCCTTGTCAACGAGCCTTGCGGCTTCGCGTAGTACGGTCGCAGGGGACTGTCGGCGTTGGCCTGGCATCGAGGTTATCGGCGCATCGGCTTTCAGGCCCTCTTCGACAAATATTGGTTGGATGAGATCTGAGCGGTCGAGTTTAACTTCTCTCACAAGTTCACGGAGGAGTGGTGTTCTTCTGAGTCGCCGCATTCGCATCGCGGGAAAACTCAATACGCTATTCACCTTCGAATATCTGTCCGGCGACCGTCAGCAGTTTACTATCGCCTTTTTTCGCGGCTTCGCGAAGGTTTACGACCGGTTGGGCCAGGAGCTTCCGTACAAGCGAGAGGCTCATTCTCTCAAGTATCTCCTGCTGGTGTTCGGAAAGGTTTAGTTTGGACAGAGCTTTTTCTAGTTCTTCTCTTCGAATCTTGTCAGCTCGGTGATAGAGGTCCGAGACCATTGGTTCGGCTTCCTCGCGGCGCAGCTGAGCTGAGATTTTCTCTACTGCCTCCTCGACCCTCGGCTCGGCTTCTTTGACCAGAGTCGTTCTGGTCGATAACGCTTGGTCTGTAATGTCGCGAAGGTCATCAATCGTCTTGATCACGATGCCTTTGAGCTGTTCTAGATCAGGTGAGACATTTCTTGGGATCGATAGGTCCAGAATCATGAGTTTCCGGTTTTGATCGGGATTCAGTTGTGGGGCAACGATTTCCTTTGTCAGCAGGTAGCCTGTTGCTCGCGTTGCCACTACGACTAGTCCGAAGAGGCTCAGATGCGAAATAGCATTCTTGATCTCGGCGGGTTTGCCTCCGAAGGTTCTGCAGAACGACTCAGTCCTTTGTCGTGTCCTGCTCGCAACAGTCACATCTGTCATCCCCCTAGCCTTCAGTGCTTTCATCATAATCATGCCGATCTGCCCCGTTCCTAGCAACAGTATGTTGACACGGTCGAGATTTCCGAGAGACCCTTCCGCGAGCTTCAAGGCGGCAGAACCGAGGGATACTGTTCCTCGCCCGATGCCAGTTTGGTCCCGTATTCCGGTACCGGCTGCGAGTGACACGTCGAAGACTTTGGAGAGGGTTGGGCTCGACGCGGCCAATCCACGTGCTTCTATCAGGGATGATTTTAGCTGGCCAAGAATCTGGCTCTCGCCGACCAGCATTGATTCCAGTCCTGAAGCAAGACTCACGAGGTATTCTAGAACTTGATCCCTAGTCCTCTGTTCCGCAAGCTTGCGGAGCTCGTGAAGTTTGAACTTGGTCTCCAGGGCCCAGTTCCTGAGGATTTTCTCGTTGACCTCGACACCCTCGTCAGCGTCGATGAACATGTCCACCCTGTTACAGGTCTGGACCACTACCGCTCCTCTTACTCCGGTGATGCTTCCGAGTATGTTGTAGAATGCTGGAAGGTCTCGAAGGGTTAGAGCGTCAAGCGTTGCCAGTGGGGCTTTTCTGTAGCTGACGCCTATGTTGAGTAGCATTCGAGCATCTCCCGGTGCGGAGCAAAGATGGCTGGGCGTCCCACTTTGATATTAAGACTTGACCTGTACTCCTAGGCAGATGCATAATCCAAGCGCACGAATCGCAGTCTGAGAAGGCTCGAGTCGAGAAAGCTTCGTTGATGGTCCTAGCTGGACAGGTAGACCCGTAAGAAAGACAACATTGTGCGTCACGATAATGCACTCGTCTCGGATACAGGAAACGGTCGAGAAACGGCCCTAAGACGATACCGAGCCACATCATAAATCGCCCATTTTCGGCCCTGATCTCGATTCTGATACACGGCTAAAATTTCACCCATAATTCGTTAGGGAACCGGCGATGACCTCCCGACTTTTTGCCTCGCGATCCAAGCCTGGATTGGGCCCAGAACCGCCTTTCTCGCCTATTATCCCTGCCAGACAGCAAATTTCCCTCTCAAAACAAGGGGGGTTTTAGCGACCGCGTCTCGCGACGCGGAAGCGGTTTCCCGATACCTTGGGGAGGACAGGTCTCGCCTGCCCGAGAGCTTTCGTCGCAAGTTTGCTGATTGCCGTTTTTCAGCGACGCGCGTTCCGCCAGCTCTCCCCGATTCTGCCCGCCCCCTTGGCGACAAGTTCTTCCCCTATTTCATGGGCTAGCCATATGCCCTCGGTGACGTTTCCTGATCGTGCCGCGAACAGCCTCTCCTTCCCATCAACAGAAAGAACGCATGCCTTCACCTGAATCTGATCGCCCCTCACCGTCGCAAGTCCGCCAACGGGAACTTTGCTGGTTTCCTCGAGAATCCGGACCAGTTCTCTCTCGGCATCTACCTCGGCACGTGTAGGCAGATGTTCGATCGATCTCAACATTTCAATGAGTTTCAGATTGTCTCGTCTTGCAACAATTGCCAATGCGCCTTGGCCAGGTGCTGGAATGAAATCGTCAATCGGCAACCGTTCCGAAATTCTCTCAGCCATACCGAGCTTTGCCAGCCCAGCCTCAGCAAGTATGACCGCGTCGAACTCTCCCTTGTCCAGTCTCTCCACCCTAGTCTCCACGTTTCCAAATAGAGGCTCTATCTTCACATCCGGCCTCACGCGTCTCAACTGGGAGACTCTGATCGCATTGCTTGTCCCAACCCTGCTACCCACGGCCAAGTCCTTCAACCGTCTGTCTCCACTACTAACAAGTACCTCCGCAGGAGAACCTCTTTCGGGAACACTAGCGATCACCAGTCGCGTGTTCCTGTCAGCGGCAGGCACGTCTTTCATGTTATGGACTGCAAAGTCGACCCTGCCTTCTACGACGGCCTGGTCAACTTCTTTGTCGAATATTCCTCTCTGTTGGAGGGAAAACAGCGATCTTCCCTTGCCCGCGTCGCTTGAGGTTTCGATGATTTTTCTGTCTATCTTTAGGCCCGCATTTTTCTGTCGAATCCGGTCAACGACAAGATCGGTTTGAATTAGGGACAGCTTGCTGTTCCGGGCTCCGACCTTGAGAAATATTCTCGGGTCACCATGGTAGAGCTTTCACGATAGAGTCGACCGCGTTGAGGTTGATGAAATGGCTCGAACACTCGCCGCGATAATAAGACTTGACACCACAGTTCCATTGAAACAAATCGCGCGTCGAGACAGTCGCTTAGAAGCCAGTTGATACTTCGCTCGACCCTAGATAATCCTTGTCGGTCTTATGAGAATTCTGCAGTGTTTTCACTATGTCTTCCAGCCTTGGATGGCTCTTCTGGAGCCGTATCTCGTCCTCTTCGAAACCCAGCTCCGCCATCCCGTGCTCGGAGAGAAACTTTGCAGCCCAAGAAACAGCGTTACCCGGGATACGCAACTGTTTCGATATCTCGTCGAGCTTGTGCCAGGCGCCGTCCACGATATGCATCCAGACATACCAGAGAAGCATCGGACGTGGTCCGCCAGGCAATGTCTAAGGGCTCCTGACTCGACTATCTTCTCTCGTATCCTACTAATCCCAGTGTAACTATGCGATTCTTCACCGAGTAACACGCTGGTGAACCGCTACCCTAGACCGGAGTCTCAACCGTTCATGGGTCCGAGAGGAAAGATTCTCACCTATCTCCTGCTGGTTATCATAGTCATCATTGCTCTCTGGCAATTTACAAGCCCCAGGCTGATCCCGTCAGTCGGAACGAAATACCTCTCATCAACACAGTACGCTAATCGTGGAAGCTGGGTGTTACAGGAAGTCTCTAGTTACGGCAAGGTCTTCCTGGTATTCTCCATTGCCAACCTGACATATCCTCGGACCACGCTCCAGACATCATACTCCGTCATCGTCAGCAAGGTGAACGAGACCGCTCTCCCTTCGTACGTTCGCGGATTCACATTGAAGCTTACCTCCCTGCACATCCAGGACAACTATGATGGCTCCACCTCGGCCTGGGCGCCCTCAGGGAGTTTTCCAGACGCAGTCCAAGACACGACGCTCTTCAACTTCAAAACCTCAGCAAACCATCAGCTCAAGTTCACGATAAGCTACGATCTCTACGAGATATTGCTGATAGGATCGCTCGCAGATCATTCCGCAACCCAGTCGTTCAACATTACACAGAACGTCGTCTGAACAATTTCCATCCGCTAAAGGATTATCTAACCCGCCCCGAAGCTCGTCCTCGATTGTTGAGTCTTGGCCATAACCTACGACTATATCGATGATTATCTCTATCGCATCGCACAGCCAAGAGATCTACTCCTTCAAAAGATGGAAGAGGAAGCCGAGTCCGGAGCAGTCCCGATCATTGGACCCCTAGTCGGCCGGCTCCTATACAACCTCGCCCGCAGCAGCCACAGCAAAAACGTCCTCGAGATAGGAACAGCAATCGGCTACTCCGGAATATGGCTCGGAAGAGCCGTCGCACCGCTGAAGGGATCGGTCACGACCATCGACAAGGATCCAGAACGAGTGAAACGAGCCGAACAGAACATCGCCGAAGCCAAGCTCCTGAAAGTAATCAAAGTCCTGAAAGGAGACGCTCTACACATCCTACCGACTCTCAAAGACGAATATGATCTGGTATTCCTTGATTCTGACAAGAACATCTACCTCGACGCGTTCAAGCTGAGCGTGAAAAAGCTCCGCAAAGGCGGCCTCTTCGTGGCTGACAACACCTTGTGGGGCGGCGACGTTGCAAAAGGCGGCAAATCAGAGCTGACCCAGACAATGATCAAGTTCAACAAGGAAGTATCCGGATACCCAGGATTGTCGACAGTAATTGTCCCTCTCCGCGATGGGGTCCTAGTCGGTCTGAAGGAGTAGATGTTTCAGAAACCATTGCACTCTACGGCGCATATATGCCGGGAGGATTTTCCGGGTTACACTACAAGTTTATACGATTCTGTACAAATCTCTTTAATTAGCGGACACGATGGTGTGGAGCTACTCCTGAAGTTCTCGCTCCGAAACACGGGGAAGAAGAAGTATAGGAGTTAGGTAAGCGCAATGGAAATCCAACAAATACCGAAGGTTCCCCAAGGAGAATTCCGATATCAAAGATCCTACACGAAACCAGACGTCCACCCATACGACGCGGTAAGATGGGAGATTCGAGACGCAGTCATCACCGATCACAAAGGACAGATTATCTTCGAGCAGAAGAGCGTCGAGGTTCCCTCATTCTGGTCCCAGACAGCCACAAACATCGTCGCCTCGAAATATTTCCGCGGCAGACTCGGGACCCCGGGAAGAGAGAGCAGTGTCAAACAGCTCATAGGCCGGGTCGCGGGAACTATTGCGCGCTGGGGCCGAAAAGGAAACTACTTCCTCGATGAAGAGGAAGCCGAGACATTCGAATCGGAACTCACCCATATTCTCCTCCACCAGATGGCCGCTTTCAACAGCCCAGTATGGTTCAACGTGGGAGTCGAGGATCGCCCCCAGTGCTCTGCATGCTTCATCAATTCCGTCCAGGACGATATGCGATCCATAATGCAGCTCGCCCAGACAGAAGGCATGCTCTTCAAGTACGGATCCGGAACAGGATCAAACCTCTCATCCCTACGATCATCAAAGGAACACCTGTCGACAGGAGGAAAGGCGAGCGGCCCTGTCTCGTTCATGAAGGGTTTTGACGCGTTCGCAGGAGTCATAAAGTCCGGCGGACGGACCCGTCGAGCCGCGAAGATGGTCATTCTAAACGTCGACCATCCCGACATTGAGGAGTTCATCTGGTCAAAGGCGAAGGAAGAGAAGAAGGCTTGGGCCCTAATCGACGCCGGCTACGACGGAGCCGTCGACGGCGAAGCCTACGGCTCCATCTTCTTCCAGAACGCCAACCACAGCGTCCGCGTTACGGACGAGTTTATGCACGCGGTGACAGAAGACAAGGAATGGAAGACCCGGTACATCACAAACCACCAAGTAGCGGACGTCTACAAGGCCCGGAACCTGATGAGAGAGATGGCCGAGGCAGCCTACATCTGCGGCGACCCCGGAATCCAGTTTGACACAATAGTCAACAAGTGGCATCCATGCCCGAACACGAATCGGATCAACGCGTCCAACCCGTGTTCCGAGTACATGTTTCTCGACGACTCCGCGTGCAACCTGGCCTCCCTGAACCTCATGAAGTTCAGAACCATAGACGGCGAGTTTGACGTCGAGTCCTTCGAACACGCAGTAGAGATTGTAATCAGCGCCCAGGAGATTCTCGTCAGCAACGCCGGCTATCCCACCCCTGCCATAGAAAAGAACAGCCACGACTTTCGTCCGCTGGGACTTGGCTACGCAAACCTAGGTGCCCTGCTGATGGCGCGGGGCCTCCCCTATGACAGCGAAGAGGGCCGAAACTACGCCGCAGCCATATCGGCCCTGATGTCGGGTCGAGCATACGCAGCATCATCGCGAATCGCCAAGAGACTCGGCCCGTTCAAAGGATACGCGGTGAACGAGAAGCCATTCCTCAACGTCATCGACATGCACCGGGCACACGCGTACAAGATTCCTTCTGAGGGAGTCTCCGCGGAGCTCTTGAAAGCCGCCCTCAAGTCCTGGGACGATGCCCTCTCACTAGGAGAGAGATTCGGATTCAAGAACGCGCAAATATCCGTCATCGCGCCAACGGGAACGATTGCGTTCATGATGGACTGCGACACCACCGGCATCGAACCTGATATTGCGCTGGTCAAATACAAATGGCTCGTCGGAGGCGGCGTAATCAAGATTGTCAACAACACCGTTCCCGAAGCCCTAACAAAGCTCGGCTACTCCAAGACCGAAGCCAAGGAGATTCTCAAGCATCTCGAAGATCACGACACAATAGAAGCCGCCCCGCAGCTCAAAGAGGAGCATCTGGCCGTCTTCGATTGCGCGTTCAAACCTGCTAAGGGGACGAGAAGCATCCACTACATGGGCCACGTCAAGATGATGGCCGCTGTCCAGCCCTTCATCTCTGGAGCAATATCCAAGACTGTGAACATGCCCGGCAATGTCTCTGTCGAAGAAATCGTCGAAACCTACATCACTGCGTGGAAGATGGGATTGAAAGCCATCGCGATCTACCGTGATGGCTCCAAGAGAACCCAACCGCTAACCACAACAATCCAAGACAAGAGTAAAGCAATCGAGAAGACAAAGGAGCAAGTTGTCTTCAAGCCATTCCGACGCCGACTCCCAGAAGAGAGGAAAGCGACGATCCACAAGTTCTCAATTGCCCAGAACGAAGGCTACCTCATGGTAGGCCTTTACGATGACGGCACGCCTGGGGAGATATTCGTCGTGATGTCGAAGGAAGGAAGCACAATATCGGGATTGATGGACGCGTTCTCAACCTCCATCTCCCTAGCCCTACAGTACGGGGTCCCATTGAAGGTGCTCGTCAACAAGTTCACCCATACACGATTCGAGCCGGCGGGCATAACTACCAACCAGGATATCCGATTCGCAAAGTCAGTAGTCGATTACATCTTCAGATGGCTTGGCTTGAAGTTCCTTCCAAAAGAGGAACAGGACGCGCTCGGACTCGCAAGGACAACACTAGAGAATGGAACTCAGGTAAAGCTGGTTGAGCCAGCTGGGTCAAAGACTGCGACCCCGATTACCCAGGAGATAAAATCGCGCGAGACTCCCGAGTTGGCGACTCCTCTCGCGAGCTTCGACAACCAATCTGACGCTCCCGCTTGTGAGAACTGCGGGATGATTATGGTCCGGGCAGGGTCCTGCTACAAGTGCAACAACTGCGGCAACACAAGCGGTTGCGGCTAGAGACATAGTCTAGGCCTTTTCGACCAGTAACGTTAACCCGTCAGTTTCCCTGACGCTCACATGAGTCCCTCTTTGTATAATCCTTTCTGACGTCTTGGCAGAGAACTCTTCGCTGTTCACAAGTACAGTGCCAGTGGATTCTGTAATGTCAGATGTAGCCCGACCAGTCGATCCTGCCAGCCTCATGAGAGTCTCCTCAGTCAAATTAGACGGGGGCTTAGTCTGGCCAGAAAAAGCGTAGAATAGAAACCAGAGGACGATCCCTCCGACAATTACCGCAATGATACCGTACAACGCAAGGTCGATAGCACTCATACAGTATTCCTCCGCAACTGCAAAACCCGGGATTAAGTCTTACTGATTACTACTATTCAGAGTATTGAATATCTCTCAGAACAGTTTCACGTCCCGACGACAAAGAGGCAAGATCTACGATAATCACATTGTGTGACTACGAGATGTGAACCGACATTATAAGCGGCGACAGCACTGTTCCATTCCTGAGGCGAAAAATTCATGAAATGCGTCACGCGCCAAAACCCCGAGAAGATCGAGACAACCGTCACCTGGATCAACAGGAACCCGTTGAGACTAACTCTCCGTTAGGAGGTGAGAGGGATGGGCGATGTTACCATACCCCGAAACGCCACCGTGAAACTGGCAAAGGTCGACGGCCAGCTTCACCTGCTGGAGAGAGCTAGGGTACAGGCAGAAGGAGAATCGCCCATCGAGGTTTCAGGCGAAGTAATCTGTGAAGGAGATGCCGAGATCGAAGGTAGCCTCACTTGTTCAAGACTAAACGTTGATCACGGTAGAGTCCAGATATCGGGAGACCTAAACTCCACAGGTGAGATCGACGTCGAACATGGAGAGTTGCGAGTGGCCGGATCTCTTGCCGCCGATTCAGTAGAAGTTGATGACCGACTGGTCGTTGGGAAGTCTGCGACAGCTCACGATTTCGATGTCGGCGGAACGCTGGATGTTGGAGGTTCGATTAGTGCAAGCAAGGTCGAGGTCGGAGGGTCGTTCAGGGTTGAGGGCGACGCGAATGTCGAAGCGATCGACGTCGGTGGACGGGTCGAGGTCAACGGTCAGATCAAGTGCGTAAGACTAGATGCTGGTGGAAGCGCCCAAGTTGGCGGTGGCGAAATCTCCCGAACAATAGACGTGGGAGGCTCCTTCACTTCCTTGAAATCGTTGAAATTCGACAAGATTGACGTTGGAGGAACCGTTACCCTGGACGAGGGAGGAGAGGGTGGAACTATCGATGTCGGTGGAAGATTCGAGAGCAGAGGGAACTTGACCTTCGAATCCATAGATGTCGGAGGGACAGTTGGCATTAATGGAAACGGGGAAGGAGAAGACATCGATATCGGAGGCATGCTTGAAGTCTCCGGCCATCTCCACCTGCAAAGGGGTCTCGAGATCGGTGGGAAAGCCCGAATCGGAGGGGTCCTAAAACTCGCCTCTCTAGAGGTAGGTGGAATGATAGAAGCGGATCTGATAGAGGCGGAGGAGGAAGTAGAAGTTGGAGGACGTTTGCGCACAACGAAAGGGACGAAAGCGAAGACGATAGAGCTCGGTCATCGATCAGAAGCAATCGGCGTCTTGGTTGGCGGGCGTGTGAAGATTGGAGACAATGCCCGCGTTGAAGATGTCTATGCTGATACTGTGGAGATGGGCGAGGGGGTCAGAGCCGGAAACGTCTACGCCAAGAATGCACGATTCGAGTCTCGCTGTCGGATAAGTGGAGAGGTAAGGTACAGCGATAGGATCGAGGCAGAACCTGACGTGGAGTTCGCAAAACCTCCGACAAAGACAAACGATTTGCCTAAGCCCCCTCTCTGAGTTGGCTGGGTGTGGCGAAACGGTCTCGTGTAGACATCTATTCTGAGATACTAGAAGCTCTCAAACGCAGAGGTCCCACCAAGATTACGCGAGTCTCATATGCCGTTGGTCTTCCAGTGGACCGGATCAAGAGGTTTCTCACCGACCTTTCTTCTTTCGGATTGGTCAGAATACTAACGGGTGAGGATACGTCGTATTCGATAACACATCGTGGGCTCGAGTTTCTCGAAGCGTATTGGAAGCTTGCGAGTTTCCTGAAATTCTTGGGAGAGAAAACAACGCTCGAAGGCGATTCTGGAGAGCTCTAAGCTACGTAGCTCCTGTATTCTTTCTCAAATTCCCTGACAATCTCGAACTTCGGCAGTCTTCTAGATCTTGACTCCCCGTGATGCTGAAAGGTTATCTCCGGGAACATTACAGCAGGACCGTCAACCGCTAGCCTGGTTGCTGGGTGGTCAGGTCCTAGTATTCTAGAGCAGATCTGGCGGGTTAGACGTCGGACATCCCCCTCATCTGCATAGCCAAGAGTATGGAGGTATTCGTGGAGCAGAGTGTAGAACACGTAGGCGTTGATGTAGCGTCTATCCTTGGCAAGATGAGTAATCTGGTCTAGCAGGCTTCTGTTCATGACGATGAAGTTGGACCCCATTTGATGGAACGCTCCGATGTAATCGGGCAGGTCCGCGAGTCCCAGCATTAGTCCGGTGCGTCGTCGGCCTATGCTGGTCTTAACTGATCTCTTGACGAGCTGGAAAACTTCTGAAAAGTTGAAGCTACGATCGAGGCTCTCCGACACATCCAAATTGTTCTGAGATGCTTCCATTCGAGAATTTTTCCTAAGCACGTTGACACGTGCTCTAGAATGATTTTTGGCTCAGCGCTATATAAGGACTGGATTTTGCATCATCCAATCAGAGGGCAGGCGTGTCCCTGGACAATAGTAGAGACGAGTGGAGTAGCGTCATTCGCGCCATCGAGGACGCGCTGCCCATCTACGAGTCCACTAGCGAGTGGATATCCTTCGGGCTCGCAGGCCCTTTGAGGCGAAGAGCTGTCGCGTTTCTCCGATCCCACAGGAGAGAATGGGTCTTGGATTCTGGTGCGGGTCCAGGGGTCTCCAGCCGGATGTTGCTGGAGGATGGCTTCGAGAATATTATAGGACTGGATCCCTCGATTCACCTGCTCAGGTTTGCAGGATCTCGTCTAGGACGCAGGTTCTGTCCGATAATCGGAGTTGCAGAGAACCTTCCCTTCAGACCAGGCTCTCTGGGAGCTGTGATAACCTGTTTTGCTCTAAGAGATGTCGCGAGCTTGGATCGAAGTCTGGATGAATTCGCGCGTGCTACAAGGCGTGGCGGTGCTCTCGCGGTTGTTGACATTGGCAAGCCTGACAGCGCATTTTGGAGAGCCCTGATTGACTTCTACATTTCACATGCTATGCCCGTTCTAGCCCGCTTTTCGATTCGCGGAAGGACCCCTGGCATCCCGTTCAGGATGATCATTCCGACCTGGAAGAGGTTCCTGACCAACAAGCAACTCTCGGATCTTATTGAACAGTCATTCGGGCCGTGTGCATTGAAGAGTTTCCTCTTTGGAGGGCTGGTGGTCTTCGAGGCTGACAGATTCTCCGTTTGGAAGGACGTCCTTCAGTAAGACCTGAAGAACTGCAGGATAGAATCCGAGTTTAGCAGGCTTCGTGAAGAGTGGGGCGGGGGAAAAATCGACCACCCGGGTGGGTCATAGATTAGTTAGCAGAGAAGAATGGTTACAGGAAAGGAAAAGTTAGGAGGAAAAATAGTTACAGAAAAGAGAGATTGTCACGAGAGAAAGTTACGGGAGGGACAGGTGATCTTGAAAGAGGCACGGTTGGTGTCTTGGATATTGAATGCTATAGTTCTTCTCGGTTGAGGATTCCGTGCATTGTGCTGCTAATGATCCGGACGGATAGGTAGGATAGGACGAAGACAGCAGCCATCACAGCTGCTATGCCTAAGGCCTCAATCCCTAGCTGTTGTAGAGCTGGTGTTCCTCCGCCGAACAGAAGTCCGTCAGGAATCGGAGAATTCCCTGGCGCGACCGGGTTTCCTGACGCAGCCGCAAAGGTCCTCTGGGAAAAGAAGGCGATCATCAGGACGCCGAATAGTCCGCCGAGTAAGTGTCCCGGGAACAAGCCGACAGGGTCGGAGAACCATTTGAATCTTGAGAACCATTTTTCACCGGCGAGGAAGAGGGGTCCGCCTATCAGTCCTAGAATCACTGCGCTTCCTGGGCTAACAAAGCCTGCGAGCGGGGTTATGATGATGAGCCCCATGAGAACTCCGTTCGTGGCATAGATCAGGTCAGGCATCTTCTTCGTCATCCGGTAACGGAAGTACATTATTGAGAGAAAAGAAGACGCGGCAGCAAGGAAGGTCGTGAGGACGA